>ERZ773148.272-NODE-272-length-44321-cov-59.575973_pt1 | contig 44321 bp, 33 predicted proteins | sample MGYA00580846_ERZ773148 | MGnify/ENA primary metagenome ERZ773148 (study PRJEB29015, sample SAMEA2737879) | human gut metagenome | biome: human gut; feature: human-associated habitat; material: faeces | place: China | collected 2012 ... | reverse complement strand
GGGGATGACCGTGACTTTGGACGCACGGTGCGCGTGATCGACGGCTTGATCAGGGTACAGGACAAATTCTGCAACAACGGCGAACCGATTATCTATCTGGCTGAAATTTCCAATGACGGGCAGGCGCCCGTCCGGCTGATCGACCGGAAGGAATACCGCGTGGTAATCAACCCCTATGCCCTGCACGAGCTGATTGTGCTGGATGATCAAGGCCGCATCCTGGGACGCGCTCCGCAGTATGTCCGCGTCAACCCGCTCAGCGAAGACTTGTACAAGACCATCGGCAAGGTGGAGGCGCGCAAAGCCGCAGACATGGCCCGGCAGAAAGCACGCTGGCAGGCGGAAAACAATTTCAACGCGAGCCGCCACCAGGCCAACAAGGACGTGATGCACGAGGCGGACCAATCCGACCTGGGCCTGATCACCCCTTCCGTTCCCGGCACCGCCAGAGGGCGGCGCATGGTACGCAAAGAAGACATGTCCGCCCTCCTTTCCGATACTCCGCCACCTGCGAATAACGACGAAAGCGCCGTGGAAGTGAATATTTCAGACCTTTTCTAACCAACCCTAAAATATGGACGAAACAACAAAACAACAGGATTGCACTGCGGTTGCAACGCAGTGGGATCAGTACGAAGCAGCCATCAAGGAATGCTCCACCTATACGGCCGCCCAGCGCGATGCCGTGCTGTGGCTCAATAACCTCGGACGGCAGGAAAACATGACTCTTGCCTCCCTGGGAGATGCCATCAACTACAGTCCCACCGTGGTGCAGCGCGTGCTTTCCGGCACGTATGGCGCTGGTGTGGACAAGGTGATCACGAGCATTTACCGCTATAAATCCCTTCACGAGGCCCGGCTGGAAGCAGGGGACAAGCCCCCGTATGTACAGACTAGCATGGCGCAACGGATATGGGACGCGGCGGACTATGCCCGCGTGCGGCAGCAGATTGTATCCGTTATCGGAATGACCCAGCGGGGCAAGACAACGGCCATCCGCGAATATGCCGCCGCCAAGGGAGCCACGGTTCTGGTGCGCTGCCCGGTATCTCCCTCTCCCGGCAAGATGATCCGGCGCATGGCCCAGGCCCTGGGCAATACCGGCACGGGAAACATGGACATGTACATGGATTACCTGTACCGGACCATCACGCCCCAGCACCTCATTGTGGTGGACGAAATACACCAGGTGATCCTCCAGGAGCGAAAGCTTGGCATCCGCACCGTGGAAACGCTCCGCGAAATTGCCGACGAGTGCAACTGCGGAATGCTGCTTATCGGCACTAAAGTATGGTGTGACGCGCTCAATAAGGACATGTCCTGGAAGGGCGTTCTGGAACAAATCGTCAAACGAGGCATGACCGTGGCTCTTAAAGACACGCTGCCCCTGCGCGACCTGAAACAACTTTGGCAGCACTACGGTTTGCCGGAACCGGGCGCGGACATCATCGGCTATGTAAAAGCAGTAGCCAACGACGTCGGCCTGGGACGTTATACCAAGCTCCTTTCTATTGGCTACACTCTGGCCTCCAAAGCCGGCGAGCCTTACGGCTGGCACCACTTCCAGCGCGCTGCTGATATGATTGAGGTGCTTGCCAAGGGCCTTTAACCATTCACTCCACCCTTATCTCATGCGCAAGAAGACCATCAAGTACAGCATCGTTGACCTGGGAGCGACCCGCTATGTGGTCCTCCGCCTGGCTGACCTCGACGCCCTCATCACCACGCATCACAGCCTTGCCCTGGAACTTATCCCGGTATTGAGCGAGGCGCAGTGGGAACGGCACCGGCAGCTGCTTTACATCACCCAGCATATCCATGTTGATCGGGTCAGCCATTGCAAGGTGGCCCTCCTGACCAAGACGGACTATGACTCCCTCAATCTGGCCATATCCCATCTGCACGCCCTGCTGGGCAATATCCGCCTGGCCAGCATCACCGTCGGCCCCACCGAGGCCGACCAGCCTGACTCAACTTCCAACCAATAACACCACCATCATGTACAGCACCAACACTAACAATCAACAGGACAGGGGGCGGCAAGCCCCCAATGTCAAACCGGCCCCCAAGGAAGGCCATTATATCATCCATATTGAGGATGTTATCACGGACACGGGCAAGCAAGGGCTGTCTATTTACAACGAGACCCTCCGGGATGCGGACCACGAGACGCCGGCATCACGTGTCGACACGCTGCTCAAGACAGTCATTGCCAGCAACACGAACGCTATCGGCGAAGTAATGGCCGATGCCATCAATCGCAACCGGGAGGGCCAACAATGAAAGATCTGTTTACCGCCACACCTGCGGAGCGTGAGATCATTGAACGCATCGCCAAGAGGGCTGCAGATATCATGCGCAGATTCATCTCGCCAGATCGTCGGATGGGTGAGGATGACATCATGATGTATCTGGAGGCCTGCCATTGCAACGGCTGCCCCCTGCGGCTGGAGGATATGGCATCAGGTGACCATTCAGCCTGATGCACGATATTTACGGTATCAGCTCTCACATTAACACAGCCACGGGAGAGCTGAATAAGCGTTTCCTGCCTCGCTTTTTTGATGCTTCCAAAGAGGACTGCCGTCATGAATGAGGATATCTACTGCTATTACCACCGGCACGCGCGCCTGGAGATCATCCAGCGCCATGGGCAGACCTATGCGGTCTGCCCGGAGTGCCGAAGAATCATGACCGAGGGCATCCGCTCAGAGTTGAACCGCGCCAATCACGGCAATCATCTTTCATCCGATGACCTGGTACACAAGCTGATCAACAGAGCCGAGCCTGTTAATCCCATCCCTCCCGTCTACATCTACATTGACCAGCCATGACCTACGATCCCAATACACTGGCCTATCTCATCGGCCTGCAACTCTCCCGCTTCCCCGGCGCGTGTGACCACTGGGAAGTCTGTGACCCCCGCTGGCCGGGCATGATCGCCATCCGGCTGGAGCAGCTCGGACAGTACTACGTCCCTGTAGATGGAGAGCGATTTCTGGAGTGGCTCAGCGCCACGCCAGACCTTACCTGGCAGCATGTCGTAAACATGCTGGCCAAAAAGAGAAAACAACTCAACAAACAACACACACGCAACAATGGGTAAAATACGCACAACCACTAAAGCAACCGACCAGCAGATTATTAAGGACAAGGCTGAATTTTGTCAGACCCTGGACGACATCGCCCGCAAAGGCGTCGAGCTGGATACCTTGCAAGCCGCCAAGGAAACCGCCATGCAGCAAGTGCTCACGGATCACGACCCTAAAATCAGCGAGCTGACCAGGGAGATTGACCGGCTCACCAAGATGGCCGAGCAATGGGCATCCCCCCGCAGGGACGAGCTGTTTTCCAAGGGCCGCAAATCCGGCACCACCGCTTTGACCACCTACGGTTATCGTCTGGGGCAGCCCTCCCTCAAGCCCGCCAAGGGCTGGACGTGTGACAAGATTATCGCCCTGCTCAAGACTACGCGCCGCAAGGCGTACCTGGTCACCAAGGTGACTCCTGACAAGGATGCGATCCGCCAGCATGTCAAGCCTCACAAGCTCGCCAAGCTGGGCCTAGAGATCAAGCAGGTGGAGACTTTTTACGTAGAGAGGAGTACCAAGAGTAATGACTGAGATTGAGGTCAAGGACATGGGGCACCACATCATCCTGTCAATTACCACAGGAGCGATCCGTGGGGCCAGTACCGCGACATTGATCTATCTCACGCCGACGCAGCACAAGCAACTGATCAAGGCTCTGATTAACCCTACTTCTTACCAACCTGATGAAAAAGCTACTCACTAAAAAGCAAAAAGCCGTACTGTCCCAAATGACCGCCAAAGCCTACAAGCGTATCCAGTCCCAAGGCTGCCCCCTCCCGTCTCTGAGAGATTGGAGGCACGACGAAGTCTGGGCAGCCACAGGGATCACCGATTCTCTGACCAAGGCCACCCAGGAGCACTACGTGCCTATATATAATAGGCTGGCCTCCTATCTTGGCTGTGCTCCTGTCAAGGACCGTACCTGGTCGGAAATGGACAAGGCCATCCACAATCTGCGGGATGCCATGCAGCGCTATGAGATAACTCCGGACTATCTGGCCGAGATTGTGCGCGACCAGCTGCATCTGCCTTGCACGGGCCGGGACGTGTACCAGGCATTGCGCAACTGGGCCGCCGTGGAACACGTCCGGCACCTGATGTACACCGTCATCAACCGGGGACGGGCGGAGGCTCGCAAGATGGCCGCTGAAACCGGGCAGGAGACCTACGAGCCGCACGCTGATCCGTGCACCATGCCGCCCGGCAAGCTGGCTGATCATGTCGGGGCTGTACGTATTGTTCCCACTCCTGGGCCGCATAAGGCCACTGAGCGGGGATTCCGTAGTAATATATGGATGCCAGATCAGGAGGTGCAGCCATGAATGATCCTACTTATCCGCTCACATGGCCGGAGGCGCTCATGGCTGCCAAGGATGGGGCCGTCATTGAGTGCTCCGCCTGCAATCCTGAATATGGTAATATCACGGCCATATACGATCCAATCAACCATGTCCTAGTGGATTGGATATGGACGGACTGGGTTTTGACTCCGGACGCAGCTGACATCGCTGCTCCCTGGCGTATTGTCTCACCAGATAGTGAGGAGGGGCAGCCATGAGCAGGAGGCTTGCTCTGATACCCTTGCGTCCTCAGTACTGGGATATGTACCGGGATGGCTCCAAGATATGGGAGCTGCGCAAGATCTCCCACTCACCCAGAGGGGTGGATGGATTGATCATCTACGCTACTGCCCCGGTATCACGGATCGTTGGCGAGGTTGACCTGATTAGTACCCATGTCGGCTATGTCAATGATGTATGGGATGCCGTCAAGGATGGCTGCGGTATTACGCGCAAGCAGTACGATCTATACTACCAGGATCAGGAGATAGCTATCGCATACCGCCTCGGCAATGTCTATGAGTACCCTACCGGACTTTGGATGCTTCCAGCTCCTCAGGGATACCGATATCTTAGGCAAGAGATGTATCATCAATTCCGATGCCAGACCGGACGCCCCCGCCTGGTGCATGCCTCCTGTGGATGCGCGGATTGAAATAACAGAAAAACTATCATGAAAACCTTAGAGCCGGGCGATAAGCTTAATTGCTACGTTATTGATCGCAATGGCCAACAGTCCAATCTAGCCATCCAAGCGCTTGTTGTCACCACCAAGCAGTCACTGTATGCTGATAGTCTCTATTCTACTGTCCTGTGCATCATTGACGAAAGGATAGAGCAACTGCTGGAGGATCATCAGGGCGAGGAAATGACACCTTTTGTCCGTGCTTTATGTTGTGATGACTAGGCTATGATACAATTAAGGCCGTCAGGTTGCTCCTGGCGGCCTTTTTGTTTTCCTGTTTCACTCGTCTTCGTGGATAATCACCCACACGTTATTGAGCACGTCCCGTACCCATGCTGTTATCTCATGACCCTGACGAGTGGCCCATATTAGCACAATGGCCGACTCCCGCAGATGATAGGTCTGGGGATGGGCATTACCCTGGTCCTGCGGAGATATGACAGTAACTGATCCGTACACTGGGATCGGCGTTATAACAAGAGGTGTATTTGATTCAGACATGGCCGCTATTTCTCTTAGTTTGCACTCTTCTTGCAACGACATTGCACTCAACGAAAAAAATTCACCATCTTTCTGTCAAATTCATTTCTATCGCGGAATTTTTCACCTTCTTTCTTCCTGCACGTTGTCCACCCTGCGAGCCTTTAATTCATCAAGCTTTCACCCCTCTTCACCCCAAATTCACCCCTTTTCCATGATCCCTGTCACACCTCAGCGGGCGCAACGTCCCAGGGGTTTCAATCCACGCACTCCTTGCGGAGTGCGACAGTCATCAGCGGGGAAAGGCAGGGAATCAACAAGGTTTCAATCCACGCACTCCTTGCGGAGTGCGACCACGGGGTTGCCGTGTGATAAGGCGGATAATATTGTTTCAATCCACGCACTCCTTGCGGAGTGCGACCTTTTTCGTCCACCGCTACTATCTCACGCCCGCTGTTTCAATCCACGCACTCCTTGCGGAGTGCGACTTTTTCGTCCACCGCTACTATCTCACGCCCGCTGTTTCAATCCACGCACTCCTTGCGGAGTGCGACGGCAAAAAGCCACTTGCCCCCGTTGCCGTGCATGGTTTCAATCCACGCACTCCTTGCGGAGTGCGACGGGGTGAATCCCCGCAACAATAAAACAATAGAAAGTTTCAATCCACGCACTCCTTGCGGAGTGCGACCTTCTTCATCCACCGCTACTATCTCACACCCGCTGTTTCAATCCACGCACTCCTTGCGGAGTGCGACCCCCGGAATCCATTTAACCCCCGGAATCCATAGGTTTCAATCCACGCACTCCTTGCGGAGTGCGACCCTGTGAATCATCCCATTGCAACCATGCAACAGGTTTCAATCCACGCACTCCTTGCGGAGTGCGACCCGCTTAGGAGACGTAGACTATTTAGAAGCGGTTGTTTCAATCCACGCACTCCTTGCGGAGTGCGACTCATCAACGGGGGCAACCCCGGAACACTAAAAAAGTTTCAATCCACGCACTCCTTGCGGAGTGCGACAATTTTGCCCACCGGGGAAATTGCAACCCTCATTGTTTCAATCCACGCACTCCTTGCGGAGTGCGACGCAACCGACTTTATACATTACTACTCAACAGAGCAAATCATACTTTGCGCCAACCTCCCTAAAAAGACCGTCATTGCACGGTTACACTTTCTGAGTATTTATCTGTCAATCTTCTATTCTCAATGCATTACACCAATCGCCGACCTGCCGGGGAATTCGTGTGAGCTTGAGGTTGGCGCACAGGCCATGTTCCACAGTCTTTAAATAATCAAGGGACCGGAGATGTCATAGCTTTTCTCCTTACCCAATTGTTCTATTTTATGATGCCAATTGGACCCCATATGATAAATTCTGAGACTGTCACTCTCGTTATCAATAATCTTAAGCAGCTTGTTCCTAATGTCAACCAATTGGGCAGGAGTCAATTCACATTCAAATACGGAATTCTGCACTCTCTGTCCGACATTTTCACAGGCTCGGGCAACTTGCCGCAACCGCCGCTGCCCGGCCTTATCATCCGTAGCTACATCATACGTAATGAGAATATACATGACAACAGCTCGTTTTACTTGCCGATGAACGGAGGGTAGCAATCCAGATCCCCACGCAAATGGCGTGCCAACAAAAGGGCCTGAATATGAATCAGCAATCCCAAGGTGGTTTTTTCCTGAAGAAAAGGATGCACCAGAACGGTCTTTTTCCGTTCCTGCCAGGCATTCAATACTTTTTTACGGGAATCTTCCTTCAAAAAAACGGCTCCGGACTCTTCCTTGTCAAAATCATCTGAGGATATCTGCTTGCGGTTAATCAGGGTAAGGGCTAGGCGATCAGCGAGAGGTGCCCGGAATTCCTCCATCAGGTCCAAAGCCATTCCGGGACGCCCTGGGCGGTCACGGTGCAAAAAGCCTGCGGCGGCATCAATGCCGGAGCTTTCAAGGGCGGACCTGGCGTCATGGCACAACAAACTGTATAGAAAAGATAAAAGAGCATTAAAACAATCTTTGGGAGGACGTCTATTGCGGCTTTCAAACACCAGCTCCGGATCTTCCGTCCTCTGGCAATGGGACAAGCAGGAAAAATAGGTTTCCGCTGCGGAACCTTCAATGCCCCGCAACATGTCTCCGGAATTGCATCCACGGGCCATGCGGCAAAAAGCTGCCAGACGATCGACCTCCTCCGATAAATCTTTCCCGTACGTTCTCTGCGCCCTTAAAAGCAAACTGCGGCAATTCGCAATTTTGGCTCCTATCATTTCCCGGGCAACGCCAACCCATCTTGCCTCATCATCAGCCCAGCGGTATTGATCCCGGCGCAACAGGATATTTCCCTTCATGAAGCCCTGTACGCCAGCCAGAAATTTACCGTAAGGATTGCAGAAGGAAAGCGTGATGCCGCGTTCCGCACAGGCTCCCATCAAATAAGGGGAAACTCCTATGTCCCACCCCAGCGTCACAATACCCTCCAAGTTATGGAGGGGAACCCGCAGCAGACATGTTCCTTCCGCATTGACTTTTACGGTATCGCCATCCTTGGACAGCCAGCATCCTTCCAGCGTCACAAACAATGTATTTAAATGCTTCTTCATAAATCATCGGCTTCACTTGTTTCCAGGCTGTCTTCAAACACACTATCCACCCGGGCTTTCATGGTCTGCCTGTGCTCCCGGCAAACGTCAGGAAGACAGTCATTGACCAGGGAACAGGATTTGCAATTTTTGGAATAAAAAGGAAGCGGTGTAACCATGCCTGTCAATACCTCTCTGGCATCACGAATAACCCGGGCAGTCAGAAAACGCAATTCCTCATCAAATGACACCTTAAGCCTACGCTGGTTTTTCCCATAAAAAAGAAACCCAAAAGGCACTTTTATCTCAAACATCTCCTCCAGGCACAATGCCTGGGCACACACCTGAACTTCATCCGCACGGTGCGGTTTGGGTTTACCTACTTTGTATTCCACAGGCGTCATGGATACTACGCCGCTCCCTTTTTGAACATAGACGGCTTCCACCACATCTGCAATACCATGAATCCCCCACTGTACGGAAGAAATGTGCAGAGAACGCAATACCCGTTTTCTCCCCCGGTTTTCCGTCATTCCAGAATCGACACGTTCATGAAACACCTTTCCCTCTGCTGTGAACTGATTCTCTTCCCAGCAACATTCCAGATGGATCAACGCACACTGCCTGGGACAGTACAGGTAATGCTGCAATGCCGCCAAAGGAACAGAGTATGGGCAAGAAACACTCATAGTGACAGAAACAGGCATCTGAGAAAAAACATCCCATACCTTAGCGACAGACTCAACCAATAATGCAAAAAAATAAATATATATTGATTTTCCCAACATATGTGCAACATAATGCGACCTATGAATGATGAGAATCCCCCTATTGCCCACCGTAAATGGCTGGATAATGGAATCTGCGTGGATGAACCTCTCTATACATGCCCCAACGATAAGGGGAAAATCCCCGGGCACCTGAACATGGTTCGGTATTATGCGGGCCAATTAATCAAGGAGTTGCCTGCATCCCTGCGCGGAGCGTGGCTCTATTGGGTTGAAGCCGCCGCACTCTGGCACGATTTGGGGAAATTTTCCCTAGAATTTCAGAAATATATTAAAGATAAACAAATTTCTCCACACTCAACAGAAACAGTAGAGCTGAACGGCGGAAAAAAAGTAGATCATTCCACCGCTGGAGCAAAACATGCCAGCACCCACTGGGGCACATCCAAAGCATCATACGGTGATATGCTGGCCTATATCATTGCCGGCCATCATGCAGGACTTCCCAATGGCCCTGATCTTTTTTTCGAACGATTTCATAAAAAAATTCCTGATTGGGAATCCTATGCCCCCGCTGATTTGTATTCTTTTACAGAACCGTCCCCTCCACGTCTCTGGCACGAAAAATCGCACACTCCGGATCGTAATCTGGGTTTTGCTGTAGCCATGCAGATACGAATGCTTTTCTCGTTCCTGACAGATAGTGATTTTTTAGGAACGGAACACTTCATGTGCCAGGAAAAACGGGACATGAGGCCTTCCTGGCCTCAAAATATCCTGGCACAAATGAGCCTGAGGCTTGAAGCGCATTTGGGCAACATGGAAAGTGCTCGGAATCTCACCCCCATTCAACGTCTACGGCGTGAGATACACCATCAATGCCTTTCCCGGGCCCAAGTCCCTCAGGGGATTTACCAGCTCAATGTCCCTACAGGCGGAGGAAAAACCCTTTCTTCTCTCAGCTTTGCACTTGCCCATGCGCAGCACTGCCACATGAGCCGTGTAATTTACGTGATACCCTTTACCAGCATTATTGACCAAACAGCAAAAACGTTCAGGGAAATCATGGCCCCACTGGATGAAAAATTCGGAATGGAATGCGTATTGGAGCATCACTCCAACCTAGCGGCAGATAAAGATACGGAAAGAGTAAGATTGATGTCGGAAAACTGGGATGCGCCTCTCATCGTTACTACCAGCGTCCAATTTTTTGAATCTTTGTTTTCCAACAAGCCATCCGTTTGTAGAAAGTTGCACAACATTACCAATTCCGTCATTATTTTTGATGAGGCTCAAAACCTTCCTTCACACTTATTGGCCCCATGCCTGGAAGCCATGAAAACCCTAGAAAAAGATTACGGATGTACCCTGGTGCTTTGCACAGCCACCCAGCCGACTCTGGAACACAAGAAGGAATTCCCCATAGGATGGCCAGCCGGAGAACTTACCAGTCTGCTCGGAAACGACTTCGAACGCCGACTGGAAAACGCCATGCAGCGTGTAACCATACAGCATCTGGGCAGAATGGATCAAAATGCCCTTATCAGGCATTGGAATACACTCCCGGATCAATCCGCTCTATTCATTGTCAACACGACCAGGGAAGCCCAGTTCCTGTTTGACGCTTTTTCTTCCCAGTCCGCCTCCCATATTCTCCACCTGTCCGCCAGACTGTGCCCGATTCACCGGGAAAAAGTCATTCAAACTGCCAAACAGAAACTGGAGCAGGGAAAAAACATTATTCTTATCGCCACGAGAGTTATTGAAGCAGGCATAGATATTTCCTTTCCTACAGTTTATAGAGCTTGTGCAGGAATTGATTCCATCGCCCAGGCTGCCGGCCGCTGCAACCGACATGGTGAAAGAGAAGGAAAAGGGCTTGTCTTCGTCTATGAATCCACAGACTTTCCTCTTCCCGATATTTTGGATGACCTCCGGGCATCCGCCTCCGCAACTCGGGAGATTTTGGCTCAAGAACCGGAAGCAGCCCTTCTTTCCCCTGAAATTTCCAATCGTTTTTTCAGGATTTATTACAATAACCGTAAAAATCAAACTAATTTATGGGATAGTAAAAATATTAGGGAAATGGCTCTACTGAACCCCGTATCTGAAAAAGTATTCAAATCCCTCAGATTCAAAGATATTAATAAAAGTTTCAAAATGATCCCTGATGCGTCGCATTCCGTGATGATCACTATTGATCCGGAGGCTTGCCACATCAGGGAACGTCTGAAGATTCTGGATTCCCAAGGACTTTACCCCAACAAAAGCCTGCGGCGTGAAATTCAGCGTTATAGTGTACAAATATATGATCGAGAATGGGTTGCCTTACAGAAACATGGAATGGAGTCATACATTGACGGCACCATTAATATTCTGCATCCCTCCCCGTCAGTTTACGATGAACATAAAGGAATTTTATCCTTGCAACAAAGCGATCCGGCGTATATAGGTTTCATTTGTTAACCATGACTGAAACTGGAATTTTATTACATGTTTGGGGAGAATGGGCCTGTTTTACCAGACCGGAATTAAAGGCAGAAAGGTACTCCTATGAAGTCATGACCCCATCAGCAGCCATAGGCATTTTAAGCGCCATTTATTGGAAACCGGAAATTCGGTGGCATATTGATAAAATACATGTATTAAAACCAATAAAACTGGTTTCCATTCGGAGAAATGAAGTCTCGGCCAAAGCAACTCCTCCCAAATCCGACGTCATCAAAAACGGAGGGGAAGCCCGCTTGGGGCTTCTGGTAGAGGAAACCCGGCAGCAGCGTTCCTCTACCATCCTGCAAGATGTGGACTATCTTATTGAGGCCCATTTTTCCGTCCTTAAAGAACAGGAGAACATTAACACCCAAGCCAAGCATTATGAAATGTTCAAACGAAGGGCCATGAAAGGACAGTCTTTTCATCAACCTTACTTTGGAACAAGGGAATTCCCCGTTTCCTTTGAATGGTGGGATCAGTCAACGCCCCCGCCTTCTTCACTGCCTCCGGACCAGCAAAACCGGAACCTGGGCATGATGCTCCATGAAGTAGAATTCGTTCCTGATAAAAAAGGGAAAATCATCAGCTCCCTTGATGGAAAGAAACTTTCTGCCGTGCCCCATTTTTTTCCGGCTGAACTGAAGTCCGGGATCCTGCATGTACCATCCCTAAACCGAACCAATTCCTGATATGATCATTCCGGCATTAACCCAGCTTTATGACAGACTGTCCCAGGATCCGGAGGTGATGGAAAAAGGAGATTTGCCGACGATGGGAAAAAGCCGTCAGAAAATTTCTTTCCGCATCATCCTGAAGCCCGATGGAACCCTTGTAAGCATGGATGACATCCGGGCCATAGACAAACCATTAGGGAAAAAGGTGGCAAAACCCCATTCCATTCCCATTCTTGTCCTGGGGGCCAACAAATCTTCCGGTTCAGGCTTAAACCCCTGTTTTTTATGGGATAACTGCGGATATTTGCTGGGTTATAAGGGTGTAACAGAAGAAAAAGAAAAGAAGCGCATCCGGGAAGCATTTTCCAGCTTTAGAGACAAACATCTTGCCGTGGAAAGCTCCGTCAACCATCCTCATTTTTCTGCGGTATGCCGTTTTCTGGAACAATGGGATCCCGACCTGACGCCTTCCCTGCTGCCCTCTCCCGATCTGTGGATATCCAACGGTATCTTCCGTATCACGGGAGAAATGCATGATGTTCATGAAATCCCGGAAATCCAGAAATGGTGGTTCCATAGAGGAGCAGAGGAATGGCAGGGCAGCAAAAAAGAAAAGGCACAAGGGATTTGCCTCGTTTCCGGCAAAGAAGAACCCTTGGCTCTTCTACACGAACCTGCCATTAAGGGGATACCAGGCGCCCAGGTTTCAGGAGCCAAAATAGTATCATTCAATTGCGCCTCCTTTACCTCTTATGGCAAGGAACAGAGTCTCAACGCACCTGTAGGAGAAAACACGGCTTTTTCCTATTGCAATGCCCTTAACTACCTGCTCTCCCATTCCCAATACAACACGCGCCTGGGGGACACTACTGTGGTTTTCTGGGCAGATGCCCCCAGGGAAACCATGGATATGGAAGCATTTCTTTTTGGATCTGTGACGGCAGATAAGCCTCTGCCTCCTGCCGTTGATCGCACCACATTGGACAAAATATCTAAAATTACGAATTTATTACGGAAAGGAGAACTTTCAAAAAGCAAACTGGATGATGCGGACGTTCCTTTCTTCATACTGGGTATTTCCCCAAATGCTTCCCGCCTTTTCATCCGTTTCTGGAATCAATCGACTTTCGGAAAATTGATGGAAAATATCCAGGCTCATTACCGGGATATTTCTTTGGCTCGTCAGTGGACGGAAGAAAACAGTAAACATCCGGATCCGGAATTACCGAAACCTTATGATATCTTAAAAGAAACTGTCAGGGATGCGAAAGAAATCCCTTCTCTATACAGCGGGGTATTGATGAAATCCATTCTCTTCCGTTTGCCCTATCCGGACATCATCGCCCAGGCCATTATCAGACGTTGCCGCATTGATAAGAAAATCAATTATATCCGTTGCTCCTTCCTCAAGGGGTGGCTTTACAGAAAAACAAACAATCATGACCTTACCACCATGCAGACAATTAATCCAGACAACCACAACATCGGATACTTGCTGGGTAGGCTCTTTGCCATCTATGTAAAAACCCAGGAAGACGCCCTGGGGCATAACCTCAACCGCACGATTCGCGATTCCTATTTTTCCAGCATGTCAGCACACCCCCGTTCCGTTCTTCCTACCATCAACAAACTATACCAACATCATCTGCGGCTGATTAAGCAAAACCATGGAGAGGGCGCCAAAATCAACCGGGAAAAACTGGTTCAGGAAATCAAATCTCATATGCCGGATATACCTCCAGCACATCTGGGGCTGGAACAACAAGCCTATTTTGATTTAGGGTTCTATCACCAGATGAATGATTTTTTTACCTCCAAAGATAAAGAAGCTTCCTGAATAACAATCAACCAAACTATAACAACAATGAATAAAATTGACTTTCTCATTCTGTTTGACGTGACTGATGCAAATCCGAACGGAGATCCAGATGCGGGAAACCTGCCGCGCATGGATGCAGAATCTGGCCATGGACTGATCACAGATGTATGTTTGAAACGCAAGGTTCGCAACTTCATCCAATTAACCAGGGACGGAGAACCCAGTTACGAAATTTATGTTAAAGAAAAAGCCATCCTGAACAATCAACAAAGCCGGGCCTATCAAGCTCTGGATATCAACCAGAAGGATGCCAAACAGGCGGATTATGATAAGGCAAAATCCTGGATGTGCCAAACATTTTTCGACATACGCACCTTTGGGGCCGTCATGACCACAGGTGTTAATTGCGGACAAGTGAGAGGACCCATCCAGATATCCTTTGCACGTTCCATTGATCCCGTCTCAACCTCGGAATTTGCAGTGACACGATGTGCTGTGACAACGGAAGCGGAAGCCATCAAGCAAAAGGGAGACAATCGCACCATGGGAAGAAAATTCACCCTCCCCTATGCTTTGTACAAAACCCAAGGATGTTTGAATCCTTTCCTGGCCAAGCAAACCGGATTCTCGGAAAAAGACTGGAACATCTTCCAAGATGCACTTGTACACCTGTTTGATTTTGATGCGTCTGCCGCCCGGCCTTCCGGTTCCATGGCCATTCGCAAAATTGTTCTGTTCAAACATGACAGCGAACTAGGAAATGCCCCGGCACATAAATTATTTGATGCCGTATCCGTTATCAAACATGAAAACGTAGAATTTCCCAGATCCATCAAGGACTACGATATTATCGTTAACCGTGCCTTGATTCCGAGTGGAATTACGATTGAAGAAATTGATTGTTAACGAATTTAAATCTCTGAAACTGACAGAGGCACCTTCCGCGGCTGTGGGAGGTGCCTCTACGCATTATTAACGTCCATCCAAGTCGTGTCTATACGTTCAACAAGAATGCACCCTTAATAAACTAAAATTAAAAACATTTCCCATTTCATAAGATCATATTTTTTCACGATCCATTCTATAAGGGCAAACTTCTACAGCTTCACCTATAAGGAAACAATATACTGAACAACCACCAATGACGAGATAAGGGAAAAGCTCTCCATAACCATAAGGGGCAGAAGAAACATATCTCAAATGGGATAAAAACGACTCTCACAAATTTCCAAATACCTCTTACGGATATTGATGAGTACCACTTCTTTCGTCTCCCCTTTCTTTTTCGACGTAAAAATAATGTTTTTCAAGATATTTCATGATTTTCCAAGCATTAGAGATTGATCACAGTCCAAACTGCCTAGAACAGCATAGTAATTATTTTGGAACCTCTATATTAATTTTATTCCTGCTCTCCGCCGATCAGCATATGAGTATGCAGAAACCGTAGCGACCCAAACTAATCTACCACTCTTGCAGAATTTTCTTCCCAAGAAGAAAGGAAAAAGCATGAATTCCAAATATAAAAAAAATAAATCATAACTCCCAAAATTAAAAAAGAAATATTTCCTCTGGTTTTGTTGGATTCCTAACCGTTGAAAAATTCCCACAGGGCTTGGCGGCGGCGGGAAAATTGGATAGGGAATCTTTCCCCGGAACCCCTCCTATTCTTCTTTCAGCGGCAAGGAACACTAAAAGTATTGATTTCCAAGGACCACCCGGGCAAAAAATATCTGCGGTTTACATGATGCTTTTGCGCGTCCACCTGTTCAGGCTCAACAGCCATACCAACGCCGCGGAGACAGCGGAGGCCAGACAGGCCATCAACGGAATTTTTACGGCGGAGGGCAGCCCTCCCAGCCCGATGAAGTTCACGAAGTCATAGGAGCACTGGACAAAGAAGAAGTGGCACAGATACACGCCGAAAGTAAGCGCCGCCACCTTGCTCAGCACTGGACCAGCCTTGATTCTGAGCCGGCTGACAATGGTAAAGATGGCAAAGGTCATCAGAAATACATTGATTCCGGAGAAATACCAGAGCACTTCCAGCTTGGAATACTGGCCGGGGAAGTGCTTCTGCGTTTCCAGAAAGCCGAAGAACGTAACGGCAAAACCAATCAAAAAGAAGGGAATAGTAATGGACAGCGTTTTTTTCCAGCTCCAGGCCAGCGGGTATTTGGTCAGGTAATGCGCCAGCACCATGTATCCCAGGAATCCGGAAAAGTTATAAAACATACCGTACGGATTCCAATCGCAAACACCCAGAATACCCATGTTGCCGTAATTACCCTCATAACCCAGTGCCGGAGCAAGCATCTGGATGTAGGGGAGAGTCATGCTGAATATCCAGATGCCCAGGAAGATTTTCACATCTTTCCTCCTGGCTTGCGTCAGCCACGCGCTCATGATGGGCATGAAGAGGTACAGGCCCACCAGCATGTATACATACCACAGGGGCGTGGTATCATAGTTGAAGTTGAAGAAGAAGGTATACAGCTTGCCGACGGTGGCGCTCCAGGTATAAGTGTCCATCACGATGTTGGGGCTGGACGTTTGAACGCCTGCGTCAAAGTATCCGAAGTAGAGCAAGGGAAGCGCCAGTGACCAGACAATGAGCGGAACCAGCACCCTCTTGAGGCGCCTGGAGTAAAAAGCGCCCATTTCCAAGGTGACGGGAAAGAGCAACACTCCGGAGATCATGGCAAACAAAGGCACGCACGGCCGTACCAGACTTCCCCAGAAGACAGCGGATTTAAAGTTGAAGGAACCGTCAAAACTTCCAACGAACGGATCACAGCAATGGGCCAGGACAACGAGGAAGCAGGCCAGAATACGCAGAAAGTCCACCCAGGCGATGTGGCTGCCGCGGGAGTTCAATGATTGGTTGGTGTTCATGGTTACGTGGAAAAAAAGCGCCGCGTCATCGCAAACGTTCCTGGTAATATACCCGTTTCCCGGAAACGTTCTATCATCAAATGGAGAAAAGAAACAAAAAGCACCCAATCCCTCCTTCCCGGCAACAGGGGAAAGCTCTTCGGGAAAGCCTGCGCTTCCTGCAGGATTCCACGCATCTTCCCCCATAAGAATCACGGAACCTTTTCCCGCACCGCCGGAATTGTTCACCGTGAGGCCTGGTGAAAGTTTTCTCATTCGGCGAAGTTCATATTTCATTCAACAGGATACTCCTCTTCCCTCCTTGCAAAGAAAAATTTTTCCCCTCCTTTCAGTGAAGAGCTATTCCGAAACGGAAGGGGAACACACCCAACACCCATGTTTTCCTTTTGAACCGGCAGGAGGATTTCCCTTCATTTTTATGGCTAAGATACCCGGAAGCCGGGATTCAGGCCTTCCCTACCCTTCACACGCTGTCTGTTTTAAAACTGCCCGGCGGCGGGATGAGATTGCCGTAGCGGTGAACGGTTTCGGAAACAGCCTGTTCCCGGAAATACCCCAGCAGTTCCACCCGACCATTGGCAAGCACGGGACGGTCCAGCACTTCCACATCCCGAGCATGGGCGGCATTGACCAGAGCCTCGGAAATATCTGTTCCACGCAGGAACCGTACGCCTTGAAGGGCTTCCGGCATCCGGCCGATCAATTCCGCTTCCGTTTCCACCGACAGGGAAGCATAGTAACCATGCATTTTCTGAATCCAGGGGCGGCTCGCCCCTATGCTCAGGTGCAGGAGCACCCCGCACAGTTTCGCCCCCAGCAGCAGAATGGCGACGTCATCGTCGGACATGTTTTCCACACGGGCCAGAATTCCCTTCACCGGGGTATAGCGGAAGATATTATTTTCTCCGTAAACACGGGAGGGATCATGATCCACGCCGAATTCCTCCATCCACCACTTGGCCTGGGAACCGGCCGCGGAACGGATGCGCTTGGCGCAGTCCGGCAGCTCGGAACACAGTTTTTCCACCAGTCCGGAGATACGTTCACCCGGCGTGCGCAACTTCTGAGGCAGTGCCTTTTCCTCCCAACTTCCCAGCATGGTAAGGTAGTTGGGACCTCCGGCCTTGGCTCCAGGCCCCATGGAGGAATGGTTCCACCCGCCGAACGGCTGGCGGCGGACAATGGCGCCGGTGATGACACGGTTGATGTACGCGTTGCCCACCTGCACTTTAGTTTTCCACAAGGCAATTTCCCGTTCATCCAGGGACTGAAGGCCGCCGGTAAGGCCAAATTCGGAGTCGTTCTGGATGTCAATGGCTTCCTCCAGGTTTTCCGCACGGATGATTCCCAATACCGGACCGAAGCATTCCGTCTGATGGAACCAGCTTCCCGGTTTCACCCCCAGCCGGATGCCGGGAGACCAGAGGCACGGGTTGTCTTCCGAAGGTTCCGGCTTGAGCAGCCATTCCTCCCCGGGTTCCAGCTGCGTCAGCGCACGGAGCAGATTCCCTTCCGGCTCCCTGATGAGCGGCGTCACCACGGAGTTGACTTCCCAGGATCCGCCTACCTTCAGGCTGGCGGCGGCATCCTTCAACTGACGCAAAAAGGCGGGATTGTCATAAACGGAAGCCTCCACAATAGCCACGCTGGCGGCGGAACACTTCTGTCCGGAATGACCGAAAGCGCTTTTCACCAAATCCTTTACAGCCTGGTCCGGATCAGCCGTAGCAGTAATGATCATGGCATCCTTTCCGCTGGTCTCAGCCAGAACATGCAGGTCAGGCCGCAGTTCGCGCAGCATTTTTCCGGTGCGGTAGGATCCCGTCATGATCACGCCGTTCAAACGGGGATCCATCAGAAACTTGCGGGAAATTTCATTGCGCGGCATCGGCACGAATTGAAGGACGTTTTTAGGCACACCGGCACGCCAGAACGCCTGGACAATCTGCCAAGCCGTATAAACGGCCAGTTCGGACGGTTTGAACACCACGGCATTTCCCGCCATCAGGACGGCAGCTACACCGCCCGTCGGAATGGCGAAGGGGAAATTCCAGGGAGACATCACGCAGATGGTACCCAGCGGGGACATTTCCACGCCGTCGTTCATTCCGTCGCGGTCCAGGCCTTCCGCATAATAGCGGCAGAAGTCTATGGCCTCGCTCACCTCTACATCAGCCTCCGTGGGAGCTTTCCCGGCATCCCTCACCATGGCAGCAATGGCTTCCCCCCTGATTCTGGACAGCTCCTGCGCTGCCCGGTGCAGGATTTCAGCGCGTTCGCCAATGCTTTTGGACGCCCAGGAGGAGCGGACCCTGTCCGCCGTGACCAAGGCATGTTCAACCTGGTCAAAATCCGCATAAGCGAATTTATAGGAAACTTCATTATGGCGGGACGGATCGCGCCCCACGCCCCATAGATTAGTCGTAATTTCCTCACCATCTATAACCAGAGGGATTTCCTCGCCGGATTTTTCCTTCTCCGCGGCAATCAGCCCGTTGATCCATTCCGCATTCTGCCGCAGGGACCAGTCCGTATCTCGCTCGTTGGCAAAGGCGTCCCGGTAATGTGAGGGCTGGATGGGATCCGCAGCGCGGTTCTGCGTGCGGTTGGGGCCGTACTTCACCTCATCCTTTTCCTGACAAGCCTTCAAAAACCTCTTTTTCTGGACCTCCCAGCTCCGGGACCCCGGTGTCATGCCGAAGAGATCATGCAGGAAGTTCTCCTCACTGGTATTTTCATCCAGTCTCCGGACCAGGTAGGCAATAGCGCTGTGAAAATCTTCCTTCAAAACCACAGGGGCATAAAGGAGCAGACCGTCCGCCGCCTGGCGGATGACCCGCGCCTGATGGTTCGCCATCCCTTCCAGCATTTCGAATTCCACCTGGTCACGCACGCCTTCCCGCTCACGCAGCAGCATGGCATAACACAAATCAAACAGGTTGTGGGAAGCCACGCCGAACTGCACATATCTGGCATTATCCGGCATGCAGCCGTAATGGAGCATTCTCTTGTAATTGGCATCCACCTGGGCTTTCGTGCCATACGGGGCCTGCGCCCAGCCATGCATGGAGGCCTCCACCTTCTCCATCGCCAGGTTGGCGCCTTTCACCAGGCGTATTTTGATGCGCGCCCCCCCCTGCTCCACACGTTCCTTCGCCCAGGCGCACAGCTTCATCTGCTCCTCCCAGGAATCCGGCAAATAGGCCTGAAGCACAATCCCCGCCTCCAGCTGCATGAATTCATCCTCCATCAACGTACGTTTGAACGCTTCCGCCGTCATATGAAGATCACGGTATTCCTCCATATCCAGATTCACGAACTTGGGCTTTCTGGAACCGTCCGGCAACGTTACCGCATTGGTAATGGCCGCCCGGTACAGGATGCGCAGGCGCTCCTGAATCAATTTGACGGTTTCTTCAAAGGCTACCAGATGAATCTGGCTGAAAATGGCTGAAATCTTGACGGAAATATAGTCACAGTCCTTGTCTGTCAGCCGGTCCACGACCTGCTGAAGACGGTGGTGCGCCTCGCTTTCACCCAGAATGGCCTCTCCCAGCTGGTTGATATTCATCCGGATGCCGCCCTTGCGCCTGCGGCGCAGGTGGGGGCGCAGTTTTCCATCCTCGGCAGGAAGAATTACATTGGAACTCTCTTTTCTCAACTGGCTGGTAATCATGGGCATGACTACACCCGGAAATTGAGCGGAAAATCTCCCCCCCATTTTCATGGCGAAACGGTCCGCCGCAGACAAATAACGGGGAACGCCATATCCGTCCAAAAGATAGCGGAACAACTCAGCACCCCGCGCCGGAGAAGAAGGACGGAACACACGATCCGCCAGTGCCAGCGTAAACGCCTTGCCCGCCGGATCATTCATCATACGCTCCATTTGCTGCGCCTGCCTCTTCTCTTTCCCTCTCATCCCGGCATTCGACTGCTTTAAAATGGACTCCGCCAGTTCCACAGCCTTGGCGGCCAGTTGCTGGTCAGTCCATTGGCCTCGGCGAGCCTCCGCCATCATGTCCGGGATGGATGAATCTGTCATAACGGTTCGAAGACTAGCCCCGGGCAGGGGCAAAATCAAGCCAATTTGCCCGGTCCTTCCTGTGGAAAGAGGAATCACGGAGGAAAACGCATCCCTTGATTCCGTGACGGAAGCAGGGGAGCCTTCCTGTCCATTTCCGGCAACTCAGGAAAGACACATTAATCATACCGCGCAGCCGCCAGACGGGCTCTTCTCAGCTCTTCCCTGAGCTGGTGCGCCCGTCTGCCGCAAACGCTGGAACGGTTCATGTCCCGGACCTCTTCCAAAACCGCAACCGCCTGGTTGAAGGCATCCTCGCTTTCCGGAGTGTGGGCTTCCCGGTACAGAACCTCTTCCAGCCGCACCCAGAGGGGATGCACCATGGAGAGCAGAATTAACTGGCGCTCCTCCACGGATAACGAGGGATCATCCGCGCAGGCACGCCACGCTTCCAGACATGTTCGTATGGAAGAAGCTTTGCAAGCCCGGAAAGACTCGCCAAGCAATTCGGCCGTTTTCCTGTTTTTCTCCAGACGAAAGGCCGCCTCCCGGGCGTTAAGAAAAGCCGGAACCGTACAGTTCAATTTTTCCAGACGCTTCATGGTGCCAGGATAATCCCGAAACCAGGCCTCCGGAGGCACCTGTTCCAGTTCCCGGCAGATGGCGGAGGCTTCTGCCGCAGGGTCCCCGCCCTTCGGAATATCATTCACCCGCGTCACCGGCCGCACGCGCTGCGCTTTTTCCGCAAGCAGGGACACTTTTTCCCGCAGAGAAGCTGCAGAGGCCCCTCCTTCCACCAGGTCGAACACACGTCCTTTGGAGTCAAGAAAAACCACGGAAGGCAGCATGCGCACACCATGCATCGCCGCACGGGACAGGCTGCCGTTTTCTTCCCAATCCTTCACGGAGGGATGTCTGGGAACCGTGACAAACTGCACGTCACGCACATATTCATCCAGCGCGCGGCGTTCTTCCGTGCCCGGCTGGAGCGCTTTCAACCAACGGGCTTCCGCTGAACCGGGTTCCTCTGAACCGTACACAACCAGAACAGGGGATGGAAGGGAGGGAGCCGCAGAACAGGAGACGGAAAGGGCATCCATTTCCGCACGTCCCGGAAACGCCAGAGCCAAAAATGCAATGACCGCTAAAGTCCTCATGAATAAACTGCCATCCATCAGCCCTTTCTGATGGTAATGCGCTTGTAACGGCTGTCCCCTTCTTCGGACTCCGTCACAATTCCTTCCATGGACTGAAGGGCATTATGCACCAGGCGGCGGTGGTAGGCATTCAACGGAGGCATCTTCATCGGTTTTCCACTCTCCTGGACGCGTTCGGCCAGGGAACGGGCCTTTTCCAGCAGACGGGCTTCGTTGCGCTCCCGGTAATGGTCGCAATCCACCTTCACGCGGGGAGCATCCTCCATCTTGCGCTGGATCATGCGGTTGACCAGATACTGAAGGTCATCCAGCCTGTCCCCGTCCCCCCCAATGATGTACTGTGAATCCGGGGAGGAAATATTCAGGCACACGATGCCGTCCGTTTCCGTTACTTCGATATCCGCGGAAAACCCCAGCGAAGCCAGAAGGCTCTTCAAACTCTGTTCAGCTATTTCTTGCACCGTCATTACTTTAAATTAATAGGAAAAGGGTTCCATACCGGAAAAACCGCCTCGCGCCGGACGGTGCGAGCCTTTTCTCCAATACCCGATTGACATAAAAATCATAACCTATTTATTCCCCTCGTCTATGAAAATTTGTGGAAGCTCCGTTCCATATCATGTACGCAATGCCGTCCCTGCCCTGCCGTTCCGGCAACACGGTTCCGTTCCTCCTTCGGAACCAGATGCAGGAAACACCGCTTAACAAGGAGGCCACTGTTTTCCGCCTGCCCGCGGCTGTACCCCGGTTATCTCCGCTTCTTCCTGCCGCAAATGAAACACAGGCTGCAGGCATCGCAGCCATGCCAATCAAACAGGCATTTCCTCACAGCCCGTTCTTTATTACATAAAATATTAATCACCAGTTTTTATAAAAATTTTTCATCCGCTCCGGAGAAACACTGATGACAAAACAGGACGGAACATCCCCGGGAAAAGGGAAGTCGAACTATTACCCACATAGAAAAATCCGGTCCCTCATGAATAAGCCAATGAAAAAAAAGAAACCGCCCATGGAAGACAGCGCCGCCCCTTTTCCCAACGGAAAAGAAGCTGCTCCCCATTATACGGATACAATTGATCCGGAATTGATCAAACCCACTCCAAAACCTACGCCGCCCAATGCGGAACCTTCCGCGCCCGGTTCCATGAAGATGCCGGATAACGCTACGGAAAAAATCAGGGAGCTGGATGCCATGCGCTCCAACGGCATGGGACAGGCCCTCACAAGCAACCTGGGAGTTAAAATATCCGATGATCAAAACACACTTAAAGCAGGAAGCAGAGGCCCCTCTCTGCTTGAAGACTTCCACTTTCTGGAGAAAATGGCTCATTTTGACCAGGAGCGGATACCGGAACGCGTGGTTCACGCAAGAGGTTCCGGGGCACATGGTTATTTTCAGGTGTACAAATCCCTTTCCAAGTACACCAAAGCGGCTTTTTTGCAGGATCCGGGAGAAAAAACCCCGGTCTTTGTGCGTTTTTCCACCGTGCAGGGCTTCAGAGGATCTCCGGATACAGTAAGGGATATCCGCGGTTGGGCTACCAAATTCTATACCAAGGAAGGCAACTATGATCTGGTAGGCAATAACACGCCCGTCTTCTTCATTCAGGATGCCATCAAATTTCCGGATTTCGTTCATGCCGTCAAACCGGAACCCCACAATGAAATGCCCCAGGGGCAGACGGCCCATGACTCTTTCTGGGACTACGTCTCCCTGCAGCCGGAAACTCTGCATAACGTCATGTGGGCCATGTCGGACCGCGGCATCCCCAGAAGCTTCCGTACGATGGAAGGGTTCGGCATCCATACATACAAACTGGTCAATGAAGAAGGAAAAAGCACTTTCGTCCGTTTCCACTGGAAACCGCTGTACGGGAAAAAATCCCTGGTGTGGGATGAAGCCCAGGTATTGACAGGACGCGATCCTGACTTCCACCGCAAGGATCTCTGGCAATCCATTGAAGCCGGAGATTATCCGGAATACGAGCTGGGGCTGCAACTCATCCCGGAAGAAGACGCAGACCAGTTCGACTTCGATATTCTGGACGCTACCAAGCTCATTCCGGAAGCACTGGTTCCCGTGGAAATCGTCGGGAAAATGGTGCTGAACCGCAACCCGGACAACTTTTTTGCGGAAACGGAACAGGTAGCCTTCTGCCCCGCCAATATCGTGCCGGGCATTGATTTTTCAGACGATCCGCTGCTCCAGGGCCGTATTTTCTCTTACAGCGATACCCAGCGGCACCGGCTGGGAGGAGCCAACTTCACGGAAATTCCCATCAACCGCCCCATTTGCCCCTTCCACAACAATCAGAGGGACGGCTTCCACCGCATGCAGATAGACGCCTCACCGGCCAACTATGATCCCAATTCCATCGGGAACAACTGGCCGAGAGAAACGCCTCCGGAGAAAGGCGGCTTCACTACCAGCCCCCAGACGGTAAGCGGTGTCAAGGAACGTTTGCGAAGCCCCTCCTTCGCGGAATACTATTCCCACCCCCGGCTGTTCTGGATGAGTCAAACTCCGGTGGAACAGGAGCACATTATCAACGCTTTCAGCTTTGAGCTGGGTAAGGTGACGCGCCCCTATATCCGGGAACGCGTGGTGGACCTTCTGACACGCATTGATCCGGACCTGGCAAGCGGAGTGGCCCGCAACCTGGGAATTCAACTCACCAGGGAGCAACTCAGCAGGGAACTTCCTAGGCCCGTCTGCGGCCTGGAACAAGATCCGTCATTGAGCCTGTATGCCCATACGGACGGCAACCTCAAAGGCCTTCGCGTCTCTTTACTGGCAGCGGACGGCGTCAGCCTGAAATCCGTGAAAGAAATCTGCGATGCCCTGCATGAAGAAGGCATCCACCCCCAAATCATTGCCCCGCACATGGGAAGCATAACAACGGAAGAAGGGGAAGAGCTGTTTGTTGACGGAACCCTGTCCGGCACTCCTTCCGTCCTGTTTGACTCCGTCATCGTCCCGGAAGGGGAACAAAGCCTCACAACGCTCCTGAAAGACGGAGATGCCAAGTACCATTTGCGCCAGGCCTACAGGCACTTGAAGGCCATCGGACTGCCCGGCAACGCCAAAGCCATGCTTGAGGCAGCCTCCCTGCCCCAGGATATGGATGACGCCGGGCTGCTCATGCCGAAGGACACCAAGTCCCTGATGCCCCCCTTCATCACGGCCATGAAACAGCACCGCGTCTGGAGCCGAGAACCTAAAACCCTTGATTTCGGAGCCTAGATTCGTTTCTTATACAGGAACCGCTTCCATTTACGGGCTGCCCCGCCGAAAGGTGCGGCAGCCGTTTTTCACTAAAAAATCCGGGGGAGTTAAACAACACTTCGGGCAAATTGAAAAAGGGAGGGAGATACACTCAAAACGGGAACGGAAACCGGAATACAGCATGATGATAATGCCTTCTTAAAAGAAAACCCCGCAAGCCTTTAAACTTGCAGGGTTTATTAATGGTACACGGAGAACTATATTTCTATTTAATAATAAGTATATTATGAAATAATAGCATTATAAATAGCATTACCTGCCATATCACTTCCACTTCACTCCCTTCTCCTTCAGCTCAGTCACAAACTCCTCATACTCTACGTCACTCATCGTCCCCTTCAACTTCTCTACCAGCTCTTTCCTCTTATCTTTCTTTACCCGGCTCACAGCCTTCACAACCTCGGAAGCTCCATCCATCTTCACCCGGTTTTCCATAAGTTTCCTTTCATCTTTGTCTAAACCCGCCTCTTGGTACACTCTCAAACGGCTTGCCAAATCCAAACCTTTCACTCGCGCCATCAACTCCTTCCTCTCTTCCATTTTTGCTTTCCGTGCTTCCTTCTCTTCTTTTTTAGTCGCTTGGATCAATCTCTGCTGCTCTCTGGCTTTAGCCATCTCATTATCCCACAGATGCCCCCATGTTCCGGCCATACTCTTCGTCTCTTTCACAATACGCCCCATCACCTGCACCGCGGCTCCAATCTCCGGCCTTCCTGCCGCCGCAAACAATCCCATACCATTCAACCCTCTTCCCAACTGATTCATTACCTTCCCATACTCCTCTTCCTCACCGTTATACATCCTCACTACACCTTCTCCTCCTCTCCATAACGCCTCAGCATGATCGACCATCGTATTACTAAACTTCATGTACTTTTCGCCAGCCAGTTTTGAATAGATGAACTCTATTACCTCAGCCAATCCAAAAATACCGGAAAACGCCCCCATCGCTCCACTCACCGCAAACCCTTTCCACCTATCCCACAAATCCAACTCTTCCTCATCGTCACCTTGCCCCATCACCCACTTAAGAAACTCCACAATCACCTGATTCATGATCCCATACACTACCCACGCCTGACCAAACCGCCACGCAGCCTCTCCCATACCAATCTCTCCCCTCTTCCACTTCGCAATCGCCATATAACTCAACGCTATCTGCTTGCGCGGATCAGAGCGGAACATCATAAACATACGCCCCAGCGCGTTCGCATGAATCTCCCAAGGGCTCTTCTGCTCTGTCTCAATAGGTTGAGCCGTCCTCCGCACCGCTTTGTCCAGCGCGGCCAACGCCCTCTGCTCCACAACCTCATCACTCAATCCCTCTTTCATGGCTATCTTCTTGGCCGCCATATACGCAATACCCCCGGAAAACGTTGTAAATGCCGCATCAGTCAATCCAATCGGCAACATCCCGGCTTCCACGGCATCCCCCAGCATGCTCACCTTCATCCTGTTCGCCGTCAAAGCCTGCCTCATTTCAGGGCTCATGCCCTGCATCAGCCTTTGTTGTATCGTCGGACTCATCCAAACCTCCGCCAACTGTCCCGGATTCGCCAATGCCCCAATAAACCCTTTCATGGCATCTGAGGGGGACATATCCGCCATGCTGGAAAACATGGCCGGGAGCTGCTTCAGACACGTCTTCAGGTTATATGAAAGCGCACCCTGAGCCATCGCCCCCAACACCCGGCTCACTACTTGCTGAGCTTGTCCGGCTCCGCCCGAATCCTGCGAACCGTCAAATTCTAAATCCTTCACCCACTTGGTCAAATGTGTCCTTGCCTGCGCCCCATGCACCGCATCAATCTTGTTCCCCAGCTCTCCATTCAGCAACACGGCCTTCATATCCCTCATAATCTCCGCAAAACTCGCCCAGTGATCCATCTGCATACTGTGCGCCCAATACGCATTCACACAACTCACCACACGCGGCAGCGCATAATGCTTCCGACGCATCTTGATGCTCCCCACACTCAGCCATCCGCTCCCTCTGGACTCCATCGGATCAACGGCTTCAGCGGCATTATCCGTCACGAAAAACCCCGGAGCATAATTCTGTACTTTAGGCATATCACACCCAAACAACCTCCTGTACACCTCATTATACTCCTTATATCCCCGCTCATACTCCTCCCCTAAATACTCCGCCACCCGCAACGCCCGCACATCAATATGATCCCTCACCTTCCCAATCGCAGCCTCGTCAAAACCCAACGCCTCCAGATTATCCTCATACTCCGGCATCGCGGACATCTGGAGCAAATACGCCGCCTCCAAATCGCTCATCTCCATCTCCACCAGCTCCGCGCCCTGCTCCAGCCATGAAAACTTCACAAACTCCTTCCTGCTCTTCGCCGGAATCTCGCTCAACGCCATCTTCAGGGCATCCATCGCCTTCTGATTCTTCGCCCACTTCGGCATCTGCTCTGCTTCCATCTTACCCTCCGCAACCGCCAGCGCCTCTTCAATCCGCACCCGCTCACTCCTGAACTCGCCTGGCATCTTCACCTCAATCCCCCAAGTCCGATTCTCGCTTAAATCCTTCAACATACCATCCACCACACGCCTCACGCCCAGCTTCACCTGACCATCCACCTTTCTGTCAGCCCTCTTCAAAAACTCCTCCGGCCTCGCAATCCGGTACAAGGCACCGTAATACCGCAACACTCGCCTCTGTCGCACATCATTAAACTCCAGCCGCGCCTTCCTGATGCCCTCTGCAAAATACTCCGTCACCTTCCCCTCTCCAAACAAATCCTCCATCAAATTCTCAAAACTCACAAACCCCCGCACCAAATTCCGCATCCCCTTACCCACACCCACATCATGCTTCGCCGCTCCGGTGCGCTCATTCACGCTCACCGGCTGCTCACGCCCCAGCCCCTTCCCGGCCTCATCCAGCAAATCCGCAATACGCTCACGCCGATCCTCCCAAAACGCCTCATTCGCCAGCCTCCCGGCAGAATACATCTCCTTCAGGGCATCCAGCGCGGCCTGCACTCTTTCCAAATCAGCCGTCAGCCTCCCGTGCATATTCCTCTCATACAACCCGCCAAACGCATCCAGCGCACGTACCCACTCCACCGCCTCATCATACTCAGCCCCGCCAATCAATGCCTTCTCCTCCACCACCTTCTCAGCCGTATTCTTCGCCGTTTCCAGCTCATCCGCATCCAACTCTAACGCCCTCTCCACCATATCCAGCCGCTTCTGAATCTCCGCATTCATCTTCCCACGCCGTACCCGGTTCTCGCCCACGCTTGCCGCCGCCCATTTTCTAAACCGTTCAAACTCCTTAAATCGGCTCTTCTTCCCTTCATTCACAATATGCCAATCCACATACTTCACCATACGCATCAGCGCATTCATCCGCCCTCTCCACGTCTTCTTCGCCATCACCTCCTCCCGGTAGGAAGCAACAACCTCCGGCCTGATCCCTCCGCGCACGTCCTTCGGCAGCTCCGTCACCACGGCATCACATACGGCCATCACGGCCAGCATCCGCTCCCTCACAGCCTCATCATCTCTTCCCTGCTCATCCTTATACACTCCATCCCTTGTAAACCCGTTCGCCTGCAACGCGCTCTCCAGCCGTTTCTGCATTGCTTCATACAACCTTGCTTCCTGTTCAAAAGCATGCCCCTGCACCCCAGCCAGATAATCCCACACACTCTGCCCACCACGCATCATCCGCATGGAAAACGTAATATCCGGATTCTTCGGATCATACGTCCCCCGGTTATCCGTGGCGGACTTGATCTGCGTGGAAGAGAACACTATCTGCATATTAACAGGCCCACGGGACATGAAGCCATCACGTCCAAGCGTCTCCGCGACCGCACGAAGAGCCGCTTCCTGACCACCAATAGTATAGAGTTCGCTGATAATATCCGCGTCGTTCACGCTGCTGTCCACAATCGCATCAACCGTTTCTTTCAACGCCTTCCGATACCACGCTTTCCCAGGATAACCATTCGCGCTACTCGCATAATCAGAAACAATAAGATCTCCGTCAGGGTCAAGATGTTCTATCACGCGCTCGACGTCTTTCTTGCTCAGTGAAAGTTTTTCCGCATCAAACGGATTGCGCAAATTCAGAAAAACTTTAAAAAGATGTCCGCCCTTCGGCGCAAAGCCTTCCGCATAACCTTGATCATCCGTGAAATAAAAGCCGCGTCCTTTCACTGCGCCGTTCTTCATGGCGAACTTATGTGAGAACGTGTTGAACTTCGCCCCGCTCCCATGATACACCACCCTCGGCTCCCCGTTCTCGTCAACTACCTTGCTGGCATTCTCCGGGTCATGCTCCCAATCCCCAAACCAATTCTTAAACGCCTCCGTGCGCACGGAAAGCCACTGGTCTTCCGTCAGATTCGTATTCGCTCCGTTAGGCGCCTTCATGAACGTCCCGTCAGCGACCGCCTTCTTCTTGATGGACGCCTTTTCCCTTATAGAAAACGTCGCCGACCCATCCACATAATCCGCCCACGCTCCCCCGGTGGACTCGTCCGCAAACGCCGTAATCTTGATGTCGTTCCCGTCAAAAATCACGTAATTATACGTCTGCTTCTCCTCCGCCTTCCAGCGGGAAAAACCGTCTGCGTACCTGATGCCCTTCACTCCATGCCTTAACAGAAACTCGCTCGCCTCTCTGGGGCTTCCCAAAGCATCCTCCAACGAGCGGTAAATCTTGCCCCCCATCCAATACCCATTTTCCGGATCCTTGTCGTTGAACAAAGAATACGCTTCTTCCTTGCCCTCATCCAGAAGCCAATCCCCTATTCTGGATGTTGTAGATGAGCCGTACCCTTTATCCCAAAACAGCAGCTCCCCTCCTTCCATGAAGTCCAAATAATCCTCCACATTCAGCTCCACGCGGTAATTGGAAGGCATGCCCGTCCTGACCTCTATCTCGTCCAGATGATCAAGCAAATATTGGTAAGCTATATTTTCAGCATCGGCCTGTCTTTTTGCCTGGGGATATTGGTCAGAATAACCTTCATTGATGCGGATATCTTCCCTCAATTCCTCCTTAATCGCTTCTATCTTCCCCTTATCCCCTCTGGCGTCAGACAAATCGCCAAGAACACTATAAACGGCATCCAACACGCCTGGTTCAAACCGATTGACATGTTCCGGGAAAACTATTCGGTCGCGCAACCCTCTGGCCATATCATCCACATTGGAAGCCTCCAACTCCCTGAACCTCCATGTCGCCTTGTCCTGCGCGAACTGGTTCAGATAACTCCGGTTCACCTTCGGATTCTCCGCAAAATACAGCCCCCAGCCATACGCCTGCGCTCCCTCGCCCTTGCCCATGAACGCCGTATCAAACTTCCGGAAACTGTGAGGACTTGCATGCAGAGCGCGGACAGACATCGTTACATCGCCATCCGGCTTCACCACCACCGCATTCTCCGCAGCCAGAACCCCATGCTCATCAAAACCACCTTGCGCCTCCACATCCTGCACACTCACCTCACGCCCTTCTCTTCCTTGTCCAGCTAAATCTCTGTCAACATAATTGACAAACTCCTTCAACAACGCTACCCTTCCCTTGTGGGGTACTCCATCCCCTGCCTCGCCCGTGTTTGGGACGCGGGGTCGTTGCAGGGTGGCGGAAGTACCCTTCATGCTATCTACGTCCTCCACCGTGGAAGCATCCAGATCATAAAACAACTCCCCATTCTTCCCCTCTGCCACGGCAATATTCACATAGGCCAAATCAGCACTCCCATCATCGGAAGCCCCCTTGAAATCCGCTTTCGTCAAATAATAATGAAATCTGGCTATATTAGGCTTACGTTTCAAATCTGAATTCTCGCCGGAATAAATAAACTCAGCCCGCCCGGCCAACTCCGGCAGCACGGCTAACGCAGCCAAAACCCGTCTATCGGCTGCATGCTGTTTCACTTCCCTCCACCCCTTGCCTCCCACCTGCACCCGCTTCCCGTCCCCCATCACCAGCGCATACCCCTGTTCCTGAGTCTCCTTCTGCAACACTCTATACCGTTCCCGAATATCCCCCAGCGCATCCTTCAAATCAGAAGCATACGCTGCCGGCACATCCGCAGCAACAGGCTCCATCCCCTCCACCCGGTGGAACGCATCAGCCACACGCCGGGCCTCCGCCATCGGTACGCGCCTTACCCTGTCCCCCATGCTGAAACTCACCTCCTGCCCTTCCCCTCGCGCCGCATACCGCTTATACCCATACACCACGCTATCATACACCGCGCTCAACAACTCCCCGGAATCGGCAAAATCAAACCCGGCCTCAGCCGCCGCCTCCAGCACATCGGACACACGCCCTTCCCGGCTGAAAAACTGCTCTGCACGCGCCACCACCCGTTGCTCAAAACTCTTCCCCAGCGTACCATCCTTCCTGCGTCTGCCCTTGGCCGTCCGCGTCGTCGTCAGGGCATCATAAATCCGTTGCAGCTCTCCGGTTAAATCGGAACCGGCCTCAGCCGCCGTCTTCGGGTGCGGCAGCCTCCCGGCCACCCACTCTCCAATCTCCGGCACATCCCCCATCGCCTCCGCCTCAATCTGCGCCTGTTCCTCCCTCCTCGCGCGCTCCGCAATCGCCGCCTCGTCAAACCCGGCAAAATCATTCAACAGGCGGCGAAACTTCTCGCTCATCTTCCCCTGTACGTCCGCGCCCAGCATCTTCTTCGCCAGCATCACATCCTGTGCAAACTCAAAATACTTGGCAAACAACAAAGCGAACATCTTGAACCACCGCCGCAACTTATCCGGCAGCCTCTCATCGGAAATGTGCCCCATCAAATGTGCTCGCGCCGCCTTGCTCACCCCTTCGCAAACCGCCTGTAACCTGTCCACCCCTTCCCCGGTCGCCAAAAACGTCTCACCCGTTGCACCCTCCAGCCGCTTCAGTTCATCCTCAAACTCCGCCACCGTCCACTCATTATCCTTAATCAACACCTTCGTCATCCCCTCCGTCCACTCCTCATAAACGTCAAACGGATTAGCCCCCCGGTACAATCTGCTCACCACCTCATACCGTCCGTTCGCAAACTCCTGCGCCACATTGGCTCCGTACACCCGCAACCGGGCAGCATCCACCCCGGCCTCCACTCCCATCTGCGCCGCATAAATCCTCTCCCGGCCTTCGGCAGACTTACGCATAAAATCACCCTGTGTCTTCAACTGCGCCAACGTCATCGGCACACTCAACTTGCTCCGGTCAAAACTCATCCGCCCATCCTGCCCCACATCGCTCAAATGCTGCATCATCTCCTCATTCGCTTCATCCTGCACCCTCCCAACATACCCCTCATCCTTATCCCGGTACTGCCGCAAGCTGCTCTTCAGCCCGGCCACCACCTCATCCTCCCGTTCCTCCAAATGCCGCAGCACGGCCTCATACGCATCATCATACGTATCATAAAACTCCGGCCTGTCCCCCAGCTCCACCACATACTGCATCTCCTCCGTAAACTCATTCATCTCCTCGCGGATCGGACTCGCCCCAAACTCCTTCAACTGCTCATTCACCGCCTTCACATACTCCCTCATCGCCTCCTTCTCATCTGCTTGCCTCCTCCCCTTGCGCTCCGGTACAGGCCCATGCTCAAAACTCAACACAGGCCCGCTCCCCACCTCGCTCACGCCGCCGCTCTCCGGCCCCTTCACATCCACCACAGCACCCTTCCCATCCTGAACCTCCGCTCCGTCCACGCGCACCTCATCCACCCCTCTCGCCGTCTCCGCAGCATGCGCTTCAGCGGCGGCCACCACATCCATCGTCCTCACCCCGCCGCGGGCAGCCAGCTTCCTCATCCCGTCCCTGTCCCCCAGCCCCACCTTCACGCCGTCCACTTCTTGCCCGTAATTCCGGCGCATAAAATCCTGAATCCCATCCTGCATCATCGCATACCGCGCCACGTCACTCTCCTCCGCCCGCATCCGGGCAAGCAGGGAATCGCTAAAACCAAACGTCCGCTTCAGCTTCCCATACTCCCGGCTCAACTGCCGCTGCATCCCGGCCTCAGCCGTAAACCGCGCCCCGGCCCCCACCAGCGCAAACGCCAGCACGGAACCAAACAACTCCATATTCTGGTCACGGTTCGTAAAATCCTTCCAAAACCGCTCCCAATCAATCCCCGGAGCCTCCCCGGCCATCACGGAAGCCAAACTCTGCATCACAGGATCGGCCAAATCCTGCAACTTCTCCGTCGTCATCTCCTCGCCCAGCACCATTCCCCCAGCCACGCCGGAACGCGCCCCTGCCCGCAGGGCGGAACTCTTCAGCCGCATCGCCTGACGGCTCAGACTCAACTTGCTCATCCACTTATCCACAAACGCACTTCCGGATCTCAACCCCATCACTCCCTTTGCCACGATCGCCCCGGCCCGATCCAACGCCCCTTGAACCGCGCCGCTCGCCGCCGCACCTCCCAGCCTCGCCAGCCTGCCGCCATCTGGACGCTCCTGCACGGCCTTACTGTAACTATCCCCGGCATAAGACATCGCCGCCACTCCGGCCCCCACGCCGGAAAAACTCAACGCCGTAATCGGCACAGACCGCACCGCGCTCAGCACCCCATTCCCAAACCACCCATACTCCGGCTTGTTAATCGGCCTGTACGTCCCCTGCGCCATCGCCAGAAAAGCATCCAGCCTCCGGCCATACTCATCCGCCGCCTTCGCGTCAGCCTTCAGGGCAGACCCGTCCCCGCCAAACAACTCCTTCACTCCCCCCGCCACATCCAACTGTGCGGCAATCCCGCCGCGCAACAAAGACCTGATTCCATTACCTAAATCCTCCCAGCCACGGTTCCCGGCCTTCCATACATTCGCCATATAACTCCTCTCATTCCCGCCCTTGCGCTGCACAATCTCCGCCAGCGCATCCATCTGGGCATCCGTAAGGCCATCCATCGCCTTCAGGGCTTGGTGGATTGAAGCCATCCCCTCCGGCTGAAAAATCCGGTTCGCCGTCCCGTCAGCATACTTCACGGCCCACTCCAGCCCCTCCATCACGCGCGGCAATACCGGCTCCAGCCCTCGCCTTGTCCTCTCCGCATCCGCCTTCACCCATCGCAATGTATTCCCCACCTTCTTATACATATCCTCTCCCATTTGTCCCCTCTGCTCCCACAACGCCTGTCTTCCGTCCCCGCCCGTCAGCACAGCCTGCCTCACGCTCTCGGCAGCCCCCTTCAGCAACTCGTCAGCATGAGCATCCTCCTGCGCCCGCCTGCTGAGAAACCTGTACACCGTCAGCCCCGGCTTATTAAAATCAATCTGCTCCCCCTGCTCCTTCAGCCGTATAGCCATCTGTTCCAGTAGCGGAACCCCGTTTCGCGCCGAAACCTGATTCTCGGTATATCCTCCCTCATCCAACGCCCATCCCAGCACCAGCGACCGCGCTCGCAACTCATCCCCCAGCTCATTATCCGGGAAAAACTGCGCCTCAAACTCCTTCTTCACACTCTCCGGCAACTTCTTCAAATCCCCGTTAAACACGCTCCGGTGCCAATCCACCTTATCCTTTCTCCTCGCATACTCCGCCTCATCCTCCTGAGCACTCTTAAACGCCAATGCATCAGGAAACAAAGGCATGCCGCGCCTTGTCCTCTCATTAACATACTCCTGCACCTTGGCTCTCTCTTCGCCCAGCACGCGCTCCTTCTCCGCTTTCATCGGATCATCCCCGCCCTTCCTCAAATCGGCGGCCAACATCTTCCCGCGTTGCCAGCTCCGATAAGCGTCAGCCTGCCAACCCTCCCCCTTCTGCCGCAAATACCGATCCATTGCCGGATCAATCTCCACAGGGAACAACTGCCTGCCCTCTCCGTCATCATAAACAGCATTCGCGCTCTCTTCCAAAAACTTATCCCTCTTCCCGCTACGTTCAAATTCCCTCGCCTGAGCCGCTACCTGTGAAATATCATTACCAAACATAAAAACTTTTAACTATTAAACATTAACCAGAAACATCACTTCTCCCCATTCTCCCACGCCCACTTCTCCTCCACCACCCGCTTCAATGCCGCTACATCCTTGGCGGACTTCACATCTAAAACCTTGAATACGGCAGCATGGCACTGCCTCAAATCCTTCCCTTTCATACTCACACCCTCCAGAACCTTTCTCCATCCCTCCCGGTTCTGAGCCGGAGCACCCCAATCCCCATTCAGCGGAGGCAGCAGAGCAGCATTACCTTGCTCATTCATATCCACCCCCAACTCATCCAGCACCTCACTCGCGTCAACACTCTTCAGCTTCACTTCAGGCTCAGGAGCCGCCACACCCGGAACATTCTGACGGCCTGACAACTTCACCCCTGTACCATCCGCCGCCAGCCTCTCAGCCTGTGCCCTAATCTCCTCTCGGCTTGCCCCCGGATTCTCTCGTACCCACCGCTCCAGCCCCTGTCTCACCTGATAAGCCGCCGCCATAGACCTCTCATACCCGGCAAAATCTCCCTCTTTCTGCGTCTCTTTCCACTTCCCGAACACCTCTCCATCCACCATCCCCTCAACTACACTCGCCGCTTCCCTAGCCGCCCCCCGGAACCGTGCGGGCACATTCCCCACGGCCAGATCCTTCAGCTCCGCCATCATCCTCTCCTTCGTCGTCTTGGAAAGCATGGACGTGGCAATCTCCCTCTCCACCTCCGCATACATCGTCCCGTCAACATCCAAATCAGGCTCATACCCCCGCAACAAACCATCCACCCGCATAAAATCCTCCGGACTCGTGTACAACTCCGCCTCCTCCTTCCCCATCTTCTCCACAGCCTTCCTCCGCCGCTCTTCCGCCGCCCGCAAACTCATCGCGTCATCCACGGCCACGCGCCCCTCCTTCACATCCTTCTCCAAATCATTTCCCCGGAACTCCCGGCCCTCAAACGCATCCATCACATACCCCTGAGCCACTCCGGCCTGAGCCTTGCGCCTTGCCGCCTCCGCCTGTTTCCGGAACCCCTCAATCACATCCGGCCTACCCTTCACCGCATCCAGCCCTCCCGACTTCTCCAGCGCATCCAACCCATGAAAAGGATCTCTCTGAATCGCCGTCTGCACCCTGCTCTCCGTCTCCTTGAAACTCACATCCTGAAACATCAACTGCTGCTCATCCGGCTCCATCACCCCCTCCGCGCCAGCCGTCTGCACCGCTTCCCTCGCGCCATAATAATCCCCACCCCTCAGGCAAAAATCATACCTCGCCTTGAAAGACTTGGCAGCCCTCTCCTTACTCGCCAGCAACTCCCTGCGCCCGGCATCAATACGGCCCGTTGACGTAAACGCATCATACCACAGCCGCGCCCGCTCCTTCACCTCCGGCGTCTTAAACTTAACCTTGCGGAACATAGGCCCCAGCCTCTTGCTCACCAGCGCATTCCAGCGGGCCTCCCTCCCCGGCTTATTCCCCGCCGCCAGCTCGGCATTATCCCATAACCCTCTCTCCTCCTCCATCAACCTCTTCACATCCTCAAAACTCCCCGCATCGGCCATCCTGTCCGCCTTCTCCTGCAACCGCGCCCTCTCCTCATCCTCCCGCGCCAGCAACCTCGCCCCGGCCCCCATCTCCCCGGCCACCTCCGCCGCCGCGCGCGCCGGAGCCGTTGCGGCCCCCGTATCAGCCAGCACAGGCTCATGATACCCGCTCAACAAAGAAAACTTATCCATATCTACTTGAAAGCATTAAAAGCCGTTGCGCCGCCCTGCACCACGCCGCTCAGCAAACTACCGAACCCGGACACCTTGCCGGCCCGCTCCGCCTGCCTCCCCTTCCACCTCTCCATCTGGGCCTGCTCCCTCATGGCGGAAGACCGCTGCAAACTGCGCGCCGCCAAATCATTCACCTCCTGCTCAAACCGCGTCGCAACCTTCATCTCCCTCCCCAGCGCGCTCCCGCTCCGCTCCACGCCGCTCGCCGCCGTCTGTGCGGCGGCCTGCCCTGTGGCCACCCCCTGCATTGCCCGCATCCTCATCTGATTCTCCGCGCTCTCCGCATCCAGCGCATCCGCCTCCCTGTCCAGCGCGGACGCATTATAATAAGCCGTCTGCCGCGCCTGCCGCCCGGCTTCCCTCTCGGCGCGTCCCCGGAACGCGCCGGCCAGCCCCTGAAGACCGGCCATACCTAACTGAAACCATTCCATAATATAATATCTATCAATAAACTACTTTGAAAACTGCACATCAAACCCCAGCAAACGCACATCGCCATCCCCGGCGCACCGCAACTCAAACACCAGCTCATCACTCCACACCCCCGGCACCGTCAAATCCTGCCAGCCGTCCAGCACATCGCCCCGGCTCCTGCTCAACTCCGTCAACCGCCCGCAAAACCCTGCACGCACCCCATCCGCCGCGCTCGCGACAAACCGCGCACGCACGCTCACACTCCCTGACTTTACCCCCGCACCCTGCTCAAACGCAAGCCCATTTGTAACCAGTACGGACTCATACGGCACCCCGGCATCTCCCCCACGGCTCCATCCGTCCCGGAACACGCCGCACCCCTCCACCAGCCGCTCCAGACTAACCCGGCCATCACGCTCCACAGCCAGCCACACCTCATCGGCATCCTGCCCATCCATCACGGCCACGCTCAACGCCCTGCCGCCCCCTCCCAGCACATGCCTCGTCCACGCGCACACCCGCTGCTCGGCATTATACGTCAGAACAGCCAGCCCGCCATCAGCCCTCACCCCCCAAATCCTCACCTCCGGCACGCGCTGCACGGCCAGCCCCACAAACCCTCCCGGCCCGCCTGCATGCTCGGCAAACGTCGTCGTATCGGCGGCCCTGTACCCGTCCGCCTCAAAACTGTACCCCAGCTCCTTCACCCTCATCCCCCCTCTCTGGACAAACACGCATCCTCCATCCGTCGCCTCCGCATCCACCCGGCTGCACCCCACCCTCAACTGCACGGCAGCGCGGCAAAAATCAGGAGTCACCACGCCGCCCTCGCCTCCGCTCAGCCGCCAAACCTGGGCCGTGGAACCAATCAACAAATCATTCACGCTCTCCATCCACACAATCCGGTGGCAATCCTTGGCCGCCAGCGTCACCTGAATCGCATCCTCATCGCTGTCCCCAATCTGGAAATTGGCAAAATCATCCACCACGCTCCCCCACACCGTCTGTGGATTCGCCGCCGTCCCGGCCAGCCACAACCTCCCTTGGTGCATCGCCACAGCACTCGGCCACCCGCACCCTCCCCCAAACATCCCCCTGCTCCACACATCCGTCACCGCCCTCTCATACGGCAATCCGGCCCCCCCATACGTCTTATAACTCAACCTCAGCACCCTCCACTTCATCCCACCCATCTCTGCCGCCGTCCAAACCTGATCAACGCCTCTCCCCACGGCACCGGACAAAAAATTCACCATATCCATCCCCCCGCTGCGCCACCCGCACCACTTCCACTTCCTCGGCCAAAACCCATTCACCGTCACCTTGCTCTCGATCGTCTTGCCATCCTCCAAATCCCATACAGACTCGCCCCAACCGCCAAGACCAAAATACAACAACACCACACGCCCATCCTCCCTCTCCACACACCCGGCCAGCCCCAAAAAGGAACCCATCTTCTCAACCACCTTCCCATCCTCATACAAACACACACTCCCCATGGCAGCCTCCCCATCCGCCACATCCCCAGCACTCTCTCCGCACAACAACACAGCCCGGCCATCCCGCAACGGCATCACATGCCAGACAGCCTTCTTGCTCCCGGTCACCGTGCAGGCAGTCAAACTCTGCGCCACAGGATCATACACCGCGCATGCAACGCCATTCTTGCAGGGGCAAAGCAACACCCTCCCGCCATCCACCACAGCGGCCCTCCGGTAACTCCCGCTTGTAACTGCCAGCCCGGAATGCGCCACCTTCTCCAAACTTCCATCCGCAGGATCATACACATAAAAAGCCGTCGCCATATACGGAGTCAGCAGCACCCGCCCATCATCCAGCAACACCGCCTCGCCAAAAAAACCATCCCCAACCCCTTCCAAAAGCACCTCACTCTCCTCCCCACGATCCACATCCAGCACACAACACCTTGCCCCTCCGCTGGTCAAAAACGCCCGGCCATCCTTCAACACACATCCCCCCACCCATCCGCAGCCATCATCCCGTTCCGCGCCCACCTTGCGGCCCCCGCCGTCCACCCGGTCAAACACATAACAACAGGCATGGGCCTTCCCTGCCAGCAGCAGCCTCCCCCCATCCAGCTCCAGCACCGTCCCCCACACCTCCTCCCCGGAATCGCCAACCCCGGCAACCAGCCCCTCCGCCTCATAATCCCACGCATTCAGCCTCAACTCATGCCTGCCCCAGTTAGTCGCCGCGGGCTTATACTTCATCACCCGCAACTGCAAACGTGTAGGACGTTCACACGTGCCGCTGAACTCAAAATTCCGCCAATCCCCGTCCCATGACCAAAACCTGTGCAGCACCTCAAACTTATGAGGGCTCAAACTCTCATCCTCCGCATCCGCACCCATCAACTGAAACTCGCCCTGCCACCGCTGATCCTCATTCCCGTAACTCTTCAGCGTCCACGCCCCCTCATGGCACACGAACGCCCTCTGCGGCCCATCGCTGGAAGCCCACCACTCCTGCATGCTGTTAAACCCGCTCCCGAACCGGCTCACCACCCATCCGGGAAAGAAAAACTCTGGATAATCAGCCAAACTCTTGCTCCCCTTATAATCCGTCCTCCCGTAATACTGCTTATAACATGTCCATGTAACACGCACATCGCCGCTCACCGTCCACAACTCCTGCCCCGCCAAAACAATCGTACCCGCAGCGGACAAATCAGGAACGGCCTCGGGCGGATTACTCGTACCGGTCAACTCCGCGTAAGTCTGCGCCACCACCACTCGCTCCGCCATATGCTGAGTATAAAGAACACTCGTGCCAAACTCCTCTGAGCGGAACACATGGCGGTCAGCACCAAACGTCAACCCACCCGCATCACGCTCAACCCATGCCTCCCCATCCTTGGAAATCGCAAACTCCCTCGGACTCCGGTCAAACTCCATCACCGCCAGCCTCCAATCATCATCGCCATGCCTCTCCAGCCTCTGCGGAGCCACCCTCCCGCACACCACCCACACCACGTCATTGCACTGCACCCACCGCAGCTCCGGCAAATCCTGCTCCGTCCACGGACTCTCCAGCCGGGCGGCCAAACTCCCATCCAGCCGGAACACCTCCACAAACCCCGCTCCAAACACCACCATATACCGCCGCTCATCACTCACATCCATCCCCATCAGCCGCACCCGCCCGCAAGCGGCCCCTCCATCCACCGCACACATCCTCTCCGCGCCGGGCCGCCGCATCAGCCCGCCGAACGTATGCACCAGAAAATTCACAATCGTCTGCGCGCTCCGGCCATACCCATCCACATCATACCTTATCGCCCCCATGCGGTTCCACTCACCTCCGGTAAACGCCACCCTCATCCCGCTCATACAATCCCCCTCCTCCCCCACGGAGACACCGTTTCATCTCTCCCTCCCCGTCCCATATCCTGCAACCGCGCCCGGTACTGCGCCCTCATCTCCAGCCGCCTCACATCCGCTTGCAGCCGTCCCTCCAAATCCCCGCGCCCGGTAACGGTCAACGCGCACAGGCACGCCAGCTTGGCGGCCAGCAGCTCTCCATCCGCACAACACCACTCATGGGCGGCATCATCCGGCCTCACTAAATACACCACGCGCACCTCCCTCCCTTCCCCTGTCCAAAACAACCTCCCGTCAAACACGCACCACCCGGCCCCATCCACATCCACCACATCCACACAACCCTCCGGCAACGCCTCGCTCCGCACAAAACCGGGCAGCCGCAAATCCTCTTCACCCTCCAACTGCGCCACCCTCTTCGCCCACACAGGCTTCACCTCCTGCACAACATACTCCACGGCGCTCGGCCACATGGCTCGCAACACAGCCCCCACCTCCTCATCATCCAGCCCCGTCACAGGAGCCTTCCCCAGCTTGGCAAGGGCAAAATTAACCACATCCAACTGCTTCATAACATCATCAAAAAACTAAGCTGAAAACGGAGGGCGGCCCGCAGACCGCCCCCCGCCGCTCCACGGCAACAAACATTGCCCGGAAACAACTCCTTACTGTGCGCACAGCACCTTAACAAACCCCTTCTCCTCCAGACGCGTCGCCCCGCAGGCAAACTTCGCGCGGATCTGCAACGCCTCATCCAAATCATCCCGCACGGAAATCTTCACCTTAAAATCATTCCACAGCCCGAACTGGGCGCGGCTCTTCACCCATGCAAGGCACTCCCTCACCCCCTCGGACTTGGGCAGACGCTCCGTGCGGACAAACTTGAACCCCATAAACGTATCAACCTTCCCATCCACCAGAGCCTTCACGCTATTATAATCATAAGAAGTCACCTCCGTCGTGCTCAGCAAATTAAGAATCTGCGCGGAAGAACACGCAAACACAAGCTGATCCCCGGCGGCGGAACTATCCTCCGTCCACGCATCCGCCTCCTGAAACATCTGCAACGTCCGGCGCAGCTTAGCCAGCGTCAGGCCGCTTGCGGCCTTCGTGCCGGACTCCACATAATCCTTGGCAACAACTTGGTCAGCAGGAAAAGCCACAGCCGTCGTCCCGTCCTTACCCACAAAATTCTGCCCTAGAAACGCGGCAATCATCACATCATCCATCTTCCGGTTCGCCGCCATCCTCAACCCCTCCAGCGTCTTGCTCACCGGTAAATCCAAATCGCCAAGCTTCGTCGCGTCAAACTCGTCAAACCCTACCGCCTTGGTGAAAATGCGCGGACGCATGGAACGCCTCAACGTAGGAGCCTCATCAAGCGTGGTGCTCCCCATGCGCGTCGTCTTCTCCTTAAAATCAAGCACCCCGTACTGGTCAATAAACTTCACCTCCCCCTTGCAATCCCTGTCCACCGTCACCAGCTTCTCCAATGCGCTCACCTTCTGCTGCAACAACACCCCCCACTTATTCGTGTACTTGACCTGATAATTATCGCTAATTGTAACTGCCATAATAATATAATAACTAACTGTTAATAACTCTTGTCCTTACTCGCTCTCCATGACCCTAAAACCCCATCAGGCGGTTATACTGCTCGTCGGCATACCTGTGATTGGCATGGTTCGGATTCATAAACGCCTCATGTAAAGGGTGGCTCGGATCATTCATCATCCTCTCCGCCTCCGCCTTCCCCCCGGCAGCCGCGCCCCCGGGCATGTTAAGCCCCTTGGCAGGCTCATCCTGCATCATCGCCCCCATCTGCGCCAGCAACCGGATCATCACCGGATTCGTGCCAATCACCGGATCATCCACCACGGCACGCACCTCCTCACCACTCACCCCGGTCATCTTGGCCAGCATCTCCAGCGCACTCACCGCACTCCTCACATGCGCCCCATAGCCATCTCCCCACAACCCCTCCAGCTCAGCCTTCACAGCGGCCACGCGCTCAGCCTCGGCGGCATCCGCCGCCCTCTGAGCCTCTGCGCTCCGGGTGGCAAACTCATGCACAATCCCCTCAAACGCCTCCTTCGGCACCCCCAGCTCCCAAGCCTTGCGGCCCAGCACCTCCACCGCCTCCGCATCCCACACCCCCTCCGGCAGCCCCTCCGGGGCAGCGGGCAAAAACTCATCGCCCGCAAACTCCTTATTCATCCCAAGAGCCTCCCTCCATGCCGTCATCGCCGCCTCATCCCCCAAATCATACCGCAGCACGGCGCCCGCTCCGGGCGCACCGCTTCCGCCATCTCCACTACTGTTGCCGCCGTCTCCTTCTCCTCCATCCCCGTCACCGTTTCCGGCCCCATCTCCACCAGCATTATCTCCGGCACCAGCCATCAGGCTTACCGGGCCACCGCCGCCATTTGCGCCCCCGTCACCAGCCTCCTCGCGCAAAAAACCATTCGCAACCAATTTACCAATAAACATAATAATTAATCTCTAGTCTTTAATACTTAATAAATCCACCAACGCCACCTCACGCATCCCCCTGTCTCGCTCCCGCCCGCCACGCTCAAACCTCACCCGTTCCACCCCCTGCGCCTGCTCGCCCAGACAACCCCGTGCCAGCTCCACCAACTCATGAACACTCCCCCACGCCAAATGCACATAAAACACGCGCCCCCCGTCCACCAGCCACCCCAGCAACACAACCTCCCCGCTCATCGCCGCCACACCTCCCGCATCCAGTACCCGTCTGCACTCCTCCCACAAACGCTCATGGCCGCCCGCATACCTCACCGCCCACTCATACCCGCTCATCCTTGGTAAAAAACCTGAAAAACTCCACGGCGGCGGGTTCCGTGATGATAAAAGCCGGGTAATCACGGGAAGTGAACACCCTGCGCCCGCCCTGCGGATTGACAGCCTCAACGGTCAAATCTACGGTTTCCGCCGTCCGCATGGGGTCATCCTCCTCCGGAGCGTAAAACTCTTTCAGCCGCGCCCACACCTGCACCGCCTGCCAGTCCTCATCCAGCCCCACCAGCGCGGCAACTACGGACTCCATTGCCGGGGCATGGTCCGCAGGTATCTCGTCCTGCGTATAGCGCGCCGGAGGTCTATAACCGCCCTTGTCCTGATAAATGGGCGTCAGGGTAAATTCATCCCACTGTCCCGGCCGGGGAAACTGTATCTGTATCTCTGAATTATTCATGCTCAATCTTCGGTAGTCGTTTCGGCTTCCGGGTCAACAAAATCCTCCACCGCCTCGGAGACAATGATATTGCTCTCCATGGAGGAAAAACCGTAATACGCCGGATTGACGTTATTGCAATGCAAGTGCATCGTCGCAGGAAGGAACGCTCCGGCCAACGCCCAGCTGTTGGTATTCTCCATATCAAGATAATATCCGGAAAAGGGATAAATACTCTCAAAGCAATGGACTCCCTTCACCGTGGCGATCTTGACGCAGCCGCGGGAGGAATTCCCGCCATGCAGCAGCCACAGCGCTCCCCTGTCTTCGGTGTCGTATCCTCCGTCCTGGTATTGCTCGTAAACCACCGCGTACACGCAGACGGGATAACCGTTAT
>ERZ773148.269-NODE-269-length-44579-cov-4.956158_pt1 | contig 44579 bp, 91 predicted proteins | sample MGYA00580846_ERZ773148 | MGnify/ENA primary metagenome ERZ773148 (study PRJEB29015, sample SAMEA2737879) | human gut metagenome | biome: human gut; feature: human-associated habitat; material: faeces | place: China | collected 2012 ... | reverse complement strand
AACTAAAATTTTTAGAAAAGGACATTAAAACTTCTTCTTTAGAAGAAAATTATGAAGGCTATGTTTATTGTGTTAGACAAAGTTTTTCGCTTTTTGCACTAAAAGATTATATTAAAGGAAAATATACTTTTATGGACTGGGAAGCAATGACTAATGAACTTATTGTATACAAAGTATCAGATGAACAATTAAATATTTTTCTTCAAGACGAATTTTCTTTCGCAATTATTTTTCTTATGCAAGTAGAAGAAAAGGGATTCAATGTTTTCCAATTTTTAACAGATAAATATTTTGGAAGTCATTTTATTCCGGTAATTGAAACAGTTCGATATCGACAACGCATAGATAGTAGTAATAATAAAGAAGGCAGGTGAATTATATATAAAAACAAAAAGCGTTAGAGAAACTACGAAAAGCAAAGCAAAAGTAGAAGCATTAACCAACTCTACGAATATAAGAGTGGGTAGAAATGAAACGCAGAGAGTATGAAGTACATAAACATGGTGATATGAAGTTGACTAAATTAGATAATGACAATTATATATTTTTATGATATAATTAAAATAGTAATAAGTAATGTGATTAAATAGGAGGATTGAATTATGGGTACAATTATAAGTATATTTTTTTTGGTAATAATGTTTGCTTTTTGGAGAAGTTCTAAACAAGAAGAAGCTCGCAAGAGAAGAGATATGTATAATAATCTCAATAAAAAGTCTGTAGATGAAATGGAAAAATGGAGAAGATAATATAGAAAGGTGGTTGATGATTATGTTCGGAGGACTATTAGCATTCTTAGGAATTTATGCAGGAAGTGCTGCAAAAGCAGCTAAAGATAACTATGACATGAAGAAAATTACTCGTACAGTTGATGAAAAAGGAAACGTTCATTATGCAGATAGATTGTGTAACGAATATATCAATGGAGAACGAGTAAAAAGAGTTGAAACTACTGATAGAAACGGAGTTAAGTTATATTCAACTGTTGGAGTAAACAGTAGTAAAGTGTATGACACTTCTTATGGAAGAGGTACACAACAGTTATTCGAAATGAGTGAACGTGAAAAACAAGATGCGATTAGGCGTGGTAAATTAGCATACATGCAGTACAATCCTTATTTCGGAAGACAAGTTACAACGGAAATTGCTACTGGTAGAACAATTACTTGTCTATTTTCTGGTAAAGATCCAGAAACAGGAAAAATGGTTTATAAGAAATGGTACTTCCGTCCAGAATGCCAGGATAAATATGATTGGAGAAATACTGTCAAGGGAGATTATGGCATTGATATTACAGAAGATGAATATAATAAACTTAAGACGGTATTGAGTAGTTATACAGAAATTCCTAGTGATGGACAAGTGTTAAATAAATTATGGGGATATACTTGTTTTCATTAATTAGGATGTTATAAAATGAATAAGCAGAAAAGAGAAAAGATAAGGCGACTTAAAACGAAATTTCAGGATGTGCAAATTGAACTAAAACAATTGTCAGGTGAATTGTCTTCTATATTAAACGAAGAACAGGATGTATTTGACAATATGCCAGAAGGTTTACAGAGCAGTTACAGAGGAATGTGTTCTGAAGATGCTATTGATAATATGGAAGAAGCGAGTGAGAAACTTGAAGAAGTAATTGAGTTGTTGAGTGATATTATGTAAAATTAAAATTGCAAAAGGAGTGATTAAGAATGAAAGCAAAAATAGTTACAGACTGGGTGTATGTTTACACCTATTTAAGAGATGGATATAACTTAAAAGATAAACTAAAAGAGTTCAATGAAGAACATAGTGGAAGTATGATAGGAAAAATTTGTGTAGGCGGAAATGGCTTTGCACGTTTTTCATTAGAACTTAATGGTATAGAATTGTTAAAACAATTTTGTACCGACAACAATGTAGAACTTATTGAAGCACCGATGTTGAGCGTTGACATTATTAAACCAGCGCAATATCGTAATCTTTTATCTTATTATAAATAAACTGGAAAGAAAATTTATATCTGAGGAACAAAGGTGATGATTGATATGGAAGAAATAATAGGTTATGCACAGAATAAGAATATAAAAAGTATGTATACCAAAACACAAGGAATAAACCAGTTTTAAAAGAAAGGTAACAATAATGAAAATTATAGCATGGAAAAAGGATAATGGAAATGGCTTAAAATATTACACAATTAGCCACACATGCCCTGAATCTGGGGCAATTAAAACAATCATAGATTTTAATAAAAAAATTGTTGATTGTTATGGTGTACCGTGTTTGGTTTCGGATTTCAACCGGAAAATTATTCGATTCGACAACAAAAAACAAATAATAACATATAATGCGCCGAGCATACGCTTAGAGGTATGCACATCTGAACAAGAAATATATGATAACTATCATTTACTTTCGTATACAGATTATGTTGGAAATGGTGTTGTTACCTGTATAGAACAAAAAGCAGAAGCTCAGGACAGCCCTGCGAAAATTGCATATGCAATAGCTACAGATTTCAACAGTGTCAAAAATGACCCGAATCAAATAATTTGGCATAACATAATTAATTATATAAAAGAAAATCAAAACGAGTTTTTTACAAAATGCGGGAATTGGAAAGCTCGTACATATAATGCCAGAATGCGTATGCTTGTAAGTATAATGGAAAAATAGGAAAGGAGAATATATATGTATAGGGTGAAAACAAAAATGAAAATTGAAGATGAGTTTTTTAATTTTATGAAAAGATTCCAAAAAATAGGTGGAATTGAACATGAAACTACACTGGTAGGGCGCAAATGTTTTGATTCAGATGGATGCTTATCAAACATTAAGTTGTTTTTTATGTCTGACAAGAAAGAAGCTTTGTCTTTGGTGTTTCATAATGAAAATTATAGTATATTTGCAAGTTATAATGATTTTGTAAGCAGATTGAAAGCAACAAAAGAGGATTTACGTGATAAACTTGAAAAAGAAGCGGTAACGCACAAAATAGGTATGCAGGAATTAACAGATGATGAATTCTACGAATATGCTACAGGTGAAAATGATGTTTTATCACCTGATGAAATTTTCCAATTGACTACTGATGTGAACAATAAGCTTTTATCTGATGAAATGCAGAATGAGATTTTTAAGCAGACAGTAGTAAGCTTAGCTAAATACATTGCAGAATATTATGTTACAAAAGTTGTGCTAGATGATGTTTATTGTAGATATGAAAATATTGTTTTTATAACGGGATCTGACCCATTTGTAAAGTTCATTACAGCTGCTCCGGTAAATGGTAAGTTTACAAGACAAGGTAAAAAAAGAGTTGTGACAGATGGAGAACATATATACGTCTGGGATAATGACAACTTATTTTATGGGATATGTACTTCTGATAATGGTGCTATAATCGGAAAAGCAATGGCAGATAAATATAATGGATTTCATATGGAAACTATAAAATCCATTGAAGTATTAGAAAGATTTTGTAAAGAAAATGACATTGAACTGGTAAAAGTGCCAGAAGACAGTGTTGACAGATACGAAAAAATAGGTGATTTGTTAAATACTGCGGGATTAATTTGTAATGATTTGTAAATATAATAACCGGGTTTTTAGAGCAATGCAAGTTCTTCCACGTGACATTAAAAGGTTATTATGTAAAAAAAGATGATGAAAATAAGAATTAAAATGGAATATGATATAAAAACTACCATGAAAAGCCACCAGAAATTAATCTGGTGGCTTAATTAGTTTGCGAGCAGAATGGAGAATAAATCATTAGAAAGCTATCAACAAATTTATTAAGAAAGGAAGATGCAATATGAATAAGATTCAGGAATTTTTTAGTGAGCAGTTTGGAACTGTTCGTACATTAAATGTAAATGGACAAGTTTATTTTGTCGGAATTGATATTGCAAGAGCATTGGGATATTCAAATGCAGCAAAAGCAGTATCAACACATTGCAAGAGAGCTTTTAAAACAGAAATTGATGTGAGTTCCCAAAATGGGAAGGCACATAAAGCAAGAAATTCACAGGAGATGTTGGTAATTTCAAAGTCAGATATTTACAGATTAATTGTAAAATCGAAACTTGAATCAGCAGACAAGTTTGAATCATGGATATTTGATGAAATCTTACCAAGAATTGAATCAACGGGTGCTTATATTGAAGAAGGTAGAGAAGAGGAAATGGTACAGAAGTATTTTCCGTCATTCTCAAAGAAAGTTCAAACTGAGATGGTTAATGATCTGATTAAGCAGAATAAGGAACTAAAAGAGTTCTATGACGATCTGATGAATACAGAAGGACTTATGAGTATTAACACAATGGCAAAGGAACTTGGAATTGGAGAATATAAGTTGTTTGCTTTTCTTAGAAATAAGAAAGTATTCTTCTATGACAAAGATATGGTGAATGTGCCTTATGAGAGATTCAGAAAAGAAGGCAAATTTGCTGTAAAGGAAACACCTTGCCATGATGGAAATATCAGATCTGTTACATATGCTACTAAGAAGGGATTGGATTATGTAAGAAAACTTCTTAGGAAGAACGGATATTATCCTGTGACTGAATAAATAATAATTTGAGTGTTGATATGAAGCATTCAACTTGTTCTATACTTCTCAAGTCAAAAGAAGTAGTGTATAATAATAAAGGCAGTCTAAAATCGAAAGAGATTAGATAGAGATTGAGGTTCACAATCAGTTACTTATGGTAGCGAATGGAAAATAATTTCCAATGAATCCAAGTTTTCTTGTGGAATGGAAAGGAGAATAATAGTGTATGAAAATAAAAGATTTTCTTGAAAATTTTAATGGAGATAATCATATTAAAATTTACGATAGTTATGATTTTAGTACACATAGATATAATCATGTACAGGAAGCAATTTCTTCCTATGGGTATTTCACAGTTAAGAGCTGGGATATTGTAGATGGTGTATTAAAGATAACAATTCAGTCGCAGTTTTAATACTAAGAAATCTAAGTTTCAAGTTAAGAAGGGAGAATAATCGTTATGCATGTGAATATATTTGAAACAAAATCGGATGAAGAATTATCTGTATTATACGGACAGTTTCTTGAAGTAGAAAAAATATCTGGTTTTCCAGATGATAACGAATTGGGGAAAATTAAAAAAGAATATGAAAAAGATTTCGGAGCAAATACTGTATTAATGCTTCAAATTGAATTAACTCATACAATAGCAAATAGATGGTTCATAGAACATAGATGCAAAGAAATTTAACTTTCAAAGGTAAAAATTGTATGTAATCAAAAGATGTATGAATTTTATCAAATATTTTGACATTACACTCAAATGAAAGGTAGTACAATGTATTTAATCGCATATAAAGAAAAAGATGGAAATGATTTTATGGGTCAGCCTTATATTCTAGGAGATTTTAATAATTTTGATGAATGTAAAGAGAATGCACAGCAGCTTGTAAGAGATGGGTATTGCTATGTTACGGTATTCGAATGTGAAGATCCTGCTCCTGAAGAAATCTCGTGGAATTATGTGAAAAGTAATCAAGTTGATAGTTAGCTATTTTTTGTGATATGAATTATAACTGTTAGTATTTCTACTGGCAGTTATTTCATTACAAGAGAGAATATTATAATGTAAAAAATTAGAAAGGTTGTGATAACAATGAGTAAACTAATTCAGAAAGTCAAATGGAATTTAGACGGATTAAATACAGAAATGTATATGTATGGTGAAGCTGATTTTGAGGCAAACAAAGTAATGCAAGAGCCATTGGGAAAGCTGTATCAGTATGAGAATCAGCCTAATATGAGAGAAAAGATAAGAGAATATATTAATGAGCTTGATGCAGAAATTGACAGACTTGAATCTGACCTAGAAAAGCAAATGACTTATAATGTAGAAGCTTGTAAGGTTAGTGCAACTGAATCAAGGTTGAATGCAATAATCGAAGTGAAAAATGATTTATTAGGAAGATTAGAAGAGGTAATATAAATGGAAAATAGAAATGTAATTGAAACAGTAGTACATACGGCATTAACGAAAAGAGAGTTAATTGATTTGATTAACAAATCTTTTCCTGATGAAGAGGTTGGTAATCACGGACAGATAGCACAGCTTTCCACAACAACTATGTCAGATGGAACAAAAATGCAGAATGTTTGCTTTGGCAAGATATTAAAAGTTTAGTAACAAGATGAATGAATGGAGATGATTATATATGCAGTGCAAATGCATTGATAATTCAAGTGATAATGGAAATTTTACACTTGGACGTATTTATAGAGTAGAAGAAAATGTGGGAATATGGCAGCCAATATTATGCAGATTTAGAAATTGGGATAATCCCGGTAAATTATCTGAAGGAACAATTTTTGAATTTGCGATGTGTAAATTTAAAGTGTTGTAAAAGATTGTTTTTATTATGTGGGTAGCTAATATAGGGGCTGCTACGACGATAGCAAACGAGTTCAAGTCTCGTAAATCAGTAATCAGGCTGACAAAAGTAAGAATAGGTTCAATCCCTATCGCCCACAATATGATGAATGATGATTTCTTTAGTTTGGAGGTAATGATATGACAAAAAGTCAAATAGAAAAATTCGCAGTAGGTTATTCTTCTTATCCTACAGACTGTGTGGAAAAAATATTAAAGGTTACTAATTTCGATGAAGATGTGACAAGAAAAATTTTAGATGACAAAAAGAAAACATTAGCAATTTGGCAGAATGGAACAATAATGATTGACGGAGTAACACTTTGTTGTGGATATGATTTCGCAGAAGATGCTTTTAGCAAAAGGATAAATATTGGTTATTGTCCGATTTGTGGAAGAAAAATTGTAATTAAAAAGCCAATGAATGAATGATTTACTTGGAAGATTGGAAGAGGTGATATGAATGGAGCAATGGGATATTATGTGCTGTAAATGTGGGAAATTCATTCTAACAGAACAAAAAGAGAAAATGACGGGAAATATAAAATGTATTAAAGGCAACTATAAAGATGGTTTTTACAATGGAGCTGAAGATAAGTTTTATTGTAAAAAATGCGCTAATAAATTAGGATTTAGGTGATACAAATGACAAGAATAATGGATAAGCCAAACAAAATAAAGGCAAAACTTATTGTTGAAGTTGAAGCTGAATTTTATGACAATGAATCATCAGAAGAAACATTAAGATATTGTGTTGAACAGGACTTAGAAGATACAGGATTAAATGTTATTGATGTTTCAGTAATTGAATGAGGTGGTATAGATGGAATTTAAGAAAGGCGATAGAGTATTTCATAAGGGCTTAGAGCTTATAGGAACTTTTATGGAATATGCATGGAATAGTGATGAAGAAGCTATTGTGAAATTTGATAATGCTGACAATCCTGATGACTGTAGACATATATCTGTAAATCAATTACAGAATTGTCCAAGTAACGAAGAGATTGGAAAGAGAATTGCGAGGTATAACAGGGGAATTAAAGAGGTGATATAAATGAGTCGAATTAATAAAACGCAAAATAACTTAGATACTGTGTGGAATAATTTAGATTTAGCTTATGAATATATGGAAAGAGCTATTGAAGATTTATCACAAATGACTGGATTATCTGATGAATTAAAGAGAATGGTTGAGCAGTACGATTTGTCGGAAATCAGTATAATGAAGCAGGAAATTGAAGAATTGATGTTTAATGCTGATGGCACACAAAGAACCGCTAAAATAGATGACTATAGAAGTGGTAAAATTTCACTGTAAATGATGGGGATGCAAATGGAATCAATTATAAATGAATTGGCAAAAAAAGATAACTTTACAAATGACAAGCAGTATAATTCAGGTTTAAGGCTAATAAGAGAAATGGGTTATCGCTATGTCAGTGGAGAACCTGAAGTTAAGTATTATTGTATATGTAATGGGTACTAAGAATTTGTTGGAAAGTTGGAAGAGGTGATATAGATGGAAGAAATAAATGCGGCATTGATCTCCATACAACAATTTAAAATCGCATATAGTAATGAAAATGGAGTTATAACTGTTGGTGATATTAAAGATTTAATGGCTAATATAGATACTATAGAAGAATGTGTAAGAAAGCAAAAGAGAATCCCAACAACTAACGAAAGAGAATTTGGTTTATTTGGAAAATCAAAAATTGTACATCGGTGTAGTATTTGTGGTAGTAATGTATATTCTACAAATGTATATTGTCCTCAATGTGGGCAGAAATTTTGTATGTGAAGTATTAGATTTAATTGAAGAATTGATGAAATGAGGTAATGTAGATGGAAAATAAAAAAACATTAAAATATTTAAATGATATGAAGAATAGTAAAATGCCACCATTTGATAGTCAATATGAATTTTTCTTTGCTACACTGGAAGATTATTATATTGCAAAATCAAATGGTGCAAAGATAATAAAAGAGGAGCTTATGGAATGGGATTCTGAAGCACAAAAAGAAATTGTTAATATATTGGCTGATATTATAGAATCTGATGAATTGATTGGTTTTGATAGAAATGATATTTTATCGTTAGCTGATTAAATGACGATTTCTTTTTATGATTCGGAGGCGAGATTATGCAAATATATTTTGAGGATGGAAAATTAATAAATTCTAAACTCCTTCCAATTATTCCTAATTTTATAATTAATGCAGAAGACGGAGTAACTTCATGCATTAATCAATTAGATAATATTAATAGTGTAAAACCATGTGCAATCATATATACAAATTCAATATTTGCTCTTAATGGAAAATATGCATGGAACAATAAAACAAAAATGCATGATATTTTTATTAGAAATAATGAAAATGGTTGTTTTGAAAGAATCTGTGATTTTACACCAAGAGAATTAAGAGAAGGTCACAATATTGGGAAAATGTATGTAGCTGGTGAATTTAATTAAATAAAATGAAAAAATTGTTTCAAAAGAAAGGATATGATATTATGGTTAAGTTGAAAGTTGGAAGAAATATATTAGACATAAGTGAAAATGATTTGATACTTGATAATAGAGCTTGTTATCAAATTGTAACACAAAAAATTGGATATGGATTCAACAAAGCAACTCCTAGAATGAGCAAGAAATTATTTAGCGATTTAAAAAACACAGGGTTAATTTTTACAAATGATGAGTTAAGACAGGCTGCTATAAAGAGATATGGAAATATTGTTGAAACATATTGGAAATTTAATATAGAAAGTATGAAAAAATTGGGATATTAAACCTAAAGAAAAATTGCTTTCAAGTAGAATGGAGGATGTAATATGAAATATAATGTACAAATGTTAGTAACAGGTACGGTAACGAAAACCGTAGAGGCTGATTCTCCTTATAAGGCGAAGGAAATTGCAAGTGAAAAGTATGGAGATCAAAGTATTACATTATGTTCAAGATGTGCCCATATTGTTGAAGGATTGTCAATATCCGAAGATCCAGATTCTTATGAAGCTGAATTGATAGAAGAAATAGATTAAATAATTGTTTTCAAATGGAAGAGGAGGAAAAATGAAAGTAGTAGATTTGATTAATAAATTAAATGAAATTGGATATGACGAAAACACAGAGCTGACTTTTAGCTGCGTAGATGGAAATTCAGGCGAATGTTATGAAGTTCCATTTGATGAAATTAGTTTTGGAGAAAATTTAACTGGTGAACCTTATCGTAATGATGTAATTGATATAGGTTTAGATGTTGATTCGGTAAAAGATTATATCCAGGCTAAGTCTGACGGATATGTGAACGATATGATCGACGAAATAAGAGAAGTTTTGAGTAAACATGATCCTTGGAAAAATTAAAAATAAATTTAATTGTTGAAGAAGTGGAAATAAACCACTTCTTTTTTGTTGCGGAAATGAGGTGAATTATGAATTGAGCAGATATAAAAATGGAAATCCCAAATATGCAAGTAGATTTATATGTATGAGGTGTATGAGTGAAAATATGTTAGCTAGAGGCATTCAAAGGCAGCGACAAAGAGAACGAAAACACGTTAAAGACCTATATTGTTTGAGATGTGGTGAAATCACAAAATGCATTGAGGTTAGATTTTGTGACTCTTATGACGAGATTTTTGAAGTCGCAAAGATTAAAAGAGAGAATTATTACATAGATGATTATGAAAGAGAGGTTGATTAATATGGCACAGACAAAAGATTATGCGACTAAGAAAAAGGGCAAAACAGAGGTGCAGCCATTTTGGAACATGTCAGACATTAAGAATGTTGTTGAGTGGTTTGAGAAGAACGAAGAATGGGACGGATATTTGATTACACTACTTGAATTATTACTTGGTAGACGAATCGGTGATACAGTGATGATGAAGTGGTCACATTTGTATCACGAAAACGGAAATCGTAAAAATGAAATTGATACCATTGAAGAACAGAAAACAGGTAAAATTACCAATATTCCTGTGAGTAATATGGTATGGGAAGCTGTTGATAATTATTTGTCACATGTCAAAATTAATCCAATGGAGCATTATGATGAATATATCTTTCAGTATCAGCCTAAGACAGATTGGATTAATAGATGTACGTTAGATATATATTCTGAGAATAGTATAGATACTTGGTGCAAGGCGTTAAATAAAGACTTTTCTGATAAGAGAAAAGAGAAAATATTTGATGATTTTTATAAGCAGAAGAAATATTCATCATTGGGAGAATATCTCTATTATGAAGTTGAGTATAATGATGTGGTTAAATGGCAAACAGATGATTATAGAAAGAAGCTGAAGAAAGCGGCAGAAGACGCTGATATCCAATATGTTGTAAGCACACATAGTTTAAGGAAATCGTGGGGGTATTGGATTCATAAAACACATCCATTTGATCCTGATTGTATGTTATCTCTTCAGAAAATGTTTAATCATAGTGATTTACAGACAACAATGAATTATATCGGCTTAACGGAAGAGAAAAACAGACAGTTAATCAATGATCATGGAGAGTTCATTCATAATGTATTGGCTGGTAAAGGAGACGAAATAGTTAAAAATATGCCAGTTATTTCATTAAAATCTGATGATTTTGGAAAGATTATTCGTATGCTTACTGATGATGTGGACAAGTATCAGGCAGCTATTAATATGGCAAATGAGCTGAGAGTCATGTAAATATGTAAAGGACGGTACAAGCTTATTCTGTATCGTCCTTTTTAAATAAATCTCCTGGTGTACAATTTAATACATTACATAATTTGTTAATGGTGTCGAGTCTGATATTAACAGTTTCGCCATTATAAATTTTACTTATGTTGTTAGCAGAGATTCCTGTTTGTTTTGCCAACCAATATTGAGATTTGCCGGTTGTATCTAAGAGATTTTTTACATTAAGCTTATACATCATTACACCTCTTTATATAATATCTGTTTGTATTATATAAAAAAATCATATATTATTCAATAATATATGTTGACATATATTACTTTATGGTGTATTATATGAAATATCAAAGGAACAAACAGAGAAAGGAGGTATGAGCAAATGGAAATTAATACATTTGATATTGTAAAAGTTGATTTTGGAGATATAGAGTTTGCAGGTGAACAAGGAGGTGTTCGTCCAGCAGTAGTTATTCAAAACGCATATGGCAATATCTATTCAGGCACAACCATAGTTATTCCTTTTACAAGCAAGATAAAACATCTTCAGCAACCAACTCATTCCTTCTTTCAAAAAGATAAAAATAAGGGATTAACACAAGATTCGATGATTCTTGGGGAATGTGTTAGGCAGATTTCTAAAGAAAGAATTTTAAAAAAAATTAGGAGCGATCACTAAAATACAAGAGAAAAGAAAAGTAAAAGCAGTTTATGATGCCAATTTTGGTTTTATAGATTAGGAGGTATATGAATATGGAGTATGTGGTAATGAGTCTTGAAGAAGCTAAAAAGGTAGCGAAGAAAGATGCTATTGTATTGGTGTCAAAGCAGGATTTAGAAAAAAAAGATTGTAATATAGGATTTACAAAAAAGAAATTTTGTGAATGTAAAAATATTCTTGAAGAAGCGGCAACAATAGCAAAGGTGTGTGATGAGTTCGCCAATCAATTAAAAGTGTTTTCAGATTTACAGGTTGGTGTTCCAAAGGGGCATCTTCATACGATCTTATACAAAGAGGAAACCCGAAAATAAAATTAGAACATTTATTCGATTTGTATATTGACAAGAATGTATGTTCGGGTTTATAGTATAAAAAGAACAGAGCAAGCGATTCAAATGTGGCTGCAACCACTTTCTACTTACTCTGTTCAAAGAACACGATTACATATTAACTGAATAATATGAATCGCAATTAAATTATATTACATATTTATAATTAAGTCAATTGCGTTTCAGTATTATTTTCCCATTAACAATTAAATATGCATTTCATATGCTTTAGTCAATATTCTAAGGCTTATTAAAGTGCACCCTCAAATTAGAAAGGAGTGGTCATTTTGGACTATGTTATTAAAAATAATAACAAAGTTTACATTCGTGTAAGAAATGGAAGGACAGAAACTTGTTCGGAGAATTTAAAAGGCGTTTTTAGTGAACACAAAGCAAAGAATATATTAAATTCGTTACCCAAAACATTAAGAAGATATCATTTTTATGTAGAGGCTATACCTGATATTGCGCCAAAAGTAAAAGAAAATAAAGTTTATGAAATTCCAGAAGAGGTGAGTCGATGGATTAATAAATTTGGTACATGTGGTGAAATTTTAGCAGAAGCAAAGGCAAGAAGTGATATTTTAGTAGCGCAAATAAATAGCTCAGACGAAGAATTGATAGACATTGTACATGAGGCAGAATTAGAACCGGATTTAAATATGTATAAAGGTTATTTAATATACACAAAAATTCGGAACAATCGTAGGGAGAGACGTAAATTAAAAGACGAATTGTTAATTATATCAGATATTTTGGATGACATTAGTCCTTCGAAGTTACATAAAAGCAGAATTCAAAAAGCTGTTGATGGTTTGTTACATAGAAAATATACGTACAGGATTACAGAGACGGAGGCGGATGAAGATAATGGTATGTAAAAAATGCTTGATTCCTATGGTAGAGACTATGAGTTTTCAACCAGGAGAAAGAAATCGACATGATAGATATTGTAAGTGTCCAAAATGTAAAAGAGAAACTAAACATATTAAAATTATGAATTCTGAACTGACTTTTGGAGAATACATAAATAAGGAGTTGCGAAAGGTAGGTAGATGAAATGATTAATAAAGAGATGATGAGGATTATTAATAGTAATCCTGAGATGATGGCTGTTGTTAATTCGTATATGGAAAATGATATGAGAAAACTCAAAAAAATATGTCATAAAGTTTGGTACGGGAAGTTTGATAGAAGTGATTATGATGAACTATATGATGTGGCGGTTGATTGTCTTATAGAAACATTAATTACATACAATAATGAAAAAGCTCGTTTAGAAACATTTCTTGTAGGAAATATCATGAGGAAGACAAGCACATGGATGCGAGATAATAAATATAGATTAAAACGCCAGAATCTCTTAAAAGACGAAAATGGGAAATTAATTCTTGATGAAAAGGGTAATCCTCAAATTGTCATGAATGTCTCATTAGATATGAATACAGACGAGGTAAAAAATATTAAAGATAATTTACCTTCAAGAGAGAATGTAGAAAGAGAAATATTCACAGAAGAATATACTGATAAGGTTGAATTATATTTGCAACAATTGCCACGAAAACAGGAAAGGGTGGCGAGATTGTTATCTCAGCAGTATACGAAAGACGAGATATTAGAAATATTACATATAACCGCAAACGAATATAATGATTGTTTGTCAGGATTAAGAAAGTATGAATACATATCAATTTTATTTTAATTAGGAGGAAACAAGCTATGACAATGGTAGGAAGAGACAAAGTAAAAAAAGATCAGATGATGTTAGGAACATTACTTAACCAGTTTAAAAGAGGTCAGATTAATAAGAATCACCCTTTGCAGAGAAAACCTGATCAATGGACAGATGAGGCAAAGTCAGGGCTTGCTGCCACTATAATTAAAGGTGAAGATATTGATTCTATTAAGATATGCGAACAGATTATAAGCTCAACAGAGTTCATTCTTTGGCTTATTGATGGATTGCAGAGATTAACTGTTCTTGAATCATTTAAGAATAACGCTTTTGAAATTAAGAAGAGTCTTGAAATGCCAATTATGTACTATCAGGGAGTTGATGAGAATGGAAAAGTTGGAGTTATTAAATATGATCTTAGAGGTAAAAAGTACAAAGATTTACCAGATGAATTAAAGGAAAAATTCGATAGTTATGCTGTTGATATAGTTAAACATCTTGACTGTACAGATGAAGAAATAGCTTATCACATTGCTAGATATAATAGACAGACAAGTATGAATGTAAATCAGAAAAATATTCTTTCAGCTTGGAAGATAGCACCTGAGATTAAAAAACTTACAAATAATCGTTTTTTTAAAGATTGCGGAAATTATAACCCAAAAGAAGATACAAAGGAAGTTTTTAATAGGATTGTATGTGAGTCTATTATGACAATGTTTCATCTTGGCAACTGGAAAAAAGCAGCAAAACAGATAAGTTTGTACCTTAATGATAATGCTTCAAATGATGAGTTTGAAATATTTGAAAGCGAACTAAATAGATTATATAAAATAATAGACCAAGATACAGTAGGGCAATTATTTAATGCAAAAAATTCATTCATATGGTTTGCAGCTTTTCATAAATTCACTGAGTTTGGAATTGAAGACATAAGATTTGCTGATTTTCTTGAAGAATTTCAGAGAACATTACATAGTAAGACTTTTGCAGAATATGAAAATGAAAGTTTTGATACCTATGATGATAATAAAGGAACTAAGGATAAGAAGGTTGTTAATGCTAAGTTAGATATGATTGAACAGCTTATGAAGGAATATTTACATATAACAGATGCAACAGAAGATAAAAACGAAACTACATATAATAAGGAAGAATCTCATTCTGAAACGGACGAAGAATCTTCTGAGGTAGAAGATGAAAATGTTTTAATTAAAACAGAGAACAATGAAGTAGCAAATGAAGGTATGTTGGAACAGAATACGGGTAGTCCTGATGTATTAGATTTTGTTAAAACAACTGTCGGTGATGATATAGAGATAGAAGATATTGAAGAGTACCAGGAGTTTGTTGATGCTTATGTTCGAATTGATTCTACTTTATATCAGAATTGTACAGCCGCACTTATTGCATTAACCGCATATGCTTATCGCTTGGACAAAGATGAAGAGTTTGCGGAGTGGTTGGGAAGATATCAAAAAAACAAAAGGGAATTTAGTCCATCACAAATTGTTAATTACAAATACATGAAGAGAGATTTGGATAATTTCTTAAAATTTACAGAAAACAAGAAGAAGGAGAATGTAAACCATGTCTGATGTTACAATGTGTATAAGTAAAAGTTGTAATAGGAGAGAATGTTGTTACAGGGCTATGAAAAAACAATAAATAGCACAAATATTAGTGAAATTGAGAAAGGAGATTGAGAAAAATAAAAATGTGTAATGGAGATACAGAATTTTAAAGGAGAATAAATAAAATGAATGAAAATTTACAAATTCAGGAATTAAGAGAACAACTACATGCATATTCGAAAGAACATTGGTTGAGCTTTGTATTAAATTAATGAGAGAACAAGAAAAATATAATACGAAAATATAGATAACTTGAAAGTTAGTAAGAAAAGAAGATTATGGATTTTAGTAGGAGAGTAAATTCTCTTTCTTTGGAAAATTAGAAGTTTTACAGATGGAAATGTTAAAAAAATATTCAGAAAAATATGGATTAAAAGAAGTAGTAAATGATTATGGAGAGCATCGTCAGACACGAGAAAGAAGCATTGTATTTCCGAATGGATGGGTTGCTTCTATTGTAGAAAATAATGGTGTTGATACATATAAGCCAAACGGAGAACACATAAAAGAATTTAAGTCGAATAAGAACTATTCTGTTGCAATGTGTGATTATCATGGATACTTCGATTGGGATATTCTTAATCAATTTGGAGCAATTGATGGATGTATTTATTGTGATGATGAACTTGAAATATTGGTCGCTTGTGAAACGATTAGGAGATTACAGTAACAAGAAAGTTCGATTTCATGTGGAGGTATAAAGTATGACGAATTTAATAGATATTTATAATGAAATTGAAAACAGTATTAATAGTTTATACGATTTTGACTTGAGTTCCCAATATAAAAAAATGATGGATGGTTTGAACTCAGCAATAGAAGATTTATATAAATATTACGGTATTAGAAGATTAAAAATAGATATAGAACAATTTCATAAGAATGAGATTGTAAAAATTGAGCAAGGAGAAGGTGGTTGTTTCTTACTTGGGTTAGATGAAAATGATTCAAGAATTGTTGACTTATACGAACATATGGACTTGTCGATTGATGAGCTATTCTTCTAATCACAAAAACAAGGAGATCGGTAAAAATGGAAAATATAAGAAGATGGTTTGAAAATGACCAAGTAAACAATGGTCAGAATTACAAAATTTATGAATACGAAGGTCATTTAGAAGCAAGAACAGATACAGTTATTTTTATGGTAGTAGAACCTCATAGTGGAACTAGAAACAGATGGTTGCTTAGAGTTTCAACAAGAACTGCTTTTGACAGATGGGCTAATTCCACAGCCATTGAAGAGTTTTTCGATAGTGATATTGAATTGTGTAATTATTTATACGACCATCAGTTGGATATTTATAAAGATTTGATTAAATATCTGTCAAGCGAATATGATGATATAGCAGAAGAATATTAGCAAGAAAACTTCGTTTCCCTTGGATTATAAACGGAGAATATAACAGTAGAAACAATTAACAAAAATAAATATAAGAAAGAAGAGGTACAAAACATGGATGGATTTATGAAATTTAAGAAGGCATTACAGAAGCACTTCGATGAAATGCAGAAAGAGGCAACTCATTTATTTGAGGTAAATGTAGATAAGGATGAATTATGGAATACATATCTTGATAGCTTCCCTGCTGGTACAAATGAGATTTTCAGAGAACGCAGAGAGCATGATTGTAGTTGTTGTAGACAGTTTATTAAGAATATTGGTTCTGCTGTCACTATCAAGGATAACCAGATTCATACGATTATTACAGTGAATTCAGAATAGAAAATATTTTTGATGATTTTAATGATGATGTAATTCTATATCACAATGGAAAAAGCTATGGAGAAAAAATTGCATTCAGAAGTAAAGATGCTTGTCAGAAATATTGTGATTGGCTTAATAAGGAGAATAAGTAAATGATAGTTGGTGTAAAAATATGTGAAGCGAAAGATACAATTAAGAAATATGAAGACCTTGGGTATAAGTTTGTTAGTGAAGAAAATGTAGGTGAAGGATATTTAAAACTTATATTCAGAGGTTCAATTGTTCCAGAAGAGAATAATATAACAGATATTCAATTCCATGAGGGCGATTTTATAGAAAATAAGGATGGGAAAATTGGATATATTTCATCCATTTGTCATTGTGATGAGTGTAAAAAACGTGGATTTTTTGAACCAACTATTACATATCTTGATGGAACACCAGATTACATTAGCAATTATTCTGTTAAAACTATTTCGTCTGATTATAAACAGATTGGGATTCAGAAGTTTTCAACAGAAGATATATTGAGAAATAAAATAGCTGCACTTGAGAAAGAGAATAAAGAATTAAAGGAAAAAGTAAATTATTTTATTAATAGAAACGAACTATTAAGGTTGTATATAGGAAGGAATGATAAGTAAATGGCATATATAAAACAATATTGGCAGAATAAAGAACAAAGAGCGACAATTGCTCGTGAACACACAAAAGAGATGCGGAATAAATATGGTCGTTGTATTCAAACTTCAATTTTGGGTACAAAAATTTATGATACAAATTCATTTAATAGGGATTTTGAAGAGAATATCGAAGATAAAGATACCAAGATTATTGTAGAGGATATTGATAGTGTAGGTGCTGTAATGAAATACGGCAATCCAAGTACAGCAGTTCTTAATTTTTCTTCATATAAAAATCCAGGTGGAATGTTTTTAAATGGTAGTAAGGCACAGGAAGAGTGCTTATGTCACGAATCATTCTTATACAATGTGTTGAGTCAGTTTGTATTAAAGTTTTATGATTGGAATAATCGACATAAGAATAAGGCTTTATATTTGAATAGAGGATTATTTTCTCCCGGTGTTTGGTTCTTTAGAGAGAATAGCCATGTAGAGTGTAGTGTTATTACTTGTGCTGCTCCAAATAAGTCGGCTGCTCAGAAATATCAGAACGTGTCAGACGAAGAGAATACTAAAGCATTAAGAAGTCGAATTAAATTTGTTCTTAATATGGCGAAAGACAACAATGTGAGCACTCTTATTTTAGGAGCTTATGGATGTGGAGTATTTGGGCAAGACGCAACAGAAGTAGCGAATATATTTAAAGAATATTTAACTACTACTCATAAATGCTTCGATACTGTTGTATTTGCTGTTCCAAATGGCAGAGATGGTAACTATGAGAAGTTTGTAAAAGTATTTTAATAAAGGAGGACGAATAAATGAGTATATGGATAAGTACAAAGGATCAAATGCCACCAATAAACGAGGAAGTTTTAATTTTATACAAAGATAAAAAAGATGAACTAAAAGAAGAAAATTTATTTTACAGTGTTGCAAGTTGGATTAAAGATTCCAATTTTGGGTTTGAGAGATGGTCATATTTTATTGAGTATTCGGGGTATTACGAGGTAGTATATTGGACACCACTTGTAGATATGCCAAGAATAAAGACACAGGAAACATAGATTTCTTGAGGAGAATAAAATAATAGGAGGACAACATGAAATATAGAAAGAAACCAGTAGTGATCGAAGCAGTTAGATATATGATTGATAATTCTTTACCAGATTGGTTTATGGATAGAGTATCAAATAATATTATTGTAATTCATGAAGATGGTACATGTCATATTAAAACACTGGAAGGAACAATGAAATCAGAATATGGTGATTACATAATTTTAGGTGTCAATGGTGAAGTATATTCTTGTAAACCGGATATTTTTGAAAAGACTTACGAAGAAGTTTTAGAGTTAGGAGAATAAATCATATGAAGAAATGTGTAATTTTAGAAATGGAAAATGGCAAGGATTTCGAAAAAGCTATGAATGATTATTTAGACGATGGGTATAAAGTAGAGTCCAGTTCATGTAATAGTAGATATTATAAAGCAATTCTTGTATTGAAGGAGGAGAAATAAGCCATATGAAGAAGAAAATTTTAGCGGTTATATTAGGATTGACATTGTGTTTTGGAATGACTGGATGTACTGCAAGTGACGATTTGGCAGCCTCTAATATTCCAAATGAACAACAATCTAAATGTGAACATGAATACAAAGAAATTGATTGGCATATTCAATCATATTCAGATGGCAGTGAAACTAGTTATGATATTTATTGCCCTAAATGTGAATATGAAACAAATGTTAGTTATAAAGAGTGGAATAAAATTCAAGCAGATATGGAATATAAGAAGGAAAATAAAGCACAGTAAACCGAAGTTTCCTTTGGAAGTTAGGAGGTGAGATTTTTGCAGAATAAATATTCTAAAAAGCAATTAGAAGAATTATATAATTGCGATATTTTTAAAGATTCAGGCTTTGATGATAGCCACTTATTTTGGGTAGCGCAGGGATTACCATTTACAGAAGGTGGCGATGATTGCTTATTCGTACATGCAGATGGATGGGATCTGGATGAGTTGCACGAAAATATCAGAGAAGCAATTAGAGAGCATTGCATCGTATTTGACGGAGAATAATACATTGAAAGGAGCATGAGATTTGCTGCAGCATTAAATCATGATTTGCTCTGAGTAAGAAATGTTAGAGATTAACAAAATATACAATGAGGATTGCCTTGAAGGTATGAAGAAAATTGATGATAAATCAGTCGATTGTATCATCACAGATCTTCCTTATGGGCAAACTTCACGAAATAAATGGGATTCAGTCATTCCATTTGAACCATTATGGGAACAGTACGAAAGAGTCATTAAGGATAATGGAGCAATAATTCTATTTGCAAATGGTATGTTTACTGCAGATTTGATGCAGAGTAATAGAAAGCTTTGGAAATATAACTTGATTTGGGAGAAAACTCAGCCAACAGGATTTCTAAATGCTAAGAAAATGCCATTACGTTCACATGAAGACATCTGTATTTTCTATAAGAAACTTCCTACATATCATCCACAAAAAACAACTGGACATCCAAGAAAAGTTAGCAAAGCAGAGCATAAGACTAATTGCAAAGAGACTACTGATTATGGAGAACATGGTTTTACTACTTATGATAGTACAGAAAGATATCCTAAATCGGTGTGGACGTTTGCAAAGGATATTCAGAAGTCGGCACTTCACCCGACACAAAAGCCTGTTGCATTGATTGAGGAACTTATCAAGACATACACAGATCCAAGCGATTTAGTCCTTGATTCATGTGCTGGAAGTTGTACAACTGCGATTGCAGCTATGAATACAGGTAGGAATTACATATGTTTTGAGAAAGATAAGGATATTTTTGAGGTTGGAAGTAATAGGGTTATTGAATATGCTAATCAGGACTTATTGATGAGTGCGACATAGGAGAATAATATGATGAGACAATGTAAGGGTAAATATTTTGACCATGGATACCATGAATTTGAATTTGGATTTTTCCATCAATGGGGTTGCAATTACGAAGATAATGCGGATGGATATATTGGCAATTTCTCAACTGCTATTGTGGAATTACCAAATGGTAAAGTAGTTATGCCATGTGCAACAGATATTGAGTTTATTGATTAAAACCAAATAAATGAAAAAGATGTTCATAGAAGTTTATTGCAAAAAAACGAGTACAATGAAAAGTAACAAGAAAGAAATCTTTCAAGCGATTTTTATTAAGAATAAGAAAGGAATAGATATATGAAAATTTTATCATTAAACAATGGACACATTAAAAAAGATACAGAAAGCTTAGGATATGGGTGTGTTTGTCCTTATTGCGATACTGTTTTTATTTTTGATAGTAAAGATATTAGTAGACCACGAACACCTTTTCCTGATCCTAAAGATTGTAAGGTTACATGTCCTAATACAAGCTGTCGCAGGATATTATCAATGGATAATCCATGCATTCATACTTTTAAAAGCAGTGATGAAAAATATGAATTTGAACATAGGTATGACGAGTAGGAGAATAACTAAATGGCAGAAAAATTTTCAATTACAAAATCAAATATTGACTTGAAAAAATTATTGTCGAAAATAGATGAATTTATAGTTATGAAAAATGAATCGCCATATATATTTTTAAGTCAAAATACATTGGATGATTTAATTGCTATAGTTGGATATAGCTCAGACGGTCTTATGGGAAGTGAAAATGGACTCATGTGTGGTCGATTTAAAGGTAATAAAGTTTTCTGTGATAACACATTAGAATATGGTGAGATTGAATTGAGATAAGAGAATATTAATACGAAAGGAGTGAGTGGCAGCCTTAAAGAAATTTCGCTCTGAGTAGATTAAATGAAATATATGGGATCTAAATCACGTATAGTTGATAATATTTTACCAATTATACAAGAGCGATTACGAGATTATAATATCAAAACATACATAGAGCCATTTTGCGGTGGCTGTAATGTAATCGACAAAGTTCAGTGCGATACAAAAATCGCATCAGATAATCATAAATATCTTATAGAGATGTTCAAGAATCTAAATCAGATACAAAATCTCCCTGACTTTATTACAAAAGAACATTACTCAGAAGTAAGAGAGTGTTTCAACAAAAGTTTAAATACATATCCTGATTGGTATATTGGATCAGTTGGCTTTCTTGCAAGTTACAATGGACGCTTCTTTGATGGTGGATATGCAGGTATTGTTCATACAAAAGCTGGTACTGAAAGAAATTACTACGATGAAGCTAAGAGAAATTTATTAGAACAGATTCCACGATTGCAGGATATTCAGTTTCAATGCGGAGACTATGAAGAGTTATATTCTGATAGGATTGACTGTTTATTCTATTGTGATATTCCATACAAGAACACAAAGCAGTATGGATCAAGTAAGAATTTTGATTATGACAGGTTCTGGAATTGGGCTGAAAAGATGAACGAGAAGAATATTGTACTTGTTAGTGAACATGAAGCACCTTCAGGATGGGAATGTATTTGGCAACAGGAAGTTAAGAGAACTATTGATAACAATAAAAGAGTGAAAGCTGTAGAGAAATTGTTTGAGATAAAAGAATAAAGATTATGAGGGAATAAAATGTATGATTTGTTTGAAGATATTTGTATGGAACTTTTGATATTTGATGATGTTCCGTCTGACGACATACTATTAATGTATCCATATAAATTACGAAATGAACCAATATTACGAGATAATATCTGCAATATGAAGAATGTTATTAGAGAATATATCAAGGAAGTAGAACAATATTCTATGTGTGTTAGCATTATTTCAAAATTGATATGGGATTCTCAGAAAACATCTATGCAGAACGAAGCAGATGAACATCAGAGAAAAGCAGATAAACTAGCAGAGCAAATGAATGATGGGATTAGTCCTTATGCTTGGTGTATTAAGAAAAATTTTGATAAATACATATATGATATTCATTATAAGGCTGATTATCTTGTTTATTTGAATAAGATATAACAACCAATGAAACTCGCATTTCACAAGGAGGCAAAATATTGAGGATTGGTGACAAAGAAAATGTTAATGAAATCACACTCAGACATAAGGGAAGAGATATTAAATTTGAATGTTTTATCAAACCATTTCCTTACGCAGAAAGATTGGATTTAAAAGAAAAAGATCCAGTTGAGATTCTTTTTGATGATTTGACAGAAGTAGATGCATTAATTGATATGTTAAAAAGATTCAAACAGGAGTCACAGGAATATATAGGCGTTTGGAAGAGGAGTGGAAATTAAATGGATATTTATAATACAAAACGAAGAAAAATTAAATGTGTTAGAAACGATGATGACGTATGGGGTGGTGGCGGTGAAAATCATCACTTATTGGAAGTTGGTAAAGAATATACATTGGAAGATATTGTAGTTCATTCTTGGCACACAATTGTATATATAAAAGAGTTTCCAGATGTGGAATTCAATAGTGTTGCATTTGAAGAAATTGAATAGGAGGGAAATCATGTATCAGAATTGTTGTAAAAAGTGTGGAAGTGTTGCACTTCATACAGAAGTAAAAGGTAATAATACAGGATTGTATTGTGATGATTGTGGTGCTTGGGTGAAATGGCTTGGCAAGGATGAACTGAGAGCATTTGAATATTCTCAGAAATCAAAGTTACCAAAGACAAGTTGTAACATTCCAATGCCAAAAGTGGCTGTTGTTGGTGCTCCTGGTATTATTGCAAAAATCAAATTATGTGGTGGTGCTTTTACAATTAATGTAGACGAAACAATGCAGTGGAAGAAACCAACTGATGAACAGATTAAGAATTTGCATGATATGTTATGTATTGATGTGGAAATGTTAGGAGAATAACCATATGGAAGATTCAGTGAGATTTATGCTGTTTTACGCCTCAATACTATTATCTTGTAAGGATGAAGAATTAGCTGATTTTATTGATAATACAGCAAGTGTTAATTATGTTGGTGGAATTCCAATTGATTTACATGAATGTTCTATTGAAGAATTAAGTGGTATTAGAGAAGGATTTGTGAGGCAAGTTCTGAGTCAAGCAAAAGATGAACTGGATAAATTGGCAACAGTGCAGCCATTAAGATACAAACCTGTATATGATGGACAAATTGATATGTGGGATGAATTTTATAGGATAAATGGAATGGTAAGGATGAAAGATGCTATTGTTAGATTGGTTAAAGAAGGAGAATAATCATATGGGACAATTAATTGATAAAGCAGTATTACGAAAAGAATTGTCCAAGCTACCATCTGAAATGGGCTTTGTAAGAAAGTCAGATGTGATGCAAATTCTTGGTAGTCAAAAATGTGTATCAGATTACATTCAATGGAAGAATTGGTTAGATAAATGGAAAATCAAGTACGAAGAGAAAACATGGAATCCTAATGTAAAAGAATTAATTATTGGTGGTACTTATTGTCAAGCAGCTATTGTATTTGATTTGAATGATAATTTTATAGAAATGACAGCATATGAATAATAAAAATTTGACAAGAATCCTGTCTTTCATTGGGAGGTGATAACTTGAAGGAAGCGTTTAAAATGACTTGTACTGTATTATTAGTAGTTGCAATTATATGTGCTATGGCAATTGGATTAGTTTTAGGATTTAGTCTTTTACTATCTTTATTCCTGCCACAATCAATTGCCTTAGTTGGTGGTATTGTTTTAGGTATATTCACTTTTACTTTTGTAATAATCTTATTTGATCAGAAATATGAAGAGAATAATTAATTGTGAGGTGTTTATGAATAAATATTGGGAAGTAGGAGAGAAAAACGAATTTGGCAAAGAATGTTATAAACTACATTTCAGTCAGTTCTATGAAGAAGAAAACGAGAATGTGGTGGCTGTATTTGTTCAAGATGAAACGGATGAGAATGTTTATCTTTATGTTTCAGAAGAATTAAATGTAGAATATGACACAATTATTGCTGATAGCATAGAAGATGCAAAACAACAGATTGAAGATATGTTAGTTGAGCATTGGGAAGATGAGATAAATTATCTTGAAAATAGAATAAAAGCATTTCAAGATGACGAGAATTGAAACCGACATTTCTTCTCATAAAAGAGAGAATAAGTATATGTAAGCAGTAATAAAAAAATTCAATAGGAGGAAATTAAAATGATGAACAATTTTTTAAATGGTATGTTTGGTAAGGTAGGAAGTGGAATGTGTAGACTTTCCATGAATGGTGGTATTGCAGTTAAGACAGCAAGTGGATATAAAACATATAACATCAAGACTGGAAAGCTTACAAATTGTAGTAACTTTGTATTTGATATTGGCGAGGAGTTCTTTTTCGTAATTCCAACAAATAAGGTTGAAAAGGGTGACATTATTCTTATTAACGGTAAGCCAAGATGCGTAATCGAAGCTGATAAGACAAAGATTACAGTTATCAATTATGAGGATTCAACAATCGAGACCGTACTTCCTGAGAGACATGTATTTATGGGTAATACATACTTCTATGGTAAGATCGTATCAATGTTTGGCAGTGATTTAATCAAGGGCAAGAAGGGTACAGGTAATATTTTTAAGTATATGATGCTTTCTCAGATGATGAAGGGTGATAATAATTCCAACGGTATGATGAATGGCAATAACGGCATGAGTTCAATGTTACCACTTATGATGATGGGCGGTAATATGGGTGATATGTTCGATGGAATGTTTGATTTTGATATGAGTGACAATGATGATGACACAGATGTAGAAGAGGAGGAAGCATAATATGGGATGTGGTTCATGGACAAGAGATAGTTATGTAAGTTATTCAGCAACAAAGGGAATGAGCGTATCATTAGATGGTTCTATCGGAGGATCTTATTCTAATCAAGATATGTTCAAGGCAAGAACAATTGATTCTGCACTTAATCCTAAGAATGCGATGAGAGAATGTTGTGATACAGAGGAACATCCAAATACAATTCCTGTCATTCTTGCACTTGATGTAACTGGTTCAATGGGACAGGCTGCCGTTGAAGTGGCAAAGAAGCTTAATGTAATTATGACAAAGCTGTATGAAAAGGTTACAGATGTTGAGTTCCTTGTTATGGGAATTGGTGATTTAGCTTGTGATAGTTGTCCAATTCAGGCTTCACAGTTTGAGTCAGATATTCGTATTGCTGAACAGCTTGATAAGATTTACTTTGAGTTTGGTGGCGGTGGTAACAGCTACGAATCATACACAGCAGCTTGGTACTTTGGTTCTCGTCACACAAAACTTGACTGCTTAAAGCGTGGAAGAAAGGGAATTATCATTACTATGGGTGATGAGCAGCTTAATCCATATCTTCCATATAAGGATAGAGGTCATGGATTATCAGAAGTTACAGGCGATAATCTTCAGTCTGATGTTGAGACAAAGGATTTATACGAGGAAGCTTCTGAAAAGTTTAATATTTATCACTTAGATGTAAATCATGGTCGCAGATGGGATGAAGCCGAGATTGAGAAGTCTTATAAAAAGTATCTCGATGATACTCATTTCAGAAAGGTTACTATGGATAGTATTACAAATGAGATTGTAGATATTATCATCAACGAAGCAGAGAATAATGTAGTAGATACAGTTGTATCACCTTCAAATTCAGAAGGAATTACTTGGTAAGATAGGAGATTTAAAAAGATGAAAGATATTAAGATTGTATGTGGAGCAAACTTTGGAGATGAGGGCAAAGGTTTAATGACAGATTATTTCTCACAGAAACCCAATAGTATTGTTGTTTGTTCAAATGGTGGTGCTCAGAGAGGGCATACAGTAACAACGCCAGATGCAATCCGACATGTCTTTCATCATTTTGGATCTGGAACATTTAATAGAGCAAGTACATATTTATCTGAGGACTTCATAGTAAATCCAATAATTTTTAAGCAAGAATATGATGAGTTAATGAAGTTGAACTATGTTCCAAATACATATATCAATCAAAACTGTATGGTAACTACACCATTTGATATGATGGCAAATCAGATTATTGAGGAAAGTCGTGGCAAGAACAAACATGGTAGCTGTGGATTAGGTATCTTTGAAACAATCAAAAGATATAAAGCTGGCGTTACCGATATGGGCTATAATATTAGAGATTATTATGTAGATTTGTTCAAAAGAGAGAATATTATATTGTCTAGTGAATGGGCAAGGATATTTATGGACAATGGAATATTTGAACATTTCTTGGATGATTGGGATTTTATGAATAGTCATTCCTTGACAATCACAGATAATTATTTTTTGAATCAGTTTGATAATATTGTTTTTGAAGCAGCACAAGGTCTTTTACTTGATCAGAATAACACAGAGTATTTCCCACATCTAACACCATCTAATACAGGTATTAAAAATCCCAAGAAAGTAATTGAAAATGTTGAATGGAATGATGAGATAAATATTGAGACTTGTTATGTATCTCGTACATATTTGACAAGACATGGCGCAGGTAAGTTTCCATCTGAGTGTTCTAAGAGTCTGATTAACGAATATATGTATGACCATACTAATGTTCCAAATCCATTCCAGGACACTTTGAGATATGGGACACTCGATTTAGGAGAATTATATAGTAGATGTTCAAATGATATTGGAGATTTTGGAAATCAGAAGTCATTAGCACTCACGCATTGTAATGAATGCGATTGGGATAATAAAAAGCTGGTCGAATTATTCAAGGATTGGAATATTTACTATTCAGACGGTGAAACACACCAAGATATAGAATTAAGATGAAAAATACCACTGTATATAGTAGCAAACAAAGATAGATAACAACTATATATAGTGTTAAATTGAAAGCGATATTTCATTAGGAAGGAAGGATTATGGAAGTAAGAAAGCACAGAGTAAAAAATAGATGGATATATGGTGAATATGATTTCTATATTGGAGAAGAATTGGTAGCTCAATTAACTACACAGCTTGTAGGTGTTGATTATGCTTATCTATACTTTCTTCCTAAGATATATAGAGATAATGATAGAACCAGAATTGATTTGAGATACACAACATACGATGAAGTGCTAGAAAAAGCCATTAAAATTGTAACAAAAAAGTTGTATCTACAATCAATGAACATTCTTGGCAGCTTAAAAAGTATTGAGGTTGAGGAGTGAATCCAACCGTGAAAGGACAAAATATGAAAATATGTGTAACAGGTCACAGACCAAGTAAATTATATGGTTACAACTTATCTGATCTACGTTGGCAGAACTTAAAAAAACAGTTTAAATCAATTCTAAAAGAGAATAATTGTACAGAAGCGATTACAGGAATGGCTCTTGGAGTTGATACAGTGTTTGCATTGGCAGTATTAGAATTAAAAAACGAAGGATATGATATTAAATTGCATTGTGCAATCCCTTGTAAGAATCATTCCTGCAAGTGGATTAAAGAAAGTGTTGACCAATATAATGATATTCTTTCCAAAGCAGATACAGTGAAGTTGGTATCTGATGAGGAGTATAAGCCTTGGTTAATGCAGAAAAGAAATGAATATATGGTTGATTTAGCTGATAAAGTTATTGCAGTTTGGGATGGTTCAAAGGGTGGAACAGCAAATTGTGTTAAGTATGCTGAAAAGGTTGGAAAAGAAATCATTAAAGTCAATCCATATTAAAATAACAAGTAGGTAAAGAATAAAACAAGAAGAAATTTTGGTTTCTTGGCTTGTCACGAAAACCATACAATATTCAGGACGAACAAGAGAATATAACAATGTAATTACAAAACAAAGGGAAGGAAAAAACGTTCACATGTGAGTAAAGCTGCGCAGCTACTATTGGTGAACAAATTTGAAAAAATGTATAATAGAAAACTGCAACAATACGAATATTGTTGCGAAAGGTCTTTGTTGCAAACATTACAAGCAACAATATAGACACGGTTTTATATTAAAAAGAACAATTTATGATAAAAATGAATTTGTCTTTGATAACGAAGTGTGTATTATTAAATGTTTTGATAAGAATGGTGAAGTTGTAGCGAAGTCTATGATTGATTTAGAGGATTATGAAAAAGTAAAAGATAAGAAATGGTCTTATTTACCGATTGGATATATTTGTTGTTGTTCTGAAAATTTATTTTTACATAGGTTCTTAATGGAAGATAAATTAAGATTAAAAAGCGATACAGTTGACCATATAAATAGAAATAAATTAGATAATAGAAAATCTAATCTGAGAATTTTAACAAAACAACAGAACTTGTTAAATAAGGGGTTACAAAGTAATAATTCATCGGGTGTTCGTGGAGTTAGAATTAAAAAACTTAAGAACGGTGGAGTATCTTATGAAGCAAGAATAACAATAAATGGTAAAGAAAAATATTTGGGAAGGTATAAAACAATAGAGGAAGCAGAACAAGTTAGAAAACAAGCCGAGAAAGAATTATTTGGGGAGGATATAATCTATGAAGAATAATTATATCAAATCTCCGTTGAATTATCAAGGTGGAAAATATAAGTTACTGCCACAGATTATACCCCTTATACCAAAAGATATTAATACATTTGTAGATTTATTTGGTGGTGGATTTAATGTTGGGATTAACATTGAAGCAAAGCATTTGGTTTACAATGATATTTGTAAACAGGTGGTAGATTTATTGGAACATTTCTATAATAATGATTCTGAGTATATTCATAATATGATTTTAAAAACCATATCTGATTTTGGATTAAGCAGGTCTGATCTTAATGGTTATGAAGCATATGGATGTGAGTCAAGTAAAGGTCTTGGCGAATATAATAAACCTAAATACTTTGAATTAAGAAAAGCATACAACTCTAATCCTGATTGGATTAAATTCTATACACTTATAACGTGTTCGTTTAGTAATCAGATACGATTCAATTCTAAAGGTGAATTTAATATGCCTTATGGAAAACGTGATTATAATATTTCCCTACAAGAAAAATTAAAGATTTTTGTTGATGAAATGCATAAAAAAGACATTCAATTTTGGAATAAAGATTTTAGAGAATGTAATTTTTTTGCAGACGATTTTATATATGTTGATCCACCATATTACAACTCGGTTGCTACTTATAATGAAAATGGCGGTTGGTCAGAACAGGACGAGAGAGATTTGTTAAGTGTGTTAGATGTTGTGGACAAGCATGGCAGATTTGCACTAAGCAACAATCTTAAATATGATAATCCGTTATTAGATGAATGGAAGAATAAATATAACGTTCATTATCTAAATGGTGATTATAGTAACTGTAATTATCAGAAAAAGGACAAGAGTGCCGATTGTGAGGTATTAATCACAAATTATTAAAATCTCAATTTCTGAAATGCCCTAAAATCAAGGCTTTTAGAGGTTGAAAAAGCTATTGAAAACCACGTTTCATTCGGTCGTGAAAGTAGGTGAGAAATTGAAGAATATATTTTTAGAGGCTGCTATAAATTATGACAAAATGAGTGATTCAGAAAAGTCAGTAGCAAATGATAATATCAGAAAACAATTTGACAATATCATTCATGGCGATCCTCCGAAAACAGAACGAGAAAAAGAGATTGATAAACTTGCAAGAGAAGAATTAGAGGAGTATAGACGAAAGAAGAAAGCCTTTTATGCCAACCCCATTCATTGGGATAATAATAAACGTAGAAGACATGGACTTCCTGTATTAAGAGGCAGAGTTAATAAACACCGTTTGAAAGAATATCCAGGATTCCATCCGTCTGTACGATTATTTTGCATGATGGAGGATTTATTCGATGAGATACTGATTACAACTATGGAGGATGGTTTTAATTCTTTTGTAGAAGTAAAAGATTTGGCTGTTGGTGATGCAAATGTATTTAGAGTGAATGAATAGGAGAATAACAATATGGATTTATCACAAGAAGAAAGACAAAAATTTTTAGAATTAATAGACAAAGTAAGCCCTTGTGTTGCGATTTCTGAAAAAGAAAATCTCGAAAAATTTAAAGAATGGTTGGATAGTGATAGGTCAAAAAGAGTTACATTTGTTGAAACTTCAAAAACATTTAAAGATCAGGTTGGAGATGACAAGGTATTTATTATACCAACAAATGACGAAACTATAAAGCCAATAAGAGTAATATTTGAAGGAGAAGAACGATATGAACAAGCGACAGAAGAAGAAATTATTTAAGCAGACGCTTATTAAGGTTAGAAAATTGCATCCACAGAAAGGTGATGTGATTTGTTTACAACCAGATTTAGATTGGATTGATGCTGAAACTATGTGTCAGTTTATGAAAGTTTATTCGAATAATGATGTTTTTGGTAAATCGAAGTTAGCTTTTGTACCTGCTTATATTAAGCAGCTTAAACATAAAAAGGATGCTCAGATATATATTAACAAATTACAGAGTATTGTAGATCAGATGGAGGAATAAGTATATGATTTTATTTATTTTAATAGCCATTGGAATAGCATTATATACTATTTTTGCAGATGGTTGGCTAATTGATAGTATCAAAAATATTGAAGAAATAAACAAGGAAGTTAAAGAGAATATAGAGTATGGTAGAACAAACTATGACACATTTTCTTTGAGAAAATATAATGTGCACGACTATGGAAGCGTTCCAAAATATATTTTTCAGTGGTTCATACTCAATATTTTATTTAATGTAATTAATTTCATAATTGTCTTCATAATATCTGCGATTGTTGTTCTATGTTGTCCGAAAGCAGAATCTTATTATACATTCAATATTAATTCATTAAAAGACAATTTAGTTACAAGTGGAGAAATTCATGGCGGTGCTTTTTGTGTGAGAGGGGCTATTGACGGAGAGATTAGTTATTTCTTTTCAAGAACAACAGATAAAGGAGAAGTTATTGGACATATACCAGCAGATAAATCTTACATAAAATATGATGATAGTAAAAAGCCTTGTATTGAAGTTCATCAGGAAAATCATAAGATACCAGAAATTGTAGAAAAGCTATTATTTATAAAATGGTGTAATGATAAGAGTGTAGATTATTATGTAATTATTGCTCCTAATGGGACAATATCAACAACTGGAACATACGAGATAGATATGGAATGACAAGAAAGAAGCATTTCCTTTGAGCTTTTTGAATGACAAAGAGAGAATAAATACATAGAAAATAGAAAGAGAGGCGTATATGAGAGTATTGCTTTTATTAAGAGGATCTGCTGGCTGTGGTAAATCTACATGGATTGAACAGAATGGATTAAAACCATATACATTGTCAGCAGATGATATTAGATTACTTTGCCAGAGTCCAGTATTACAGCCGGATGGAACAGTAGGAATTAGTCAGAGTAACGATAAAACTGTTTGGAAGACACTATTCAATTTACTTGAAATTCGTATGCAGAAAGGCGAGTTTACAGTAATTGATGTTACAAATTCAAAAACATCTGAGATGAACAGATATAAGCAGATGTGCAAAACATACAGATATAGAATGTATTGTGTCGATTTCACAGACATTCCAATTGATGAAGTAAAAAGAAGAAACGCTAGTAGAGAAGAATTAAAGAGAGTTCCAGATGAAGTAATCGACAAAATGTATTCACGTTTTAAGACTCAGAAAATTCCATCTGGTATTAAAGTAATTAAACCAGATGAGTTAGATTCGGTTTGGATGAAGTTATTTGATTTATCGGAATATAAGAAAATTCATCATATTGGAGATGTTCATGGTTGCTATACGGCATTAAAGAAATACATTGAAGATAATGGCGGTATTAAAGATGATGAATTTTATATCTTTTGTGGCGATTATGTAGACAGAGGTATTGAAAATGCTGATGTTATTAAGTATCTAATTTCTATTAAGGATAGGAAAAATGTACTTATGCTTGAAGGAAATCACGAAAGATGGCTTTGGTTATGGGCTAATGGTTGTACAGGTAAGTCTAAAGAATTTGAACTTGTAACAAAACCACAGTTAGAAGAATCAAAGATTGATAAGAAAGATGTACGTCAGCTTTATAGAAAATTTGGACAGTGTGCTTATTATAAGTATGGAAAGAATATTTATTTAGTTACTCATGCAGGATTAAGTGTGTTACCCAATAATCTTACTTTTGTTGCGACAGATCAGATGATTCATGGTGTTGGTAATTATAATGATTTTGAAAAAATTGCAGAAACGTTTGCTGAAAAAATGCCATCAAATTATTATCAAATTCATGGTCATAGGAATACTAAACAAGTTCCAATTCGTGTAAATGATAGAGTGTTTAATCTTGAAGGAAGAGTTGAATTTGGTGGAGATTTAAGATGTGTTCAGCTTGATAAAAATGGTATGCATGAAATAGAAACTCACAATGAAGTATTTAAAACGCCTGAAATAAGAGAAAAACAGAGTGTGACAAATAGTTCTGTTGCCGATGTAATTATTTCGTTAAGAGCAAATAGATATATCCAGGAAAAGAAGTTTGGTAATATCTCTTCTTTTAATTTTACAAATAAGGCTTTTTACGACAAGGTATGGGATGAGCAAACTACGAAAGCAAGAGGTTTATATCTTGATACATTTAAGGGAAAAGTTGCAGCAAGAGCATACGATAAATTTTTCAACATTAATGAACGTCCTGAAACAAAATTTGATATGTTACAGAATAAACTTCAGTTCCCTGTTACAGCATATGTAAAAGAAAATGGTTATTTGGGAATTGTAAGCTATGACGAATATAATGATGATTTGTTTATTGCAAGTAAATCTACTATTGACAGTCAGTTTGCAGAATGGCTCAAAGAAGCTATTTGTAATCAGATTACAGTAGAAAATAGAGAAAAAATGAAACAGTATGCGAAAGATAATAGTGTATCATTTGTATTTGAAAATGTTGATATGAAAAATGATCCACATATTATTGAGTATCCCGAAAGTAAGTTATATCTATTAGATATTGTTTATAATCAGATGGATTTTGCTAAATATGATTATGAAACTATGTGTGATATTGCTCATCAGCTTGGATTAACTCCAAAAGAAAAAGCATTTGAGATTGCTAATTGGCAGGATTTTTATGATTGGTACTATGATATTCTCGAAGAGGATTATGAATACAATGGTAGAAAAATTGAGGGATTTGTAATCGAAGATAGTGTTGGATATATGACAAAACTGAAGCTTGCATATTATAACTTTTGGAAGTTTATGAGAGCAATTTCACATGAAGCTATTAGAAATGGATATATTAAAAAGACATCTGCTTTAACAACTCCTATTGCTAATGAGTATTATGCATGGGTAAGAAAGTTGCATGATGTCGATGATATTGATTCAATTCCAAAAGATATTTGTACATTGAGAAGATTATTTTTTAAAGACAAATTAGGAGAATAAAATATGAGAGGTGATGCGATGAGATGTAGAGATTGTCTTTATGGGATTGAAGATTTTACATTAAGAACAGAAATGTATAAATCGGTATATGGTGAATATCCAGATGAAGATAGAGCCAATCAATCAGAACAGTTTGTTTGGTGTGATAAAGTTGGTGGCAAAGTTTATTCTTTTGGTTATTGCAGTGATTGGTATGAACAAGACGAAGAAAATTATAAGAATCATTCTAAGAAAAAGAGAATAAATAAACGTGAGAGATATTTGAAACATCAGAATCACCTCAGATATTTATATGAAACTGTTGGTGGTTATTATCCAACACCTGTTAAATATGTGGATGAAATATGGATTAAGGGTATTGGTTATATTAAAAATCCAAAGCCATATTATCAGAGATTGTATCGTGGTAAGAAAAGTAAATATTTGAAACAGTTATCTAATAGAAAAATACGTAGATATAAAGGTGAGTTGCATAATGGTTATCAGCACATCCATAAAATTTTTGATTGGTGGAATGAATTTTGTTAGGAGAATAAATATATGAAGATAGAATTAATCAAATTAAAATTCAATGATACTTGTACATATAAGCATAAGCCATTCACTTGTTGCTGTGATGAAATTCAAAATGATAAGGCTATTGTATTTACAGGTGAAGATTTAGTATGCAACGATACTTTTGGATTAGTAGTAAGAGATTCAGATGATAATATAATTCCTCAATTTTGTACTTCATATACTGAAACATTTAACTCTTGGGGAGATGAATATGAACAGACAGACAATTATCCAATTCAGTTTTGCCCTCACTGTGGCGAAAAGATTGAGATTGAAGTTGTGAAAGAGATTGACGTTTCCGAAAAATATGATGCACTGACTAAGCGGCGTGAAGATTTATGGAAGAAATGTCAGAGAACGGATAGTAAGAAAGAAGAGTCTGAATTAAGAGAGCAGGTTAGAAAGTTAGATGACCAGATTAATGATTTTTATGAGTTAGGTGAATGGAAAGGAGAATATTAAAATTGTACAGAAACAGAAACGCGTTCAACCATTTGAGAATGAAGATGTTGCGTTAGAGCAGCGTGGTAATAGATATTACTTATCTTTGTATGATAAGGAAGAAAATTTTCAGAGAGAAGTTACTATTGATGTCAAGGATGATTACAAAGTTGGACTTTGTAATGGGAAGTAAATTCAGGTTTCATTTGACTGAAAGAGAGAATAATATATTGGAGGTGAAAACATAAATGAAACCAGTAGTATATTTTGATTTTAAGGAATGTGAGAACGATAATAATAGTGTTGTAATTACGAAAGATAGACTAAAAGAAATTTTAGATGAAGTATATCAAGCAGGATATTCAGATGGGAATTCAAGTAAGACTACCATCACAACAACTCCTTGGAATTGGAGAGACAATGTTGTGTATTGTGGTGGCAATAATGATCAGATGATTCCTAGAGAAATAACAACAGGAACACCATTAAGAACTGATAATACAATCATTACATGTAAAAATAAAGAGTCGAAGTAAACCAATCTTTCTTTTGAAAATTTTTAATCATATCTAAGCCATTCGGCTATGGGAATCCCAGTAAATAAGAGAATATTACAGTGTAACTAATAAAAATATTATATATAAAGGAGATTTTAAATGAAGAACACAAATTGGAAAGTGCCAGTAATTATTGGCATAGGAGTATTAGCAGTTATTTTGATGATTGTATTTGGTGTACAGAGTTCGCAGAATAAAGCTATTGTACTTGAGGAGCAGGTAAATACAGCGTCATCAGATATTAAGGTACAGGAAAAGCGAAGAGTTGACCTTGTATATAACCTTGCTGATTGCGTAAAACAGTATGATAAACATGAAGCTGATACATTGACAGCAGTTGCAGATGGTCGTGGATCAACAGGAGATATTGAGAATGTAACAACAGCTATTACAGCAGTTGCAGAAGCATATCCTGAGCTGAAGTCCAATGAGAACTATAAGACTCTTATGAATGAGTTATCTATGACAGAGAATATGATTGCAGAGTATCGCAGCAATTACAATAAACAGATTAAGGAATACAAGCGATATGTGAGAAAGTTCCCTACAAGACAGTTTCTTGGATTGCTTGGATATGAAGTACAGGAATATGAGTATCTGGATTACAATGCGCCAGTTGATGCTCCACAGTCGTTGTTCAAAGAGGATTAGTATATGAGACATGGTAGAAAAGGTTTTGATTTTGGCGATTTTGAAATAACAAAACGTGAAATCTTGGCTAGTATTTCTATCATTGCAGTTATGATTCTGTTTGGTATTCTGATTTCTTCCAAGATTTCAGAACACCAAATGGATAAAAATGAAATTTATAACAAAGCTGTTAAGATAGAAAGTCAAGAAATGTTCCAATACGGAATGGATACAAATGTTGGTAATGCGTTTATATATGGTGATTTGAAAGCAGTAGATACAGTTACATATCCTGAAATTGGTGGAGAATATATGAGTGTAGAAAAAGATGAGGAACACTACACAAAGCATACAAAAACGGTATATGAGTATGACGATGATGGTAATGTAACTGGTAGTCACGAAGAGGAATATTGGACTTGGGATTTATACGACAGTGATAACAAACATTGTGATAAAGTAACTTTTCTTGGAATTGAATTCGATTATGGTCAAATTTATAAACCATATGAGAATTATATTGACACGATTGATGGCGATTATCATGTTAGATATGTCTATTATGGTAGCAAAACAGAGTATACAGGAACAATTTTTACAAAGTTAGATAACCATACAATCAATAAGACGGAATTTTATAAAGATATGAATATCAATGATACAGTAGACCACTTACAGTCTAATGTAGGTGTGATTGTTTTCTGGATCTTTTGGATAATTTTAATTGGTGGAATGGTATTTGGGTTCTATTATTTGGATAATAGGTGGCTAGATTAGCAAGAAATTTTTCTTTCATTTGGACAGATTGGAGGTGATTGATATTTTAGAGTTACATGATACTTTTGAAAAAATAAGTGATGTTACAAAAGCCTTAATAGTTGGGAAAAAGATAGATGCAATAGGGAAAATGATAAGTGAAATGGCAGAAACTCAAATACAAAATGAACTTGAACAAAAATATAAAGACTTAGGTATACAGGTACAAGAAGATCCAGTTGCAAAGCTTCTTGAAACAATTAATGAAATGCATTTTGGCGATAATTTTCCTCTTGAATGCCTTGAACCTCCAAAACAAGATATACCTACTCTTAAGAAGAGAATAAAGTATTGTAAGAATCCTATGGAGAAAAAGAAGTTAGAGCAGGAATTAAATACTTTATATAAAGAACATAAAAGAAATAGGAGAACTACTGTATGAAAGGTAAATATAAAGGCTGCGACATAGAAGTAGGACTAGATAGCTCAGGTTTCTTAACCTTTGCAGTGTTCGATAATGGATACGAAGTGACAAGTGGATTTTCTGATACTAGTGATTCTGTAAGAGATTATTTTAGTTATATGAAAAGTGTGGTAGATAACTATAAAGAACATCCAGAAGATTACGAATAGGAGAAGTAAAATGAGATTAATTGATGCAGACAAGTTGAGTTTTCATTGCAACTATGAAGGTGATTGTTCAGGAGATATATCACACTGCCAAGAGTGTAGCAATTATGTGTTAGATTATAGAGATATAAAAGACCAACCAACAGCTTATGATATTGATAGTGTTGTAGGGCAGTTGAAAACGGACTCTTCTGTAAAACTGTATGGAAGTGGCAACAGTAATAATTATCTTATTCCTCTCAAAAAGGCAATTGAGATAGTAAAGGCAGGTGGAACATGTCAATAGGTGATGGAAGAAATACATATTCAGATAGTACATTAAAATCTATGACAAAAGATGAGCTGATTGATATTATTCGTTGCTTAGAAAGTAATCTTAGAAATGCTCATGAGACAAATGATATTCAGTATGAGAATTGTAAAAGATTGTTAAGTGAAGAGAGAAATAAAACACTTGATGAAATTGTGAATCAAATAGATGAATTTCAAGATTCTTTATCAGGTGGCGAATATGACTACTTCCCAGAAGATGATATTAAGGAATGGTTGAAAAATAAAAAGAGAATAACTTAACAGGAAAGATTCGTTTCTTGTGGAATGAAAGGAGAATATATAAATGAATGAAGAATTTTTATTAATCGTAGAAAGCTTAGAAAAATATAAGTGTCTATTAGAAAGCAAAAATGATGAAATTTGTGACGGAATGACTGAAGGCGAAAAGAGAGCATATCAGTTAGGGATTAAAAATATGTATGAAATGTTGAAACAAATTACTGAGCATGATCGTAACGAAGGTAACTATAACGTATTTGTCCCTGAGATTAAGGAAGAAGAATCTGGTGAATATGATTTAGAAGATTTTATTAAATGGGAGTCTAAGAACAGAGAATAAATAAGTAGGAATTATCGGTTTCTTGCGAAGTTAGAAAGAGAGGTAAATATGAAATTAAAAGTACATTCATTAAGAATAGAACATATTCGTACATACAACGATAGAGATGATGATTTTGAAGACAATTCTAAATATATCTTAAATTGTATTTCAGAGAATAATTTAAAATATGAAGTAGCACTTTGGACTGAATATGGTGATTGCCCTAGTGGTTGGTGCAGTGCATCATGGGGACATTGTGAAGTCAAACGTGTCGATTCATTTATTGGCTCAACACATAAACCAATCAAAGATTTATCTTTTGAAATTGGAACAAAAGAAGGAGACTTTGAAGATACCATTTATAATGCCGAGAATGATATTTTTCATGTAGATGGCGATGGTGATGACTATTGGTATCCAAATGGCGATGCTGGAATTACAGAAGAATTATTTATAGAAACAAATCGTGTGATGGATAAAAGACCAGTTTGGATTTTCAAAGGTGATAGTGGATTAGGTAAGAGCTATATTGCAGGAATTATTGCTAATTCAGATCGAGCAAAAACAGTATATGAGACAGACGCTCATGAAGAGTTATACACCATTGAAGCTGACATTATTGTTGTTGGTAATAAATATAATCACTCGCTTGAAGAAATTGAGTCAAAAATCAAAGGTGAGCATGAAATCATTTATGTTGACTTTTCAAAAAACCTATAAAATAAGGCTTTCTGTGAGTGAAAAAGCACAGTAAATTTCGATTTCTTTTGGAGAATATAATTATAGAAAGAGAGGTACATATATGCCAGTACATGATGATTTAGGCTGTCGTATGAAGACATTTTATGAGCAGATTCCTAAGACAAAATTAATGAGAAGATGCCCAGTTGCTATCAGAATTGACGGAAAGGCGTTCCATACATTTACAAGAGGATTTCAGAAACCATTTGATGAAGTACTAATTAAGTCAATGCAGGAAACAATGAAATACTTATGTGAGAATATTCAAGGTTGTGTTCTTGGTTACACACAGTCAGATGAGATTACATTGATTCTTGTTGATTATAAGAAGCTCACATCTTCTGCATGGTTTGATTATGAAGTACAGAAGATTTGTAGCATTGCGGCGAGTATGGCTACGATGGCATTTAATAAAGCTTTTGTAAAAGAAGTTAAAAAATATTCTTTTGAACTTAGTATGGGAATTCATACAGATGAAGAAAGAAGATTATTAGATATTTATGATAAAGCTATAGACAAAGGTGCAATGTTCGATGCTCGTTGTTTCAATATTCCAAAAGAAGAAGTAACAAATCTTTGCTATTGGAGACAATTAGATGCTTCTCGTAACTCAATTCAGATGGTAGGTCAAGCCAATTTCTCACATAAAGAATTACAGAATAAGTCATGTAATGATATTCAGGATATGCTTATGACTCAGAAAGGTATTAACTGGAACGATTTGCCTACTTATCAGAAGAGAGGAAGTTGCTGTGTAAGGAATAAGATTATCATTGAATCTGATGGTGTTATGGCAACTGCACAATTAAGAGACGCTTCTAGGTCTGAAAATGAGTGGATTATTGATACAGATATCCCTATTTTCAAAGGTGAAGGTAGAGAATATATTGATAGATTAGTTTTTGTTGGTGAAGAGTAAGTAAATATAAAGGAGAATATATATGAATGAAACAATTAAAAACGAAGAAGCGTTGGAAGAAATTAATCCAGTTGATGAGTATTTAAAAAACTATAAGGAACAGAAACTTGCAGAGTTTTGTGTTCAGAAGGACAAAGAGATTGAGAACCGTAAGGAAGAAAGACAGAAACTCATGGAACAGATTACAGATATGAAAGTTACGGTTAAGCAGCATGACGAAACATGGAAGAATATGGATAGTTTGTATGCCAAGATTAAGAAATTATCTGTAAATGATTATTTGAAGTTATATCATATGATAAATAACGATATTGCAGGAAATTACTCAACAATTACAACTGTACTTCCTAGTCATGTTGGTATTAATGGCAATTGGTAAAATAAGAGTACATGAATCTGACATTTCTTGGTCGTGGAGGTGAGATTGTGAAATACGACATTAAAACAGTAAGAACATTAGTAACAGATAATAAGAAAAGCTTTAGAGTTGGTGAAGATATTGCATTTACGTTATTCAATAAAGTGACAAATCATCACGATCACTACATAGGTAATATTATAGAAATGACAGACACTTCTATTAAAATCTCTGATATTGAAATTGATAGATGTCATGAAGATGGCGAAATGATTATTGACTTAGAAAATATTGAATCCAATAGCTGTAATTATGTGTATTATGATTAAAATATAGAATATATAGTTGGAGGTGAGAAATAAATGAACTTACAGGAAAATGTAAATAAGTCACTAATGTTATCAAAGGTGGAACAGATGCATGATTTTAAAGGTTGGAGTCATAAACTTCCTGCTTTTCACTTTGATAAAGAATGGGATGTAAAAATTATTCCACCATTTGCAGGTGCGATTATCAGATTTGTAATTGATTATAATGGAAAGCATGTGTCGGTATATTTTGATGCGTATTCAGAACTTGGATGGATGTATGATGAAGATGAGCAGCCAATTCCATATTTTGAATATTATGATGGTGAAGATACTCATAGATATTATCTTGATGAGTCAGAACAGATGATGACTGATATTAGAAATTTCTTAAACAATTAGTCTTAGCAATTCAGCTAACAATTTTCAAAAAATAAGAGAATAAAAGTAAGAGGTGAGAAATTATAGAATACGATTTTGAAGGAAAAGAAAATGCTATCACGGCAGAACATTTAAGAAATGGTCAAACTTGTAAAGTGGTTGGATTTGGTCAGTCAATGACACCAATACTTAAATCAGGTCAACCAGTAATTTGTAAGCCTGTGACAGAAGATACAGAGTTAAAAAAGAATGATATTGTACTCTGTAAGGTTAAAGGTAATTATTATTTACATAAAATTTCAGCAATTAAAAATGGTGTCAGTTACCAGATTTCAAATAATCATGGTCATATCAATGGCACAATTACAAGAAGCAATATCTTTGGTGTTGTTGTTGAAATCCTTTAAGACTCATTTGAGTTACAATTTCCAATAAAAATGAAAATCGAATAGAGAATAAGTAAGTGAAAGGAGTTCAGTGGAAATCACTGTTTCATTCGGATTTTGAGGAGGTGAACATGTTAGTAGTTTTAATTTTAATGAGTATTCATATAATCGGAGCAATTATTACTATTATTATTCATTGTAAAGACGGAACAATGGAACATGCTTCAAAATATGGAGATGGATTTAGATTTGCAAAACCGTCAGATGTTATATTTCAAGATTGCTTACTATGGGAAATTCAATTAGTAATTCATACGATAGTCTTTGTAGAAGATTACATAAACAGTAAATTCAATAAGCATTTTCATTGAACAAATCAGTTCAAAAATTCCAAAAACAAAATGTCACGAATAATATATAAAATCCGTGACAAAAAGAGAATAAATAAATGTGGAAAACATTTGTATGGGTGGAAGAACAGCATACCCTTGGGTTTGTATGCTCAAAAATCACTGTTGAAGATAGATTTTTACATAAATTTATTTTCTGTGTTCCAGTCGCAAGACTGTTCAAATATAGTTATCAAAAAAAATTTTATTACATATTATAAGGAGGATTCATTTAATGAATTTTGAAATGACAGGGAAATTAAGTATTCCAAAGGAGACAGAAAAATTTAAACCATTTAATCTGACAAAATTCCCGAAGACAGGTTGGGTAAACAAAAGACTTATGTTTAATGTGGCATGTGGTGATAATCGTCATATGCTTACAGTTAGCAGTGGGGCATTTGAAGATGAATCAAAAAGTTATGTATACACATTTTCTAAAAGTGGTGTAGATGATAATGGAAATAAGATTAAGGGAGAATCGTTGAAGATTCCCTTTAAAGAAAGACTTACTTCTCCAAAATTAGCTGAAGTTGCAGAATTTAAGAAATTTATCTTTGATCTTGAAAAGCCTGGTCGTAGATACAAACTAGAAAAAGCTGCTGAAAAAATTAGAGAAGGAAAAAATCTTACGGATGAAGAATTAAAAGAACTTTATATAGAAGATGAAGCAGCCTTGGACGAAGCTCTTGAAAAGAGCAATAAGAAAAGGCACGAATTCATCTCCGAGTGGGATTTTATTGATTTCATCAAAAAGGTAATTGACAGTGGAAAGTATTCTGATAAGAAATTCTTTATTCGTGGAAATGGAGAATATCAGTATTCAGATAAAAATGAGAGAGTATATGAGTCTTATGTACCTAATCGTATTTATCTTGCAGCAGATGATGCAGAAGAGTCATCTACAGCAACAATCAATATTTTATTTAACTCCGAGAGTTTAGATGATATGAGTGTTGAGGAGAAGGGTAAGTATTATGTAAATGGTTACATGATGGAGTATGACAATAATCGTAAGGGTAATATTCCTGTACCAGTTACAATTACAATTCCAGTTCCTTCAGATGATGCAGATGAAAAAGCAAAGAAGAGAGCAGAGTCAATTAAGCATAAATTTATAGTTGATGATGATACATTCAAAGAGTATGGAGCTGTTGTTAATATGCTGAATGGAGCACAGAAAACAGAGATTACAGAGGACATGCTCACTGACGAACAGAGAGATGATTTGGAGTGCGGATTAATTACTATGGATGATATTCGTGCAGAGCTTGGTGGAAATGTATATGGAGAGAGAATCAGAGAGTATCAGTTCTTAAAGCCAGCAAGAGGATTTACTAAGGGCAGACAGGATACGGTCTACACGGAGGATGATATGGTTATCAAGCCACTCGAAGAGGAACTTCCAGATGGTACAGAAGATTTATTTGAAGATGACGATGACGAGCTTTAAAAGAGATGAGGGCGTTTGCCCTCTCTCAAAATTAAATAATAATATGGAGGAATTATATTAATGAAGAAACCTATGTTACAAAGATCAGCAACAGAGATTAATAAGATTACAGGATTTATTATGGGTGTTCGTAAGTTTGGTAAGACAAGCTTGTGGGCGGATATGATTAATGCGAAGTTTGGAGATCCAGAAAAAGGATTGCTCGTATCATGTGGAATGGAGCATGGTACTAATATGATTGATAACATCTTTACTACTCACGCTAATACATGGAAAGATTTAGTAGAGGTTAAGGATTGGCTTATTAAAGAGAAAGGTAATGAACACAATGTCGAGATGGTATGTTTCGATAGTGCAGAAGAGTTTTTTGGGATTGCAGAGTCAGAGGTAATCAGATTATCTATTCTTGAGAATGGAAAGAAGATTAAATCAATCAAAGCTGCTTATGGTGGATACACAAATGGCGAGAAAGAATGTGCAAAGCTTGTAAAGAAATTCCTTAATGACTTGTATAATGCAGGAATTATGCCTTGGATGATTGGTCATACAAAGTTAAAGACTGTTAAGGATAAGGCTTCTCTTGATGAGGAAGGTTTTCAGAGATTAGGTTCTTCTCTTATTGCCGATTATGAGAGTGCAGTCGCAGATTGCTTTGATATTATCGCAACAGGACTTATTGACAGAGAAATCGAAGAGAAAGGTGAAGGTGATAGCACAAAGCGTTATGTTAAAGAGACAGAGCGTAGATTATACTTCCGTGGCAATGAGATTGTAGAAGCAGGTGGTAGATTAAAGGATTTATCAATTCCTGAGTATATTCCATTTGATCAGTTAAATATGGGACAGACATTTATTGATACTATTGAAACTGCACTTAAGAATGGTCGTGTTGATGCTACATCATCTGAACCAAAGAAAGTTACTCCTAAGAAGACAGCCCCAATTAAGGAAGAAAAGCCAGTAGAGTCAGATTCGATTGAGGATGATATTGACGATATTGATGCACCAGTTGAGACGACAGTTGAGGAAATAACGGAGTCCCGCTCCGACGTTATTACCCAAAGCGTACGACAAAGAGTCGAACTGCGAC
>ERZ773148.259-NODE-259-length-45359-cov-5.825821_pt1 | contig 45359 bp, 27 predicted proteins | sample MGYA00580846_ERZ773148 | MGnify/ENA primary metagenome ERZ773148 (study PRJEB29015, sample SAMEA2737879) | human gut metagenome | biome: human gut; feature: human-associated habitat; material: faeces | place: China | collected 2012 ... | reverse complement strand
GCTTAAACCAGTACCGCAGCTATGCTGCACTCGATCTGCGGCCCGGCCGGATGAAGTCGTTTCAAAGCTCGAAAAGGTTGAGAAAAACTTGGACAAAATGACGCAGGGCCTCGAGAAGCTTCGCATCACTGCGCAAAATTTATATGATCAGATCCCGGAAGACTACACCGAGCTTCGGAGTGCCGTAAAAAAACTGATTGCCGATTTGGATGATGTTATCGGCAGACAGGACGATGCAGCAGCAGCAATTTCCACAGCGATTTCCGAAATTCAAAAGGTGCAGAAGACGGCAAAGGAAGTAAGAGCCGTATGCATCGAACTTCGCAAGGACATCGATGTGATAAGGACGAAATATGTGACGGAAATCGAGCCGGCAATCGAGGAACTCAGTGCTTCTCTCATCGAGACAAACGGAGCGGTGAGCGAAGTCTTTGATAACCTGGATATTCTGGCGGCAGATCTTGAAACAGACGGAAGGGCTGCAGGCGAGTCGCTTCGCCGGACTTCTGAGGCAATTCGGACGGCGGCCGCGGAGATGAAAACGGTCGGCGATAACATCCAGCAGAGTGCAAAGGAACTTGCAGAGGCAGTCCGTTCCGGAGAAGTCGAAAAAATCCGAGGCCTGCTCGGAGCCGGAACATCCGAACTGAGCGAGTTTGTTTCGGCACCGGTGGTGCTTGACAAGAAGGTAATGTTCCCGGTGGCAAACTACGGCTCCGCCATGGCGCCGTTCTATACGGTTCTGTCGATTTGGGTCGGTGCAATCGTACTGGCAGCTATGCTCAAGGTGAATCTGACCGAAGAACGAAAGCGGGAACTGGAAGACCTGCGGGCTTATCAGGTCTATTTGGGGAGAATGGTCTTCTTCATTGTAATTGCCCTGCTTCAAAGCGGGCTTGTGTGCCTCGGGGATTTGTTCTTCCTCGAGATACAGTGTGAACATCCGGGGCTCTTCCTGCTTGCGGGCTGGTTCACCGGAGTGGTGTTTGCCGTAATCATGTATACACTTACGATTTCGTTCGGTGATGTGGGAAAGGCGATTGCGGTTATCCTGCTCGTAATTCAGGTTGCAGGATCCGGCGGAACCTTCCCGATCGAAATGACGCCGCAGTTCTTCCAAAACATGGCGGGTCTCATGCCGTTTACCTACAGCATGAGTGCGATGCGGGAATGTATAGGCGGACTGTACGGCAGCACCTACTGGATCTCGCTCGGATATCTGGCAGTCTATGCGGCGGCATTCCTGATTCTGGGCATCGTATTGCGAAAACCGATTATAAGACTGAACGAAATGTTTTCCGAAAAGCTCGAAAGCACGAAACTGATGTAGCAGAACGAAAGGAACGATTATGCGGACAAAATATATCACCATGGGGATTTTGGCTCATGTCGATGCAGGAAAAACAACTTTATCTGAGGCCGTCCTCTACCTTGCCGGTGCAATACGCAAGATCGGCAGAGTGGATCACAAGAACGCGTTTCTGGATACGGATGAAATCGAGAGGGAGCGAGGAATCACCGTTTTCTCAAAGGAAGCTCGTTTCGAAACCGGCGGAAAAGAATTCACGCTTCTGGACACACCGGGACACACGGATTTCAGCAGTGAAACCGAGCGAACGCTGCAGGTGCTGGATTATGCGGTTCTTGTGGTGAGCGGAGCGGACGGCGTGCAGGCACATACGGTGACCCTGTGGAAGCTTTTCAGGCATTACGGGATTCCGGTTTTTGTGTTTGTGAATAAGATGGACAGGCCGTGCGCGGAGCGGCAGGATATAATAAGGGAGCTTTCCGAGCAGCTTGGCGGCGGCGTTTTCGCGGATTTCGGCGGGCGGAATGCCGAAGAAATTGCCGGCGCGAGTGAGGTCTTGATGGAGGAGTATCTGGAGACGGGTACTTTCTGTGAGGAAAGCATCCGATTGGCTATCGAAAAGCGCGAGCTGTTCCCGGTGTTCTTTGGCTCGGCGCTGAAGCTTGAGGGAGTTGAAGAATTCATCGAAGCACTCGGAAGATTTACTGTCGGAAAAGAGTGCGGAGAGGAGTTCGGAGCGCGAGTATATAAAATCGGGAGAGACAAGCAGGGCAGCCGGCTTACCTACTTGAAAGTAACAAGCGGAACCCTGAGGAATAAAATGTTGGTTGACGGCGGGGAAAAAATCGAACAAATCCGCTTGTACAATGGCGACAGTTTCCAATCAGTACAGAGTGCCGGCGCCGGCATGGTCTGTGCGGTTATGGGACCTGCCGGTTCCTACGCAGGCATGGGTCTGGGCTGCGAGGGCAGCCGGGCGGAGCCCGTGCTGCAGCCGGCACTCTCGTACGAGGTAATTCTTCCTGCAGGTCAGGATCCGGTCACTGCACTGGCAAAACTCAAGATGCTGGAGGAAGAAGAGCCGAGCCTTAAGGTCGTCTGGAATGAGGAGCTGAAGCGTATCAACATACAGGTTATGGGCGAACTGGAACTGGAGATTTTAAAGCAGGTTATTGAGCGCAGATTCGGAATGGTTGTTTCCTTCGGAAGCGGCGGAATCATCTATAAGGAAACGATTGCTGCACCTGTAATCGGCGTTGGGCATTATGAGCCGCTGCGGCACTATGCGGAGGTGCAGCTTCTGCTGGAGCCGCTTCCGCGCGGAAGCGGACTGGTTTTTGGCAGTTTGGTAAGTGAGGATAAGTTTGCACTGAACTGGCAGCGGCTTGTCTTGACCCACCTTGCGGAAAGGGTGCACAGGGGTGTGCTGACAGGTTCGGAAATCACAGATATGCGGATATCCATTGCCGCGGGGCGCGCCCATCCGAAGCACACGGAGGGCGGAGACTTCAGACAGGCAACATACAGGGCCCTCCGTCAGGGGCTTCGGAAGGCGGAAAGCATTCTGCTCGAGCCGATGTATGCTTTCCGCCTACAGCTTCCGCAGGAAGCTGTAGGGCGCGCCTTGACTGACTTGCAAAGACTTGGGGCACAGGCAAATCTAGATGAAGCGGATTTGATTACGGGAAGCGGCCCGGTAGACACACTTAGAGAATACTCGAAAGAAGTGGCGTCATATACCAAGGGAAGAGGGATTTTTTCCGTAATGCCCGCAGGGTATATGTCGTGCGGCAGGCAGGATGAGATTGTACAGACAATCGGATACCGGCCCGAAGCAGACCTTGAGAATCCAACCGGATCCGTATTCTGTGAACACGGGGGAGCGGTATATGTAAACTGGGATGAAGTCGATGCCATGGCTCACCTTCAGCCGGAACCTGCAGCAATAAAAATTGTAAAGGGCACAGACGAAGAAACGGAAACAAGTGACCCGGCAGAAACAAGCGTGATGCAGGGAAGCCCAAGGCATGGACCGCGGACCGCCGCGGGAAATGACGAGCTCGAAGCGATTTTTCTCAGAACCTACGGAAAAAGCAAGCGCGACGAAGCTATACGCCGAGCAAACCTCAGCCATGGAATGCGGGACCGGGTGGCAAAACCGGCAGCTGAGGCTGCGGCGCGCCGCACACATACAAGCACTGGAACACGCGGCACCGTGGAGCAAAAACCGCTCTATGTCATCGACGGTTACAATGTAATTTTTGCTTGGGAGCAGCTTGCCGCACTTGCAAAGGTTAACATGGACTCGGCGCGCGAGGCTCTGATTGATGCTTTGGAAAATTACATGGGCTACCGCAATATTGACATTGTTTTGGTTTTTGATGGTTACAAACTGGCAGGAAATCCGGGAACCAAAACATCCTATCGGAAAATTAACGAGGACTCGGGAGAACTTCAGGTGGTGTATACGCATGAAGCGCAGACCGCAGACCGCTTTATTGAAAAGACCGTTTACGAATTCGGCCGCAAGCGGCGAATTACAGTTGTAACTTCCGACCGTCCCGTACAGATGGCGGCACTCGGAGACGGTGCTGCGCGCATGTCAGCAAGAGAATTCTATGCAGATGTGGAGAGTGTAGACGCAGACATCAGGGAGAACCTGCGCCGCCAGACCGTGCAGCGAAATCTCCCGTTTGAAGGTCTCAGCACAGAAAATGAATAATTCCGCCTTAGCTTTTGCTTTGCCTTCTGCCATGACCGGCATCCGGGGGGCGGAATCCGGCAAGCAAAGGCACCCTGCAGGGTCAGCCTGCAGGGTGCACATCAACATTCTAAGCAATTTTAAATTCTGACTAGGCAATTTTAGATTCGGATTTCACCTTCTGCGAGCATTGCTGCGCTTCCGCCAACCTTAATGTAGCAAGGAAGGGAAGCCGGATCATGTTCCTCGCAGCCGTCGGCAGAACAGTCAACTTCGAGATGGCTGAGAATCACAGAAGGACGCTGCATCTTTTCGCCTTGGATAATCTTACAGTCATCACCGTTCTTTACGAAGCCGTTAAGGTATCCATAGTATGTAAGCGCACCGTTGGATGTTCCGGTAGCTGCCTCTTCGTCGATATCATAAAGCGGTGCAAAGTTCCTTGCGTGGCAAAGCGCATCGTCGTCTGCGGATGCTTTTGCAAGCGTAAAGGCATGAACGCCGGTCACCTTGTATCTTTCGGACAGTGCAGATAAAGCAGGCATATCCGGGGCAAGTTCTTCGAGGTCATCAAGACCTGCAACCGGCATCATGATGTCGGGAAGACCCGTGGAAATCAGCTGAGGAAGCATGGAAAGCCCTTTTGCCAGCTGCTCATCATAGTTGATGCCCATCACACGATAGAGCTCATCAAGAGCAGGCTTTTCGTTGATTTCGGAGATTTTTACGGGCGATGCCATGTCCATGAGAACGAAACCGTCCTTGATATCAATATTCAGATCACCTGCCAAAGTGTGGTTGATATAGGAAGCGTTGTCGGAAATGTAGCCGCCGTGAAGCAGTGCCTTGAAGGAACCGATTGTTGCGTGCCCGCAAAGATCCACCTCTGCGGCCGGTGTGAAATAGCGAATCTTGAATTCTTTGTCGTTTACTTTCTTAATGAAAGCGGTTTCGGAATAGCGAAGTTCCGCTGCAGTCTTTACCATCATTTCGTCCGAAGGAAAATCCGTGCCATCCGGCAAAATTACAACTCCTGCGGGGTTTCCGCCGAAAACGGTGTCCGTAAATGCGTCTACAATATAAAATTTCATTTTTTACCTCCTCTTGCGGCTGCGGCAGCCATGGGATTCTTTCATATGGGAAAGCCGCGTGTAACTTACTGATAAAATGATTATCCCTTTTTTGCATGAGCCTGTCAACCCCATCATAGCATTTAAAAGAAGAAAAAGAGAGAAGATGGGGTAGATGAAAAACGTAAAATACAGGGCAGCCGAAGCAATTAAATTTATGCTGATTTTGTCGGTGATTTTCCTAACAACCTTCGGGCCTCCGGGGGAAACCCTTAAGGGATTGCTGAGTGAGGCAATGGAGTGGTGTATCGGCTGCCTTTCTGCATTTTTGGAGAAAAAGGGAGTAAATGAAACCGTGAGGGCACTGATAACAGAGGGGATCTGCCCGGGTGTTGCGAGCGTGCTTTCGTTTCTTCCTGTGATAGGAATTTTGTTTGCGTGCCTTTTCACCCTGGAGGAATGCGGATACATGGAGCGGATTTCGAGTGTGTTTGACCCGGCATTTCGGATGTTCGGTCTTCCCGGAGAGGCAATGATTCCGCTGCTTACCGGGTTCGGGTGTTCGGTTCCCGCCATAATGGCGGCCGCGCAGATTCAAAATCGCAGAGAACGAACTTTGACGGTGTTTTTGATTCCGTATATGTCGTGCAGTGCCAAAATACCGATGTATGTGATGATTTGTTCGGCCATATTTCCGGGTGCACCTGCGCTTGCCATGCTTGCGGTGTATCTGTTCGGCGCCTTGACTGCAGGGGCGATTGCACTTGCTGCCTTGCGAATTCGAGGCAATTCCGGTAAAAGGAAAGGCGGGGACATCGCACGAAGGGAGTTCCGCCTGCGATACCCGAATCCCCAAAGAATCCTCCTGCGGACTTTTGAAAATATGCTGGGTTTTGTCAAGAAGGCATTTACCGTGATACTGATTGCTTCGACGGTGATTTGGACACTGGAAAATTTTAATGCGGACTTTGAACTTACAACTAACCCCGAAACAGGAATTCTTGCCGGAATCGGCAAAGCAGCAGCACCTGTTTTTGAGCCGATTGGGCTCGGCGACTGGCGCATTGCAACCGCCCTTCTTTCCGGGCTTTCCGCAAAAGAGGCGTCGCTCAGCACATTGTCGGTTCTTTTGCATGCTTCCGCCGGGGAGAACCGTGCCTGCTTGTCGCAGATTTTTACACCTGCTTCGGCTGCGAGTTTTCTGATTTTTTACTTGATGTATGTACCATGCATCGCCTCACTTACGGCGGTGCGGAAGGTGACGGGCAGGTGGCGGTGTGCGGCAGGCATGGCGGCCTTCCAGTGCGTTTTGGCGTGGATTGCCGCATTCGTGGTATACCATGTCGGAACATATATATTGAATTAACAGCATTTCCGTGGTATATTCAATTCATTACGAGAGCGGAGGACTTGCTTAATGAAAGAAAGAATACCACAGAAAACACTGCAAGTTTCGTCGAAAAAAGCCGATGCAATCTTGCTGAGCGTAGCCGTTATCTGGGGATGGGGATTTATTGCGGGAAAAATCGCACTTGAAACGGCGTCACCTCAGTGGATTTTATTTTTTCGATTCAGCATTGCGGCAATTTGCATTTTAGCCTTGTTTTTCAAACAAATCAAAAACGCAGACAAAGCATGCGTGCGATGGGGAATCCTGATTGGGCTTCTTCAATTCGCCGCACTTTTGTTCAGCTCTTTGCCTTGCAATATACAACCACAGCAAAGCAATCATTTCTTGCGGCCACTTATGTGTTGTTTACACCGTTTGCGGCGAGAATCCTCTACCGCAAAAAGATTTTGCCGAAAAATTATATTGCCTCGCTCCTTGCTCTTGCGGGAATTGCTTTTTTGAGTCTTCGGGGCAGCGCGGAAATACAAATCGGAGACTTCATAACATTGGGCTTTGCATTGCTGTTTTCGGCTCAGATTGTCATAGTGGGAAATCTTCCCGAAAAATGCGAAACCATACCGATTACCTTTTATCAAACGCTTGCATCGGCGGTCTTTGCCGGAATTGCTGCGTTTTGCACGGGAATTCCGAACGAGCTTTTCAGCATACATTCGTGGACAGGGATTGTTTATCTGGGTGTTATTAACACAGCAGTGGCTTTGGGACTGCAAAATTTTGCTCAGAAATACACTTCCGAATCGCACGCGGCACTTCTTCTGAGCCTTGAGTCCGTGTTCGGTCTGCTTTTTTCGATTCTGTACTACGGCGACATCCTTACGCTCAGGATGGCAATCGGATGTGCTTTGATTTTTGCGGCACTTTTGGTCAGCAATCGCAGATAAACTTCTTCTTTTTCCGCACGAATTGTGGTAAAATAAGATGTTAAGGAATTTTTTAGGGCACAGGTTTTGTACAGAGGAAAGGACGAACAAGATATGAAAGTTTTCGATATCGTTCCGGTGAAATTCGAGGATGACAAAATGCTGATTCTCGATCAGACGAAACTGCCGGGAGAAGAAGTATACATAGAAATGAAGACAAAGGAAGATGTGTGGGATGCAATCTTCAAGCTCAAAGTCAGAGGGGCTCCGGCAATCGGGGTTGCCGCTGCATACGGGCTTTATATTTCAACGCGTGATTTCAAAGGGACAAAAGTCGAGGAATTCCGCGAATACGTGAGAGAAACGAGTGCGTATCTTAACAGTGCAAGGCCTACCGCGGTGAACCTTTCGTGGGCGCTGAAACGCTGTGAAGATATGCTTGACCGATATATCAAAGCGTTCGATGATGCCGCATGCGGTTTTCTCTGCTCATGCGATCATTGTGCGGGCGACCAGGTGGATGACGCAAAAATGCTCCTGCTTGATGAAGCCGAAAAAATCCGCAAAGAAGACGAAGCTGCCTGCCGCAAAATGGGCGAATACGGGCTCAGTCTGCTCAAACCGGGCATGGGAATTCTGACCCATTGCAATGCGGGAACAATTGCAACGGCAAAATACGGCACCTGCCTCTCCCCGATCTACCTCGGACAGGAGAAGGGCTGCGGATTCAAAGTCTTTGCAGACGAAACCCGGCCGCTTCTTCAGGGCGCACGGCTCACATCCTGGGAGCTTTCCAAGGCGGGTGTGGATGTTACCCTCATCTGCGACAATATGGCATCCATTGTTATGAAAAACGGCTGGATTGATGCGGTCGTCGTAGGATGTGACCGCATGGCCGCAAACGGTGACGGCGCGAACAAGATCGGAACGAGCGGTGTTGCGATTCTTGCCAAGGAATACGGAATTCCGTTCTACATGTATGTTCCGACATCCACCATCGACATGAATACCAAAACCGGAGACGACATCCATATCGAACTCAGAAACGGCGAGGAAATATACAAGATGTGGTACGAGAAAGACATGGCTCCGGAAGGCATTAAAACATACAATCCGTCCTTTGATGTGACGGATCACAAATATATCACGGCGGTAATAACCGAAAAAGGAATCGTAAGACCGCCTTACGATGAAAATTTAAAGAAATTGTTTGAGGAATAGGAAAATGGGCGAAGGAAATCAAATAGGCGAAAAGAAGAGTTTTATCGATAAATATGCAAAAATACTGGTCATCGTTGCGGTGCTCTGCGGCGCGACATCGGGAAACTTCGGCGTACTTATTTCAGCATCTCCGACGGTCATCGGATTCTGGAGACTGACCATAGCACTGCCGTTCTTTGCAATTCCGATATTCTCGAATGCGGACAAAAGAAAGCAGCTCGCGCAGGCATCCAAGAAGGATCTGCTTCTCAGCTTTATTTCGGGAGCATTTCTCTTCCTGCACTTCTTTTCATGGTATTCTTCGGTGAAGCTTACCAATGTTGCCAGTGCAGCGGTGCTGGCATCCTTTCATCCGCTGGTTGTAATTTTTATCACTGTTTTTATTTATAGAAAAAGAATTTCATGGAAGTCTGTCCTGGCGATTCTCGTGGCACTCGGCGGAGGCATTTTGATTATATGTTCCGACCTTTCGACGCTTTCAGGCGGAAAGCTGTCGGGGAACCTCTTGGCGCTTGCGGCCGGAATCTGCATGGGCGTGTACTTCGCAATCGGCGGCAAGGTCAGACAGTCGGTGGAAGGAAGCATTTATGTTATGCTGGTATTCGCATCGTGCTGGATCTGCTTTGCGCTTTCGAACATCTTTTCGGGAACTCCGATCACAGGCTATCCGACGATGGACTATGTTTACATCCTTTGTGTGGCTTTCATCTGCCAGATTGGCTCACATGCGGTATTCAACCTTTGCATGGGTCATGTAAGCTCTCTGTATGTGTCTGCATGGGAAACGGGAGATCCGGTATTTTCAACACTTTTTGCATTTCTCATGCTGCGTCAGGTACCGTCGGGAGCAGAAGTTATCGGATGCGTTATCGTAGTCGCTGCATTGCTTGTATACAACAAATTTGAACAGGAGTCAGAGTAAAATATGTACAAAGTCAAGCTGAAGTCCTTTGAAGGACCTTTCGACCTGCTGGTTTATCTGATTGAAAATGCCGAAATGAGCATTTACGACATCAAAATCAGCGAAATCACAAATCAATATCTGGCTTACCTGAAGGAAATGGAAGAACGTGATGTGGCACTGGCTTCCGAGTTTATGGTGCTGGCCTCTTCCTTGATCGAAATTAAGTCCAAGATGATTCTGCCGCGTGCGACGGAGGACGGACAAGAAATCGTCGGTGAGGATCCCAGAACCGAGCTGGTCGCAAGGCTGCTGGAATACAAGCGGTTCAAGGAACTTTCGCAGATGCTTGAGGAGCGTGAAGAGCGCAGCATGAACATTTTTGAAAAGCCACAGGAAGATATTTCGCAGTACCTTGACAATCCGGATGAATATCTGAGCCTTGACCTCAAGGAATTTGCTTCCGCTTTCAGTCTTTTTATACAGAAAAAGCAGAGAGTTGAAGCGGTGAGAAAACATTATACGAGAATCGAACGCGAGCGTGCAAGCATGGAAAAGAGAATTTCATATATCCTGCAGTCGGTTCGTGCGAAAATCGGACAAGTTTTCAGCTTTAAAGATTTTATTCAAGATAAAAAGGACAGATATGATATCGTGGTTACATTCATGTCGCTGCTTGAGATGGCAAAGGCAAGGGCCGTAAAGGTTGAGCAGCATGCAACTTACGGCAATATAGAGGTAAGCGCGGGAGAAAGAGTGCAGGAGGAATGGAAAGAAAATGACAGGAAACAAAGCAATTAAATCCGCCATGGAGTCCATGATGTTCACATGGGGTGAACCGCTTGAGGCAAAGATGGCTGCGGATGTTTTTAATATAACGAAGGAAGAAGCCTATGAGTGCTTCAAGGAACTGCAGGCAGAGTACGAGCAGGAAGGCAGGGGAATTGTGATTCGCGAAGTGAACAAGGCGTTTCAGTTTGTGACGCGCGAGGAAAATGCCGATTATGTGCGGAGGCTCTGCACACCGGTGAAGGCAAAGAAACTTTCCCAGTCTGCGCTTGAGGTGCTTGCGATTATTGCGTACAAGCAGCCGGTAACCAAAGGTGAGATGGAAGCAATCCGAGGAATCAAATGCGACAGAGTGGTGGAAGGCCTGATGAACAAAAACCTGATTGAAGAGGTAGGGCGCTCTTCCGCAATCGGAAGACCGATTCTCTACGGGACAACGGACACTTTCCTCAAAAACTTCGGCTTTACGAGCCTCAAGGAACTTCCGGACATTGAGGATATTGAAAGCGTAATTAACGACGACATCGAAGCGGAACCTTCCGGTGACGAACAGGATCCGGTAAGCGCAGGCCAGATGACAATTGAATTTTAAATCCACGCATAAAATTTCCCATCAGCAAGTAAACTGTTGATGGGAGTTTTTTTATGGACAGAAACAGTAAAAATAAAATATGCGCTGCGGTCATATGCGGAGCATTCCTGATCGGTGCACTCGGCGGCCTGGGAATCAGCCCGCGGGAGGCTGACCGCATGATGGAGAGAACCGAAGCGCAAACCGAAACGACGGCTGTCTCGCAGACGGAAATAAGCCCGCCGTCCGTCTCTGCTTCATCGTCTGTCTTGATTGACGAAAACGGTGAGGTGCTGTACGAAAAAAATGCGGACGAAAAGAGTTATCCCGCAAGCACAACGAAAATCATGACGGCACTTGTGACCCTTGAAAAACTTGACGAACTCGGTCTTGATAAAAAGAGTGAAATTATTGTGCCGGAGGAGGCCGTCGGCATCGAAGGTTCTTCAATATATTTAAAAAAAGGGGAAAGACTAACGATTGAGGAATTGCTTTACGGACTTATGCTCCGGTCGGGAAACGACAGTGCAGCAGCACTTGCAGCCTGTATGGGTGGAAGCCTCGGGGAATTTGTAAGCATGATGAACGAACGGGCGGCGGCGCTCGGATGCAGCGGCACGCATTTTACAAACCCGAGCGGCTTGTATGAGGAAAATCATTACACTACGGCATCAGATCTTGCGAAAATTGCACATGAGGCCATGAAGCGTGAGGACTTCAGAGAAATTGTGCGTGCAAAAGACTGGCAGAGTGAAGACGGAAGCCGCAGCTTTCATAACAAAAACAAGACGGTTTTTCAGTATGAGGGAGCAACCGGCATAAAAATCGGATTTACCAAGGCTTCGGGAAGAACTCTCGTGGCGTCCGCTGAGCGGGACGGCAGGCAGATGATTGCCGTGGTTCTCAGAGACGGGAACTGGTTTAACGATGCTTATGCCCTTATGGATTACGGATTTGAACAGGGAGGAAAATGAGATTATGGAATACAGATGTGTGGACCGGGGTTCAAAAAAATGCCCTTGCCATTTAACGACATCGGGCTTGTGCTACACCTGCAGCACGCTTCGCACGGGGGAATGCGGCTGCAGCACGCAGTGGACGGGAAGCTGCCCGTACAGCGAATTTTCGATGAATGCGGGAAGACCCCAGCCGATGCCGATACTGATGCCCGCAGAAGTGGTATATCAGAAAAATTATTCGAGCAAACTTACGGTGGTGCGCCTGGAGGTTCCGGCGGGATTCGCGCAGCAGTGCCACAGGCTGGGCAGCTACATTATGGCGCAGGTCATGGGTTACATGGTGCCGCTTTCGGTGCTGCACTCATCCTACGCGGTTGAAAAAAGGCGCTTTCTCATCGGGCCGAGGCCGTATATCGAAGTTGCGGTTCAGCCAATCGGTCTTAAGACCATGCAGCTTGCAAACCCGCTCAGTAAATTTTGGAACATCCAAGGGCCGTTTTACAGCGGCCTTCAGACTGCCGGCAGAATAGATACAAGCAAGCCCATGCTGGTAATCGCAAAAGGAACGGCACTTGCACCTTTTCTTAATGTGGCACGCGTGCTCGCCGGAGAAAACCCGGAAAAGATTAATCTTTTTATCGATGATGACAAAATAACGAGCGAGTTTATATCCGATTATGTATCAAAGATCGGCACAAGGTTTAACTATATCAATCTTTCCGAGGATATGGAAACGGCACTTGCGATGCTTGATATGTATGATCAGATTATGTTTCTGGCATCGCCGTATTACACGAACCAAGTCATACGAAAGCTCAGAGGAAACGGCAAGCTGGTCAGAAGCAGGGTAGAGGCTGTGCAGGCAATCGGAAAATGCCTGGTTGTGGCAAATCACGCAAATATGTGCTGCGGTCTGGGGATATGCGGCTCATGCAGTCATACGGACAAAGACGGAACAACCGTGAAGGAGTGCAAATGTATGGAGGGAGGAATTTTTCAATGAGCAAAATAGTGGTAATAGGTGCCGGCTGGTCGGGATGTGCGGCGGCGGTACGCGCAGTGAAACAGGGACATGAGGTTACGCTTCTCGAAAAAACGGATCTGCTTCTGGGACTTGGCAATGTCGGTGGAATTATGCGAAACAATGGCAGATTTACGGCTGCAGAAGAAAATATAGCACTCGGTGCATCGGAACTTTTTGAGATTACCGACAAGCTCAGCACGCACAAAAACATTGATTTTCCGGGACATAACCATGCAAGCTTTTATGATGTGGCAATGGTAGAGCCTGCCGTGCGCAGGCTCCTTGAAAAGCTCGGGGTTGATATCCGTCTGATGTGTCGCGCCGTCGATGTGGAGACCGAGATGGCGGAAGATGGTGGCAAACGCCTGAAATCAATCCTTGCGGTAATCACAAACCACGACGGGGACTATGAAACCATTGAACTTGATGGGGATGTGTTTGTGGAGACAACCGGTTCCACCGGGCCGATGGGAAATTGCACAAAGTACGGCAACGGCTGCTCAATGTGCGTGCTCAGATGTCCGGCGTTCGGACCCCGGGTGAGCATAACGGAAAGAGCCGGAAGCTACGATGTACACGGGGAACGGCTTAACGGAAGACCGGGAGCTTTCAGCGGATCGTGCAAACTTGAAAAAAGAACGCTCAGCACGAAACTCCAAAAGAAGCTTGACAAAGAAGGCTTTGTCGTCGTTCCGCTTCCAACGGAAATGATAAACAAGGATAAACTGAGTCAAAAAGTATGTCAGCAGTATGCCCTTGATCCATTTGCCGAAAACATCATTTTGATTGACACCGGGCATGCCAAACTGATGACCTCCTATTTCAATCTTGCGGATTTGAGAAAGGTCGAAGGCTTTGAAAATGCGCGTTTTGTTGACCCATATGCCGGTGGAAAGGGAAACTCCATCCGGTACATGTCCGTGGGACTTCGGGACGAATATCTGCGTGCGGACGGAATCGAAAATCTTTTCTTGGGCGGAGAAAAATCCGGATTTTTTGTGGGGCATACCGAGGCAATAACGACAGGCTCTTTGGCGGGCTACAACGCAGCGATGCTCGCTGCCGGAAAACCGCTGCTTGAACTTCCGGCAGAGCTTGCAACGGGTGACATCATTGCGTTTGCAAACGAGATGCTGGCGAGTGAAGAAGGTTACAAGAAACGTCTTACCTTCGCAGGCGGTACATATTTTCAGAGAATGAAAGACAGGCAGCTTTACACAACTGATGTAAAAATTATTCGAAAACGCGTTGAGACTCAAGGTCTCACGGATATTTACAACCGTGCGAATATTTGTTAAAATAGAATAAGGACATAACGAAAGAAAAGGAAAAAACATGAGAATCAACAAATATATTGCACAGGCAGGCATTTGCAGCCGCCGAAAGGCTGACGAACTGATTGCCAACGGAAATGTAAAGATAAACGGGGCGGCCCTGAAGGAGCCGGGTTACGAAGTTGCGGACGGAGACCGTGTCGAAGTGAACGGCAAGCTGATAAGTGCAAAGCAGAAACCGGAATATGTGCTCATCAATAAGCCGCTTGGCATGGTGACGACGGTTTCGGATGATAAAGAACGTCTTACGGTTATGGATGTCGTAGCGGATATCGATGCGCGTCTGTTTCCGGTAGGACGTCTTGACTACAACACAAGCGGAGCACTCATCATGACAAATGACGGTGAGCTGGCCTACAGACTGACGCATCCAAAGCATGAAGTGTATAAGACTTACCGAGCACGGGTTGCGGGGATTTTGTCAAATGAAAAAGTCGCCCGCCTCAGAAAAGGCGTGGATATCGGAGGTTTTGTTACATCTCGCGCAAAAGTAAACGTAATCAAAGGAACGCAGCATTCAACAATCGTTGAGATTGCAATCCATGAGGGCAAAAACAGACAGGTCAGAAAGATGTTTTCCGCCGTGGGGAATCCCGTTCAGGAACTTGAAAGGGTGGCAATCGGCGAAATTAAACTCGGCCATTTGAAACCCGGACACTATCGAAAGCTTACAAGAGATGAAATTGAATATTTAAAAAACTGTTAACGGAGAAAAGAATGAGATTAAGAGATTTAAAGACAGGAGAAAGCGGCAGAATCACCGTTGTCGGAGGGCAGGGCGCGCTGCGGCAGCATTTCCTTGATATGGGAGTGGTGCCCGGAGCCGAAATCAAGCTTATGAAGCTTGCTCCGATGGGAGATCCAATGGAGTTCCGAATCCACGGATACGAACTGACGCTCAGACTCGCGGATGCAGAAAAAATAGAAATCGAACCGGTAAACATTCCGGAGGAAAATGCCGCGGAGGGGGAGCCGGCGGAAAAAACGAAGGCGAAACACCCCGGGCTCGGTGAGGGCGGAATCTATCATGTGAAAGCGGACGGGAATCCTTTGCCCGATGGTACAACGATTACATTTGCACTTGCCGGAAATCAAAACTGCGGCAAAACGACCTTGTTTAATCAGCTTACCGGATCGAATCAGCATGTGGGGAATTTCCCCGGAGTTACGGTTGACCGAAAAGACGGTGTCATCAAAGGTTATCCCAAAACACTGGTTACGGATCTTCCGGGAATTTATTCCATGTCGCCGTACACGAGTGAGGAAATCGTAACCAGACAGTTTCTTCTTGATGACAAGCCGAAGGGCATCATAAACATTGTGGATGCAACGAATATAGAGAGAAACCTTTATCTTACGATGCAGCTCATGGAACTTGATATTCCAATGGTTTTGGCATTAAATATGATGGATGAGGTACGCGAAAACGGGGGAACTGTCCGCGTAAACGAGATGGAGGAAGCGCTCGGAATCCCGGTAATACCGATTTCGGCAGCAAAGAACGAGGGCATCAGCGAGCTGATCAGCCACGCCGTTCATGTGGCGCAGTATCAGGAAAAACCGGGCCGCAGCGATTTTTGTGATCCGCAGGACCACGACGGAGCCGTACATAGATGCCTGCACGCAATTATGCATTTGATTGAAGACCATGCGGCGAATGCGGGAATTCCCGTTCGCTTTGCGGCCAGCAAACTTGCGGAGGGCGACGAAGTGATGCTTTCGCATCTTAAGCTCGATCAGAACGAAAAAGAAACGCTGGAGCACATCATCTGTCAGATGGAGGAAGAAAGAGGCATGGACAGAGCGGCGGCAATCGCCGATATGCGGTTCTCCTTTATTCAGCAGGTCTGCGGTAAAACCGTTGTAAAACCTAAGGAAAGCAAAGAACACGCACGCAGTGTCAAGATAGACAAGATTCTTACCGGCAAATACACCGCAATCCCGGCATTTATCGGAATTATGGCGCTTGTATTCTGGCTGACGTTCGGAGTAATCGGTTCATGGCTTTCCGATATATTGGATTTGGGCATCGGCGCATTGACGGATCTAACCGATGCAGGGCTTACCGCGTACGGAATCAATCCTGTAGTGCACTCGTTGGTCATTGACGGCATTTTCAAGGGTGTGGGAAGTGTGCTTGCGTTTCTTCCCATAATCGTAACTCTGTTTTTCTTCCTGTCGATTCTCGAAGACAGCGGATACATGGCAAGAGTTGCGTTTGTCATGGACAAGCTTCTCCGTAAAATCGGTCTTTCGGGAAGAAGTATTGTACCGATGCTGATTGGTTTCGGATGCACCGTGCCGGGGGTTATGGCAAGCCGTACGCTGCCGTCGGAACGCGACCGAAAGATGACAATCCTTTTGACTCCGTTTATGAGCTGTTCGGCAAAGCTGCCGATTTATGGGTTTTTCAGTGCTGCGTTCTTCCCGGAACACGGAGCACTTGTAATGATTATTCTCTACTTCACAGGAATTCTTGTAGGTATTTTATTTGCACTTCTTGCGCGTGGTGTGGCATTCCGGGGTGAACCGGTGCCGTTTGTTATGGAACTTCCGAACTACAGACTGCCGGGTGCCAAAAATGTCGGTCAGCTGCTTTGGGAAAAGGCAAAGGATTTCCTTGAGAGGGCCTTCACGGTTATCTTTGTTGCAACGATTGTGATTTGGTGCCTGCAGACGTTTGATATGAGGCTGAATGTTGTATCGGACTCGCAAAACAGTCTGCTTGCAATGCTTGCGGGTGTAATTGCGCCTGTATTTGCGCCGCTTGGCTTCGGCGACTGGAGAATTTCAACGGCACTCATTACCGGCTTCATGGCAAAGGAAAGCGTTGTTGCAACCCTGACCGTTCTGACGGATGGAATCAGCATTACGTCGCTTTTGACTCCGCTTGCGGCAGCGGCACTTCTCGTGTTCTGCCTGCTTTACACGCCTTGCGTTGCGGCCATTACCTCTATCAAGAGGGAACTCGGCGGCAAGTGGGCGGCACTTGTTGTTGTTCTGCAGTGCGTGATTGCATGGCTGTGTGCTTTTGCGGTCTATATTGTCGGCGGCATGCTGCTGTAAGTGCAGCGTGAACTTCGTGGCTTGAGAGGTGAAAACATGAATTTTGCAACGATAGCAGTGTTAATTATAATAGGAGCCGCGCTTTGCGCGGCTGTCTTTTCGATGATTCGCAGCCGCCGGAAAGGCGGCTGCGGGGGCTGTTCGGGCTGCGGGGGCTGTTCGAGCTGTTCGAACTGCTCAAGCAGTTCGACAAGTCTGCCTAAGCAGATAAAACCCCCGAAATGAAAAAAGAGCCTGCATAAGCAAACCCTTCTTCCATAAAAGATGTATTAGTAATTATCGTGTTTTCTATGTTTGGATTACTTTCTCTTCATTTCCTTCGGAGTTACGCAAGTTCCGGAAGCTCTTGCAACTACGATAGGTTCTTCTAAGAAATCAGCTGCGGAAGCGTTGATGTCTTTTCTGGAAACGATAACTTTTCTTGCTTCGAAAGTCATGTGTCTGGAAGTGTTTCCGATTTTGTCGATTTCGCCGTAAGCTTCGATGTAGTCGCCTGCATATGTAGGAGCTAAGAATTCTACATTGTCATATGCACAGAAAAGACCTTCGTCTCCGTCTAACTTGATTAATAATTCAGTAGCAACGTCACCGAATAAGTGAACCATATGTGCTCCGTCAACTAATTCTCCACCGTAGTGCGCATCCTTTGCAGACATTCTTAATCTTAAAGTTGAAGTAATTTTTTCCATTTTGTTTTCTCCTTTTTCATATCGATATTCTAAAGTTATTTTGAATAACTCAAAACTCACGAAGATATATATTGCAAAATGTGTGCCAATGGTTTATTATTGAAAATAGATAAAAAACGAACCGATTTATGTTCACTGAAAAGGAGCGAACCTTAAATGACTACGACCTACGGAACAAAACGCGTTTTGGAACCGCAGTATGTTTTACCTACATCAGCATGGAAACTTGACAACAGCCGCGATATATATCCGGACGAGATGAGAGTATCCATTAAAAGAATACACCTCGAAGGAACAAGTTTCAAGCAGATTTGCACTGAAACCAACAATAATGAGGAAAAAATACGCCAAAAAATCATAGATATAACAATCCGCAGAGGGAAAATGCACAATCCGGTAACGGATACGGGCGGGCTTGTGTGCGGCACCATTGAAGAAATCGGGGCGGAATATGAGAATCCAAACGGGCTGAAACCCGGAGATACCGTGATTTGCAATGCTTCGCTGGCTTCGATGCCGATTTACATAGAAAACATAGGGGAGATCGACCGGACATTTAACCAGATGGAGGCAAGGGGCTATGTAATTGCACACGACCGGATTCAGGTTGTAAAAGTCGATAAAAACGCACCGAACAATCTGCTGCTGTTTGTGCTTGACCAGTCCGGGACCCTGCTGAGACTCGACCGGCTTGCCGAGGGCAAGAACAGATTCCTGATTGTCGGAAACAACATGATTACAAACCTTCTTTTTGGATACGCAATCCGGCGTAAAATCGGTGATACCGGGGAAATCGTCTGTCTTTTGGATAAAAAAACAGGAATTTCACTCTCGGGAGGAGGCATAGACAGCCTGCTCTCCAAGGTGTTTAACCAGATCCATTTTCTGGACATATTGAAACCGGTTGAAGCCTTGGAAAAGCTGAATGCAGACGACTTATTCGATTTGTCGGTAAACTGCGCGGAAATACCGGGTGCAGAGACAATCAACATACTGGCAACGCGGCCGAAGGGGACGGTTTTGTTTGCCAACCTGATAAACAATCTCAACATTGCTTTGTATATCACGGAATCGATTTCCAAGGACCTCGACGTGAGAAGTGCGGAAGGCTTTCTGGCCGACTACGACAGATTCGACATGGAACTGGTTTCCGAAGTGGCGCCTTACTTTGAAAATGCAACGGTTGAGACACTGAAAGAAACCGAAGAGCAGGAATGGGAAATGAGTCCTTATACAAAGTCTTTGGTTGAAAAAAGCTTGTCAGATGATTTTGTTTTCAAGTCAAGAGCCATGCAGGTGGTCATGGAAGAAATCATGAAGGTTTCAAAATACGACTGCAATGTCATAATCTTCGGCTCCACAGGCGTCGGCAAGGAAAAAGTTGCAAACCTCATACAAAAAAACAGCGACCGCAAAATGCAGCCTTTTGTAAAAATAAACTGCGGAGCAATCTCGCCGAACCTGATTGAATCGGAGTTCTTCGGCTATGAAAAGGGTGCTTTCACCGGAGCAAACACAACCGGCAAAAAAGGCTATTTTGAAACCGCCAACAACGGCGTAATGTTCCTCGATGAAATAGGCGAGCTGCCTCTTGAAATGCAGGCAAAGCTGCTCAGAGTCATTCAGGACGGCGAGTTCTACCGCGTGGGCGGCACAACGCCGATTAAAACGAATGTCAGAATCATTTCGGCAACAAACAGGGACCTTGAAAAATTTGTTGAAGAGGGGATTTTCAGGCGAGACCTGTATTACAGACTGAATGTTGTGCCGATTCGAATTCCGGATCTTGCCGACAGAACGGATGACATACCGGCACTTGTGAGTTTATTCCTCGGCAAATACGGCAAGAAATTCGGTGCAAAGCGCGGAATCGCAGACAGCGCAATGGATTATCTCAAGAGACTGCCATGGCCGGGAAATGTGCGTGAACTGGAAAACTCCGTGCAGCGACTGATCATATCGGCGCAGGGCGAGGACATAACATTGATGGATGTCATGCGCGAAAGCCACGGTGAACTCTTTGAGGGAGGAAGCTACGGCAGAGATGAAACTGAAGGAACTGAGCGGGAAGCAGAGATTGATCTGCAGTCGGCGGTGGAAGAATACGAGAAGGGCCTGATCAAATATGCCTGCGAAAAGTACGGTTCAACCAGAAAGGCGGCAAAAGCCGTGGGAATCAGTCAGACACAGCTTGTAAGGAAGAAGAAAAAATATGAAATTGAGTAGCGAACCGAAAAAGGTTCGCTATTTTTTATCGTGAAAACATTTCGGTTCACCTTGTGTAAGGATTTTACTGAAAGAAAGATACAGAAGTGAATCGAGATCAAACGAATGCCCCACTTTGTGCGGTGTTTGGGGATATATGCGAAAGGCTTGAAAAATAAAAAGCGTTGGCATAAAATTTGCTTAATATTAATGCGGGTAAGAAGGGAATAAATGTGATTTTTTGTGGAGAAAAAAATAATTTGTTCAAAAACGGTTTTTCCTATGGAAAAATCGAACCTAATGATATATAATTAACATAGTAAGTTATGCCCTGTACAGCAACCGGATAGGTTTGTCGCGAAGCAGGAGCATAAAAATAAAATTAATATTTTTTCTAGGAGGAAAATAAAATGAAAAAAGGATGCCCTTATGGTACACACCGTGTAATCTCTCCAAAGGGAGTATTACCACAGCCAGCAGATGTTATTGATAACACAATGGAAATCTACGATAACGAAGTATTAATCGATGTTAAGACTTTAAACATCGACTCCGCTTCCTTCACTGAAATCGTAAGAAGAGTTTTAGACAAGAAGCCTGCAGAAGTTACAACTAAGGAAGAAATGGACAAGATCGGCGCTAAGATGATGGAAATCGTTGCTCACGCTGGTAAGCACAAAAACCCTTGGACCGGTTCCGGCGGAATGCTTCTCGGAACAGTTGAACAGATTGGTCCTGCATACGTTGGCGACTTAAAGGTTGGCGACAAGATTGCTACATTAGTATCCCTTTCCTTAACACCGTTAAGAATCGATGAAATCATCGAAATGAGACCTGCTATCGACCAGGTTGACATCAAGGGTAAGGCTATCTTATTCCAGTCCGGTATCTACGGAATCATTCCTGATGATATGCCAGAAAAGACTGCATTATCAGCATTAGACGTTGCTGGTGCTCCTGCTCAGACTGCTAAGTTAGTTCAGTCCGGACAGAAAGTTCTTATCATCGGCGGCGGCGGAAAATCCGGTCTTCTTTGCTTACACGAAGCTAAGAAGAGAGCTGGCGTTACCGGCTTAGTAGTATGTGCTGCTGGTTCCCAGAAGTCCGAAGACAGAGCAAGAGCTCTTAACCTTGCTGATGAATACTTCCACATGGACGCTACAGATGCTGTTGGATTCTACAACAAGTCCATGGAATTAACAAACGGCGAATTATTCGACGTAGTTATCAACTGCGTATCCATTGAAAACACAGAAATGGCTTCCATCCTTTCCTGTAAGGACGACGGAGTTGTTTACTTCTTCTCAATGGCTACTTCCTTCACAAAGGCAGCTCTCGGTGCTGAAGGCGTTGGCAAAGACGTTACAATGATTATCGGTAACGGATACACTAAGGGTCACGCTGCAATCACTCTTCAGTGCTTAAGAGAAAACCCTGGTCTTAAAGCTTTATTCGAAGAAATGTACGCATAATTTTCGGAACATAAATAGCTGAAGATACTTATTAAAGGAATCTCGCAGGACTCCCTGCGGGATTCCATTCCAAAAGCTTATTTGAATTATTAAAGGAGATTAAAAGATGGCTGTTAGAAATTGGAAAGACATTCCTCTTTTTAAGGATGTTACAGACGAACAGTGGAACGACTGGCATTGGCAGGTTGAACACAGACTTTCAACAGTAGAAGACATTGCACAGGTTGTTAACTTAACAGAACAGGAAAAGGCTGATATCGAAAAGGTTATGGGCGGATTCAGAGTAGGAATCACTCCTTACTATGCATCCCTTATGGATCCGGATGATCCTAGATGCCCGATCAGAATGCAGGCAGTTCCTACATTAGCAGAAATGCACAGATCCGAAGCAGACGACATGGACCCATTACACGAAGATGCTGACTCCCCGGCTCCTGGATTAACTCACAGATATCCGGACAGAGTTTTATTCTTAATCACTGACCAGTGCTCCATGTACTGCAGACACTGCACAAGAAGAAGACTCGCGGGCGAAACTGATGGTGCTAGATCAAGAGAAGACATCAACGCTTGCATCGAATACATCAGAAAAACTCCACAGGTTAGAGACGTACTTCTTTCCGGTGGTGACGCTCTCTGCGTTGAAGATGACACATTAGAATACATCATCAGCGAATTAAGAAAGATTCCTCATGTTGAAATCGTAAGATTAGGCTCCAGAACTCCGGTTGTAATGCCTATGAGAATCACTGACAACCTTGTTAACATGCTGAAGAAGTATCACCCAATCTGGTTAAACACTCACTTCAACCATCCAAAGGAAATGACTCCGACGGCTATGGAAGCTTTAAGAAAACTTGCTGACGCGGGTATTCCTCTTGGCAACCAGTCCGTATTACTTCGTGGCGTAAACGATTGTAAGCACATCATGAGAGACTTAGTTCACCAGTTAGTAAAGAACAGAGTAAGACCTTACTACATTTACATCTGCGACCTTTCAATGGGTATCGAACACTTCAGAACTCCGGTTTCCAAGGGTATCGAAATCATGGAAGGTTTAAGAGGACACACTTCCGGCTATGCAGTTCCTACATTTGTAGTTGACGCTCCTGGTGGTGGCGGTAAGACTCCTGTAATGCCTCAGTATGTAATTTCTCAGACTCCGCACAAGGTAATCCTGAGAAACTACGAAGGTATCATTACTACATACACAGAACCGAGCCTTCCGGATCTTCCTTGCAAATGCGACTTCTGCACAGGCAAGAGAAGCTACAAGTATCAGGGTGTATCTGCACTCGGTGAAGGTCCTGAAATCAAGACTATCGAGCCTGCACACCTTGCAAGACACGAAAGAAACCAGCACTAATTTCGGACGCCGAAAAGTGCGGCAAATAATTAAAATTCATCCTATAGGGGACCGCATGGCCCCCTATAGGTGTGATAAAGGATATTACATAAATGGGTATATTGTACGACTTATCAACAAAATACAAAGCAATTTCCATTGTTGGAATGGCAAAGAATGCCGGCAAGACAACAGCACTTAACTATCTGATAGAAGAAGCGATCGATGAAGGAATTGTTTTGGGGATTACTTCAACGGGCAGAGACGGAGAAACACAGGATCTGGTGACAGGAACCGAAAAGCCGAGAGTATACCTGGAAGAGGGCATGCTGGCTGCCGTACCTTCGCTTTTGTACGAAATGGCAGATGCCGGACTGGAAGTAATTCGAAAGACGAAATATTCGACGGCAATCGGGGAACTGCTGATATGCAGAGTCAGAGAAGCCGGATATGTACAGATTGCGGGACCCGTAATAAACGCAGAGCAGAAACTTCTTTGCGACGATATGCTTGAGCTTGGATGCGAGCTTGTTCTTATCGACGGTGCAATCGACCGAAAGACAATTGCATCCCCGGACACATCGGATGCGATTATACTTTCGACAGGAGCGGTGCTTTCCAGAACGATGAGCAAAGTTGTGGAAGAAACCGCACACATAGTAAACCTCTACAGAACGCCGGAGCTTGAAGCAGGCACGGCAAGAGAGGCAATTGAAAATAATAACTTTGATGACAAGATTATGCTTGTCGATGACAACGGGAATGTCCGCAAACTTGACCTCGCAACAGGTCTTGGAGCGGCCAAGGAAATCAACGGAGCCATCGATGAGGATACAAGATATATATATATACCGGGTGCGTTCACAAACAGCGTGATTTCGGACATCAACTTAAAAAATCTCAAACAGGTGCGTTTTGTACTGAAAGATCCGACGAAGATTTTTGTAAATGCGATGGACTGGGGAATCTTCCGGAAGAAAGGCTTCCGCGTATCGGTTCTGAAAAACATCGAAATCGCTGCCATCACGGTTAATCCGTGGGCACCGGCGGGATACACCTTCGACAATCGTGTTCTTTTGGAAGAGATGCAGAAGGCAATCCCGGACATTCCAATCATAGATGTGAGGATGTAAGAATGAAACAGGGAACAAACAGGCGGCTTGCAAATGTAAAAACGAGGAAAGAAACGGGTCTTGAATATGTCATGTTTAACCTTGATCTTAACACACCTTTCGGCAGGAAACAGCTGAAGGAGGTAAGACCGTTTTATCCGGGTGAGGAACAGGACCTCCGGGATGAGCTCGACCGCGTGGAGAGAATGATATATTTCGTTAAGCAGAACAAAGTCTTGACGGATAAGATACTTGAAGTTTTCATGGAGATAAAAGATCCTACGCTGACCGTTCAGAGAAGCGGAGACACGATTCTTTCAACCGTGGAACTTTACGAAGTGAAATCTTTGCTGCTTCAGATGAGGCAGCTTGGGAAACTTACCAAAGAACACGAGGTAGGCGACTACAAGGGATGCCACTGCGTGTCCGAGTGTGAGAAACCCGAGAGTATTGGGGCGCTGCAGACGGAATCGGAAGACGGCGAGCCTGTTGTGAACACGGTGCCTGACGATTATTTTCTGGCAGACACCGAAGACTTGCTGGATGCACTTGACCCGACCGGAGACAGACTGAATACATTTTACATATACAACGAATTCAGCCCGCTGCTTGCGGAACTGCGAGGCAAAAAAAGAGAATATGAACTCATGATTCGCAGGGAGCAGAAGCAGAAGCGCGAAGAACTGAGAAAACAGCACGGAGTAATGCTCACACCGAAGTTCGATATCGTGCTTGCGAAGTCGAATCCGGATTTTGAGAAGATACAGGCTCTTCCTGAACTTGAAATTGTGGATCAGGACTATATGAGTGTTACCTTGCAGCTCAAGCCTACGGAAGAAATATATAAATTTGTGGGCGAAATTGAAGTAATCAACGAGAAAATAGAAGCAGAAGAAGAAAGAGTCAGAGGCGTTCTTTCGAAGAAAATTTCGGAGAAGGCGGATGTACTTTTTGAAAACTGCGAGAAGATAGGTGCTTTGGATTTGGCGCTTGCAAGAGCCAGGTATTCCATACGGCACGACATGGTAAAGCCGGAAATCGCCGATGAGCATGTCATCGAATTCGAGGACGGCAGAAACATTCAGGTTGAAGATGTGATTAAGCAGAAGGGCAAGACCTATTGTCCGGTTTCGCTGAGCCTCAAGGACGGAGTCACACTGATAACCGGAGCAAACATGGGCGGCAAGACAATTTCGCTCAAACTGGCAGGGCAGATTCCGATTTTGGCGCAGTATGGCTTTTTCGTACCTGCCAAGCATGCAAGGATCGGCTTGTCGAATTACATGCAGATTCTCATAGGCGATTCGCAGTCGGTTGAGAGAGGTCTTTCGAGTTTCGGTTCCGAAATGGAAGAACTTAAGGAAATCTTAGATCACGGACAGGACAGAAGCCTGATTCTCATTGATGAAATCGCATCGGGAACCAACCCGACCGAGGGTACGGCACTGACCAAGAGCCTTGTCGATTACCTGATCGAAAAACCGTATATTTCCCTGATTACGACGCATTTTGAATCCGTGACGGAGCGGGAAGGCATTGTAAATATGCAGGTAAGAGGACTCTCGGACTGCAATTTCGATCTTTTGAACCGCGAAATCCAGTATGCAAACCGCCGTGACAGGATAAATATAATATCCAAGCATATGGACTACCGTCTGTATCGTGTGGATAATAAAACCCAAGTTCCAAAGGAAGCCCTCAGTATAGCTGCCATGTTGGGAATCAATAAGGAAATTATTGAGGGCGCGAAAAAATACATGTGATAAGGAGAAAAAGGATGAAAAGCAAACTTAACATTGACCCAAAAGTTGTTGACAGCGCTCGCCAGCATGCCGCTAACATCGCGCATGACATGCAGGAATTCATCGAGCGTCATACAACAGTGTCAACCGAAAGAACCATTGTGAGACTTTTAGGTATTGACGGTGTTGACGAACTTGAAACACCGCTTCCGAATGTCGTTGTAGACCACATCAAAGATGCAGGAGCACTTCCTACAGGCGCTGCATACTGGATTGGAAACGCAATCGTTCAGACAGGTAAGCAGCCGCAGGAAATCGCTGAAGAAATCGCAGCAGGAAAGCTTGAAATCACAAAGCTTCCGACATGCTCACAGGCAGAAGCCGCAGAAGCATTAAAGCCGGCTATCAAGAAAACATTCGAAAGAATCGATATGCAGAAGGCTAAGAGAAAAGAATACCTTGAAAGAATTGGGGAAGGTCCTGAACCTTATCTCTATGTAATCGTAGCAACAGGTAACATCTATGAAGACGTTATCCAGGCTCAGGCTGCTGCAAGACAGGGTGCTGATATCATCGCTGTTATCAGAACAACTGCACAGTCCCTGCTTGACTATGTACCTTACGGTCCGACAACAGAAGGTTTCGGCGGTACATACGCAACTCAGGAAAACTTCAGAATCATGAGAAAAGCTCTTGACGAAGTTGGCGAAGAAGTTGGCAGATACATCAGATTATGTAACTACTCATCCGGCATGTGCATGCCTGAAATCGCTGCAATGGGTGCTCTTGAAAGACTTGACGTTATGCTTAACGACGCAATCTACGGCATCTTGTTCAGAGACATCAACATGCAGAGAACACTGGTTGACCAGTTCATGTCCAGAGTAATCATCGGATACTGCGGAATTATCTTTAACTCCGGCGAAGACAACTACCTTACAACGGATGACGCAATCGAAGCAGCTCACACAGTAACAGCTTCCCAGTTTATCAACGAACAGTTCGCAGTACTTGCTAACATTCCGGAAAACCAGATGGGTCTTGGTCACGCTTTTGAAATGGATCCGAATACAGAAGACGGATTCCTTCTTGAATTATCACAGGCTATCATGGCAAGAGAAATTTTCCCGAACGCAAGATTAAAATACATGCCGCCTACAAAGTTCATGACAGGAAACATCTTCAGAGGTCACATCCAGGATGCGTTGTTCAACTTAGTGGCAATCTGGTCCGGTCAGTCCCTGCAGCTGTTGGGTATGCTTACAGAAGCTATCCACACACCGCATATGCAGGACAGATACCTCTCCATCGAAAACGCGAAGTACATTTTCAATAACTGCAAGCACATCGGTGATGAAGTCGAATTCAAGAAAGACGGTATCATTCAGAAGAGAGCACAGGAAGTTTTAGGCAAAGCTGACGCACTCCTTGCAGAAGTTGAAAAAGAAGGTCTTTTTGCAACTATCGAAAAAGGTATTTTCGGCGGCGTAAAGCGTCCGTTCGACGGTGGCCACGGTCTTGAAGGTGTTTGCACAAAGGGTGAAAACTACTTCAATCCGTTTATCGCACTGTTTATGGATCATGAATAAGGAGGTAGGAAACAATGGCAGATAACAAGACAGCAACAACTCAGGTTGATTTAACTTGTGTTAAGCCTTACGGCGACGCATTAAATGACGGTAAAGTTGAAATGGCATTTACGCTTCCGGTTCCTTATGGTGAAGAAGCAGAAGAATGCGCAAAGCAGTATGCAAAGAAAATGGGTTTTGAAGAACCTAACGTAACATATTACTGCGAGTTGACTCCGGGATACACTTTCTTCGTTGTATACGGAGCAGCTCAGGCAACCATCGACTACACAGCAATCAAGGTTCCAAAGGTAGAAGGTACTGTTATGGACCGTGTTGAATGCGGTGAATGGATTGGCGAACACATCGGCAGAGACATCGTTGTAGTTGGAGCTTCCATCGAATCTGATGCTCATACCGTAGGTATCGACGCAATCATCCAGATGAAGGGATTCCACGGACACTTTGGTCTTGAAAGATTCAAGAACGTAGTTCCTTACAACATGGGTTCCCAGGTTCCTTGCGAAGCATTAATCGCAAAAGCTAAGGAAGTAAACGCAGATGCTATCCTGGTATCCCAGACTGTAACTCAGAAGGATATCCATATCAAGCAGCTTACCAAGATGGTTGAACTCGTTGAAGCAGAAGGACTTCGTGACAAGGTTATCCTTACTTGCGGCGGCCCTAGAATTTCCCACGAACTTGCTCAGGAATTAGGTTATGATGCAGGTTTCGGTCCCGGAAAATATGCAGAACATGTAATGTCCTACATCATGCAGGAAGTTGAAAAGCGCGGATGGCAGAACAAGCCAAACATTGCTGACAGATAAGATAAGAATTACATTTGCCCGGCTTAAATATGCCGGGCAGGTGAATTTTATATTAAACAGGAAGGTGAAAACATGATTAACAAAATTAAGACTGCTCAGGAAGCAGTAGCCGGCGTACAAGACGGTATGACTATCATGGTAGGTGGATTCCTCGCAACAGGTTCCCCTGAAATCTTGATGGATGCATTAGTAGAAAAAGGCGTAAAGCATCTCACTGTTATCGGTAATGACGGTGGTCTTGATGCAGGTCAGCCTGCTGGCGAATTCGCAGCAAAGACCGCAAGAGGTATTGGTAAATTACTTGAACACCATATGGTAGATCACATTATCGCATCTCACCTTGGCGTTAACCCGAAACTGAACGAACAGTTCGCAGACGGAACTCTCAAATACACATTGGTTCCGCAAGGAACATTAGCTGAAAAGATCAGAGCAGCAGCTTACGGTCTTGGCGGCGTACTTACTCCTACCGGTGTTGGTACACCTATGGAAACAGAGCTTGATGAACTCGGAAGAGAAAAGAAAGTCGTAGAAATTAACGGTAAGAAGTACTTATTCGAATTACCGCTGTATGCTGACTATTCATTCATCAGACCATCCGTTGCCGACAAATTCGGTAACTACTACTGCTCCAAAGCAACGAAGAACTTCAACTATGTAATGGCCGGTGCTTCCAAGCACACAATCATTGCTCCTGAAAAATTAGTTGAAGTAGGCGAAATCGATCCTGATTACTTCGCAGTTGCAGGCGTACTCGTAGATACTATTGTGGAAGGAGAAAAGAAATGGCAGATTTAAAAGTAAGAATCGCGAAAAGATGCGCGAAAGAATTTGAAGACGGCGATTTCGCTAATTTAGGGATCGGTCTTCCGACTATGGTTGCTGACTACATTCCGGATGGCGTAACAGTTACATTCCACTCTGAAAACGGATTCGCAGGTATCGACGCAGTTGCAGATGCTTCCAATCTTGACGTTGATATCATCAACTCCGGCGGCGTATACGTAACAGCCGTTCCAAGAGTAAAATACTTCGATACAGCAGAGTCCTTCGGTCTCGTAAGAGGCGGACACGTTAAGGCTACCGTTCTCGGTGCTATGGAAGTTGCTGAAAACGGAGATCTTGCTAACTGGATCGTACCCGGCAAGAAGGTTGCAGGTATGGGCGGTGCTATGGACCTCTGCGCAGGATGCCCTCAGGTTATCATCACAATGCTCCACACTCAGAAAGGCAACCACAAGATCTTAAAGAAATGCACACTTCCGCTCACAGCAGAAAGATGCGTAACTAAGATCATCACTGAAATGGCTGTTATGGAAGTCAGAGAAGACGGTATCTGGGTAACAGAACTTCACCCTGACTACACTTGGGAAGAATTACAGGCTGCAACAGGCTGTGAACTTCACAAGGATCCGAACATGAAGGCTATGGAAGAAGAGTAGAAACTTGTCTTTTTCGCCCACCGCGTTGTCAACTTCGATTTTCTCAGTGCTCACATACTTCAAGTATGCTCCGCGCTTCGAAATCTTGTTTCCCAGCGGTGAACGAAAAATCCGGCGTTTCTAAGAATGATTGCTAAAATCGCCTGTGGCTCGCGCTGCGGGCGATTTTTTAGTTAGATAAAAAGCCCCAAAATGGAGCTTACATTCTAACTATTGCTGTCATGCTAGAACATCTCTTCCGAAAGCAGCTTCCTGCTCTAACGAATTGGAAGCAAATGGTGCAAAAACACAGCGAAAAGGCCCTGGCAGGACCTTTGTCTGGACGCAGCGAGGCATGACAAGAGGAATTCCGAAGAAAAAACAGGTTAAAAAGTAATAAAAAGGGAAAAAGTGTTAGAACAGTGCGACGAATACAGGGCGTGTGTTCTACCTGCACAGCCTCACGAGCATGCAGATTCAGCAGAAATACGAAAAATATTTTGTAATCCCCTTGCTTTTTTGCATGCCAAATGGTAACATATGCACATAGCTGATTATGGCAAAACTTAATATGCAGTTTATAAGGGTAACTAACGGAAGTGGAGTGAGATTCTCTGGCTGTTTCTCAGCAACCGTGATGCGCCGGGCAGGCGACGAGTCGGGAGACGAGTTATTGCTTAGATGTATGAATTCTCTGAGACAGAGTGAGCATCACTTAAAAAGGTAAACATGGCATAAGGATATTCCTGTTAGAGCGGCAGGGACGTTCGCCGGTGGCACTTTTTAGACCGAAAGGCGGACTTCCGATTGAGGAAGGGCCTTTTTACAATGATAAACTCACAGACTGTCGCAAGACGGTCTGTTTTTCTTTTCATCCAAATTATAGGCAGCATCGCAAGGGTGCGGTGCTGCCGGTGGCCAAGAGGCATGGGAGCATGTCAAGAAACCATGATAATAACCAAAAGGGTATTATATAAAAAAGCCCGGCACCGTGAACCTGGAAAATTGGCGGTGCCGAGCGGCTAACAACAATATGCCGGCCGTAAACGAGCGGCAGTTTTGCTGTCTTGAAAAAAGTATAACCAAAACAAAGACTCTTTTCAAGTGTTATCGGCAAATATGTATCAAGACCGGCAAAAAAGCGATAAATTTGAAAGGAGAAAAAGGAATTGAAACTAACAAATAGAAGTTATTTCAAAAGAGCACTGGTTGTGTTCATGGCAATCGTTATGGCGTTTACCTACATGCCAAGCGGCATGGGAGTGGAAACCGCATGGGCTGATACAGCAACAACGGTTATCAATACCGCAACAGAGTTTGCTGATATGGATTCGAGCGGGAACTATGTGCTTGGAGGGAACATTACGATTTCCCAACCATACGGCAAAGAGTTCAGCGGAACCTTTGACGGAAAGGGATATACGGTGGAGCTGAACATAACTGGCACCGAAGCAAATACCGGGCTTTTCAGTACTCTCGTTGGCAGTGCAACCGTTAAAAATGTAATTACTGCCGGATCGATTGAGGCAAGCGATTGCAATAATGTAGGCGGGATTGCAGGAAAAGCGGACACATCGAATGGAAGCATAACTATTGAAAAATGTAAAAATACTGCCGACATTTCAGGTTACGAGGCTGTGGGCGGTATTCTTGGCTTTGGCTATAGTTATGAAGGCAGTAACAGCGTAACAATTGAAGAGTGTGCAAATATCGGTAATATTACCGGTTCAAATAATAAGATAGGCGGTATAGCCGGGAATTTAGAAAATTCGCATGCAATTAGAAATTGCTATAACACAGGGGATATTATCGGCTTTAACAATTACGCGGGCATAATCGGAAGAGGAGCAAAAGGCATTAGTGTAGAAAATTGCTATACGACAGGCACCATCACTGCATATGGAAGCTCTACAAATGCGGGTTATGCAATTATGGGCGGCACTGGAAGTGGTACAAAGTGCACAGTATCGAACTCTTATGCAGTGAAGGGCTGTGCAACGGAGCTGTGTTATTCGAGTAGCAGATACTCTGTTGATATAGACACAGTGTCAAATTTTAAAGAAAGCGAAAGCATGAAGGAAAAAGCATTTGCAACCGCTCTCGGTGAAAAATTCAGACATAACGAAGGTACCTATCCGACCCTTGAGTGGGAGATCTCTACTGCAAAGGTGCCTTTTAATATTACGCCTGCAAATGCACAATTGACGATTACAAAAACCAGTGCTGCTGATGAAGGCAGTGTTGTATATACCGGAACAGGCGGCACTATTGCGCTTCCTGTCGGCGATTACAGCTACACCGTAAGCTGCGAGGGATATACTCCGGAAACAGGCAGTGTGTCAGTGACTGATGGGAGTGGAACACTGACCGCTTCTCCGAATAGTGTTTCTCGTAGCCTTGATAAAGATACTGACAAATGGGGCACCGTGACTTTTGCGGTAAGCGGTGCAAATAACTACGAGATTAAGCTGACGCAAAACGGCGTTGAAGTTCAACCAACGAGCGAAAAAAACAAATATGAACTACTTATTAATAAAGAGTATAGCTACGTTGTTTCATCATCTGAAACTGGTGTGGAACAAGCAGAGGGCAGCATCATTTTGACCGAAGGTGCCAAAACAAAGACAGAAGTGGTTCGGCTTAAAAAGGTGGTCTCCATTAAGGTTAAAACGCAGCCGGAAAAGACTCAATATTATGTTGGAGATAAGACTATTGACACAACAGGTTTAGTGATTACAGTAGCCTATAATGATAACAGTAGTGCTGACATTACATCCGGATTTGAGACAAGTGGCTTGAACACAGAAACTGTATGTGCAAGCCAGGACATTACTGTAAGCTATAAAGGAGCAACAGCAAAATACCAAATCAGCATTAAAGAGAAGCCATTCCCAAGCAGCGTTTTTAATGCATTGGCAGGTAAGGCAGAAGTCAAATATATTTCTTCTGATGAAACTAAAGTGCTGTCGAATGATATTTTCGTTGATGCAACTAAATTGGAAGCTGGATGCCTGAAATCAAATATTGTGGGCAAAAAAAATATGTCGGCGACTGTTCAGATTGATTTTTCAAAGTTGGATCGTGCGTATGAACTATCCTTCAACTATATTTTAAGTGCCGAAGGCAGTTCATATGACTATATAAAGATAAATAATGAGAAAATAGGTACGACAAATCATACAGAGTGGAAAACTTATGTGCTTCAGGTTAAGAAGGGCGATAAAGTTGAAATAACATATCGAAAGGATTCTTCAGGAGACGAGCTGGACGATTGTATCTACTTAAAAGATTTCAAATTAAAGAGTATTCCGCAAGTAACATTTAACACTGTTCCGGCAGATGCACTGGTATCAATGAAAGCTGCCGATGGGTCAGAAGCTGCTGCTTCAGAGTCGTCTGATGGTAAGACCATATTTGCAGTGCAGAACGGCACATACACCTACACCGTAAGTGCCTTCGGCTATAAAAGCCAAGCAGATACAATCACAGTCGACAGCGAGGATATAACGAAGGACATCACGCTGACGAAACTTGTATCACGCAAAGCGACATTCAATGTTACACTTCCGGACGACTTACAAGGGGAGGAAGAGAAAAGAAAAATTTCCATCACGGTCAAGAGTGGAGAAACGATTGTAAAACCGGAGGCTGATGGGACATACAGCCTTCCGCAAGGCGAATACACTTATACAATCACGCATCCGAAATGCGAGACCATAGAAGAAGGCTTTACGATTGAAGAATCTGATGTGACGAAAAACATCACACTTATAAGAAAACTTGTATTCAGTGATTTCTTTGACGGACTTTCAGATAGGTTGACGGCAACAAATGACACAACATATCCATTCAAAGCTGTGAAAGGCGAAGCGGCAGACGGCAGTGATAATTATTTGGAGTCAACGAACAAGAAACCGACTTCAGGTTATAGCAGCACATCAACGTCAACACTGACATTAGAGGCAAAGGCCCCGGCAAAAATAAGCTTTGATGCATGGTATTCTACCTATGGTTCAGATTCGAGTTACTCCAATTATGGACTTTTGCTGAAAAAGAATGGAGTGCAATTCGAAAAGAGGTACGGCGAAAGCTCGGATTGGGAGAATTTCTCTGTCAAAGTGACAGCACAGGACAAAATTGCGATAGCATATGCCTACTATAAGAGTTACTATGACAGCACTCCTTACAAATATTGTATCCAGTTGAAAAACTTCATGGTCACTCCGCTCACCAAGCTGACATTTACAGACGCACCGAAGGACGCGGTAATCACGGTTAAGCAGGATGGAAATGTTGTAGAGGCTGAGACAGATGGAAGCTACTTGCTTGAAAAAGGCAGCTATACATACAGCGTTACTGCATTTGGCTATCGCGCAATAGAAGATGTTGCACTTGAAGTTTCGGAACCCGACGTAACAAGCGGCAGCAAGACACAGACCGTTACTATGGAGCAGGAAGCGAAACAGTTGATTACCTTCACGGTTACAAAACCGGACGGTATCGAAGAAGATGCAACTGTGACCGTAAAGTACGAAGATGCTGTAAAAGCTACCCTTATAAAAGACAACTACAGCTGCGAACTTCCAGCAGGAAAGTATACCTACACTGTGACCTGTACAGGCTGCGAAACCGAAACCGGTGAATTTACAGTGGGGACAGAAGCAAAGGCTGTTGAAGTTAAACTTGAGAGAACCTTAACTTTTGAGGACTTTTTCAAAGGGCTTACAGGAAGAGCGACTGTTGCAAACAGTACGAACTACTATAAATTTAAACCCGTAAAGGAAGGCGCGATTAAGTATTTGCAGTCATCAAATACTTCTGATGGTACGACAGGCATCATTACATTTACCTTCCAAAAATCAACGAAGCTGAATTTTAAATATATGGTTTCCGAAAATGGAAGTGAATTCATAAGCGACAATTATGGATTGATAATAGAGCGAAATAATCAGAAAATTGCCGAAATTGAGGAAATTAGTGAAAATTGGAAGGACTATAGCATATTAGCGAAGACCAGAGATGTCATTACATTGACATACAAATGTTATGTGAATACGAATGACATGTCAAGCCTTGACAAAAATTTTGTTCGACTCAAGGATTTCACTGCTGTGCCGCTTACAGAAGTAAGCTTCGAAGGTATGCCGAAAAATGCGATGATTTCCGTGAAAAACGGCGACAATGTAATTGCGCCTGTAGACGGCAGCTATCTTTTGGAGGCCGGAAATTACAGCTATTCGGTTACGGCCTTCGGGTATATGCCGACTACAAATCAGGCATTGACAATTGCAGGAGAGGAAGAAACAAAGACCGTTACGGTTTCTATGACGGAGACTGCGCGTCATGCTGTTTCGTTCCAAGTTACACCGTCAGGTGCAGCAATTGTCGTAAAGAACGAGGCCGGAGAAACGATGACGGCACTTGAAGAAAACGCAAGCAGCTACAGCTTACCGGCAAACGAGAAATATTCCTATGAGGTGAGTGCTGACGGACATGTAGGAAAGAGCGGATATTTCACAGCGGATGCAGCAAAGACAATCAAAGTCGATCTTGTATCGGCAGGAGCTGCATGGGACGGAACAACGACCCAAGAGCCGAAGCTTAAGAATGGCGTTTATCAGATAAGCAGTGCCGCGGAACTGGCATGGTTTGCAGGACAGGTTGCATCAAGCCCTGCAATAAACGCAGTACTGACAGCAAACATCAACTTGAATAATCAGACGTGGACTTCCATAGGAAGCTACTCAACCCCATATACCGGAACTTTTGACGGTAACAGGAAGACCATCAGTGGACTGAAAGGAACGCAGGGATTGTTTGATACGGTTGGCGCGAGCGGTACTATCAAGAATCTGAATCTTGTTGTAGACATCAGCGGGAATGGAAAAGTCGGCGGAGTATGCGGCACGCTTAATGGAAGGATCGAGAACACTATTGTTTCCGGAAAAATTGCAAATGCAACAAGTTACGGGGCTACAGGCGGTATAGCGGGAACCATTCCAAAAGGTACAGCTACTTCAGGACGGATTACAGGATGCATTAACCAAGCGGAAATACAGAGCACCTATGCGGGGTATGCCGGCACTTTGAATATCGGCGGAATTGTAGGATATTCTTACGGAACTGTAGAAAACTGCTATAATATCGGAAGTGTAAAAGCAAAACTTCCGGTAAATTTAGGAGCAAAGCAAAACGAAGACATCGGAGGAATTGCAGGTCAGTTACATGTAGGAGGAATCCTGAAAAACTCCTACACCACCGGTGCGGTAACCGGGCCTGAGACCGGTATCGGCAGCGTCATCGGCATGAACAGCGGCACGGTAGAAAATACCTATGTGCTTGAAAACATTTGTGCAAAGACGATTGCAACCAACTATGCACAGACCGGTGTCAGCATTCGGAAAAAGACAGCTGAAGAGATGCGTGAAGCTTTATTCGCTTACACTTTAGGTGCTGCATATAATCAGGACAACGCAGCTGACAGCATCAACAACGGATTCCCTGTCCTGGAATGGCAGGGAGGAACTAAGCCAAGTGTTCCGCAGTTCGAGCAGAATGCTTTGGCAGACATGGATGCCATCGTCATCAAAGATAAGACGAGAGCTGACGCACTGGAGGCGGAAAAGAAAGAATACTGTGAATTTGGACCGGATAAAGAATTTAAAACCGAGCAGGAAGCACTTGAATTCTGGCGACGGTTTTACGAGGATGAAGAGGGACACGAAAAATTTACATGGGATGACATTTTCAAAAAAGTAGGCATTGACCTTACGAACGACGGCACATTGTCCCCGGACGCAAGCGGTGTATATCGCCTGCCTGATAGCTGCGAAGCACTTATTCTGCCGACGAGCGGCGAAAAAGGCAGCACCATTGCGTGGCGCAGCGATGCTGAAAATATCACGATAAGCAGCGGCACAGCCGTGGTTACGAGACCGACAGGCGAAAACAAGACGGTTACTTTAACCGCAACCGTTACGAATAATAATGTAATTAAAACGAAAGAATTTAAGATTTTGATTACATCTGCAAGCGGAGCTGCTGAGGAGACACTCAATAAGATTGCGGATAGGATTAACAATTCAAGCGCTTTCATCCAGCCGATGCAGATGTACGACCACACGGATATCGTGCAGGCTATGCAGCAGTATCTGGACAGAGAAGGCTATCCGGTGAAAGACTATGTCGACCAGGAAAAAGGCATTGAGGTTTCTCTCGTTTCGGTCGGCGCAAAATCCATGCCGCAAGACGGCATAGACTATATCAGCGAAGACGGGACTATCACAAGGTATTATCAAGGGACGTCCGGATTCAGCACGACGGCGGCTATTTACAACGATGTGCATTTCAAACTCAGACTTGACGGAAAAGAAAAAGAAGTGACGATGTGCGTGCATATCGGCTGGGATGTTTTTCATGTAAATGATATGCTGGATAAAGTTCTCAGAGACATCACGTGGGATGCCATCAAGGGTGAGAATACGAATGCCGCCGAAGATAAAATGGTGGACGGATGGACGCATACAGCAGTATCCGGAACGATCAACCAAAACCTGATTCTTCCGAAGACCTTATCGAAGTATTCGTATGCGAAGATATCATGGACAACGGTTAAGACGGAAGACGCGCAGTATATTTATGCGGAAGACAACGGCGACGGTACGGCGACCGGTATTTTGCAGAGACCGCCGAAATCCAATACAGAGACTCCTGCCGACCAAGACATTACTTTACGCGCGACAGCAACCTTTAACTTCTGGGATGACTATACTGTGCAGGAAATGACATCGCAAGGTGCGGCAACAGAACCGGCAGAAAGCTTTAAATTCTTTGATGTGACAATTGCGGAGGGCACCGAAGAAGAAAAAGCTGCGATGAAAGAAGCTTTGGTTAATAAATATCCGGATCTTATCAGAGATTTTGTCAACAAAGCGCAAACGGTTGACCTTACAAAGGTTACGAGTGATTTGCAGATGCCGAGACCTTCGATTCTTGAGGAGAATGGCATCATGTCGGACAGGTATAACCAGCATGTGACCATGACAAGCAGCAATACAGATGTACTGCAGTTTAACGGCTACCATGCGGTGATTTATCGCCCGCTTCCGGGTGAAAAACCGGAGACTGTAAATTATACGGTCACGATTACAGATCGCAGGACGAAGAATGTCCTCGCGCAGAATACCTTTGAGATGACGATTCTTCCGCTCACGCAAAAGGAAATCGATGATGCGGCGGCATGGATGAAACAGGTCTGCACAGAGGATGTTTACTGGAACGGCATCAAAGGCGAAAACACGAACAAGAATCATATAACCGGCAATTTAAAGCCGTTTGAAGAAATTCTGAAAAACGCGGACGGAAGCACAGAGTATATCCGCGGTGCTGTGAACATTACGTTTGGGGGCATCGATGTGGATGACCTTCCGGGCTATGACGCGATGCACAGTCAGCCATGGAGACAGTTCAGAACAAGCTATCAAAACGTAATCGCGTCCGAAACCTTGCAGGTTACGAAGCCTGAATATGATACACAGGTTACCATCGACAGCGTGTTTACCCACACTGAGATGAGCAAGTATTGGGAAAAGTTCAATACAAACGAAAAATACATTAAATTTAAGCAGTTCTACAAGCAGCCGGTATCGGTTACAGTGACGGTAAAGGGAGAAAAGGGTGTGAACCCGAATCCACAGCCGACAACCATGTCAGTCACCGTTTCGGTAGACGGAAAGAACGTGAATGGATTCAAATCTACATCAGGCATTGCAATCAGCGGACTCAGCCTGAACGCGACAGCGTGGGATGCAGTCAGCAGCGCACTGACGAAAGAGGGTTACAAATATGAGAACTTTGGCGATTACATCGCTTCGGTTACCGACGCAAACGGTGTGACACTGACGGAAACAGATACGGCAAACAGCGGATGGCTTTATACCGTGAACGGAAAACTCCCGAATGTATACATGGGTTCATACTACCTGAGCAACAACGACAAGATAGTTCTGTACTATACCGCGGACTATACGAAGGATCCGGCAGCGGGTGCATGGTCAGGGGTGGAAGTAAGTGCAGTAGTTACAGACACCAAGGCCGGAACAACAACATCTCCAACCGAAGTTACAATAACCGAAAAGACAACCGCAGACGGCACGAAGGAAAAAGTCGCCGAGGTCAAAGTTTTCGCAGAAAATCAGAAAGAGATCCTGAAGCAGGCAAAAGCAAATAAATCGAAGGAAATCATCCTGAATGTTTCCAAAGATGCCGTCAAGGATGCGACGAAGGCTGATGTAACGCTTGATAAGAGCTTCATCGACTCTATCGTAAAAGACACCGATGCGAAACTGACAATCAAGACACCGTTCGGCGACAAGACTTATACACAGGACGAGCTGAAAGCGATGTCAGAAGCGGCAGTCGCTCAAACGATAACCGTTGCAATCGAAAAGGCTGAAGAACCTGCGGACGACGCAGCAAACATTGCAAAAGCGAAGTCGATTGTTAAGGATATGAAGCTTGTGGCTCGCTCAAGCAAGACCGCGAAGAGGAATGTCAAAGCCGTTCTGAGAAGCGACGCAAAGGTTAAGGCCTCCATCAAGGAACTGAAAGACCTTGGCTTCGCGGTGAAGTATCGCTTCTATCGCTCAACGAAGAAGTCCGCTTCTTACAAGTCGGCGATAACGAAGAAAGTCGCTTCTTACACAAACACAAGCGGTAAGAAGGGCACGAAATACTTCTACAAAGTTCAGGTAAGAGTTTACGATGAAAACGGCAAACTCATTGCAAAGACTGCACTCAAACAGTGCAAGTACGCTGCAAGAACCTGGTCTAAATAAATAAGTGATAAATACCAACGAAAAGGTCATCAGAAACGGTGGCCTTTTTGCCTTTTTTTTCGAACAAAAAATACTTGCATTTATATACATCAGGTGATAATATGTTGGTATAGCCGAGGAATCGGAACAACTGAATACACAGTTTATAAGGATAACTAACGGAAGTGGAGTGAGATTCTCCGACTGTTTCTCAGTAACCGTGATGCACATGTTTGGTGATTTTCGTGAAAAATTGCGATGTGACGAGTCGGGAGACGAGTTATTGCTTAGATGTATGAATTCTCTGAGGCAGCGTGAGCATCTGATAGAAAGGTAAACTTGGCACAAGAATTTTCCTGCTAGAGCGGCAGGGGCGTTCGACGGTGGCACTTTTTAGACTGAGAGGCAAGAAAACCCGATGAAGGGTAAGCCTTTTTACATTGATTAACTCACAGACTGTCGCAAGATAGTCTGTTTTTCTTTTCATCCACACATATAGGCAGCATCGCGTGGGTGCGGTGCTGCCGACAGTAAACAGCTTTCAAAATTTGAATTTTACAGATACAGAATAGTTTTTCATAAGAAAGGAGACAGAAAATGAAGACAAACAACAGTTATTTCTCGAGAATACTGGTCATCCTCATTGCAGTGATGATGGTGTTCACAATGATGCCAAGCATGGCCTTTGCGGATGTGGAGGGGAATGCCGGAGCTGAGGCAACAGGCGTAACCTCGACACCTACAACTGCCAAGGTAAACTTCACCGCACAGGCAGCAGGTGCATTCTTAATAGCACCGCAGTTTGGTGTGGAGGTAAGTTCGGACCTAGCAGAAAGTTATGGCTATACAGACCAAGTGACAGATGGAGTATCTGCGCTCGATGTGCTGGTGAAGGCACATGAAATGATTCTTGGGGAAGAATTTACATCTGAAAAAGCAACGGAATATCTTTCAGTAGCTGAAAGCGGATGGGTGTCCTCTGCATTGTTTGGAAATTTCAGCTTTGCAATTAATGGAGAATGTCCAAATGACGGAGTGTGGAATGACAATTATAAATCATATACAGGATATCTTGTCAACCAAGCAAAGGTAAATGATGGAGACAACATAGAATTCTTTGGTTACCAAGATAATTCTTACTTAGATAATTATGGTATATTGACTGTTAATAATGCAGATAAAATTGCTCTTAACCAGAAAATAAGCTTAAATGTAAAAGGCTATTGTTATGCATATTACGGAAATAATACAAAAGAAGATATTGCAGGAAAAACCGCAGCAATAGAAGGGGCACAGATTGCTGTTGTAGATCCACAAACTGGAGCACTTAGTAATATTGAAAATGCAATCACTGGTGAAAATGGTAATGTAGAATTTACATTATCTAAGGCAGGCGAAAATCTCATTACCGCATATGTACCTGAAACAGATATAAAAGACGGAGAAACCCCGCTGATTATGCATTTGGTTAAGGTTAATGTGTTGCCAGACGCAACGATTACAGTTCCAAGTGATGCAAAGATTTTTGTTGGTTTGAAAAGCAAACATTTTGTTGCTTTTGAAGAAATAACTGCTTCGGGCTGCATTGCCAATGAGGACGGTACAAAGACATACTATTACTCACTTAATAATAATAAACAGTATAATTACCGTGTAAGCGGAGACGATTACATCACATATGCTGGCGTATTCAAGAAAACCGCAAACTATACTTTAGTCATTACCGAAGATATGCTGAAGCTGGAAGACAAAACCAAAAACACCGTTGATAGGGATGTAAATTCAAATAATGGCTATAATGTAGCAGATATATATTTGAACATAAGTCCACAAGGATACTTGAAACTTGATGACATTGGTTCTACACACCAAATCGTTAATCTTAGAAATTGGGAAACGGTAGATACAGTAATGTCCAATTATTTTATTGAACCGGATTTCCACTATACTGTTATTGATGAAAATGGTAATGCAAGCAACAATGTAGTAACGGTTGATGATAAGGGACTTGTTAAGGCGGTAGGAAACGGCACAGCAATTGTACTTGTTACATATGATGCAATTAATGTTGCCTCCGCGGTCGGAGGTCCTTTCTTTGGAGCAATATGGCCGGAAAATACAGGTGTCTTTGTTGTATCTGTTGGTGCGGATGCAAGTGGAATTGAGACCGGAATGACAATCAACGAAGGAAAAAATACTGTTGACAGCAAACTTTCCGGAGATGCTATTGACGCTGAGCATGATGTAATTTATTACACAGGAAACGAAGGCGAATATAAATTCACTCCAAAGACAGAAGGCTTAACAGTTTCGGTTGCGAATCCAATTGTAACTGACAAGATGACTTATAATGGATACAAAGCTGTACAGGAGAAAAGTGGCTCATTTGCGGTTCCGCTAGTTGAAGGAAGAAATATTGTAAAGCTCGAAAAAGACGGTAAAGTGGAATATCAAATAATTACTGCAAAAAAAGGTGAATTATACAATAAATGACGGCAATCCTGTAGCAGCAGGAGATAAGATATCAATTAAGTTTGAGGGCTTATTTAATCCGGTAGGAAAATTAGCCGGCGTGTATAATCCGACAACTGTAATTGTATACAAGAAAAATACCGGATATGAAGAAAAACTGTTTGGCAGTAAGGCAGCCCAGTATAACTTTGCGTCGAACGCTGCAGCGCAGACGATTTCAAATGAAATAATTAAAACAGTAAATACCCAATGGAATACTGTAAGCGTAAAGAGTGGAAATGCATTAGAAATCCCAGCAGATTATGATAAAGACACATTCATATTATCTGAAGGTTCATTCTTTACATATATGTACGGTGATTCAGCAGGCAATCATCGCGGGATCACATATGATACTGGTAAGGCACCAAATCTCAATGCTTTACAGAGACAGATATATGCGGGGCAACTTCCAGACATCGAAATCCCAATTGCGGCACCAACCACAGCAGAGTTAAGCAAAATTTCTCTGACAACCACAGGTGTTAAAACGACATATTATGAAGGAGATGCATTTGACACCACAAATTTAGTTGTAACCGCAGAATATGCAGATAATGCTACACAGACTGCGACAAACTATACAGTATCTCCAAGTGTCTTAACCAAGGACACCACGAAAGTTATCATTACATATCGCGGGAAAACAGCAACGATACCTGTTTCGGTGAAAGAAGTACAATTGACAGGCATAGAGGTCGAGACGCAGCCAACTAAGACAACATATACAGTGGGTGAAGTTTTCAATCCAAACGGAATTAAAATAAAGGCAACATATGACAACATGTCAACCGCAGATGTAACTTCAAAAGTAACTTATTCAAACACAGTATTCAATACTGCGGGGGATAAAATAGCAGTAAAAGTAACTTATACGGAAAAAGACATAACTAAGGAAACGACATTAAATGTTAAAGTTAATCCTGCTCAGGGTGGAACTACTCCGGCAGACACAATCAGCGTATCATTTACTTTACTTGGTGACAGCCACCACGGCGAGCCTACAAAAGCAACCGGAACCCACACTTTAAAGGCGAACAACCTTGAAACGTGGATAAGAAAGACAACCTACACATTGCCTAAGGGATCGAATGTAGTTTACTTGTTAGAAAAGGCGTTAGGAACAGCAGGAATCCCTTACACCAATCCGAGCGGCAACTATGTTGATACCATCAGAGGATTGGCAGCTTTCGACAATGGAACAAATTCCGGATGGATGTATACATACAACGGCAAACACGGATTACTTGGTGTAGCCGAGCAAAAATTAAATGATGGCGATGTAATCGTATTCCACTACACGGACGATTATACAAAGGAAGAAGGTTCCGAACAATGGAATGGCGGCAGTGACGGCACTGTTGAAGAAGTTAAATCTGTCACCTCCGACACCAAGGCCGGCACAACCACCGCACCAACCGAGGTCAAAGTAACCGAAAAGACGAACGCAGACGGTACGAAGACAAAGGTTGCGGATGTCAAGGTTTCTGCTGATAACCAGAAGGAAATCTTGAAGCAGGCGAAGGAAAAGAAGTCAAACGAAATTATCTTGGTTGTTTCCAAGGATGCTGTAAAGGATGCGGCGAAGGCGGATGTAACGCTCGACAAGAGCTTCATCGACTCCATCGTGAAAGATACGAACGCGAAACTGACAATCAAGACACCGTTTGGTGACAAGACTTACACGCAGGAAGAGCTGAAAGCAATGTCAGCAGCGGCAACCGGATCCACGATAAGCATTGCAGTTGAAAAGGCTGCAGAAGAACCGGCGGATGATGCTGCAGCGAAGGTTGAAATTGGCAAACAGTTCGTTGATGATGCGGAACGAATACTGCTTGTCGCTTTCGATGCGCAGCACATACTGCGCCACCCCCTCGGTGTAGCCGAGGCGTGCCAGCGCCATCGCCGCGTTGTAGGCGATGCTGCGGTTTTTGCCTTTGGACAGCTCGTAAATCTCGCTGAGATAATCGTATGCGTCAAAATCCGCCAGCCGCCGGCAGGCATAGCCCACCTTGTATTTGTTGCCGGAATGCAGAATATCGGAAAACAGCTTCACCGGGTCCAGCGCCGCATACACGCTGTCGATCACGGCGGCTTTGTTGCCGAGTGTCTGGTCGTCGCCATATTCCTCCCAAAAGCACAGCTGGGCGCTGATCATCTCGAACATCCGCGTGTCCTCGCCCATCAGCTCTTTCAGCTTTTCGATCTCGTTTTGGCGGCTGGTTTCGGTGGGGCTGTACAGAATGCCTTCGACCATGCTTTGAATCTTTTGCGCCGCGACTTCGTATTTATTTTTATCGTCCTCCTGCCGTTTGGCAAGAATCGCCAGCCACAGATACTCGCCGCCGAGTATCAGCAGACAGAAAATAATGCATAAAACCGCAACCAATTCGTAGTGCAATGCTTACAGCTCCTTTGCCGGTGGGCTATTTGGAAGAAAAGTAGTGTTTCAGCAGCGCAAAGCCCTCTTTTTCGCGCATGGTGTAGCCAACCGTGTCCCATGTCGCCCACTTGAAGGTTTTATACGCCGGGTCCTGCTTGTCCTCGGGAAACAGATACAGCTGATCCTTCGTCTTTTTGTCGGCGATCAGCACCGACACGATCGCGCCGTTGGTGCTGACCGTTTTGGCTTGGCCGGTGATCTTGCCGTCGTTGTTCAGCACAATGCGCTGGGACGGATCGGTCACATTCAGCCACGACCACGGCAGCCGGATATAGATGGTGGAACCGGTTTGATAAAACTGGTTGTCGCCGGAGGAAAAGCCGCCGTAGGTGAGCGCCGACACCAGATGGTAATTGCCGGAATAGCTTTCCTTTGTCGCGTACGAGCCGCTGGTGCGGTCGTAAGACGACACCACATACAACCCCGCTTGCTGCTTACCGTCAAACCGCAGCACATACTCCATACCGGACAGGGAGGTGGGGGTGTATTGCTTGGCATAATAATATTCGCCGTCGTTGCGTTGGTAGGTGTCGATGCCGATGAACAGCTGCTCGGTGGTATAATCAATTTCGGTGAGCAGCTGGGCGGAGATGTAGAAATATCCGCCGCCGGAGGACAGCGACAGCATCTGCACCCGGTCGTCGTCCGCCAGATTGATGCCTGTCTGGGTCGGCGCGGCGGCGTCCAGCGCCACCAGACCGGTATTCTGCACCGGGTCCGCCACATTCTGCCACAGGCAGTTATTATCCAGCGGCACGGTAAAGGGCGCATATTCCGCCGACACCGCCGACCAGTCATCGTTGAGATCTGCTGCCACCGCCGCCAGCACGCCGGCAGCATCTGCCGCCCGCAGCAGCTCCACGGTTTGCTGCCCCTGCGCCTTTTCGGAAACGGCAGCACGGCTGCCCTGCCCCACCGCTGAGGAGGAGCCCAGACCCGTCAGCAGCAAGCGCTGACCGGTCGCCGTATTCAGCGCCCGGAAAGCCGTCT
>ERZ773148.257-NODE-257-length-45508-cov-21.033243_pt1 | contig 45508 bp, 51 predicted proteins | sample MGYA00580846_ERZ773148 | MGnify/ENA primary metagenome ERZ773148 (study PRJEB29015, sample SAMEA2737879) | human gut metagenome | biome: human gut; feature: human-associated habitat; material: faeces | place: China | collected 2012 ... | reverse complement strand
AAAGCTATCTACGTACGTATCCTCAACCCAAACGATATGCCGATGAGTGGCTCTGGCGGAGCCTTCAGCTTCGAGGGGCAGACTCTTCAGGCGACAGCCTCCAAGAGCATTGAGTACACGGGCGAGGATACCCCCGTCACCATCTATTGTCAGATCACACAGGCGCTTCTCTCGGGAAGCTACCGTGCAGACGTTTTTGCCGATGGACATCGCATCGGACACACCACCTTTACCCTATGATGAGAGATCTATTAGCGTCACTGCGAGGCGCACTGATACTCGCACTCTGTGGCATTCTCACCAGCTCCCTCTGCGCACAGACGGAGCCTCTCAAGCTGTCGCTACACGACTGCATACGTTACCACCAGGAGAGCCCTGCGCCCTCCGCACAGCTAGAGGCACAGCGACAAGTAGCGCACGCCACACGCCTCAAGGCTCAGAGCAACTTCTTCCCGCAGGTCTCCCTCTCGGGCGGATGGCTCTACACCCCGGCAAAGCTTAAGCCCTTCTCAATCGATCTCTCCTCTTGGCTTCCACCGACGCAGTTGCCGAAGCTCCCTGGCGTACCCACGCTGAGCGAAGCACAGTCTTGGCTAGACGACAAGATGAGTCTTGAGCTAGGTCACATCTTCTACGGATCCCTCTCGCTACGCCAGCCTATCTTTGCCGGTGGTCGCATCTATAACGGGATGCGTCTGGCGCAGATTGGCGAGCAAGCTGCCGAGTACCAGTGGACCATCCAGCAGTGTGGCGAGGAGGAGCAGATCGCCAAGACCTATTGGCAGGCAGTACAGCTACAGGAGCAGCTCAAGGCGATCACACAGTTCAACAACATGCTAGACAAAACGCTCGCTGACGTCTCAGCCATGAAGGAGCAAGGAGTCGTAGCTGATCGTGAGGTGGTCTCCGTACGGGTCAACCGCAACAACGCCAAGCTCCAAGAGGGCAAGCTACGAGAGGGATTGCAGGCTCTGCTCATCTTACTCAAGCATCAGTGCCGTATCCCAGCGGAGCAAGCCATAGAGCTTACTCCCGACTTCACGCTCGCCAGCCAGCAACCGATCGATCCATGCCAACCCAAGCTATACAGCACGGTCAATCCGATGGAGCGCGTCGAACTCAAAGCAGCCAACCTCGCTGTCGAGGCGGAGCAGAGACGCGCTAAGATGGCTCTCGGCGAGATGCTCCCCGAGGTAGGCTTCACGGCACAGCTACTCACCATGTCGCCCAATCCTATGGATGGCTTTAAGAAGCAGTTTGGCACTACTTGGATGGTCGGTGTAGCCGTTCAGATCCCCATCACGGGCATTTACCAAGGTTGGCAGAGTCGCTCTGCCGCACTTGCCAGCCAACAGGTACGTCAGCTAGAGCTACAAGACGCTGAGCGTGCTATCCAAATGCAAAACGAGCAGGCCTCACGGCAACTCACCGAGGCACTCGCCCGCTATGCCGAGACGGAGCAGATCCGCACCGATGCACAGCTCAACCTCGACCTCTCGACCGAGGGACACAAGGAGGGCGTCGTCACACTCGAGACGCTCTCACTAGCGCAGCGCAACTGGCTCGAGTCGGAGATGCAGTACATCGAGACCTTCGTCGCTGTGCGCCTCGCACAGGTCGCTGTCAACGTCGCCACCGGCCAGCCCCTCGACCTCTAGCCTCTAACCTCTCCCGCCCGCACATCAACTCCCCTACGAGCCGACACTCTATGAGTCTATTGACTATGCAATAGGTTTATCACAGCTAAGCATCTTCTACAAAGGTCACGGATCGCAGTCCGTGACCTTTTTTTTTGCGTTACGTGGAGAGAACAAGCATAGCGAAGGCGACACGACAGTCGACATGACACTCAAACGACTTTACGAGAGCCTTGCTATTTAGTTACAAATATGTATATTTGCAATAGACATAACCACTAAAAGAATTAACGTATGAAAAAAGCAACGCTCTTACTCTCACTAATCTCCTTATTGTTCGTGACCACTAGTGGGCTGCACGCAGCAATACCTATCTACGACTTTGACGCAGATGGACTGTTTTACAAGATAACCAATCAGGAGCAGTCTGAAGTCTATGTCACATCAGAGAAGCCCCGTGGAGGCTACACGAATAAGCCCGAGGGCGCTCTCATAATTCCTGAGAAAGTAACCCATGAAAATGTCGAGTACACGGTAAAAGGGATCGCCAACCAAGCCTTCTATATGTGTGATAAAATCACTAGTATCACCCTACCTAGCACTATAGAGAGCATCGGCAAGAAAGCATTCCTCGGATGTCATGGCATCCAGACCATTACCTTACCTAAAGGGGTCACTAAGCTTGGTGCATTGGCCTTTACTTCGTGCGCCAGCCTAGAGGCTATCAACGTGGACAAGGAGAACCCCTCCTACTCAAGTATCGATGGCGTGCTATACAACAAGGATGCCTCCATACTAATCCTGTGCCCTTCAGGCAAGAGTGGCGAGTACATCATTCCCAATTCTGTACACGAGATCACGGCTCGTGCCTTCTATGGTTGTATCAAGCTATCTACTATGACCATACCATCTAGTGTAGAGCGTATCGGTAATGATGGATTTTATGCCTGTAGCAAGCTTAGACAAATCTACTGTTATATCCCTGAGCCCTTGACTGGAGATGCTATCGGCACCTACGTATTCGAAAACGTCAGCACGGCAGCTATCGGAGGCTCCTGCATACTGTACGTACCAGCAGGTAGCGAAAAGGCATACGCTGAGGCACCACACTGGCGACTATTCGCACCAAATATCAAAGCGCTACCCGAGACTAGTATCTGCGAGACCTATCTCGACAAATTCCGCGTCATCGGCGGACGAGGCGAACTCACCATCTATGGGACCAACGCAGGTGATACCGTGGAACTCTATGACGTAAATGGCCAACTACTCACCACCCTTTACCTCCGTGGGGAGGAGCAACGCATATCAGTGCCGCAAGGGGTCTGTATAGTTAAGAGAGGGAGCGACTGCGTCCGCGTCCTCGTAGAGTAAATGATCTAAAAGAGTGCGTCGATCACCCGACCGCCTCATATAGCTAAGCATAGAAAGGTCACGGATCGCGATCCGTGACCTTTTTTGCGCTACGTGGAGAGAACAAGCATAGCGAAGGTGGCACGACAATCTACCCAAGACCTCCCCCTAGTCTTTGAAGATGAGATAATCCCCACGTGGAGAATCTCAAATCGCCACTGAATATTTGAGATTCTCCTCCTGGATATCGCAGAATTGTCGTTTTTAACGCCAAAGCCTTCATAAGCTCGTAAGATTGGCGGGCGCAAATTTCTGAAACTATTGCACTTCAAAAAATTATTCTCTATATTTGCGGTATCGTTCTCCTCCTAAAGGTAGCCCCCTTAGACAGAGCTTTATACCCCTTAAAAAAGAACGACAACAACGAATCTACAAACACTAAATAATAACAACGCTATGGGTTTGAAAACTACTACTTGGCAATCATTAATCAAAGCTCGACGAATGCTTATCGGGAGCTTACTGACAGCGCTTGCGCTCATTCCATCTATGGGGGCTCTCAAGGCTCAAGAGCAGATCACGCTCGTCGCAGCCGCTGAGCAAAATCAGTGGAAGATCACCGTGGAGGCCGACACCGAGGTCTGGGCCGACTGGAATGGCAACGGACAGAAGGACGAGAACGAACAACTCACCTCCGGACAGCTAGCGGAGCAGACAACCGCTGCGACCACGCTCACTATACATGGAGCGGTCAAGAAGCTCAGTGCTCCGAACAACAACATTCAGGAGATAGACCTCGAGCAGGCTACTTCGCTCATCGAGATTGACTTGTCTCACAACAATCTCGAGGAGATTGATGCGTCAAACTGCGAGAGCCTCTCTGTGGTCAACATGAGCTACAACCAGTGCGAGTGGCCCGACTTCTCGTCCAATGAAGAACTCACCAAGCTAGACTGTAGCTACAATGAAAGTCTGAGTGGCCTAGATATCCCTGATGGACTCAAGGAGCTCAAGTGCAACAACGGAGCCCTCACCTCCCTATCTCTCTCCTCTCTCTCTCAGCTCACACTCCTAGACTGCTCGGCAAACCCGCTTCAGGCTATAGACCTGTCTCAAAACACAGCTCTTCAGTACCTCTACCTACGAGGCCTCGACCAGATACCTCAATTCGCTGGTGGGCTACTGATATCTAACCTGACCAACCTGGTGGAGCTTGACTTCTCTGGATCTACATTTAATTATGTAGAGTGCCCGCAGTCGGAGAGTATGAAAATCTTCAACTGTAGCAATACAAAGCTGGACATCTTCAATGTGGCTGGCTTCCCCAATCTTGAGGAACTCTACGCTAGTGGCTCTCTGATCCTGACGCTAGACATATCTGAAAATAACAACCTCAAGAAGCTCGTCTGCAACAAGACTCAGCTTAAGACGCTAAAAATGCCTAAAGCTCCGCAGCTAGAGTACATCGACATACACAACAACCACTTGCTCCTCGATGGTATCAAGAAGTTTGTCCAGGAGCTCAATGACCGCACGGGTCTAGCAGAGGGCACCCTCATCCTAATCGACAGCTACGAAAAGAGCGAGCTCAACCCCTATGACGACGAGACGCTACACGCTGCCATGGACAAGAATTGGGCTCCCTACGACTACAAAGCCGGCGAGAAGGGTGGTCTCAATCCTCTCAGACCATCGGATATGCCGCTCTCTCCATACGTTACAGACCAGCCTAAGATCGTTCTAACGAGCGATGCGACCTCGGGGCAGTGGGATCTGCAGATCGAGATGAGAAACAATGACGACAAGAAGTCCGTCTGGATCGATCGAAATGAGAATGGAAAGTACGACGAAGGCGAGGAGGTGACGGTCTTCAATAAGAGCCTACACTTCCCGCACGAAGCGAAGGTCATCACGGTATATGGTAATGTGCTGAATTTCTTCTGCTATGCCAACAGCCTCACAGCTCTCGACATATCCCAGTGCCCAAATCTAGAGATACTAGACGCCTCTGACAATAAGCTTGCAACGATAGATCTAAGCAAAAACGGCAAGCTCAGAGCACTCACACTACATGGCAATATGCTTACATCGGTGGATCTGTCATACACGCCACACCTCTTCCGATTCTACTGCAACAAGAACAAGCTCACCCAGCTAGACCTCTCCAAGACTCCTGATCTGGTACAACTCAGATGCGGTAAAAACGAGCTGACCCAGCTAGACGTCTCGATGCTTAAGCAGCTCAAGTACTTCGACTGTACGGGCAATAAGCTTACGAAGCTTGACTTGACGCACTCAGAGGACTTGACCAACCTTCTTTGTGCAGACAACCAGCTCACATCTCTAGACCTAAAGGCATGCGCCGACCTTGAGGAGCTCACCTGCTACAATAACAAGATCGCCTCTGCTATTGACTTCACCAACTGCAAAGTCATTAGAGAGGTAAGCCTCTTTGGTAATCAGATCCAAAGCAAGGAGATGCTACAGACCGTCAGCTCACTGCCACAGAATGAGAAGGCTGAGAAGAAGGCGTTCTATGGTATCGATACGACCCTCGAGCCTAAGGACGGCAACGTAGTCACCAAGAAGGCGGTAGCAACGCTTGCCGAGAAGGGCTGGATCTGCTACGACTTCCAAAATGGTGCCAACGCTGGTAAGAACGAGTACGCAGGCTCTGACGATGTAGCCATCGACACGCCAGTAGCTCACACTGAGCAGATCATTTACCTCAGCAACTCTCAGGAGCTACTGATCCCGACATGCTACACAAGCGTAGCTATATACGATGCCACGGGTACGCTCATCCGCTCTCTAGAGGGTGCTAGCCGTGTAGACCTCTCTGAGTTACCAGCTGGACTATATGTCGTAACGGGCATCGCTGCCGACAGCGCAAGCACCGCTATGACGCTTGTCAAGGAATAATACAACGCTGTCTACGACTAATATGAATATAGTACACAACTTCTGGGCTTTAGCCCTACTACTCTCTGTGGCTCTTCTGCCACAGAGAGCCTTCTCACAGGACGTGCAGAGTCTCCCTAAGATGGAGCTACAGGTCATTCCTCAAAACGCCCTATCGATGGTCATCACGGTAGGCGACAAGGAAGCAACCATATATGTCGACGAGCACCGAGGCACTCTCGTTCCGCACAAAGTACCTGCGGGCGAGGACTACACCCTCTCAGTATCTTCAGCAACTAATGAGGCTACGATCTATGGAGAGCTTGTATCGGCCAAGATAATATCCCAAAAGGTTTTCCAGATAAAAGTCGATGGTATGAAGTCTCTAGAGGAACTATCGGCTTTTTCATGCGGACTTAACGATTTATCCCTCAAGGGATGCGATCGTCTTAAGTCTCTCTCCCTAATGCAAAACAATCTCTCCGAGCTATCTCTGGCTGAGACGCCAGCACTTCAAGAGCTCAATGTCGGGTACAACGTACTCCGTGAGCTAGACTGCTCGCCCTGTCCCAACCTGCTCAAGCTCGTCTGTGGCAAGAACGATCTCACCAAGGTCAACATCTCTGGTTGCACTAAGCTCTACGAGATAAACGTACAGATGAATAAGAAGCTCACCGCACTCGATCTCTCCTCTTGCAAAGCACTGATGGGATTGACCTGCGCTAGTACTGGGATCACAGACATTGATGTCTCTGGATGCGAGAAGCTCACCTTCATAGACTCCTCCTTCTCTCCCGTACAGCGACTCAAGGCGCGTGGCTGTAAGAGTCTCAAGACGCTCAACTGCTATCAAAACGATCTCTACAACATAGATCTCAAGGGGTGTGTGCGTCTGGACAAGCTGACGCTACAGCACAACCCTAACCTCGGCTTACTAGACATCACCACGCTCTCAAGTCTCGTCACGCTACTCTGCTCTGACTGCGGACTAAAAGAGATCAAGATCGGTGATCTGCCTAGCCTCCAGGAGTTCTACAGTTTTGACAACAAGCTCGTTGCACTAGACTTCTCTGGAGCTCCCAACCTCCGTGAGCTACAGTGCGACAACAATCAGCTGCAGTCTCTACAGCTAGCCTCATCTATGCCCATGCTAGAGCTAGTCTCCGTTGTCAAGAACAAACTCTCAGCCTGCGCTATCGACAGTCTCTGCGTAGCTCTCCCTGAGAAGGAGCAAGGCGGACAACTCCGCATCGCAGCCAACCCAGGAGCTCCGACAAGTAAGTCTTACTTCGCTGCTGACAAGGGCTGGACGATAGACATCCTCGGCGATGGCTCTGGCTGTAGCATCAATGTCGGCATAGAGTCTGTAGGTAGCACCGAGAGCCTCTGCCTTGTTGACGAGACAGGCATCACCCTGCTCCCCGAGAGCGCACAGGCAGACGTAGCTCTGTATACTATAGAGGGCGAGACACTCTATCGCTTCGCAGCTCAGGAGTCACGTCCCACACACCTCACACTACCCTCTGGGCGTTACCTGCTTAGAGTCGGCGAGATGACACGTCTCGTCATCATACCCTAACCACCCAGTAAGTACACCAACAATGAAGACAATTACACACAAGGCACTACTCCTATGCCTGATCTTACCCCTCATAGCCACAACCAGCTATGGACAAGAGGAGTTTGACCCCAACCGCTACCTAGAGCTCACCACGACGCTCAACGCAGGGGATAAGGTAGAGATCTCAGTCAGTAAAGATGCTTGGATCGACCTCAACGCCAATGGTCAGCAAGACGAAGGCGAAGTGGTCAGATTAAAGTCCGTAGACGGTCAGCCTGATCAAGGTATACAGAACTTTACCGTAACCCTATCGGCACAGACCTTTAGGATCTATGGCAACTTTAACGAGATCATACTGCGTAGGTGGCGGCTCTCCAAGATCGACGTCAGTCGTATGACACAGCTCACCTACCTAGGCGTACCTTATAGTAAGCTGGATGAGATCGACCTATCGGCACTCACCAAGCTCAAGAGCTTCGAGGGGCGCAACAATCGGTTTACTGAGTTAGACCTGTCGCACCAGCCCGACCTGGAGCTGGTAGAGGTCATCTCCAACGATCTGACTCGTCTAGACATCACCAAGAAGCCGCATCTCTACTACGTCGGTGTCGCACACAATGCGATACGAGACGAGGCGATGGACCTCATTGTCAATGCGCTACCCATGCGTAGCGAAGGCGAATTCAACGAAGGCCAACTATATGTCTACACGCTCAATGAGCCTACCGAAAAGAACTATATGACCGACCGTCAGGCTGCCATAGCTGACGGTAAGTATTGGAACGTGCAGGCCTGGGACAAGTCTCGTGGAGACTGGGTCAAGTACCTAGGAGAGCCCACGGCAATCACAGGCGTAGCACCCTCTCAGACGGAGCTTAGAGCCCTCTACTCAGGCTCGACACTTGTCCTCATAGGTACTACCCTCGATCAGCCTATAGAGATTTACGACTTTTCGGGTGCCCTCCTAGCCTCCTTCGCCGGGGATCAGGAGACCACCACATACCCCATTGCACTACCTGCAGGCAGCTACATCATCACCCACTGCGGAGCGACAGCCACACTGCAAGTCCTATAAGTTTATCTCTCACAACAATAAAGCATATACTAAGCTATGAACAAACTAGCTACACGATTCATACCCCTCATACTACTCTTACTGCTACCACTCAGCACCCATCTGCGTGCTCAAGTGACGCCAGCACCTATCGATGGACCTCGTATTACCTTGACGACCGACCTACCCGCCGGCTCTAGTCTAGGTATAGCTTTCGTGCCACACGATGAGACCGTCTGGGTAGATGTCAATGGCAATGGCATCTGCGACAGAGGCGAGGGCAGAGCCAAGGACAACGTCGGCAAGACAAACATCATGATCGTCGTCCTTGTCAAGCCGAACGTCACAATCTATGGTCCCATAGATGCGATCCGCTTTGGAGGACTAGATCTCACCGGGCTCGAGGTCACCAAGATGCCTAAGCTAAAAGAGATCCAGTGCTTCAATAATCGGATAGAGCGTCTAGACCTCTCTGGCAGCACAGGACTACAAACGCTCTTTTGCTTTCAAAATAAAATCTCATCGCTAGACCTCTCTGCATGTAAGGAGGTAAACGACATCCGTTGCTTCTACAATCAAATCGGAGAGGGACAGATGAATGCCCTGATGAAGAGTCTCCCCGATCGTACTGCAAAGAAGAAAGGACTCGTCATAGCACTCGACACGACCATTCCTGATGAGAAAAACGTCTGCTCTGTAGATGCCGTCAAAGTCGCTCTAGATAAGAACTGGGAGGTCAACGACTTCCACGGGGACAAGCAGTCCTGGACAGGCGTGCCTTACAAAGGCTCTCCCTCTGCAATCCAAGAGTTGCTCCCAGACACCCCCATTGTCTACTATGACGGGGCTACTCATGCCCTAGTCTTGGCTGGCAATGCTGGTGCGCCTTACGCCCTATACTCAGAGACCGGCTTACTGCTAACATCAGGGATACTAGACGCTAGCGGTCAGTACCAAATAGCGATGACCGCCTATCCCGATGGAGCCTATATACTCAACATCGGAGGCGAGAGCTTTAAGATCTACCACATCTAGGTCAGAGCTGTAATCCACGTGTGGCGTGTTTCCTAGAGGAGACACGCCACGCCATCCACTACACACTAAATACATCAACTATGTCTCGACATCATATCACATATTTCATCAGCCTCCTCTCGCTACTGGCACTCCCAGTCCTTGGGCAGGATCCCTTCAAGCCAGTCTCTACCGATGGTGACCGCATCGTCCTAACCACCGCCATAGAGCGTGCTGACGAAATCTCATTCGTCATACGTCCTATAGAGCATGGCGTCTGGGTCGATCAGAATGGCGATGGTCAGTTTCAAAGAGAAGAGATGGCCAGCAATCCTGAAGATGACCTTGATGAGCCAGGACAATTCCTAGTATCCTTTCAGGTCACATCACCTCAGATTACAATCTATGGCAAGATAGACCAACTCATCATCCAAGACCGCAAAATAACCAACGTAGACCTAACACACGCCACAGCACTCAAGACTCTAGAGGCGTACCGCAATGAGATATCCTCGATCATGATACCGGCAGGTCTACCACTAGAAGATCTCTGGCTAGCAGATAACAACTTGCAGGGGATAGACTTCTCCAATTGTAGCAAGTTGTGGTTCATAGAGCTCTACAACAATCAGATCTCAGAGCAGGCTATGACTAAGGCCTTTAGCACCTTGCAACACGCAGCACCCGTTGCTAATCCCGAGCTAGACATCCCCGAGCCGACCATTCAAGTGATCGACACGCATAGCGACCATGAGGGCAATGTATGCAACGTAGATGCTGTAGCTCATGCCAAGAGCCTCGGATGGGCTGTCTACGATCTAGCAGGAGACACGAAAGACTGGATTGGAGAGCCTTACGAAGGTTCGCCCGTGGGCATCACGCCTATCTCGTCGCACATGCCGACCTGTAGCCGTCTACCTGGAGCGATCAGACTAGACTCGCTAGAGCCTCACAGCACCATCACACTCTACGATATGGAGGGACGCACGCTGCAAGAGTTCTCTACGTCCACGAGCTCCGTCACGATCCCTCTGGTAGCCGAGCAGTCTGCTACACCCTACCTCCTCACGATCCAGTCGCCTGAGGGGCAGCGAGTGAGCGTCAAGCTCTAACCCGCATAGCGATCCACGGGTCGCAAAGGCTGCACCCTTAAGTAGCACTTATAGATGATAGCCACGTAGGAAATTCGAAATCCCTACGTGGCTATTTTTCATTCCTTACGTAGGGATTGAAAAGTTCCTCCCTTGGAACTAAAAGTTACAAGAGGGAAACTATTTTTGAAACTCGTATCTATCACACGTTCAACACAATAAAACAATATACACCAATAGCGGCTAACGAATTGAGGAAATCAGGGCTGACGCATTATAATCGCTCTGTCAGGGGCTACACATGAGCGACAAGCAAGGCATAGATGAGGTCACTATATATAATGTGTCACCCCTGTCCTCTAACTTCTAACCTCTAACTTCTAATCTCTAATTACATATCTTTACAGGAAAATTCGTCCGATTCCCTCCTTTCTCGAATATCCACGTGGGGAATCTCAAATCTCCACGTGGATGTTTTTTATTTTCCACGTGGGCGCGAATCATTTCTTCCGAAGTTTCATTTCATTCCTCCGAAGTTTCATTTGATTCCTCCGAAGAATTTTTTATTCTCCACGTGGGAATTTCGAAATATCCACGTGGAAATCACTTTTCCCCGACACGGAGCCGTTTCGATATGTAGTCAGTTCTAAATTATCGTAACGATTCAGCATCGAATTTGCCTAGCCAGGGCTGACGCATCATAATCGCTCTTGCAGGGGCTACACATGAACGACAATCGAGGAGTAGAGAGGTCGATGAGTTCATTATATATAATGCGTCAGCCCTGTTGAGGAAATGGGTACAACTCCTCTTACGTCTGTTTTTTTTTACCTTTACCGAGCAACGAAAGAGATCGATATCTGTCAGTAAGTCTATCCCTAAGTTATGGCACTGTTTTTTCTTTTGTTACTTCCATATTATACACTAGCGAGGGGACTCAACACCCTACGCTTGTTCGGGCTATCTTGGAACGATCTCAAAAGGGGGAAGACTCGATCGAACTCGCTCACCTCTAAACTAAAGTGCGCAGATATCTGTGACGGGGTCTTATTGATTGTGCTATCACTTGTTGCTTTAGTGGCTTTGTCTTCACTGTCACTGTACGAGGTCGGGGTACCTCTAGGATATAAACTTATAGGTAACACCTTCCTGCCTGGACTTTTTACTGGATGGGCTCTGGAGCTCTTACGTTGCCATAGCGCTGACGGCTCATTCAATAGGAAGCAAGCAATCTTCCTCACCCTAACGATTGCGATCTTGCTAGGGTCGCTTTATTGGCTATGGGTTGAGGTGTCCTATTGAGTCTGCTATCCAGTCCCAAGGGTTAGCATAAAGAAAGCTGTGTCAAAGCACTACCCATCAGCCTCTTGTAGGAGACTTGCGGGGGCTTCGTTGGGCGAGGGATCTTTGCGACAGTCTTCTTTTTCCTTACCTTTGTGACACTTAACTATGACGACAGTAGAGAGATATCACGATATAAGCATGGGACATCGTGTCGTGGGACACGAGTCGAAGTGCCGCCACCTACACGGACACAACTACCGAATACACTTCACCTGCTCCGCAACGCAGCTCGATGAGCTGGGGCGGGTGATCGACTTTGGCGTGATCAAAGAGCTCCTCTGCATGTGGCTGGAGGAGCATTGGGATCACAAGATGATGATCTACGATGAGGACCCGCTACTCCCCTCGTTACAGGAGCTGGTGCCAGAGGATCTGGTCGTGGTGCCCTTTAATCCGACGGCCGAAGCGATGGCGCAATACCTCGTCGAGACGGTTGCTCCCGCACAATTGGCCGGCACGGGCGTGACGCTCGTCAGTTGCCATGTCGAGGAGACGACACGATGCAGCGCTACCTACTCACTACCTATATAATATGCAACCGCTACCGGTCAACGAGATCTTCTACAGCCTCCAGGGCGAGGGAGGACAGATGGGACGCGCGATGCTCTTCGTGCGCCTCTCAGGGTGCAATCTCTCTTGCGACTACTGCGACACAGACTTTGCGGGGCATCGGCTTATGAGCGCGGCAGAGATTTTGGCAAAGCTGGAGGGCTACCCTTGCCGTGACATCCTCTGGACTGGTGGCGAACCGACCTTAGCGCTGCGGGAGGAGCATATAGCTTTTTTTCACGAGCAGGGCTATCGTCAGTCTATCGAGACAAATGGCACCCACCCCATACCTCGGGGGCTGGACTACGTCACCTGTTCGCCCAAGCCAGAAGCAATAAGTGGCCTGCGGGAGCGTTTTGTAGATAATTACCCTGACGGCATCAATGAGGTGCGCTGGCCACTACAACTAGCCGCTCCCCTACCCCCACCCATTGAGCAGTTGGCCGAGGCACATCGTTACTACGTCAGCCCCGTAGAGGAGACGGGCGTAGAGATGTCGGCCGTTGTGGCGCGCTGTATGGACTTCGTCTTAGCCCACCCCGAGTGGCGGCTCAGCGTACAGCTACACAAGTTGCTAGGGTTTCGCTAAGTAAACGGTTTAACCATGAAAGTCTCGTCGTCACATATTCGCTGGTTGCTCGTGCTACTTCCGTGCGCTATGGCGCTCTGTAGCTTGATGGGCTGCAAGAGTGTGACGCTGAGCAAGGCGGAGCTGTACGACCATACGGGACGCTATGCCCTCGCAGCCGATAGCTACTACACGCTCTACCGCAAGACCTCTCGCAAGAAACCTGAGCGACGGGCTTACCTAGCTTTCAAAGCAGCAGAGAATTACCGACGACTGGGCAACACGCCCCGTGCGCTCAACTGCTACAACCTAGCTCTCTCGGGGGACTATCCCGACTCGATCCTCCACCTACGCATCGCTCAGGAGCTACAACAGCTGGGACGCTGGCGGGAGGCGGGTAAAGCTTACGAGCAATTTCTAGAGTACTACCCGCACGACTACTTCGGACGCATAGGACTGGCGAGCGTGCGTCAGGCCGACTCGCTCCTCGCCCACCCCACGGGGCACACGGTCGAGACGGATCGACTCTTGATCTCGCCCTATGCGGAGTTTGCCCCTTGCTATGCGCCCGACGGCACGATACTCTACTTCACCAGTAGCCGTGTGCCTCTCCGTGATATGCTGCAGGAGAGCGAGGTGACGGGGCTGGGGACGAACAATCTCTATATGATCAAGCAGGACGCCTCGGGCAAGTGGTCCCGCCCCGACAGCGTGCCGGGTAGCATCAATACTCCCGAAGATGAGGGTACCCCCTCCATCACGGCAGACGGCAACACGCTCTACTACTCTTACGCTGAGCAAAGCTCCACCTACGACCGCACCGTGCAGATCTACAAAGCCTCCAAGTCTAGCCAAGGGGGCTGGGGCAAAGGCGAGTGCATACCCATCTGGGAGGACTCGCTACGTATGGCGGCGCACCCCGCCATTGACGCTTCGGGACGATACCTTTACTTCGTGAGCGAGGGGGCTGGCCTAGGTGGCAAAGACCTTTACCGCATAGCCCTTAGCGAGCATGGCTGGGGCAAGCCGGAGAACCTCGGCAACGAGATCAATACGCCTGGAGACGAACTCTTCCCCACGATGGTGGGCGACAGCACCCTTTACTTCTCCTCCAACGGACGTGTGGGGCTGGGCGGACTAGACCTATACAAAGCGCAGATGGACTCGCTCGGAGGGTGGCAGGTGACGCATCTGGGCGCTCCGATGAACTCCCCCGCCGATGACTACGCTCTCACCTTCGCTCCGAAGCCGCAGTCGGGCTTGGCAGAGGAGGGATACCTCTCCTCGACTCGTGGCGACCAGCGCGGACGACCACACCTCTACCGCTTCTCATTACCCGCCACCATCATCCGCATCGACGGCTTCGTGATGGACCGGGAGGGGTACGGCATCCCGCAGGCGACGGTACGCATTGCCGATGAGCAAGGCTTGCTCGCCACGCCCATTGTCTCGACACGTGACGACGGTTCTTTTGTCCTTGAGATTGCGGGGTCCAACCGCTACGTGCTACACGCCTCGCACCCGGACTACCTCAACCAATACATGCCACTCGTGACCGACAGCGCCACCGAGAGCACCGACTACTTGGTTGACTTTTACCTAGCTTCGCGCCTGCACTCGGAGCAGATCCACGACATCTACTACGACTTTGACCGAGCTTCGCTACGCCCCGAGGGAAAGAAGAGTCTCGACTACCTCGTCACGCTCCTAGCGCAAAACCCCGACGTACGCCTCGAGCTGAGCAGTAACACCGACCGCAAAGGTTCGCAGGCATACAATCAGAAGCTCTCGCAGCGTCGTGCGCAGAGTGTCGTCGACTACCTCATCGCCAAGGGCATTGCCGCCGACCGCCTAGAGGCTCGGGGCTACGGCAAGGAGCGTCCCTACGTAGTAAGCAAGGGGATGGCGGCGCGCTTCGACTGGTTGCCCGAGGGTCAGGAGCTAACGGCCGAATGGGTCGGCACGCTGACCGAAGAGCAGCAAGTCGTCTGCGACCAGCTCAACCGCCGCACTGAGTTTACCGTCATACAATAATATATAGAGTGACCTAAGCAATGATACATTACCAAGCAGATCCAGACCTAGCGGGCGTCTACCTTATCGAGCCAGACTGCTACGGCGATGCGCGTGGCTACTTTGCCGAGACTTACCGCACGGCAGACTTTGCAGCGACCGTCGCGCCTAGACCATGGGTGCAGGAAAACGAATCGTCCTCCGTCCGTGGCGTCTTGCGAGGTCTGCATCTCCAGCGAGGTGAAGCGAGCCAAGCGAAGCTGGTGCGTTGCGTCGTGGGCGAGATCATGGATCTGATCGTTGACCTACGACGTGGCAGTAGCACTTACGGGCAGTGGCGCAGCTATCATCTCTCGGAGACAAACCATCGGCAGCTCTACATCCCGAGAGAGTTTGCGCACGGCTTCCTCGTCCTCTCGGAGCAAGCGAAGTTTCTCTATAAGGTGGACAACAGCTACGCCCCCGAGAGCGAGCTCTGCATACGCTATGACGACCCGCAGCTGGCGATAACCTGGGAGTCGTGGGGCATCGCACCCGAAGAGCTAATCCTCTCAGACAAAGACCTGCGTGGCATCTCCCTAGCCGACTACACCGCATCACGCTTTTGACACCTTACGCTATGACCTCATACCGACACACCTACGCCGTGACTGGAGCCGCTGGCTTCATCGGCACTAACCTCGCTTACTACCTGAGCGAAGCCCTCGCCTCCGACGAGCGGATCGTCCTGATCGACAAACTAACCTATGCGGGCAACTACCGCTCCATCGAACCGCTCATTGACAACGAACGGATCATCTTCGTCCAGGCAGACATCTGCGATGCCGAAGCGATGGACGACCTCTTCACCCGCTACGCTCCGCACTACCTGATCAACCTTGCGGCCGAGAGCCACGTCGATCGGAGCATCGAGGATCCCGCCATCTTCGTACGCACCAACATCCTCGGTGTGCAGACCTTGCTAGACACCATTCGCAACCATTGGTCTACCACCAGCGGGCGAGGCTCTTATCCCGTATGGCAGGAGGGGCGCATGATGCTGCAGGTCTCTACGGACGAGGTGTACGGTTCGCTCGGACGGGAAGGCTTCTTTGTGGAGAGCACCCCCCTCGACCCACGCAGTCCCTACAGTGCGGCGAAAGCTTCGGCAGATCTCCTCTGCCAAGCGGCCGTTCACACGCACCATGCGCCAGTCGTCTGGACAAGGTGCTCGAACAACTACGGTCCCTACCAATTCCCCGAAAAGCTCATCCCGCTCGTCATCCGTCAGTGTCTCCTCGGCAAGGAGATACCGATCTACGGCACGGGCGAGAACGTCCGTGACTGGCTCTACGTGACCGACCATTGTCGTGCGCTCCACCTCGTGGTGACCCAGGGGAAAGCGGGCACAGCGTACAATATCGGTGGGCACAACGAACATACCAATCTAGAGATAGTCCGCATCATCATCAACCAGCTACACGATCGACTGAGCAAGGAGCCGGCACGCGCCGAGCGTATCTCTGAGATCTTAGGCGCTCAGGTTCAGCCCGAGCTGATCAACGAGCAGCTGATCACCTTCGTTCGTGATCGTCTCGGCCACGACGCTCGCTACGGCATCGACCCCACCTTCATTCATCAGGAGCTAGGGTGGCTCCCCTCGATCCCCTTTGCTGAGGGCATCGGCTACACGATCGACTGGTACCTCGATCACTTCGACTGGGTCAAGGGTATCACCGATGAGGACTACCAGCACTACTACCAGCAGATGTACAGCGGACGATGAAGGTCTACGGCATAGACGACGAGTCGCGGCTCTTTTACAAAGGCGAAGCACTCCTTCGCCCGGGCTACCCCTTCTTCGTTCCACACCTCGAAGCGGAGTGGTGCGCTATCCCTTCGCTCGCCATCAAGATAGGGCGTACGGGCAAGTGCGTGGCGCCTCCCTTTGCTGAGCGATACATCGAGGCATGCGCTGCTGGCTGGGACATCACCTGCCGCTCGCTACTCGCTGAGCTACGCAAGGCGAGCGCTCCCTGGGAGCGTGCTAAGGTGTACGACGGCAGTGCCGTAGCCCTCGACTGGCAGCCCCTTGACACAACGCTCGCAGAGTACTACACGCTAACCCTCTCTGAGCAGAGCTGGACGCTCTCCCGTACAGCAGTCTGCCAAGCGCTCTCGCTCCTCTCCGAGTGCCTCACCATTCACACGGGCGACGTGCTCCTACTCAACGCAATCCCCATAACAGCGGCTCCCGCCATTGCCCCCGAGCAACAGCTCTCCCTCACGCTACAAGCTGGCGAAAAGCTTCGCTCCACTACCCTACTACGCATTAAATAAAGCATCAATATCGAATCGTCTTAAAACCCCTTCACTATGGCTATTGTATCTCCCTCCCTCCTCAGTGCCGACTTCCTGCATCTCGCCGATGAGATCACGATGATCAACGAGAGTCAGTGCGACTGGCTCCACATTGACGTGATGGATGGTGTATTTGTCCCGAACCTCTCCTTTGGCTTTCCCATCATTGAGGCGATACGCCCCATCTGTCAGAAGCCTCTCGACGTGCATCTGATGATCGTCGAGCCGTGGAAGTTCATCGATCAGTTTGCCAAGCTCGGCATCCACATTATGAACGTACACTACGAGGTGTGCCCTCACCTGCACCGCACGCTGCGTGCTATCCGTGAGGCGGGTATGCGTCCAGCCGTCACGCTCAATCCGCACACCCCCGTGGAGCTCCTCACCGACATTCTCTGCGAAGCCGACATGGTGCTCCTCATGAGTGTCAACCCCGGCTATGGCGGGCAAAAGTTTATCGAGCACTCTATCCGCAAGGTCGAGCGTCTGCGCAAAATGATCCAAGAGCAGGGTCTCTCCACCCTCATACAGGTTGACGGCGGTGTCAACCTCGAGACCGGTCGCCAGCTCGTCGAGGCGGGTGCCGACTCGCTCGTGGCAGGCAGTGCTGTCTTTAAGGCACCCAGCCCTCAGGAGATGATCGCACAGCTACACGCCTTGTAAGCCACCTTGCACTACCTCGTCCGAGGGCTACACGCCACAATCATGCGCCCAGCATTGGTGACACTCCTGTCGCTAGTGCTGGGCATTTATCTAGGTAGTCTCGGGCTAGTGGCGGCGCAGTGGTACTTCCTCGGCATCGCTGTGGCGACACTCCTCCTCGTCCTCTCTAGGCTTTGGCGCAAAGCGCTCCTCGCCGGCTCCGCTTGGTACCTACTTCTCTTCTGCTTGGGAGCTTGTCTGGCAACAATCCCCAAGGAACGGGTAGCGCAACTACCACAGCCCAGCAAAGAAACTACTTACCTCGTCACCATCTCCCGTCCGCCCACAGCGCGTGAGCAGGGTTCCCGTGCCGAGGCTATCATTGAGCAGGCAACAGATCCGCGCGGTGCTCTCCTAGCTCACTGGTCTGGCCAGCGCATCATGCTATACCTATATAATGACTCGCTACAGCTCACGCCTCGCACCAGCTACCTCGTCCGTGGACGGCTCACACCTCTAGACCAAGTCTCCTTGCCAAGCTATCAGCACTACCTCCTCTCACGAAAGGTCTCGGGCGTGCTATCCGCCTCCACCGCAGAAGCTTGCGATGCGCCAAGCACTACCCATTGGTCGCTCTGGGACCAATTACGCTACCGCGCCTACACCCTCCAGCAGCGCATCGGTTGCACGCTAGACGAGATTGACCGACTCACCCCGCTACAGCGAGAGACGCTCCGTGCTATCTGCCTAGGCGATCGCTCCGAAGGGACCGTCGTGGAGGCACAGTTTCGTTCCGTAGGCGTTGCGCACCTGCTGTCGGTCAGTGGCTTTCACGTTGGGGTCGTCCTGCTACTCATCTACTGGCTCATACGCTATCCGCTACGGCTCATACGCAACGTCCACACCGCTTACCTTCTGCGCTGGAGCCTCACTCTCATAGCGGTATGGATCTACGCTTTCATCTGCGGACTCTCCATCCCGACACTCCGCGCCTCGCTTATGTTCTCGATCTTTGCTGTGGCACGTCTCTTGGGGCGCTCCACCGATCGGCTGAACGTCTGGGCGCAGGCAGCCGTCCTCCTACTACTCATCTCTCCCTACGCACTCTTTGACGTAGGCATGCAGCTCAGCTTCGGGGCGGTGCTAGCCATCTTCGTCACCTGGGGCGCACTCAACCAACGCATCACGCCGAGTAGCTCCCGTATCGTCAGCTACCTCTACTACCTCATCGTCACGACCTTAGCCGTACAATTCTTCGTCTGGCCTATCCTCGCACGCAGCTTCGGCACTACAGCCGTCTGGCTACTCCTCGCCAACCTCCTCCTGTCGCCTCTCGCCACGCTGCTCATCATCATGGGGCTTGTCACCATGGGACTACTCGCCCTCGGGCTACCCACGACGCTCCTACCGATGCTCCTCGTCGGCATGAGCGATCTCACCAGCGGTGCGATGACACTCCTCGAGCAGCACTTCACCACTCAGCTCACCATCACCATGCCGCTCTGGCTCTGCATCGCTTACTACCTCCTCCTCTACGCCTGGGTGCAGTACCTCCTAGCCCGTCCCCGCCCCGTCCGCGTCTAGCTGCTCCCCCTATTGCATGTTTGTATGAATAGCACTACATTTGCTGTAGAGGTTGTTCACTTAGAGACTGTTGCAAAAGTCAACAGTCTCACTTAACTAACACACTATGCACAACAAAATCCCTAATCTCAGACAGATACTGTGCATGACCCTACTAGCCATCGGCGCAGTACTCGCAAGCGTCTCCTGCAGACAGGAAGTGCGCAAAGCCCCAAGCGTGGCTCTTATTGGGACAGCCTGGGAAATGCTAGACACGCTCTATGATTCGAACGATACGCTAGTCGTATTGTCTACGTCACTCCACTTCGAGAGTGCCACCGCAGGACACTATCTCCTGAAGATGGCAGATGATCCCGAAAGCATCACCTACCCGCTCCTATATAAGTATCTAGCAGCACAAGATTGCTACCAGATCTATTCCAACCTGACGCCCGATGCAGGCATAGTTATAGACACTTGCTGGGCTAAAGTGGACTGGGAGCACGACCTCCTCTGGTGCTACGGAGACAAAGATCTGAAGGATCAAGATCCAGACTTCTGCCGCCGTATCAAGTGATGCGTCAGCTCTCTAATCTCTAACTTCTAACCTCTAATCTCTAATAACATATCTTTACGGGGAGATTCGTCCGATTCCCTCCTTTCTCGAATATCCACGTGGGGAATCTTAAATCTCCACGTGGATATTTTTCTTTTTCCACGTGGGCGTGATTCATTTCTTCCGAAGTTTCATTTCATTCCTCCGAAGTTTCATTTCATTCCTCCGAGGAATTTTTTATTCTCCACGTGGGGATTTCGAAATATCCACGTGGGAATCACTTTTCCCCGACACAGAACCGTATTCATACGTAATCGACTCTAAATTATTGCAACGCGCCGACATTGAGTTTCTCCCAAAACTGGGCGTTCGGTGATAGGTCGCCGAAAAACGCTACCTTTGCCAACTCTGAGAGAGTGTGACAATCGTGATCACGCACTGATTTGCTCTCCAAGCAAAAACAATCAAACCAATTTACAAACAGCTATGAAAAGAGTTACAAAAGGACTCGTACTTGCCCCTCTTCTCTGGCTCTTGTTACTACCTCAAGTGGTGGCTGCTCAGGCACTACCCACGACACTGGTGGTCAAGACGACCGAGAGTAAGGAGCTGTGCTACGACTTGACCAAAATCAGCAAGATCACCTTTGAGACTGGTGCTATCAAAGTAGAGCGCAGCGATGCCAGCCAGCACTTTACACCCGAGATGGTGATGATCAGCAGCATCGACAAGCTCTTCTTTGCTCAAGACCGCAAGGACAACACGACCCACATCACATCGCCTCTCCTAGCTCCGACAGCTACGCTGAGCTACTACAAGGTGGGACGGGAAATTCACATCGAGGGCTTCACAGCCAACGACGAGACGCTCTACATCTACACCGCCGATGGGCAGCTACTCTCACAGCAGGCTGTCACCTCTACTACTTGCATCCTAGATGCTACCACATGGTCTAGCGGACTATACATCGCTACCACAAACGTACACAACACCCTCAAGATAACCCTCTAATGAAAAAGCAAATACTACACATTATCCTAGCGGGGCTCCTGGGCCTCCTACCCTCGCTCGCCTTGGCTCAGAGCAACGAGCGCATGCTCATCTACTCCAAGAGCGGCGAGATACTACCCTATCGTGTAGAGCATATCGATAGCATCAAGTTCCTCACGGACGAGCTAGACCTGACCCTCAATCCGACAGTAACACCACACGCAGATGGGACAACTGGCAAGATGAAAATCAAGGTCGGCGACGTGGGTGGTGACGTCCGGAGCATCAAGGTAATCATGCCTGAGACCTTTATGATCGCTCAGATGAACGACATGCAGTGCCTACGACTCTTCACCCCTGAGATGGCAGCTCGTATGGGCGTCCAGATCTTTAACGTCGAGGGTGGCAAGGAGTACGACCTCTCTGGTATGCAGCAGGGATATGACTACACAGCACTCTTCCTCCCGTATGACGAGCTTGGCTGCCCAGGCAACGTCAAGCGCGTTGAGTTCAAAGTACCCAAGGGCAAGCTCGCTGGCGACCCACAGATCAAGGTAGACTTCACTGACATCACGCCTACTGGCTACACTGCTACGCTAAAGCCCAATGCAGACGTCAAGGGCTACTTCTTCCTCAATGATTTGACAGATCCGGCCGCACGAGAGCAGGTGATGCAGATGATGCACATCCCCGACCTCAAGCACTACGTCGTACTATATGGTACGGACTTTAAGACTCGCAAACCTTACGAGGGTGAGTTCCAGATCGTAATGAATGACTTTATCCCAGGCACTAGCTACTCCGTCTTTGTAGTCCTTGTAGATGAGGATGGTCAGTACTCTGACGTCCAAGAGTTTAAGATTACGACAGCTAAGAAGGGCACCTCCGAGACTGCTAAGGTAAAGGTCGAGATCAAGGAGGTCTCCGAGTCTGCAGTGATCGTTGTCAACACACCCGACGAAAACACCTCTTCGTATCGTGAGATTGTTGTCCAGAAGTCTCTGTACAACGAGGCTAAGATGATGAAGTACTTAAAGGAGGAGCCTGAGAGTATGGCTTTGCCATTCCGCACAGAGGCCTATACCTCTGCGTGGAATAAACTCGAGCCAGGCACCGCCTACTACGCCATCGCTATAGCAAAGAACGCTGACGGCAAGTGGGGACCACTCACCAAGGTTGAGTTCACTACGCTCTCAGAGGTCACAACTAACGAGTTACCCACTCTCAACTTCGATCCTCAAACAGATACTCAAGGAGCTATCACTAGTCAAGACGTACTGGATCATGAGCAGGCTCTAGGTCGTACCCCTACAGAGCTAGCTCTACAGGGCAAGAGATTTAGAGGCTTTGCCAACACGGCTCTAACGACTGTCCCTGGTGTCATCTACGACCTGGAGAGTGGTCAGCATCTTATGATTGTAGCTTTTAGCAAAGAGACACTCGCTGATTGTCCTAAAACAAAAGCGATGCTTTCCGAACTTGGCTTTAACTCCTTTACTCAAGGATCACATGATGGTACTGCAACCCTCACAGCTACTAAAAGTGATGACTCTAAGGTCTCTGTCTTACTTCTAGACGAGCCCAACACGGAGCTTAACACAACACTACAAGTAAGACTACTCTACAAAAACATGTCGTCAGATAACGATATCGAAAAGGATCATGGAGTCATCACTGACGCCCAAGACTTCCCCTCTTATACCCAGCTAGAGACAAAGGATCACGATAAGATCAAGGCTTTTGAGCAAACATTAGGTCTTCGGGAGTTCAATGCTCTCTACTCTAGTGACACCAAGCTACAGTTCAATACTAAGGCAGAGGACCTCAAGAAGTCTAACTTTCATTACGTCCGCTACACATTTGGTAAGTACACTGGCCTTTACATTATGTGCCGTCTCAATTGTCTCAGCAACGATACAGAGCTACAATCTGCAGAACTAAAACAGTGGCTGGCTAATAATGGCTTTACAGAGAATTATCAATATGATGACCGATTTCATGCCATTTCTGCTATGAATGCGCAAGGGATTAAGTGCGAAGTCTTCTTTGATACAGATCTCAAGCAATACCTCCTACAAATCACTAAACCCAACTAAGTATATATCTTAAGGCTATCAGGTATAGCTGCATCTGACGAACCTCAGTAAAAGAGTTATACCAATCTGATCAAAGGATCAGCCCCCTAAAAAACAAAGAGATGGCTCAACTGCTACTACGCAGCAGTTGAGCCATCTCTTTTCATATCTCAAACCTATACAGTCAGCTCTAAACCAACGAGGGTCTCAACTCCGCAAATCTCTCGAGTAACCCCTATATAAGACTGATCAAGCACTCTTTTCATCGGATCGCTTAGTTTGGAGATCTAGAGAGAATAAGGGGATGTATGGCTACTTGAATAAGATTTACGTGTAGCACGTAGAGATATGACGAGAGAGAGCGTCGAGCATAAGCTCGGCACTCCCTCTCCTATTTGTTACTCTAAGCAAAGACGAGTGGAAAGGATCTCTATCAACCTTCACTCGCTGACACAAGTCTCCATCGTGTAAAATGGTGGACTGTGTAGCTCTGTCTCGTAAATGCTCCTAGTGGGTTACTACTCTTGTGCAGTCTCCTCTGTAGCTGGAGCCTGCTGGTCAGCTGCCTTAGCGGCACCGCTACCACGACGTGAACGACGTGTACGCTTCTTGCCCTCACTCTTAGGAGCAGAGGCGCTCTTGGCGATGTTGTCGTTGAAGTCTACAAGCTCGATAAAGCACATAGAGGCATTGTCACCAAGACGTAGTCCCGTGCGTAGGATGCGTGTATAACCTCCAGGGCGATCGCCGACCTTGTCGACGACGGTGCCATAGAGCTCCTTGACGGCCTCCTTGTCACGCAGGTAGCTGAAGGCTAGACGACGAGATGCGGTGGTGTCGTTTTTTGCCGCAGTGATGATAGGCTCGACAAACTTGCGCAGTTCCTTAGCCTTGGCCACTGTCGTATTGATCCGCTTGTGCATGATGAGCGAGCTAGCCATATTGGCAAGCATAGCCTCACGATGTGCCTTGGAGCGGCCTAGATGGTTGAATTTCTTATTGTGTCTCATAAGAGGGATTAATCATTATCTAATCTATAGGGTGTGAGATCCATATCAAAGTCTAGATCCTGATCTGCTAAGAATTGCTCGATCTCGATGAGCGACTTCTTGCCGAAGTTCTTGATCTTCAAGAGCTCCTCGCGATCCCTACTCAGCAGGTCGGCAATCGTGGAGATGCCCGCAGCCTTGAGACAGTTGAGCGCACGAACAGAGAGATCTGTGGTCGCTAGGTCTGTCATCAATTGCGAACGGACCTTCATGAGCTGATTGTCTAAGAGCTGATCAGGCTCCTCCTCTGGGAGCTCGACCTCAAACTCCTTGTCCGTAAAGAGTGCGAAGTGCGAGATCAAGATCGTCGCAGCCTCACGCAGTGCTTCACGTGGGTGGATCGTGCCATCGGTCTCAATCTCTAAGACGAGCTTCTCGTAGTCGGTGCGCTGATCTACACGATAGGCCTCGGTGGTCTGATTGACCTTGCGGATCGGGGTGTAGATACCATCGATGGGGAGCGTATTGACGGGATCGTCCTCGCGGCGGTTCTCCTCGGAGACGACATAGCCACGCCCCTTGTTGATGCGTATCTCTATGGTGAAGTCTGCGTCCTCAGCTAGATTGCAGATGACCAAGTCAGGGTTTTGTACCTTGTAGCTTGTCAAGACCTGATTGAGGTCACCAGCCTGAAAGGTGCTACGACCTGTGACGTGGAGCGTGATGGTCTCTTCCTGAGGATCCTCGACAGCTGCCTTGAATCTGATCTGCTTGAGGTTGAGTATGATATGGGTTACATCTTCCAATACCCCTGGAATAGTAGCAAATTCATGCTCTACACCTTCGATACGGATAGAAGCTATTGCATACCCCTCTAGTGATGAGAGGAGGATGCGCCGCAAGGCGTTGCCAATGGTCATAGCATAGCCTGGCTCTAGAGGCTTAAATTCAAACTTGGCGTAGTGATCCGAAGCGTCCAGCATGAGGACGCTATCAGGTTGTTGAAATGCTAATATTGCCATAGAGTAGAGGGTTACTTAGAATACAATTCGACGATGAGCTGCTCCTTGATGGGCTCGGGGATCTCCTCACGTGTAGGTACGTTGAGGAACTTACCACTGTAGGTGCGTGCATCCCACTCTAGCCATGGATACTTGCTATGATTGTACCCAGCGAGAGAGTCTGCGATGACCTCCATAGACTTGTCGCGCTCACGTACACCGACGATCTGTCCGGGCTTGAGCGTGTAGGAGGGGATGTTGACCACCTCACCATCTACGACGATGTGACGGTGAGAGACGAGCTGACGTGCAGCAGCACGCGTGGGAGCGATGCCTAGACGGAAGACTACGTTGTCTAGACGAGACTCGAGGAGTTGTAGCAGTACCTCACCTGTGATGCCTGAGGTGCGCTGTGCCTTCTCAAAGAGATTGCGGAACTGACGCTCTAGGACCCCGTAGGTGTACTTGGCCATCTGCTTCTCGCGGAGCTGGAGTGCATACTCGCTCTGCTTACGACGACGGTTGTTGCCGTGCTGACCTGGAGGGTAGTTTTTCTTGCTCAGGACTTTGTCTGCACCAAAGATGGGCTCACCAAACTTTCGTGCGATCTTGGACTTAGGACCAATATATCTTGCCATTGTTCTATTTCATTTTAATGCTACTCCATACATCTGCTCTACAGAACGCTCGGGGGCGCAGGGCCTCTCTCTGCTGTGTCGGGGTCGATGCTGGGATCATATCTCAAGTAGTAAGTCTAGAAGTGACGGCGCATATAGAGCAGCCGCGATGCGATTAGAATAAGAGGGAAAGTAAATGAGCAACCGCATCAATCTCACACTACGTCTGTCGACTTACAGAGTCACTATCTTGAGTCTATGTCTGAGCTAAGACCTATCTGTGGAGCTTGCTCTGTGCGACCGGCACCAAGGACTGACTAGGCAGCCTATTCTGTAGATTAAGTAGGGGTTAAGTCTTATTGCAGACTCTCCTAGCTAACACTACAAGGTCGGTGTGATCGCTCTATAGGTAGCTGTGATTCTATCTTGTAGCAACTAGACCTTACGTCTCTTAGGAGGACGACAGCCGTTGTGTGGTAGTGGTGTGACGTCGATGATCTCAGTCACCTCGATACCAGCACCATGGATGGTGCGGATAGCGGACTCACGACCATTGCCTGGGCCCTTGACATAAGCCTTGACCTTGCGTAGCCCTAGATCAAACGCTGTCTTAGCGCAGTCTTGAGCTGCGAGCTGAGCGGCATAGGGAGTGTTCTTCTTAGAGCTACGGAATCCCATCTTACCAGCTGATGACCAGCTGATGACCTGACCCTCACTATTGGTGAGGGTGATGATGATGTTATTGAAAGAAGAGTGTATGTGCGCCTGCCCCTGGGCATCGACCTTGACTGCTCTCTTTTTTGTTACGGTTTTCTTTGCCATAAGGTGGTTCTATTACTTAGTTGCCTTCTTCTTACCAGCGACTGTCTTGCGCTTACCCTTACGTGTGCGGGCATTGTTCTTAGTACTCTGTCCACGTAGGGGGAGTCCTATACGATGCCTGATGCCTCGGTAGCAGCCGATGTCCATGAGACGCTTGATGTTGAGCTGTGTCTCGCTACGCAGATCACCCTCGACTTTGTAGCCATTGGATATCTGCTCACGGATAGCTGCAGCCTGATCATCTGTCCAATCCTGGACCTTGATGTTGCGATCGACACCTGCAGCATCCAAGATGCGAGCAGCACTGCTACGACCTATACCATATATATAGGTCAAGGCTATCTCACCTCTCTTGTTTTGCGGCAGATCGACGCCGACGATTCTTATTGCCATACTCTATATACTGTGTGATGTTTGTTGCGTGATAAGCTGACTCTCCGTCATCCTAGATGATCTGTGGAGGGTCATCCCTAAGCTCATCCTTGACGCTGCTTGAACTTAGGATTCTTCTTATTGATGATGTACAGACGGCCTTTGCGTCTGACGATCTTACAGTCTTCTGATCGCTTTTTGATTGATGCTCTGACTTTCATAGTATGCTCTTATTCTGATTGTCGCTATGACTTGGTTACTTGTATCTATAGGAGATACGACCACGTGTGAGGTCGTACGGAGACATCTCTACCTTGACTTTGTCTCCTGGCAGTATACGGATGAAGTGCATACGCATCTTGCCCGATATGTGTGCCGTGATGATATGCCCATTCTGGAGCTGGACCTTGAACATAGCATTGCTCAATGCCTCGAGGACGACTCCATCCTGTTCAATAGCAGTTTGTTTGGCCATATTAAAACTCTCGTGTGCCTAAGACTTCTTTGATATACTCGTATGTAGATAGGATCTGCGGAGCTTGCCCATCTGGCATGATAGCTATGCAGTGCTCAAAGTGCGCTGCGGGCTTGCCGTCGTGCGTACGGACGGTCCACCCATCGGACTCGAAGACGACCTTGCGCCGTCCCATCGTCACCATAGGCTCGATGCAGATACACATACCTGCTCGTAGCTTGGGACCAAATCCTGGATGACCATAGTTGGGGACGTTGGGATCTTCGTGCATCTCATGCCCGATACCATGTCCCACTAGCTCGCGGACGATGCCATAGCCCTGTGCCTCACAATGACGCTGGACTGCCGCTCCGATATGCCCGACATAATGACCTTCGACAGCCTGCTTGATACCTAGATAGAGGGAGTCGCGAGTGACCGTCAGCAGACGCTCTACCTCGGGATCGATCTCCCCTACGGCAAAGGTATAAGCACTGTCTCCAGTAAAGCCGTTGATATGCGTACCGCAATCTACGGAGATGATGTCTCCCTCTCGTAGTATCTCTCGATCTGAAGGGATGCCATGCACCACGTGATCATTGATCGAAGTACAGATACTAGCAGGGAAGCCGCCATAACCTAAGAACGCAGGAGTAGCTCCGTGATCACATATAAAGGTATAAGCGATCGTGTCTAGCTGCTTGGTGGTAACTCCTGGAGCGATGTGCTTTGCCACCTCTCCCAAGGTCTCGCCAACGAGTCTGTTGGCCACACGCATCAGCTCTATCTCCTCTGGTGTCTTTAGGTAAATCATCTATTCGAATATAATCAATTGAAACAACACTACCTGTGGAGTATCAATATGCTGACACAGAGCCCGTACGTCCCTTGATACGTCCACTCTTGAGTAGACCATCGTAGTGACGCATCAAGAGGTGACTCTCGACTTGCTGTAGCGTATCTAGGACGACACCTACGAGGATGAGCAGTGATGTACCTCCAAAGAACTGTGCAAACGCCGAGCTAATACCCAGTATCTGAGCAAAGGCTGGCATGATAGCAACTAGTGCGAGGAAGAGTGCTCCAGGCAGTGTGATACGATCCATGATACCATCGAGATAGTCTCGTGTACTACGCCCGGGCTTGACGCCTGGGATAAATCCATTGTTACGCTTGAGGTCATCAGACATCTGCGTGGGGTTGATCGTGATCGCCGTATAGAAATAGGTGAAAAGGATGATCAACGTAGCAAAGATGAAGTTGTACCAGAAGCTTGTATTGTCAGACAATACCTGGATAAAGCGTGAGGGCGTACCATCGCCTCCTGTGAAGTAGCTAGCCAGTGAGATAGGTATAAACATGATCGCCTGAGCGAAGATGATAGGCATCACGTTGGCTGCATTCACCTTGAGAGGGATATACTGACGTGCACCTCCATACTGCTTATTACCCACTACACGCTTGGCATACTGCACGGGCACCTTGCGTGTACCCTGTACGAGTAGGATAGCTCCTGCAGTGACGAACAGTAGGAATACGATCTCAGCAAGAAATGCCACAAGTCCTCCCGATGAGCTGATGAGACGATAGTTAAACTCAGCTATCAGCGCATGAGGCAGACGAGCTATAATACCGATAAGGATGATGAATGAGATACCATTGCCGACACCCTTGTCTGTAATACGCTCACCCAGCCAAAGGACAAACATACTGCCCGCAGCTAGTATGACGGTAGCAAATACACGATACATGAAGCCCGAAGGTAGCGACGCTCCAGCAGCGCGCAGCTGCATGTCTAGATTCAACAGATAGGCAGGAGCCTGAATCAAGAGGATCAGCACCGTCAGGTAGCGTGTCCACTGATTGATCTTGCGTCGTCCGCTCTCACCCTCTCGTTGCATCTTCTGCATAGAGGGGATGATGATCGCTGCCAGCTGCATCACGATACTTGCCGAGATGTAAGGCATGATACCTAGAGCAAATATCGAAGCATTGGAGAAGGCACCTCCCGAAAACATGTTGAGCAGTGCCATCAGACCTTCACTGGTCTGGCTGGCTAGACTGGTCAGTGTATCGGGGTTGACTCCAGGCAATACGATGAAGCTACCTAGTCGGTATATGACCACATACAGGATGGTGATGAGAATCCGCTTACGCAGATCCTCAATCTTCCATATATTCTTAATTGTATCTACTAACCGCATATCAGCTTATCTTATTGTATCGATCCTCCCTGAGCCTCGATGAGCTCCTTGGCACGTGCTGAGTAAGCGTCGGCCTCGACCTGTATGGGTCGTGTCAGCTCACCCTGTGCTAGGATCTTTACTAAATCATTACGTGAGGCTAGACCAGCAGCGACTAGTATATCCTTGGTGATGACGGCTGTCTCTGCTTGATTAGGGAAGAATGTAGTATCCTGTGCCAAGTGCTCGAGAGCTGCTAGGTTCACAGGACGATAGTCTACCCTATTGATGTTGTTGAAGCCAAACTTAGGTAGGCGACGCTGTATAGGCATCTGACCACCCTCAAATCCGACCTTATGCTTGTATCCAGAGCGAGACTTGGCTCCCTTGTGTCCACGTGTAGACGTACCACCACGGCCAGAGCCCTGACCACGACCAATACGACGACGAGACTTGACAGAGCCCTCGGCTGGCTTAAGTGTAGATAAGTCCATTGCTATTATCTGTCTATATTTTATTACTCTACGACCTGAACCAAGTGGTGTACTTTGGCCACCATACCCCTAATCTGAGGGGTATCCTCATGCTCTACAATCTGGTGCATCTTGCGAAGACCTAGACCGTCGAGGGTGCGCTTCTGAGACTTGTTGCACCGTATGCGACTACGGACTTGCTCGATTCTGATTTTTGCCATAATACTCTTTACTTGTCTAGGTGATTATCCTTTAAACACGCGCTCTACAGAGATACCTCTGCTCTGAGCAACCATCAAGGGGCTACGTAGCTCAGCAAGTGCTGCGATAGTGGCCTTGACGAGGTTGTGAGGGTTAGTCGACCCCTGACTCTTTGCAAGGACGTCTGTAACACCTACACTGTCTAGTACCGCACGCATAGCACCTCCAGCGATGACTCCCGAACCGGCAGAAGCGGGGCGCAGCAAGATGCGAGCACCACCGAAGCGACCGATCTGCTCATGAGGTATGGTGCCGTTGTGAATGGGTACGCGTATAAGATTCTTCTTAGCAGCCTCTACGCCCTTGGCGATGGCTGCAGGCACTTCGCTGGCACGACCCATACCATACCCTACGACGCCGTCCTCGTTACCGACGACAACAATCGCAGCAAAGGTAAAGGTGCGACCACCTTTCGTGACCTTAGTTACTCGATTGATAGCTACTAGGCGATCCTTAAGATCTAGATCATTGGTAGCTGTGACTCTATTTGTTGCTATTGCCATGATGTGCTCTATGATTTAGAATTTAAGACCTCCTGTACGAGCTGCATCTGCTAGCTCCTTGACACGACCATGATAGAGATATCCATTACGATCGAAAACTACTGTATCAATGCCAGCAGCCAGAGCTACACGAGCTATCTCCTGTCCTACCTGAGCGGCTACCTCCTTCTTAGTACCAGAGGTCTCCATCTTGAGTGAGGAGGCACTCGCTAGGGTGCGTCCTTCTATATCGTCGATGACCTGTGCGTAGATCTGCTTATTGCTTCTGAACACAGACAGACGTGGTCTCTGAGATGTACCACTTATCTTGCCACGCACACGTGTCTTGATGTGCTTTCTTCTTTGTGCTTTCTTGTTCATATGACTCTTTACTTAGATAGTGGATACGACTTACTTACCAGCTGTCTTACCAGACTTGCGACGTACCTCCTCACCGAGGAAGCGAACACCCTTACCCTTGTAAGGCTCTGGCTTGCGGAATGAACGAATCTTAGCACAGACCTGTCCTAGTAGCTGCTTGTCGCAAGACTTTAGGATGATCTTAGGGGTCTGATTACGCACCATCTGCGTCTCGATCTTGATCTCGTCTGGCAGTACCAGATAGATGGCGTGTGTGAAGCCTAGTGATAGCTCTAGGATCTGCCCCTGATTGGTAGCACGGTAACCGACGCCTATTAGTTCGAGCGTCTGGGTGAACTCTTCGTGTACACCCGTCACCATGTTATGGATTAGCTGACGGTAGAGACCGTGTAGTGAGCGCTCCTGACGCTCATCTGAGTGACGTGTGAGTGTGATCTCGCCGTCCTCGACTGAGACCTCAATACGAGGATCTATATATTGCTTGAGCTCACCCTTGGGGCCCTTTACTGTTACGTAGTGATCCTCCTGAGAGACGGTCACGCCCTGTGGTATAGCTATGGGTAGTTTACCTATTCTAGACATATTGCTTTGCTATAAGGAGGATTAATATACATAACATAGTACCTCACCACCGATCTTGAGCTCACGAGCCTCTTTGTCTGTCATGACGCCGTGAGATGTAGATAGGATGGCGATACCTAGTCCATTGAGTACGCGAGGCATATCTTTGTAGCCTACATACTTACGTAAGCCTGGGCGTGAGACACGCTTGAGGCACTTGATTGCATTGACCTTGTTAGAGAGGTCATACTTGAGGGCGACCTTGATGGTTCCTTTGCATCCCTCCTCCTCAAACATATAGTTGAGGATGTAGCCCTTGTCAAAGAGGATCTTGGTGATGTCCTTCTTGATGTTGCTAGCTGGGATTTCTACCACACGGTGACCCGCTTTGATTGCATTGCGCAATCGGGTGAGATAATCTGCTATTGGATCTGTCATTGTGTATTAAGATTAAATTGATCTGGAGGGTTCCTAACTGACTTATAGCTCCTCTCCGAGATATCGTCTACTCATCTATTTTAAGACCTCCACTCCTTGCATGAAGGAGGTGATCATCATATAGTTATAGAGTCACGAGTACCGAGGTCGAGAGCCGTAAGAGACAGGCTACCCCAGACAATATTTAATTGATTCGCTGTCAGTCATCGCCCCATGCTCTCACTCCAAAGAGTGCGAGCATCTCATACATTTTCCCTGTTTAGAGGAGATATATGAGAGGACAATTCTAGGCAAAGATACAAATAGTCTAGATACTATGAAAACTTTCGGAGCCTGTCAGGAGCATATCGCACCTGCCAGACAGGCGGTGTACGATGCTCTAACTCGCTCTCAGCGTAGTATATCTAAGCCCTATAACTCTCTATAGATGACTTGCATCTCTCTATGAGAGTTTCTGTCCTCGTAGATGGGTGTCGACGAGAGATTTTTTTTTACCAGCTGGCTTTCTTCACCCCTGGGATAAGACCAGCAGAAGCCATCTCGCGGAACTGGATACGGCTGATGCCAAATTGTCTCATATAACCCTTGGGACGTCCCGTGATCTTGCAGCGGTTGTGCAGACGCACAGACGAAGAGTTGCGAGGTAGTGTCTGTAGCTTCTGCAGAGACTCATAGTCTCCAGCAGCTTTGAGCTCAGCACGACGCTTCGCATACTTCTGAACGAGCTTCTGGCGCTTGACCTCACGGGCCTTCATTGATTCTTTTGCCATAAACCTATATGTATCTTACTTATTAGTAGTACGGAAGGGAAGTCCAAATCGCTTGAGTAGCTCGAAGCCCTCCTCATCGGTAGGAGCCGAGGTTACAAAAGTGATGTTCATTCCTAGTATCTTCGTGATACTATCGAGGTTGATCTCAGGGAAGATGATCTGCTCCGAGATGCCTAGCGTATAGTTACCACGACCATCCAGCTTAGAGTTGATACCCTTGAAGTCACGGATACGTGGGAGTGCAACACGTACGAGACGCTCGAGGAACTCGTACATACGGTCACCACGCAGTGTCACCATGACACCGATAGGCATCTGCTTACGCAGCTTGAAGTTGGATATATCTTTGCGAGAGTATGTTGCTACTGCCTTCTGTCCGGTGATCTGTGTGAGCTCATCGATTGCGACGTCGATGATCTTCTTGTCACCCGTAGCCATGCCCAGGCCTTGATTGATGACGATCTTCTCTAGGCGAGGCACCTGCATGCTACTCTTGTAGGCAAAGTGCTTCATCAGATCGGGAGCGATCTGCTCGTTGTATAGCTTCTTAAGATTTACTGTCAGTGCCATAGTTACTTAATTACTTCTCCTGACTTCTTAGCGAAGCGTACTAGCTTACCGTTGTCATCACGGCGACGTCCTATACGCGTTCCTTTGCCAGACTGAGGATCTAGCACATTCAGGTTAGATATATGTATTGGAGCCTCCATGCTGAGAATAGCTCCCTGGGGGTTCTGTGCATTGGGCTTAGTATGCTTAGATACCATGTTAAGCCCCTCGACGATCGCACGCTGCTTCTTGACAAGTACCTTGAGGACACGTCCTGTCTTGCCCTTGTCTTCGCCAGCGTTTACCATGACGATGTCGCCTTTCTTGATATGAAACTTGCTCATCTCTATTCTCTCTATAAGTTAAAGGACCTCAGGAGCTAGAGACACGACCTTCATATTGACGGCACGTAGCTCACGAGCTACTGGTCCGAAGATACGTGTACCACGTAGCTCTCCATTGGGGGTGAGTAGTACGCAGGCGTTGTCATCAAAACGGATGTAGGAGCCGTCTGTACGACGTATCTCCTTTTTGGTTCTTACGATGAGAGCCTTAGCGACAGTTCCCTTCTTCATATCGCTAGAGGGGATGACACTCTTGACAGTCACCACGATGACATCTCCGACCGAAGCATAGCGACGGCGGGTGCCACCGAGTACACGGATACAGAGTACCTCGCGAGCACCACTATTGTCTGCTACATTGAGTCTTGATTCTTGCTGTATCATAGTTTACTTCGCTCTTTCTATAATCTCGGTGAGTCTCCAGCGCTTGGTGCGGCTCAGAGGGCGTGTCTCCATGATGCGGACACGATCACCGACGTTCGTTTCATTCTTCTCGTCATGTGCATAGTACTTCTTAGTCTTGCTGACGAACTTACCATATATAGGGTGCTTCTCTTTGAAGCGCGAGGCTACGGTGATGGTCTTCTCCATCTTATTGCTGGTGACGATCCCGATGCGCTCTTTTCTGTGTTTTCTTTCCATGTGAATATCAGTCTATTCTGCAGGGTTAGTTATTTGTCTCTCGCTCAGCGAGGACAGTTTTGAGACGAGCGATCGTGCGACGCTGCTCTCTAAAAGCTGCAGGGTTCTCAGCTGGAGAGACATAGTGGTCTATCCTCTTCTGCTGGTAGGAAGCCTGCTCAGCCTCTATGCGCTCACGGATCTCCTCCGTTGTGAGCTCTTTGATTTCGCTTATCTGCATAGCTGTATAAGGTCTAGCGGATTAAACATTAGGGTTAGCAGCGTCGAAGTCTCGACGTACGACGAACTTTGTCGTGACTGGTAGCTTCTGAGCAGCCAGACGTAGAGCCTCCTTTGCGACTTCGTAAGGTACGCCCTCTACTTCAAAGAGCATACGACCAGGAGTCACTGGAGCGACGAATCCCTCGGGATTACCTTTACCTTTACCCATTCGCACCTCAGCAGGCTTTGCTGTGATTGGCTTGTCGGGGAAGATGCGGCACCAGACCTGTCCTTGACGCTGCATGTAGCGCGTTACTGCGATACGAGCGGCCTCTATCTGACGGCCTGTGATCCACTTACTCTCTAGGCTCTTGATACCAAAAGAACCAAATGCGAGCTGGTTGCCACGCTGTGCATTGCCCTTCATGCGGCCCTTTTGTTGCCTTCTAAATTTAGTCTTCTTAGGTTGTAACATAGCTGTGGTCTTTGATTAGCGATTAGATCTATTGCGTCCTCCACGACGGAATCCACGACGCTCGCCACGAGAGTCACCACCTCGGCGCCCTGCCTGACGGCGTGGCTGTGAGAGATCAGGAGCTAGATCGCGGCGCTCATATACCTCGCCGTTCATGATCCAGACCTTGACACCTATCATACCCACCTTGGTGAGAGCTCCAGTCTGAGCGTAGTCGATGTCAGCACGTAGTGTATGTAGCGGAGTGCGTCCCTCCTTGTATAGCTCTGCACGAGCCATCTCAGCATTGTTGAGACGACCAGAGAGTTGTATCTTGATACCCTCAGCACCAGCGCGCATAGCGTTTGCGATAGCCATCTTGACGGTACGTCGGTATGACATACGTCCCTCTAGCTTGCGTGCTATATCGTTGGCTACGATGACGGCATCGACCTCTGGCTTGCGCACCTCGTAGATATTGATCTGTATGTTGTCAGCCTTAGTAACCTTTTTGAGCTCAGCCTTGAGGTTCTCCACGTTTTGACCACCCTTACCGACGATCATGCCTGGACGAGCGGTGCATATTGTTATGGTTATGACCTTGAGGGCGCGCTCTATGATGATCCGGCTTACGAGAGCACCAGATAGTCTTGTGTTCAGGTACTTTCTGATACGGTCATCCTCTACTAGGGTATCGCCATAGTTGCGACCACCATACCAGTTAGAGTCCCAACCACGTATGTAGCCGAGTCTGTTTGCTATTGGATTAATTTTCTGTCCCATGTCAGTTACTTAGCTACGTTATTAACTATTTGGTCGACCCACACGGTGATGTGATTCGAACGCTTACGGATTCTGTAGCCACGGCCTTGTGGGGCTGGGCGTAGACGCTTGAGCGTGACGCCCTCGTCTACATAAACCTTGGAGACGTAGAGCTCACCCTCATCAGCCTTACGGCCGTTGAGCTGCTCCCAGTTAGAGACAGCGCTACGTATGAGTTGCTCAACACGCTGAGCAGCTACACGGCGAGAGCTAAATCTCAGGGTAGCCATCGCGCGCTCTACCTCCATGCCTCTTATATTGTCGACGACTAGACGCATCTTGCGGGGAGATGTGGGCACGTTGCGTAGTCTAGCTACAGCGGCCTGTGTCACAGTCTCCTGAGCCGTCGTCTCTATTGTATCTTGATTATTGGCACTCATGTGTGATAATTACTTTGATTCGATTTATTACAGGGTGCTAACTAGCGGTTGCCAGAGTGACCACGGAAGGTACGCGTAGGAGCGAACTCTCCGAGCTTGTGACCTACCATATTCTCTGTAACAAATACAGGTATAAAACTCTTGCCATTGTGTACGGCGATCGTATGTCCCACGAAGTCTGGAGAAATCATTGAGGCGCGAGACCAAGTCTTGATGACCGATTTCTTGCCACTTTCATTCATAGCCAAAACTTTCTTTTCGAGCTTGACGCTGATAAATGGCCCTTTCTTAAGTGAACGACTCATGTGTTTAGTTCTTGCTTAAATGATACAATGATTACTTCTTACGCTTGGCTCTCTCGATGATGTACTTAGAGGAGTGCTTCTTAGGAGCTCTCGTCTTAAGACCCTTAGAGTATAGACCCGTACGTGAGCGTGGGTGTCCTCCAGAGGCACGACCTTCACCACCACCCATTGGGTGATCGACAGGGTTCATAGCCACACCGCGTACTCGTGGTCTGCGACCTAGCCAGCGTGTACGGCCAGCCTTGCCTGATCTCTCGAGTGCGTGGTCAGAGTTACCGACACTACCTATCGTAGCTTTGCATGCAGCGAGGATACGGCGAGTCTCTCCACTAGGCATACGTAGTACGACATAATTATCTTCACGAGCTACCAGCTGTGCGAAGGCACCAGCACTACGTACCAGCTTACCACCCTGACCAGGGCGTAGCTCCACGTTGTGCACGATCATACCGACAGGTACCTTAGCTAGTGGTAGTGCGTTACCTACCTCAGGTGTTGCGTTTTCACCTGACATCACTTGCTGGCCTACAGTCAGTCCGTTAGGAGCGATGATATAGCTCTTAGCTCCATCGGCATAGTATAGGAGTGCGATGCGAGATGATCTGTTTGGATCATACTCGATACTCTTGACTGTAGCGGGGATGCCATCCTTAGTTCTCTTGAAGTCGATGAGACGATACTTACGCTTGTGACCACCACCTACGTTGCGTATGGTCATCTTACCAGTATTGTTACGACCACCCGATTTACGAGCTCCAACTACAAGAGACTTCTCTGGTGCACTGGCAGTGATGGCGTCAAATGCACCAATAGTTTTGTGTCTTTGCCCCGGCGTTGCGGGCTTTAGTTTACGGATTCCCATTGCTTATATATTGCTAAAGAAATCGATTGTATCCTCACCCTGGAGCGTTATGAAAGCCTTCTTGAAGGCTGGCTTACGACCCGTGATGACACCCGACTTGGTATAGCGACTAGAGCGCTTACCATCGTAGCGACAGGTGTTGACACTATCGACCTTGACGTTGTACATCTTCTCGACAGCATTACGTATCTCAATCTTGTTTGCAGTGGGTGCTACTAAAAAGGCGTAGCGCTGCTGATTGCTCTCAGTGATTGCTGTCATCTTCTCTGAGATTATTGGTTTGATTATGATTCCCATATCAATGCTCTACTAGTGTGTTTCGACTTAAAACATCTCATTGACCTGTGCTAGAGCATCCTCTGTGAAGACTATCTTGCGACAATCCAGCACACAATAAGTATTGAGATCTTGAGCACGTATGATGCTGACACCTGGGATGTTGCGAGCACTGAGTGCTACCGTATCCTCTATCTGTGAGACCACGTAGAGAGTCTTCTGACCATCTACGTTGAGTGCCTTTGCCATGCTCACAAAAGACTTGGTCTTGGGAGCCTCAAAAGAGAGCTGATCCAGTACCATGATCTGATTGTCCTGAGCCTTGTAGGTGAGGGCACTGCGACGTGCTAGCTGGCGGAGCTTCTTGTTGAGCTTGAAGCTGTAGCTACGTGGGCGAGGTCCGAAGACGCGCGCACCACCACGTAGGATGTTAGAGTTGATATCACCACGACGTGCGCCACCCGTACCCTTCTGGCGGAATAGCTTGCGTGTAGATCCACTCATCTCACTACGCTCCTTGGTTTTGTGCGTACCCTGACGCTGATTAGCGCGGTACTGCTTGACGGTTAGATAGATAGCGTGATCATTGGGCTCTATGCCAAAGACGGAGCTCTCCAAGGCTATCTTACGTCCCGTATCTTCACCTTGTATATTGTAGATTGATAGTTCCATTACTTCTCTATTGCTATGATTGAACCCTTAGCTCCAGGCACGCTACCCTTGAGTACGAGGATATTATGCTCGGGCATTACTTTGATCACCTCGAGGTTTTGTACCGTGACGCGCTTATTGCCCATCTGTCCAGCCATGCGTGTACCCTTAAAGACCTTTGCAGGGTAAGAGCAGGCACCGACAGCACCGGGTGCACGTAGACGGTCATCCTGACCGTGTGTCGACTGACCGACACCGCCGAATCCGTGACGCTTGACTACACCTTGGAATCCTTTACCCTTGCTCGTCCCGTGCACATCCACATAGTGGGTGTCGTTGAAGAGCTCTACGGTGATCTCATCACCGAGCTTGTAATCTGATCCAAAGCCCATGAACTCGGCCAAGTGGCGCTTGTTAGTTACTCCAGCTGCCTTGAAGTGTCCCTGCAGTGGGCGTGTCGTATGCTTGTCTTTAGCATCCTGAAAGCCCAGCTGGATCGCTTCATACCCATCGCGGTCAGCAGTCTTTACTTGAGTCACTACACAAGGACCTACTTCGATGACAGTGCATGGCACATTAACGCCCTCGGCACTGAATACGGAAGTCATTCCGATTTTCTTTCCTAATAATCCTGGCATTTCTGTAGTTGATTACTCTGGTTAATACTTAATTTCGATGTCTACGCCACTGGGCATCTCCAGCTTCATCAGCGCATCAATCGTAGGTGCTGAGGCATTGTAGATGTCGATCAGACGCTTGTGAGCATTTAGCTCAAACTGCTCACGGCTCTTCTTATTGACGAAGGTGGAGCGGTTCACCGTAAAAATACGCTTATGCGTGGGCAGTGGTATAGGACCACTGACCAGCGCATTAGTATTCTGTACGGCCGTGACGATCTTCTCGGCAGACTTGTCTACGAGCATGTGGTCGTAAGACCTCAGCTTGATTCTGATCTTTTGGCTCATTACTATATTGTGAGATTATTACTTTATCAAATCAACGCGACCATTGAGTTCCTCAAGGATCTTCTTAGCTATTGACGAGGAGACCTCTGCATAGTGTGAGAAGCTCATCGTACTGGAGGCACGACCACTCGTGATCGTACGTAGGGCGGTCACATAGCCAAACATCTCGCTTAGAGGCACCTTAGCCTTGATAACCTGAGCGCCAGAGCGGTTGACCTCTGAGCCCTCGACCTGACCACGACGCTTGTTAAGGTCGCCGATCACGTCACCCATGTTCTCCTCAGGCGTTACCACCTCAAGCTGCATGATAGGCTCCATAAGCACGGGGCTAGCCTTCTCTGAAGCCTCCTTAAAGGCCATCATAGCGGCTACCTCAAAGGAGAGCTGATCTGAGTCTACGGGGTGGAAAGATCCATCCACGAGTGTCACCTTGAGACTATCTAGAGGATAGCCGGCGAGGACACCACTCTTCATAGCCTTCTCAAAGCCCTTCTGGACAGAGGGGATAAACTCCTTCGGGATATTACCACCCTTGACCTCGTCGACAAACTGTAGAGCTCCGTCGAAGTCCTCATCGGCTGGACCAAACTTGATGATGATATCAGCGAACTTACCACGACCACCAGACTGCTTCTTGTATACCTCGCGTAGGTCCACAGTCTGAGTGACAGCCTCCTTGTAAGCCACCTGTGGCTGACCCTGGTTGCACTCGACCTTGAACTCACGCTTCAGACGGTCTATAATGATGTCTAGGTGTAGCTCACCCATACCGCTGATGACGGTCTGACCCGTCTCCTCATTGGTCTTGACAACAAATGTTGGATCCTCCTCTGCGAGCTTAGCAAGACCGACACCGAGACGATCCATATCCTTCTGCGTCTTAGGCTCGACAGCGATACCGATCACAGGATCGGGGAAGTCGATAGACTCCAGTACGAGTGGTGCATTCTCATCGCAGAGCGTGTCACCCGTACGGATATCCTTAAAGCCTACACCAGCACCGATATCACCCGTACCGATAGTCTCCATCGGGTTCTGGTGATTAGAGTGCATCTGGAAGAGGCGTGAGATACGCTCCTTCTTACCAGAGCGAGAGTTAAAGACGTAGCTACCAGCGTCAATGTGACCACTATATACACGGAAGAAGCAGAGACGACCTACGAAGGGGTCGGTAGCGATCTTAAAGGCCAGTGCACTCATCGGTGCATCGGGATCGACCTCACGCACCTCCTCCTTGTCAGAGTCTAGTGCATGACCTACCACCTCTGGCGTATCCATAGGACTGGGTAGATAAGCACAGACAGCATCTAGGAGCGTCTGTACGCCCTTATTCTTAAACGAAGAGCCACAGAGCATCGGGAAGATCTCCATCGCTAGTGTAGCCTTGCGGATAGCTGTACGGATCTCATCCTCTGTGATCGTAGAGGGATCATCAAAGTACTTCTCCATGAGAGTCTCGTCAGTCTCTGCGAGCGTCTCTAGGAGCTTATCTCTCCACTCCTCAGCATCAGCGCGAAGGTTGTCAGGGATCTCATCGATCTCGTACTCAGCACCCATGGTCTCATCGTGCCAGATGATAGCCTTCATGGTTATCAGGTCAATAACCCCCTTGAAGGAGTCCTCCTCACCGACAGGAATCTGGATAGGGCAAGCCTTAGCTCCGAGCATGTCAACCATCTGACGCTGCACCTCGTAGAAGTTTGCGCCCGAACGGTCCATCTTATTAATGTATGCGATGCGAGGCACCTTGTACTTATCAGCCTGACGCCATACAGTCTCACTCTGAGGCTGTACACCGCCCACGGCGCAGAACGTAGCCACGGCACCATCAAGGACACGGAGTGAACGCTCTACCTCAACGGTAAAGTCCACGTGTCCCGGAGTGTCGATCAGATTGATCTTATACTTCTTATCGTCATAGGTCCAGAAGGTCGTAGTAGCAGCCGAGGTGATCGTGATACCACGCTCCTGCTCCTGCGCCATCCAGTCCATCGTAGCGGCACCATCGTGTACCTCTCCGATCTTGTGTGTTAGTCCGGTGTAGAAAAGTATACGCTCAGAGGTCGTCGTCTTACCAGCATCGATGTGTGCCATGATGCCGATATTACGAGTTTGCTCTAGCTTAGAATGAATTGCAGACATAGATTTTATGGTTAGTGTAGGTTAGAAGCGGAAGTGTGCGAAGGCACGGTTAGCCTCAGCCATACGATGTACGTCCTCCTTACGCTTGAACGCACCACCCTGACTATTGTAGGCATCCATGATCTCTGCTGCGAGCTTGTCAGCCATAGTCTTACCACCACGCTTACGGGCGAAGATGATTAGATTCTTCATGGAGATAGACTCCCTACGCTCTGGACGTATCTCTGTCGGCACTTGGAAGGTTGCTCCTCCGATACGACGAGACTTAACCTCTACGTGGGGGGTTACATTATCGAGAGCTGCCTTCCAGATCTCTAGGGCGCTCTTCTCCTCTTGCGACATCTTATCCTTGACTATATCAAGGGCTCTGTAGAAGATGCTATATGCAAGACTCTTCTTGCCATCATACATGAGGTGGTTCACAAACTTTGTGACCTGACGATCTCCAAATACGGGATCGGGCAGTACCTGCCTCTTCTTAGGCTTAGCCTTTCTCATTGTTTCGTGATATTATACTATTGTCTCGTCGTCTTATTTGGGTTGCCATCATAATGATCTGTTGTCTTCAACGCTCCCTCTGGAGCATTTACTCAACCTATCCTTGATCTCCAAGGATTAGCTCATCCAAATAGAACCACGGGGACAAATGTGGTTACTAGATTTAGATTGCACTCCTACGCTAGACATGTACGACTCTCTAGAGAGCTCAGACACCCTGCTACAAGGAGTGTAGTTAGATTTTTCTGTGGGGAGAGGTACTCGCTGATGTACCTATTATATATAGTATACTCACCCGCTAGAGGGGAGTAACAGGCCGAGGGGGATAGTAGGCCATCCAGCACCTCGCCACGGCATCTCAATCTAGGCGACTAGTTTACTTCGCCTTAGGACGCTTAGCTCCGTACTTAGAGCGACGCTGGCGACGACCATCGACACCAGCTGTATCGAGTGCGCCACGCACTATATGGTAGCGTACACCAGGCAGGTCCTTGACACGACCGCCACGCACCAATACGATACTATGCTCCTGAAGGTTGTGACCCTCACCGGGGATGTAGGCATTCACCTCCTTGCCGTTGGTCAGACGCACACGAGCCACCTTACGCATAGCCGAGTTAGGCTTCTTAGGGGTGGTTGTGTAAACGCGGACACAGACGCCACGACGCTGTGGGCATGAACCCAAGGCTGGAGACTTACCTTTTTCCTCAAAGGTCTCTCGTCCCTTTCTTACTAACTGTTGGATAGTAGGCATTAACTTCTCGTTTACTTAATTCTTGATTTACAAATATGATTCTCGTGCTACCCTGCTATAAGACACTGCAGCTACGACCAAGTCGCACATCACAGCTACCCACAGTAGGTATAGCGGGGACAAAGGTACAAAAACTTTTTGACCTGACAAGTGAGTGTAGAGATTAGAAGTTAGAGACCAGAGGTTAGACGAATAACGGTTGTAGGGACGCACGATCTGTGCGTCCGTTGTATCAAAGGTTACAGTGTCAGGGCTTTAACGGGGACGGACGCACGACCGTGCGCCCCTACATTTCGCTACACGTCTCTCTAACCCCTCCGACCCACGGCTATGATTCGTCGGACCTCTTGCGAGGTCCTTCTGTGTGCGTCTGTCTATTATGCTGCTGGTATTACAGCATTTGATGGCTGAATTTGTCGTGCTGACGTAGCTTGTGTAGGGGCGGACCTGCGTGTCCGCCCGCAGAAGAATAGACTGCGCTCAGGTGAGGACGGGCGGACACACAGGTCCGCCCCTATGGTGGAAGCATCCACCCCGCCGAGCGGTTCACCCGAAGAGATGTCGACCGAGCTTGCGAAACGAGAAAAACTTCGCATTTTACTTGCATATGAACTTAGAAAGCACATCGTTACTCGTCTCGCTCTAGCCTTCAATCGCTAACCTCTAACCTCTCCGACACCTTTCTTGCGAAAAAGGACCTCGCAAGAGGTCCGACGCATCGTAGCCGTCGGTCGGAGGGGCTACGGCCCCGAACGACCGATGGAAAGGCGAACGTGGTAGATGATCGACCCCTTGCAGGTCGGACTAGACAACGGCTACAGCCCCAGTCAGACCGCTCTTATTGTCGAACTTTCCAGTTTTTCTTCCTTGCAGTAGCTACGTGAGCAGCGCTATACTTGTTTCTATCCCTTCTCTCAGAGTAGCGATCTACTAGAAAAATAGTACCACTCTTCTTTTTCCTTCGATTGGGAAGACTATTCACCAACTTGGTCATAGCCTTGTCATTGATACAATTACTGTAGCAATAAAGAGTAACCAACCTAGTACACTCAGATAGGTTCAAGCTGGTCAGCTTATTGATGCAGCAGTCAAGCAGTGTTAAAGCGATGTTCTTTGACACGTCTAAGCTCGTCAGTCGATTGCTGAAGCACCTAAGCTCTGTCAAGGCGATGTTCTTTGACACGTCCAAGCTGGTCAGTTGATTGATCTGGCAGTCAAGCTTTGTCAAGGAGGGACAGCCCGACAGATCCAAGCTGGTCAGTTTGTTGAGACCGCAATCAAGATCTGTCAAGGCGATGTTCTTTGACACGTCCAAGCTCTTCAGTTGATTGTCGAGGCAAATAAGCTTTGTCAAGGCGGTATTCTTTGACACGTCCAAGCTGATCAGTTGATTCTCGTCGCACTCAAGCTTTGTCAAGGCGGTGTTCTTTGACACGTCCAAGCTGGTCAGTCGATTGGCGGAGCAATTAAGATATGTCAAGGCGGTGTTCTGCGACACATCCAAGCTGGTCAGTCGATTGCCGGAGCACCCAAGCTCTGTCAAGGCAGTATCCTTTGATACGTCCAAGCTGGTCAGTTGATTTCCGTCGCAGTTAAGCGTTGTCAAGGCGGTGTTCTTTGACACGTCCAAGCTGGTCAGTTGATTCCAAGAGCAGTCAAGCTCTGTTACGTCGCCACGGATGGTGATCGTTTGGCTAGTGAGCCTATGGGACTTGCGATCGAGATTGTCCGTTTTCCCAGCCTCTTGAACCCCCTCAATGGTGACGTTGCCATTGGCTTTGATGCCCAAATAGATTTCCTCACCGACCCTCTGAGAGGTGGTCATGGTGATGACGCCTTGGGCGAGGAGGGAGGTGAAAGTGAGGAGCGTGCCGAGGAGAACGAAGAGCCAGATGCGTAGATGTTTGCTCATAGTGTAGCTAGAGATCAGAGGTTAGAGACTAAAGGTCAGAAGTTATGGGGAGGTGTGAAGGCTCTGCTGTACGAGCTGTGCCTTCTGCGAAGTTATACCTTTATTGCGAGTTGAGCAAGAGAGGGAGGAGGAGAAGTTAGAGATTAGAGGGGAAGAGATCGGAGCAATCGGAGGTGTCGGAGCTATCAGAGCGATCGGACGGGGAACCGTTGTCGTGAAGCACGGGACGAGTAACCGCTGTAGGGACGCTCGGTGAGTGTTTAGCGGGAGGCGTCCGTCCCCGTTAAAACCCTGACGCGGTCTCGCTTTGACACAACGGACGCCCTCCCGCTAGACACTCCCGTGCGTCCATACAAAGGTTACTCGTCTAATATGACTCCTCGGTAGGAAATCGGGAAGCGTCAGGGAGGAAACGAAATTTCCCCACGGAGGGCCGAAATAAAACTTCGGAAGAATGAAATCATAAGTCCGAAGAATTTTCCTGCGCCTCACTGGATAATCAGAGATCTCTACCTGGGGATTTACGATTTCCTCCATTGAGACTGTTGCAAAAGTCAACAGTCTCACATAGGGAGGTTGAGTTCACTATATATAATAAGGTGTCAGTCCTACTCTCTAACTTCTAATTTCTAACTTCTCCCCTCTAATCTCTAACTTCTAACCTCTAATCTCTATTTACATATCTTTACGGGGAAA
>ERZ773148.256-NODE-256-length-46035-cov-7.109287_pt1 | contig 46035 bp, 69 predicted proteins | sample MGYA00580846_ERZ773148 | MGnify/ENA primary metagenome ERZ773148 (study PRJEB29015, sample SAMEA2737879) | human gut metagenome | biome: human gut; feature: human-associated habitat; material: faeces | place: China | collected 2012 ... | reverse complement strand
TGAGAAGCGTTCTTCGAGTCATCGAGGATCATTGGAAAATTATTAAGCATATCTGCTCTAGTCTCTAATGATGTATCTGTTGATCGAAAGTTTCCAACGTAAGCTCCCGGCGCAGGATTTCCCCAAACTGATGCCGCTATATTGATCGTTACTGTCTTTCCACCACCTGTCTGTCCGTAGAAATCTACGATGAACGGTAATACATCAAGCGGCTGTACAAGCACACTTGCAAAAGATGCCGCCAGTGCTATTCGTGGCTCTAATCGTCCGCACGACCGCAGCTGTTTAGCTAGAGTTACCCATTTGAAGTAATCTCCATTTTCCTGTATGCTTTGGAATAGTGTTTTAAAGCGGTATTCGCCATCAAAAACAATTGAAAGGTCGTAAGGCACAAATACATTGCCATGCCACCCTAACTTGCTTGTAGAGTGCTGTATGTCGATCATATCGGCATTGTACATTTCAACATCCGCCAGATACTTTACGAGAAGCCTTGCATTCTCTGAGTTGACCTGCACCCCGAACCTTGCAAGATTAGTTATTGCTCTGGAAGTCACAATGTCAATTTTTGGAACAGTTATTTCTGTCCAGTAGCCATCTCTCTTAAATGCTACAGTGATCTGTTCTTCTCCTGTCTCGATGTTTTTTAGCCGACGTATCGGCATGATCGGGTGGTGACATACAAGTTCTCTTGCCTTAGATGTTTCAGAGGAAAATATTCCGTTCTCTGTAGCTATCCAGCTGCCACAAGCCATGTTAGGATATTCCTTATCAACAGAATCAGGATAGAAATTTGTGATGTTTTCAACCAACTGCATAGAACGATTTGCTTTTTCTTCTTTTTCCTTTTCCTGCTCTGCTTTCTGAAATTCCTTTATGAACTCTTCTGCTATATGTTTCGCTTTCACACTTTTTGCCCGGTCCATCAGTTTAAATTTGATTTCGGAACGATCGATTTTACTTTTTATCGCAAAAAGTTCTTCATACAGTTGCTTTTCCATAAAGTCTTGTGCTTGTAAATTTCCAATATTTTCAAGAATTTTCCTCACCTCCTGACTTAACAGACAGCAATTCATGTCTGCTTTTTTCTTTCTCGAGATTGAATTGGCACATATACCACTCTTCTGAATCAGGAGGGAACGTTTTTAGTGCTGTTTCGTACATAAGTATGTTCTTTTCTACCTGCTCAAGCTCGTTTGGGACCTGATCAGGATTGCATTTTTTTGATTTAATATCTCGCATTTCATGTCTGATCTGGTTACGACTTTTACCTTTTTTTGAAATATAAGTACCGCCCAGCTCGATAAATGCAGTACTAAAAGGGACGGATTCGTATTGCATCACGAAATCAAACACATCGCCACCGGTTCCGCAGCCGAAGCAGTAAAAGGAATCATCGTAGATTTTGCAGGATGCTGATTTTTCCTTGTGAAAAGGACAACATATAAATCCTGCTCTATTCGGCTTTAGTCCGTACCTGGAAAGGATCTCCGACATTTTCACTGACTGTTTAATTTCTTCTTTCGTCATGTCAGCAACTTCACGATTCTCTTACCAGTTTCTTCTTTTGTACAGAATTCAAATCGAACTCCGTATCTATCCCTGATTGTGCAGAGAGATTTATATAACTGGCAGCCATCAACAGCCTTGTCAGAAATTACAGTCTTTACCTTTTTGCCGTTTACCGTCCTCCAGATAACTTTATGTTTTCGGGGATTCTCCCAGAAATATACATCGCCAACTGATTTAATATCTGGTCCATGCTCACATAGGATAATTAACTGTATGCCTGCTTCACGTGCCCTAATCAGCTCCGCTTTGAACCTTTCGTGCTGCTGGCAGACATTTCCACATAACTCCTGTAAATCCTTTTTACGATCAATACAGAGCTTTGCATTGTCTAATGATTGATAATCACCACAATACAATTTCGAGCGAAAATACTGCACTCCAATGTTATCAAACTGACTCTGAATCCGTTCCCATTCTGATTTATGTTCCCTTGTGTCCACTTGTATAACCATTAAAAACACATCCTTTTAATTGAACGGAAGTTCTTCCTGTACGCTGTCTGGAATACTCATAAAGTCCGTACCTACCGGATTCGCTCCCATGATAGCTTCTTCTTTCAGATGATCGTCATAGGCTCTCGTGGCGCGCTCTTCTGGGATATCTACATCCTTAATTCCTTCAATACTGCGGAACCATGCAAGCTTGTGACGTTTCACTTCTTTATTGTCGTACCAGTCTCTCTCCAGACGGAAGATGCCGCCGATCAGTTTTCCCTTAAACTGCTGCCCGAAATTATCGCCCCACTTAACGGCAAATCCCGGATTTGACTTTTCTACGCATGTGATAAATGTTTTAAGGTTACGGACGCCATAATCTACACTCTCGTCAATGACCATATAGTTAGTGCCGGCGTTCGGATATTTCTTGTCTGGACGAATGTCATTTTCAAACTGCTTCATAAAATAACCCGCCTGTTCGTCTCCTTCTGCGAAATCAAACAAGATAACAAGCATATCAAGTCCACCCTGGGATTTTTTCTCTGATACCTGCTTAATTACCATCTTATGACCACCAAGCTTAATTGGTTCAAATTCTCCTGCTGCCTGTGTAGTATCGTAATTATTTGGTTTCTGCATTGCCTGTTCCTCCTAATTCATAATAATCTCTGATAACCTTGTCAACTTCTGCAAGGTCGTTATCAATAGTCAACGTGTCAAACATCCCGATCGGGGACTTGCTTACTGCTCCCTGACTGGACTGGGTGACAAATAAGTGTTTCCCGCTCTCTTCGATGCAGCGAAGAACGATGGTAAACATGCCCTCGATGCAAACTTTTTCGTCCAGAAGCTTACCAATTGTCTTAGGTTTTACTTCCCCGGAATCGTCTTTTTCTTCATGCATCATGAGGTAAACAATTTTATTCTGCGGTACTTTTGTTACAATGAACTGGATAAGATTCCAGAAATAGTCTCCGATATCATTGTACAGAGCGAACACTGCATTGCCTTTTCCAGCAGAAGCGTGTCCCTTCATGAAATGATTCGTAATAAGATAACCTGCATCATCAATTACGATTGACTCCGCTTTTGATGCGATCAGGCACTTCATTACCTGCTGGTAATCATCTGTAAACCATCCGTCAATCTTGCCTTTAAACGGAAGTGGCTTATTTAATACTCTAATAAGGTTCCAGTGTTCATTCTGACAGTTTCTCAAACTGGTGCTCTTGCCAGAACCAGATTTTCCAATAATTAATACTGGTGTTGCCATTGCTATTCCTCCTTGTATGATTTCTGAGCCGTTAAAAGCCCATTTAGAGCCTGTACGTAGCTCGCTAATGTCCTCGCCTTGTACGAACTCTCGATGTAGTTATCAGCTACAAGGGAAAGCTGCTCGTCTATCAGAGCAAGGATTTCATCAATTCTCTCCTGCATCTTTTCTCACCTCGCTAAAGAAACAGTAAACATTGTCAGATCCATCTCCTCTCGCCGGATTCTGCTCGCCGCTTGGAAAGATTCCACCAGCGCAATGATACTCAAGATGATTCAGATACATGTCCGGATTTTCCCAGTCAAGAATGTACTGCTTCCGTCTGCTCAGCTCCTCCAGAAGTTCGTTCACTGTCGCTGTCAGCTCCATTGTCGGCAGGAGCTTCAGCTCTGTCTGATTCAGCATTTAACGGGCACCCCCCATCTATCAGAAGTTCCAGCAAGAAAGCTTTGATTTTATTGAGACTTTCACGACTTTCTTTTTCGTAAACTTTTTCGTAAAACGGATCAAAAGATACACTCTGATACAAATCCCATTTAAATTTTTCTTCGGGAAGACTAACATCTTCCTTTCTTCTAAGTCCACATACGCTCATGCCATAAATTGAATAATTGAACGAGGCATTTGCTGTCGGAACTTCATTCGCGACTCTTTTACAGAGTTTATAAATCTCATCGATTTCTTTCTCAAACATTCCCATTCTCCTTTCTCTCTGGCGTATCAATATCCCAGAGAATTCCATATACGATCATCGTGGTCATTGCCGCCGCAAAAAGCTGTCTGCCCGGTCCGCCCCACTGCCAGAAGGGTAGGAATGTGGAAAAGCTCCCGATCAGTGCGGCACAAATGATGTTTTTCAGATTATTCACTGATACCCCCTATGATCCACGCAAGGTTGCTCGCCACCAGTGCAGCGGCCGTTACAGCCCATGCGGTGAACCATTTTCTTGACTTTCTCTTGCTTTCTTCGACGATTTCAGTCGCAAGCGCTACTTCGATGTCAGTCCATGTTGGCTGATTTTCGTTTCTAATTTCACTCATATCTAGCTAATTTCTCCTTATTTATTCTTTTTTGTCTTTACAATTAGCAGATAGAGAACTATAATGTATCTATCCACTAAGGTGCTTTAGTGGGTGCAAAGCTCCGGGGTGGAGGTTTCGGCTCCCTCCGGGGCACTCACTTATTGAGAGCTTCTTTGCCTTTCCAGACATGACCAGTTACTTCATAGACTTTCCTAGGGCTTATGATGTATGTGATTCGGCCACCGGAAAGGCTTTTTGCTGGCTTGTTATTCTGCACAGCTACGCCGATCGGCAACCATCCGTACACAATTCCTGCTCTAATTGATGTTACAGGAAGTCCGATCAGTTGACTCGCATCAGATACGCTCATACTCTCTGATGAGAACTCTGGCATCTGTGGAATGCCGGAAATGATTCTCGCGACTTCTTCGGCAAATTGATGGACTTCTGCGCTTTCTTTGATGTAAGTATCAACTTCGCTCATTTCATGCTCCTTTCTTACTTTCTTTCTGGTCAGAATCATCTGGCTTATTCTCAGAAAAACTTTCCGTCTTACCAAGAATGTATCCCTTGTCAAACTCTGACATATTAGGAATCGCTTCTTTCAGCTTTTCAATGATTCTTTTTTCTTTTTCAGACATATACTCACCTCTTTTCTTGTGATATACTCCCTGTATATGGGAGGTGATTAAAATAAATCAAATTGTTTCAATTTTAAAATCGGCTAAAGAAATCATTACGTTTGAAAATGTTTCCTTTATGCTTGGGTTAATAGGGTCTGCTGGAACTGCATGGAACTTATTCCAATCTCGAAAAAAGATAGAGTTTATTCCTATTGGTTTCAAGTTGAAAGATAATAATGAACTGATTGTTCATTTTGAAATCATCAATCATTCCAGAGTTGCCATATCAATCGTAAATATTTCTTATGTGTATAGCGGAACCCATTATTCATGCTTAAAAGGGCGTGCTATTGGCGAGTCAATTTATCACGAAAGAATGCAATTAAAGAACCTAACAGACTTCTATACACAACCTTTTCCGCTACAATTGGTTGGACTTGGCGGTACTTCGGAATATATTCGATTTGAACTTCCGAAAGAAATTCATCCAGATTTTTCCAAACCTCAGACTTTTCAAGTGTCTGCCAATCGTGGAATGGCAACTGAAATGAAACTTCTGCTAACTGATCCGGATTCATCCAGTTTACATAAATTTCATATTCGGACTTCAATTCGTTCTCTCTTTCAAAAGTGGTTTTCAAGCAATCACCATTGAAAGTTTGAGATATCATTTTTTTACTGCCGAGCGGACTGTATTTCATGTTTTCACCTCCTTGCTTTGTGAGTTTATAATATCACGACGTGAGTTATATGTCAACACTAAATATTGACTTTGTGAGTTTTTTATGATATATTATCATTGGAGGTGAGGAAAAGTGAAAGACAGAATCAAACAAGTGCGCAAATCCCAGAATCTCACTCAGACAGCATTTGGAGACATAATTGGAGTAAAGGGAAATACCATTACTAATTATGAAACTGGTTTAAGAAATCCAACAGATGCTGTTATCAAATCTATATGCAGAGAGTTTGGAGTGAGTGAAGAATGGCTCAGAACAGGAAAAGGAAATATGTTTGTACCCGGAATTAAAGACAAACAAATTTCTGCCATGCTTGCAGACGTAATGAAATCTGGAGAAGATTCTTTCCGACACCGTCTCGTGTCTGCATTAGCCAGATTGGATGATGAGGGATGGGACAATTTAGAAAAACTTATTGACATGATTTCTAATAAGTAAAAAGAAAGACAAGGGCAATGCGCAAACCCTTGTCTTTTTTAATGTTATCCGATTAGCCTTTTCACAAATATATAAATCACTTCTATCCAATGATTATTCGTGCATTTTTCAACCATCTCAATAATTTCCTTTTTATAATCCATAAATAACCCTCCCTATTGCAATTACCACCTACATTACAGTATATGTGCGTTTTGTGGGAAATATAACCGAACATTCGTTCATTTTTTTGCTATTATATCACTAATGTTCGCCCTTGGAAACTGCCAGATATACACCGATATGTTTATGAGCGCATAGAAATTATTCGTAACATCAAAGATATAGTCTTTTCTGTTTAGTGGCAGGGCGAATAAAAACGGCGGCATGGTCTGCTTTATTTCATGGGCGCTATTCTTATGTAGGGTAGAAGATCTGTACGCATTTTGGACAGAATACACTTCTGACTCTTCGCGGATATAATCGTCTACGCACATTGGTAAACAAACAATGTAATTAAGCAAAAGCACAGTTCCTATTATAATTAGTATATTTTTAATTATTTTCATTTCACAAATCACCTACAAATGTCTATTTACAACTAAATTTAACGATGCTATAATAAAAATAACATATTTAAACACTTTTTTTTTGCAAATGGCGAAAACAACGCCCATAAGGGAATGATTTAAATGAAAATTGCGATTTGTGACGATGATAATTTACGAATTGAGATTTTCAAAAATAGCATTGACCGATATCTAAAAGAGCATGGTGATGGCGGATATACATTAACCACCTACACCAGCGGAAAGCCTTTGATCGACGATGTTTCAGATGGTGAATGGTATGACATAATAATTCTTGATGTCTCCATTAACGGAGAAAATGGCATAGAGATTGCCAAAAGATTAAGAAAAATCGGATACTATGGAAATATCACTTTTTGGACAGAACGCAAAGAATATGTATTTGATGCACTTGATGTGCTACCGGTGCATTACATCATTAAAGGCTCCGAGCATGGAAGAATGTATTCAGTTGTTGAGCAGACTCTTGAAAATATCCGTGAAAGAACGCTTACCATCAAGAACAAGGACTACTTTCACAGAGCTGAATTCCGGCATATTGAATACATCGAAAGCCAGAACAAATACATAATGATCCATTGCACGTGCGGAATATCACACAAGGAACGAGGAAAGCTCAATGATATCGAAAAGAGTCTTGACGGAAGATTTTTGCGCTGCCACCAGAGCTATATAGTTAATATGGACGAGGTAAGCGAAGTAAGCCATTTTTTTACGATGGTATCTGGCGCGATCGTCCCGATCAGGCAAAGAGAACTTGCAAAAATAAGAGAAAAATATGAAAACTACGCCATTGGAGGGAGATAAAGCATGAGCGAAAAAAAAACCAAGAAGTGCAAACATTGCAAGATGGACATTCCAAAAGATGCAAAAATATGTCCACATTGTAGAAAGAAACAAAAAAGCGGAATATTAAAATGGGTTGTATTAATACTTATCATAGGAGTGGTTATCGGTGCTGTCGCAGGCGAAAGTGATTCGGGATCAGATAAAAACACAGCAGCCACTAATTCTACAGAAAAGAAAGAAACTGCTACTAAACCAAAAGAAGAAGCTGCGCCGATCGAGTACACTGCTGTTTCTGTTAATGATATGATGTCCGATCTTGACAGCAACGCCATGGGTGCATCTGATAAATACAAAGGTAAATATCTTGAGATCACCGGAAAGCTCAGTAACATTGATGCGGCTGGAAAATATATTGATCTCATGGCCGATGGAGATTTTGAGATTATTGGAGTTCAGTGTTACATCAAGAACGACGACCAGAAAGCTCAAATAGCATCCATGTCAAAGGGTGACACCATTACTTTAAAAGGAAAATGTACAGATGTCGGAGAAGTGCTGGGATATTCTCTTGATATTGACGAGATAGAGTAGATAACACGGCTCCTGCTTAACGGCAGGGGCTGTTTTTATACAAGGAGGAAATTATGGCAAAAAGAAAGAAATACCCGAAGCTGCCGAATAGCTTTGGCTCTATCCGCTATCTCGGCAAGGGTCGAAGAAACTGCTATGCAGTGCACCCACCGGCAGCACTGGACGCAACAGGGAAAGCAGTTCGACCGCCTGCGATCTGCTACGTTGACGACTATCTGAAAGGGTTCGCTGTCCTGACAGCTTACAAAGCCGGGACGTACAAGCCGGGTATGGAAAAAGAGCTTGAGATTGCCCCTACAACGGACACAGACGCCCTTATAGGCCGCATATTGGCCGACTACAATACAATTAAGGGCACAGAGGAAAAGCACCCGGAAACGCACAAATTGACGTTCTCAGAAGTATATGAAAAATTCATATCATGGAAGTTTCCGGAAGACACTAATCTGTCGAAGTCTTCAAAGAACGCATATCACTGCGGGTATCTTAACAGCAAGCCTTTGCATAATCGTGCATTTGAAGACTTGAAAGCACCGGACCTGCAAAAGGTTATTGATGACTGCCCGCTCAAAACGCAGAGTTTAAACACGATTCTGATGCTTTTTAAGCAGATGTATAAATTCGCAATCTACTCAGAGATAGTCACGGAAAACAAGGCGCTGTATGTTTCTGTCAAAACAAAAGATGACGTCGAGCACGGGACACCGTTTTCTGATTTGGAGCTTCGGGTCCTCTGGCAGAACGCCGACGATCCAGAAGTACAGCTCATTCTGATCATGTGCTACTCCGGCTGGAGAATCGGCGAAGTTCTGAAGCTTACGACTAATCTCGAAGAAAAATACTTTCAAGGCGGCATTAAGACCGCAGCCGGAAAAGACAGAATTGTTCCAATCCACTCGGCCATATACGAGTTTGCGAAGAACAAAGTCCTGACGCAAAACGGCAAGCTCTGTATCTATTCCCAGACGCAACACCGAAACGCCCTGTTCTACCCTACACTAGAACGATTAGGGATAATCGGCAACCCGAAGCACACGCCGCACGATTGCCGGCACACCTTTTCTACCCTGTGCGAAAAATACGGCGTCCGGGAGAACGACCGGAAGAGGATGCTGGGTCATTCGTTCGGGAACGATGTTACGAACGCTGTGTACGGTCATAGAACCCTGAAAGAACTCCGGGAAGAAATAGAGAAAATAAAAGTTCCGTTTGTGACTAACTGTGACTAACCGTTCCTATTTTTATCTTTTTTAAACTGTCTTAATTACTCTAACAAAAGCCTGTAAAGTATTGATTTTACTGGCTTTCCCGCATTTTACAAGGGATTCCGCAAAAACATTTTCTTTAATCTAATTTTAATGAAAATCTTCAAGAATCCTTTGTTTATGCGGTATTTCAGACTTTGTTTGTGACTAATTTGTGACTAACCGTGCAAATCTATATCTAATTAAAACATCACAATTTAACGTAAAAAAAGAGAGTCGGGTTTTTAGGCCCAACTCTTTTTGACTTTTGACTATCCGCTCGTGCCGCTGCTAGCAGCCCCCGAATTGGGACATACAGCTCTTCCGTTCATGCACGGCGGAATCAGTCTGCACTATCAACTTGTGCTAGCCACACAGGGTGTTATACATCATAAGTTCAATCTCTGTGCGACTATTGGTAGTATAACCTGTTTTGAATGATAAATCAATCAGAACATCATTTCGTGTTGGCTTTCATATGCTCAATCACTCTCTTCCATGTATCAATGCCGCAAGTTCCATTTGCCTTTACACCAACATTTTTCTGGAAAACTTTGAGGGAATTATATGTGTCATTCCCAAACTGTCCGTCAGCTTCTACGCCCAGCATTGCCTGAAGCATCGCTACAGCTGTACCGGAACTGCCCTTTCTCAGAATCGGAAGCCTTGTCTGGAAGGTGCCGGTGAGCGTGGTTGAAGGCGTACTTGCTTTTGCGCCGGTGGTAACAGCGATAGCCACGTGGTGATTATCGTTCAGGAGGATATCTCCTGCTTTCAGATAGTCGCCAGATGTCAGATACTTGCTGTCCGTCAGGACTTTCGCACCGGCAGCCTTCATTGCGGCTCTCATGTTTCGTGTCGTCAGATAGATGCTGACTGCTTTGAGCTTTGCGTTATTCAGACGATATCCAGCGCCCTTGACGATAGCTGCTGTACTTGCGCTGCAATCAGATTCACAAGCTACCGTGATCTGCGCCGGATCGTAGTTACTTGCCTTCAGGTGCTGCCAGAACGTATACCGGTCGTTACTGTTCCCGGCGGTACCCTGATCGTAGCCGATGAGATTGTTTTGTGCTGCTTTTGTCGCCATGTCTGCAATCATGGCTGCGATTTTAGAATCGTCAAATCTCAGGACGCAGAGCCACGGTCTACTGTACCAGTTCATGATCTGATATTCTGTGCCGGTCTGATCCCCTGCTTTCCCACCTGCATATCTTCCATTTTCGTCATGTCCGCAGTTACTGATTTTTACCATTGTTGTTTCTCCTTTCTGCGTCGTTTCTCGATAATCTTTGTAAAATACATCCATATCAACATTTCCGCTGATTCCGGATACTTTTCCCTTGCTGGAATACTGCCAGCCGATTCCTACTTTTGGTTTTACCCTTGTTTGTATTGTTCCGTTATCGGGGTCTGGGTAATGTGCAATCCAGCACTCATACTTTCTGAGTGCATCAGTCAGGACGTTGTTGTACCAGCCCAGATTGCAGTATATGCCGACCTTATAACCGGCTTTTTTCATCCTTACCAGAAATGCAACTGCAATGTTCTCAATAGCCTGCTTGCCGAGTTTTCGCTGATTAGACCACTCAAGGTCGTAGAACACTGGAAAATCCAGTTCACGTCCGTTGAGTGCGGCAATCACATCTTCTGCTTCATCAATAGCCTGTGCCGGTGTCAGGGCGTATGAATACTTGTACCCGCCGATAAGGATTCCGTTGCTCTTGCACCCCTTGTAGTTGTACTCGAATGAGCCATCAACGCCGGACCTCTGGTGTACTCTCAAGATTGCGAATTTAATACCGGATTTAGCTACTTTCGCCCAGTCCGGTTTTCCCTGATTGGATGATACGTCAATACCTTTAATCTCCAATTTATCAACTCCTTTCACATTTTAATCCACGTTCCCGCGTGGGGAACGGTCACTCCATTGGTAGCTTTTTATGAAATTTTTAATGAACTAAATGGGAAGAGGAAAATTATTTTACGACAACCTTCCATTTTTCCTCATCGTTAACAAGGAACTTAATTGCATTTTCTCCATCTGTAGTAAATGCCAAACTTGTTCTTGAATTATTTGAATCGTAAAAATCAAGATAAATATTATTCAATGCTCTTTGGCCTGAACGGAATCCTACTTTCTTAATATTTCCGTCAAATCTGGATGCCTTACTATTTAATTCATTAAGAGCCCCCACTACAGTCTTGTTTGAAGTCTGCAAGTTATTGATTACTGCATTTGTCAATTTATTGACCATCCAGTTCCAGATTCCGCTGAATGGTGAAAGCTTGTTTGCTTTCGCTGCCGCATCATAAATCATCAGTGTATCTGCATCTTCCGGTGTTGCTTTCTGTGTGTACTCGTTAAATTTACCCATTACTGTAATCTCCTTTCTAATTCCTTGATACGCTTTTCTTGCTTGTCAACCTTTGCACTAAGTTCCTGTATGGCTTTGATTGCGTATTCAGTCAGAAGTAGTCTGTCAATTTGCTTTGCGTTTATGCTTCCATCTTCGTTATATCCGCCACCAAGTGCAAGCAAGGAGTCTATCTTTTCCAAATCATCCGCAACAAGTCCAAGTGGCTGATGAACGCCGTTTTCCTTCCAATCGAACGAACACACCGGCATTTTGCAAACTGCATCAAGAGCATTCACTTCGCAGTCTTCAAAATTTTTCTTTAGCCTAACATCGGAGGCGGAATCATTATACAACTTTCTCAAACTATAGTTGGTTGACCCCCATTGCGCCGATATAGTTAACGCTGCCTTTCCAGATTCTACCGATGATGACAAGTGCGCTACTCTATTTGTTGCATTAGTTACTGACGCCACGGGTCTTCTTCGTATGTTTTGTCCTGAATCTTCTACGCCATAATCTTTAAATGTAAATTTTCCGGTAACATAAGCGTCTTTTAATGCCGTAGTCCCCTTAACGGTTACATCGCTCATAGCCGTAAGATAGTCGGTATATATCCGAATCGTGTCGTTTTGATATTTCACAACATAACCGTCGCCGGTTCCTTCCTGCCAAAGTCTAATAACACCATCAGACACATCCTGTGCGTATAATCCGTACTTTCCAAGCATCAAAGCCTTGTAGTTCTTTGCGTCTGTATAGCCCGTATACAATCGTAATCCGGCAGTGTTAAGCGAAACCATTGGGTTTCCGGTGTTCTTGTTGTGCACAACATATCCGGTGTACCCTAATCTTGATATCAATGTTCCGTTTTCATCGTAAATTTTCAGCTGACCGTTACCGTTATTTACGCCACCAAGGCTGATAACACCACCTTTCATGGCATTGAAAGATATATACAGTGTCGTGTTTCCACTTTCGTCTTTTTCGTAGTACAGTCCCTTGAATTTTCCATTATCTGACAGGATATCAACTATCTGCTCCTGTGTCAGTGATGCCACATCAACCGCCACGGAAAACGTCTGATAGTCTGCAAGCTTCGTTTTTGCTTGGTCAAAATACAGCGAAACCTTGAGCATGTTGTGAGCCTTGAGCGACAGGTTATTGACGTTAATACTCAACCGGTCAAGTGCCGCAGTCTGCGATACCGTGAGCGCTGACCATGTAGCGCCGTTGTCGGTGGATTTTTCCAGTTTCCACCATCCCTTTTGCGACTGTGCAACTTCGCCGTTTCCATCCCTGTAGAACGAATCCACAATGAGCGGCGCCGGTGTTATTTTTTGGTCTGCTCCCATCAGCAGAACATCTGCATTACTCTGGAAGAAGTAAGTCCTTCCGGCATTTCCCTGCTCGCCTTTGATTTTCGTCCAACTGTATTTTGTCGGGTCAGTGCTGTCATTCGGTGTGTAATCGGTATACTGCCCGATATACAGTTTATTGACGCTATCATCCACGGAGAAACCTGTTCTACCATCAGCGCTATTCGCGTATGCGATGTGGAAGTACGGTGTCTTTCCGTCCGCTCCCGGTGTTCCCGGTACACCCTGTGCACCATCCGCTCCCTTAATCAGTGACCAAGTGTATTTCGCCGGGTCAGTGCTGTCAGCTTCCACGAAATCCACGTACATGCCGATATATTCACGGTTTCCGTCAGATACCGAAAAGTCTTTCGTTCCATCCGCACTGTTGGCATAAGCAAGGTGCGTGTACTGTGTCTTTCCGTCTTTACCGTCTTTTCCCGGGATGCCGTTCGCTCCGTCTTTGCCGGCGTACTGTTTCGCAAGCGAGAACTGTTTCGATACGACAAGGTTATTCAGATATGTGGCTTTGATATTCACCCATCCGCTGTCTGCGGTCAAGCCGGTGACAATGTAGGTTTTGTTTTCCTTGTCCCAACTTCCCTGTATATTCCGGGATGTCGTAATCGTATACGTACAGTTATCCGTGATATCCTGTGCACCGTACATAACGATCGCTGTTGTGGTACACTCTGGAAACTCTGTATAGTTGCCGTCGCTGTCAACCGGGATTCCCTGATAGTCGTTGTCAAGCTGCATGGTCATGTTTCTAGCCAGAGCTGCCATGTTCTCAACATCTTCAATCTTTTCGTCAAGTGGCTTACCGCCGATGGTCACGTAGCTCCCGTCAAGGGTGACTGATCCGGTATCCATGTCTGCTTCAAATATCACATTTTCATTCTTATCTCTTACAATGAGCGTTCCGGCGTTAATATAATCGGCATTGATGCCCTCTGCATAGAGCAGTCTGGTTATTAATTCACCAGTCACCGCAAAGCCGTAAGGATATGTTTTTCCGCCATCAATCGACACGGCAAATGCTTCTGCTGTCAGTTTCCAAATTATATTGGATTCTGCCATGGTTGCTTTGTTGTGCATATAGTATATGATACTACCGTCCTGCTGCGGCTCTTGTGTCATATACAGACCGCTCGAGGAATTGAGTGTTTCAGCTAATCTCCGTATAGCCTCTTCTCTTGCGGATGTTTCTTTTTGCACCATCTGACGTGCCGCAACTATAGCTTTTGTGCTATTCCCGTAAAAGTCGCTGCTGCCCCTGATCGGATCATCGGCCTGTGTCTTAACTGTAGTCAGACCGCCCACGTTACCTGATACATCTGTCAGAGGAGTAACGTATTTGTTACCCAACCGGTCGTAAGTGTACACCATGTCGCCAAACTCGACGAGTGGATCGTATACCAGATCACCCTCAAGATTCCGGAATCGTGCCCCTACAATCTGTTCGCCAACGATATTCGCCACCGTCTGAAGCTGATCGGTATCAATCAGCTCGTTCTCAAGTTCGAGGACGTATCCTTCCTCTCCGTACATGCCGGAATAGTCAGTATCAGTATCGTCGTTTGACTGCCCGTTCGTTACCTTGATTCCAGTTATGACTATATCATCACTGGAAAGCGCAGGTGGGTTCGCATAGGCCATCAGTCTCTGAACGTCACTACCCGGGCCGGATGTGAGAGCCAGGAATCCCTCTGCGTTAATAGTCCATCCTGGCAGAGAAATAAAACTGTCGGTATCAATAGATGGGTTAACATCACCGAAATGAATAAATCCATCTGCGTCCACGGTCGCGGCATTGTCAGATTCCATTTTCCCGAAATCCCATTTTAAAAATCTGAGGTTTCCAGAATAATCAATCCGGGCGTTCGCAGATTCGACCATAGCCGCATATCCGAACAACTGGCGAAACGTCATACTGTCAGGAATCTTCCTTATTATAATATCGCCGTGATCCATAGTCAGATTCATGCCTATGCCGACAGTCTTGCAAGCATCTCTGACAAGGTTAATGAGTGATTGTGGAAGTTTCAATCCGCTAGTATATGTCTTATTTGCCTTATACATATCATCCAGCGCCGTAACATTAATGATATCTGAGTACTGCTCCGGCGTAGTGACTGTATAGATTCCCTTGTCGATAGTTTCAATGATATCTTTCGTGGCAGCCCGCGTCGCAACGACAGGATCTCCAGTGCTGTCCAGGATCGGGTTGTAGTTTTCATCCAACAGCGTACTTACAGACTCCGGCGCCGCATGTGACGTCTGGAGTTTCAGATAAACGTGAATCTTAGCTCCGTAAAAGTTGTAGTTCTTCCACTGCTCCTGATCATTGTTAATATTCAGTGTCAATGTTTTACAGACAGTAGCGCCGACCGGAAAACTGCTGCTTTCCGCGCAGTCGGAAAACCCGTTGTCGCCGTTCATGATATCCTTATCAATGGTCTTTTTTGTTCCGTCAGGAAAGGTGATATCCACTACTATTCTGACTGGTTCACCAGCTTCAAGTTTTTCTCTAAATGCGTTACTTACGTTAATCACAGTGGATTCACCCCCGTCATATTAAATTCTAATGACGATAAAATCTTTCTATCGTCAGACAGTTCCCCGATAGCTATGTTTTGTGTCTGTCCTACGTAGAATGGTGCATCACGCCAAACTCCGTAATACGGCGAAAAATAATGAAGTGTAAATTTATATCCTTTCGCTACCATCTGTAAAATCTTAGTTGCTTCTGTCATTGGGATATCACTGGCCTTGTACGTATATTGTTCTACAGTAAACATCGGCGTAAAGTATCCTACACCATACTGTGTCCTCTGGCTTGATTCCGTATAAGTCGTGGCAAAGGAGAGCGCAAGGTCTTTGTCCGGTTGCCAAATGACTGTTCCGTTGATTTTGTACTTTTCCATAACGCCCTCCTTTCTAAGCCATCTCAAACGGGTTTCTACCGCTTGTATCTCGTCTCATCTGCGCTTCTTTCATCATCTCGTCAAACAGTGTCCTGCGATTAATCTGAGCTGTAAATCGGTAACTTCCGCCACCAGTCTGCCGCCCTGCTGTTTCTTCCCGGACAATCTTTCTGAGTAAGGCTTCCGGCGTCTCGATGTTGTTTCCCTGCTTCTGGTCGCCTAAGACCGCAAGGAACTCACTTCGAGGTGGAATGACCGCACCTTTTGCCAGATATGGAACTGTTGGAACGCGTGGGAAAGTAGCTTTAAACCCGATAGTCTTTGAACCAGTCGGAGTCGGTACTTTCCACGGGCCAAACGAAAAAGCTGATTCCACGGTACTGATCGCACCGTTAATAGTTCCAATCGCACCGTTGATAGTACTGATTACTTTGTTGAATACTGATACTACGGTGTCTCTTATCTTTGCGAATGTATCAACTACGGTATCCCTCGCATTAGAAAACTTGTCGACAATAGCGTCCCTAATAGCTCCTACTTTCGTAGTAACCGTATTCCACATGTTTTTGAAAGTTGTCGTAGTTTTTTCACGCACATACTTCCAAACTCCACTGATTTTTTCTTTGAGATTCGTTAACTTCTTTGTTACTCCGTCAACAAGCACCCTTGTTTTTCCAATAACCCAGTCTTTCAGTTTTGTAGCAGCTTCCTTGATATTGTCCCAATTCTTGTACAGCAGCACTCCGATTGCTATAGCTGCGCTGACCGCAAGGACAAAGACTCCACCTGGTCCGATAGCTGTTGCAATAGCTTTGATACCACCCATGATGCCACCCGTACCAGTCATTAACGAGATAAGTCCTTTTGCGGCTGTGGCTATTCCGGACACGCTCTTGATAACGCTCGATGCCAATCCCGCAATCTTCGCCGCCGCAAATGCACCGATCAGAGCTGCACCAAATGCCTCAACGATCGGTTGATGTTCCGCGAGAAAAGTTGCTACTTTTGACACCAGATTAATCACTGTCGGAAGCCCCACTTCAATAACCCACTTTAGCATCGGGAGAACAATGTTTTTATAGATCCAATCCAGCACATTTCCGATCGCTTCAATGATCGGTGCAAAGGTACTGGTCAGGTTACTGATAGATTCCAACAACGGATAGAAGTCCAGATTTGCCGCCCATGTCGCTGTATCCTCTGCAATCTTTTCAACAAACTGCATAACTACTACAAGAGCATCTGCAATATTCTGTATAATCTGTGTTCCGACATTGTTCTTATTCCACGCATCCGCAAAACCGGACGCAATATTCCCGATAGTTTTAAGAACGTTCTGAGCAATCCTCAGCATGGTTGTAAGCATCGTTGTGCCTGTGCCATTTGTCCAGACCTCTACAAGGCTTTTGCCTACACTCTTAGCGAGCTTTGCAATTCCCGACAAAGCAATGTTTGCCGCATTAATGGTGTTTTTACCCTCTTTTTTCCAAGCGTCCTGGAATGGTTTCCAGAGCTTTTCAAGGAGCTTTGCAAGCTTTTCGGCTGATTTGCTCATCTTATCCAGAGCGGTTTCGCCCTCAGCTACCTTTCCGTAATCTACGTTGCTGACTGCGCTCGGAAGAGATGTTCCGCCACCGCCACTGCCGCTACCGGATGTCGACGGAGTTTTACTTGCTGTTAATGATGTATCCTGTGTAGAATACCGATTAATCTCATCAAGTGGGCTAAGATATCCTTTCGCCGCTTTTGCCGCATCTTTTGTTGCATCGGCTACATCTTCTGTAGAATCTGCTAACTTGCTAGCATTGTCTGCCGCATTTCCATAAGCATCCGCTGTATCTGCGATTGCATCCGATCCGCCAAGTCCGGCACCACCTCCGCTCGTCTGTCCTGATGATTTTTTTCCGGTAATCAATTCCGTAAAACTTTTGAAAGCATTCGCCAGAGTCGCCAGTTTACCAAGAAGAATATTAATCACTTTCAGAACAGGTGTAAAAATATTAATTAATCCTTGTCCGACTGTTGCCTTGAGAGACTGCAGCTGCAACTGCATCACTCGCACCTGATTCGCCCAGCTGTCAGAAGTACGGATGAAGTCTCCAGATGCAGCCGAAAGCTGTTTCTGCACAAAAGCCAGTCGGAGAGCTACTTTCTCCTGCTCGGTCATGGCGGATGTGGTTTTTCCGTAGCCATTTGCAAGTGCATACTGGTCAAGTGCGCTTTGCGTAAGGACCACGCCCAAATCTTTCAGCGTTTCCGTTTCGCCCGTAAACACTGATTTCAGCTTGATATAAGCCAAGTCCTGACTGATGTTATAGAATGATGCCACGTCACCAGTCAGCTGCGTCAAAGCCGTTGACATATCGTAAGCCTGTGATTCTGAGAATCCGAACGACTTAGACATTGCTCCGAACGTTCCGACATACCGTTTAGCCATTGTCTCTGATAGTCCGGCTGAGGTCATAGCATTCTTTGCAAATTCGTTTACCTTGTCAGACATGGTTGTGAATGTAACATCAACCACGTTCTGAACTTCTGCGAGGTCGGAACCGAGTTCCACGCACTCTTTCCCAAACTGCACCAATTTGCCGACAGCAAACGCCCCACCAATCAGTAGACCAATTTTTTTTACAGCACTCCCAAGGCCGTTAAATGACTGTTTTATAGCTGATACCCCATTTTGGACGCCTGACGTGTCCATTCTGGTATCAATAATGACTGAGCCATCAGCAGCCATACATTCACCTCCTAACTATTTGAGGTTCAACATCTCATTCAGCTTATCTTTATAAGCTTGCTCCTCGTCGCTGAGACGTGTTTTTATATCAATAATGTTCTTGTTCTCTTGATAGAATTTCTTTTCCCACTTATCGAGCTTTTCACCTTTTACTTTTTTTGAACGGATTCCAACGACCGTGTTGAACAGACATTCACCGGATTCCATGAAATATCCGAAGAATGTCCACCAGTGCATATACGGCACCGATCTGATTTCTTTACCAGCGACCTTGTTTACCGCCGGAACGATCATATCGCCATCCTGTTCCCAGTCCATCAAACGGGGTTTTGGGTGGTTCGGATTATCGTCCAACTGTCCGCAGTCGATGAACTTCGATGCTTTCTGACAGGCTTCATCCAGACACTCAGCCGGTATACTCTGCCAGTCCTCAAACAGAATCTGTAGCATAACAACTGCTTTTGCCTGCTCGTTCAGTTCTGGATCATTCATAGCTATGAGAATATCAATAATCGCGCGAAAATCCGTTCTAATAGAAAAATCCACCCCACTGATGTTGAGTGAGGTGGGAAGCTCATAGGCGGTCATTTTGCATACTTCTCCGTATACTTGTTAACTGCTGCCTGCATTTTCTTTTTTCTCTTTTCAATTTCCGGTGCGATTGCTTCTGCGATCTTGTCCAGAACGATATAAGCAAATACCTGGCCATTACCGAATACAGTTGTTGCTGTAATGGGTTCCTTGAACAGGTCTTTCGATGCTTCATAGCCGAGCAGGTAGTTAATTTTGTCCTCAATCTGCTTATTCAGCTCTGCCATTTCTTTGCCGGAAGTGACTTTCTGGATAGAATCTTTGAGCTGCTCAAAATATTCTTCCAGCTCCTCTGCACGTGCTGCTACATTAATGTCCGTCGGATTAAGTTTGAAAGAAGAAAAAACTTCATCTTCATTGTTGGTAAACGTAAAAATGAGAATTCCATCGTCAATTTTTGTATTAATTACTTTTGCCATTTGGCGCGCCCTCCTTGTATATGTGCTTATTCGCTGTCAGCTGCAAATGTTCCGGCGGAAACATCAAACTTTCCTTTTACACGTTCTCCGACATAGTTCACGGTAAATGGAATCTGATAACCGGATGTATCACCGCCGTAGGAGGTCGGCACAACGTAACAATCCTGCTGATACGCTTCATACTTGCCTGCTGTGGCTTCTGTCCAGAGATGAACCTCAACTGCTTTTGTTTTGAGGTTGTCGTCTTTGAGACGTCCATCTACAATCTTCTGTAATGCTGTGAACAGATCGGAAGTAGTGTCTGCATAGAACGGATCAGCATCAGAAGAAACTTCGTAGCCGTTATGCTTGAATGTGGATTCTCCGAGAATGTTTTTAGATGTTTCAGTGTCTGGATTGAGTTCTACGTTATACTCTTCCAGGTCCTTTCCAAGACGCTCATATTTCGGTGTCAGTCCTCCGCAAAGAGAACCGGCATCAATGTAATGAGCCATATATTTACGGTCAATCTTGCCTGTAACTGCCATAGAAATGTCCTTTCTGCCTATAACTTTTAAAAGGCTGTGTAGGTTAGCGACTATCTCTAATTGATAGCCGGTTGTTACTTGTTATATTACTTCATAAGTATTTTCATAGCGTACTGACAATGGCAATAACCAATCCTGTACACCGCTCTCCTGTGGCTCTAAACCATAGGAATTATCACGGGTTATACGTTTTATCACTCGCCCCTGTGAAAGCTCTGGAAAAGCATTTAAGCGCGTCTCAGAGCCGTTTATGACAACTGGTTCCCGGCATATCCATTTGCCGAGATTATCCAGGAACTTCTGAACAGATAGTTTCTGTCTCTCCTTGTCGGATGCTGTTCGGTACACTACATAAAATGGGTACTGACAAATTTGGTGCATTATTCCGCAAACATCTTCTTTTTCTGAATAGACCAACGCCCCGTTGTCTGCCGAGAATGCAATTCCTGATTCCTTGCCGAGTTCCTCAAATTTGATTGTTTCATTATCGTACAGTCCCGGATACTGATTCAGAAGTGCTTTCATGGCATCTGTCAGAATCTCATATCCGGTTGCATCTTTACCGATAGGCTTATCTGCCATGTCGTCCACCTCCTGCTTGTGCTTTTACTTTGCGAATCCACGTACTACCGTATTGTTGTTTTGCGGCATCAAACCAATGGGCTTGTGCCCGTGGGTGCGCTTGTTTGGTGTATTCAAGATTCTCTTTTGCGGCTGTCTGACCAGAGAACTGGCTGACGAGGACTTTCTTTGCTCCACGTCTTGCGTAGGGACTTCCGGTTGCTTCGTCAACCATTCCTTTTCCCTCATACAGAAAACGTCCATAAGGAGCAGCCGCAGCACACACAAATCCAGTTCCTTGCAATGATGCGCTTTCAATTCTTGTCCGGTTGATGAAATTTCCGGTAATCATCGGCATAAATGGAACCATACTGTCCATAACCATTCCATCAAGGAGATACTGAGCTTCTTGATACTGTCTGGAGAATCTATCCATATTCAGCTTGATTTTCATATCTCCATCGACTACGGAGAACCCTTTAAAATGATGAATCTTACTCATATCACTTACCCAGAATCTCAAAGTGTGGAATCAGTGTATACGGACCACCTACACTGGTAATCTTGAACACGTTATCTTTGTTCTCGTTCATGTACTGGTAGAATCCGTTCCGATAATTACCATCAGATACCGCTTCACCAGTCCACTCGCCTTCCCAGAAAAACGACTCATCCGAGAATGTGATAGTGTCTTCTAGAGCGTTGTTAATCTGCTGTTTCCACTCCTTAACTGGCACCCACGGAAGAATCTTGCCATCTTTATCGGTAATGGTTATATCGCCGTTCTGGACGGTATATCGGATGTGTAACTGTGCATTGTCTGTTGCGTCTGGTCCGTACTTTTTAAGGATTGCTCCCTTGTCGGTAATGAGGTCAACGCCGGATAAAACATGAGGATACCAGTACGCATCTCTTGTTGTCGGACTCTCATAATAATTGAAAATCGTCAAAGTTTTTTCGTACATGATACCCTCTCCTTAATCATTTATTTTTCAGCTTATCCACGTCAACCTTGGACGTTCGTTTCCACAATTCCGTAATCTTCTCCCATCCGAACATGGAAATAAATGCCACAATAAACCCAGCCATGATAGCTGCTAAAATCATATACCACAAGATTGTCATGTGGATATACTGCATATACGCTACAAAAGCGGCTACAGTAATTCCGATAGACAGTACAAGCACCAAGGCATCTGTCGGAATTTTCGACAGGAACCCAACATTTTTAATCACCTGTGTAATCACAGACACGCAAAACGCCAAAACACTGATTACTGCTAGAATCAGAGTTACATTTGTAAATAATGCTTCCATCTTTGCCTCCTTTTATAATCCCGCATACAATATCGGTATGCCATCATCCGTCCTTACTCCCATCAGAAGCGGTAAAGCTGTCTTAAGAAGTAAGTCATTTGTTTTCTGTACGTCTCCGGCGGCTGCATACACTGCGCTCCATTCCTTTGCACTTGCTCCAATCTGCTGAGGTGTTGCGTAAGAGATGGATTCACTGCCAGATGATACAGATGTTACGATGCCTGTTGAGATGTTCCCGACATTTATGTCGGTTACATTTGCCGATGCCTGATTGATTGCATTCTTTTCAGCAAGCTCAATTTGATACATTAATTCAGCCAATGAACAGACTGCCTTTTTGATACGCTTCTGAGAGCGTTCATTTGTCGGCAGTCCGTCCACCAACCTATCAAACGTCATTGTGTCCACAAAATCACTGGCTCTTTCTGCCAGTCGTGGAAAGTCGGTTTCTGGCACGACATTGCCGAATGATTCTGTATAGAATTTATAATCTGCATAAGCCATGCCAGCTACCTCCTACTTGATCATCATTTTGCTGTTACAGTTGCGTGTCCGGCACTTAGTGCTTTATAGGTACTGTCGCACTCAACCACTGTGATTACCTGCTCTGTTGTTGCGGTAATGTCAGATTCTCCATCCCACGCACTCCAGTTCTTCACATTCTGTCCGTAGTCTACGGCTGTCTCAGATGCTGCAACTTTGTACTTATACACATTTCCTGCGCTTGCTTTTGCCGGAGTAACAGTCACTTTTGTATCTCCGCTCTTACTTCCTGCTGTGGAGTTTACAGTCAGAGTTCCAAGTGTCTGAGTTGTGTTGATAGTTCCGACAGCAACAGCGTCAATATATTCTGCAAAGAGGGTAAGTCCCATGATTGCGAATGATTCAGACACTGCTGTGTGGTAATTGCCCTGTGTATGGAATCCGATCAGATTTGTTTCACCGGATACAGTATATACAAGACCCGCTCTTGCGAAATCAGATTCGTTCGGGTCAACATAGTACAGAACGATATTTTCAACAGGTGTAGCGATTACTGTTCCTCGCGGAATTTCACTGTCAGACAGTAAGAAAATCGTATTGAATCCCAGGAAGTCTTTCACATACTGGAAGCCGAACTGGTTCTGAATAGAAATCTCAGCTGCTCCGATATACTCGTACACATCCAGAATGTTTACAAACCCAACAACACCAGTCACATTTCTGTGCATCTGCTTGAATTTGTTTTCTACACGACCTTTAGCCATTGCCAGAGCCATCTGGAAAGTGGTTTCCGTGAATGAGAGAGTACCTGTTTTCAGATAGTTGTAAAATCTTTCAGTAACATTGGTCTGAAGCTGGAAGAGGAATTCATCATCGGTCATCTGAACAGCGTTCTCATAACCGTGATCCTTGATTGCTTCGATAGATACAGCCTTTGCGTATTTCTCAATAGTCATTTCTGCATAGGGCTTTTCTTTTACAACGAATTTGCTGTAAGGGATTTCCTCACCCTCACCAACATTTCCGTTCTGTAATGTACCCTCTGCGTACTTGGACTTGAGTACAGCACCCGGCTGTTTTTTGATAGGACGCATGATACCAAGGATTTCACGTAAGTGCTGCCAGTTTCTTTCGAATCTGGTAACAAAATCAATCTCACGTGCTGTGACATGAATATCATTAGTCATAATAAGATTTGTTTTTGCTGGCATAAAAAAATCCTTTCTACCCATAACTATTAAGGCGTTGGGTTAGCGGCTATACTCTGGCGTATAGTCGGTGTAAAAAATCACTGGAATAACTGGATATTCTGAGCAATTGCTGCCTGTCTCTCGGACGGGTCTTTGATTGCTTCGATATCTTTCTTTGTCATGTTCCCCGGTGTCTGCTGCTGTCCAACATGAGTAGTAAACCTTGCCTGATTCTGCTGAGCCTGTTGCTGAGATTCATCTACAAAAGCGGATGCGTCAGACTGCTTCATCTGCTCGATCAGATCATTCAGTCCAAGGATTTTACCGTCTTTCAACTTCAATCCTGCTTCCTTGATGTCTGCCATAACAGACTTCTTTGCCGCTTCACTGGAAAATTTAACATCATCGAGTGCCGCTTTCAGAGCATCTGAGAAATCACGGTCATAGATTTTTGCGTTAAACTCTTTTTCTGCATCTGCCGCTTTCTGTTTCCAAGTCTCTAACTCGGTCTTAACATTCGCCGGGTCGATACCGTCAAAACCTTTCAGGGTTTCTTCTGCTGCCTCAGCACGTTCTTTCCAGCCATCGCGTTCGCCCTCGACTTTTGACAGAGTTTTCGCTACTTCTTTAGCATTCTTGTAATGTTCAGAGAGTGCTTTCTTCACATCTGCCTGTTTATCTTCCGGGATTTCAATTCCAAATGATTTTAATGTGTCAATAAGTTTCTGCATATACATCCTCCTGGTCGTGTTTATTGACCTGCCGCCGCAGGTAAGTGGATTAAGCCAGTTAGACCACTGGCAAGGTAATCGGAATGGCAGGAATCGAACCTGCGACGCATAGTTTATACATTGCTCTGCCACTGAGCTACATTCCATTAACCCGGATTCCCGGGTTAGCAAGGTGTTTAACGTGTCATGCCTGCCACGAGTTGTTTCGGGCGTCTGTCCGCCCATTTACCTTTTACAAGGAGGTGCGTACTGCCTATGCGAGCGAGCAAGTCATATAGACAGTAATGATACGTGTCGGAAATTGCATCCGCTTTTCAACCTCCAGATTCCGCCCGAATCTGTTTCTGTTAAGGACACGTACCCAAGAAAGGAGGAATCAATGAAAAAATGTCTATGTCAAGTGGCGTCAACCACTTACGAATCTTCCCTATGAATATATTTTACCACAAAGTATCCAAAAAGTTGTGGTACATGTTTTAGCTAATTAGAGCATATCCCGGAGTTTTTCCACGTATCTTTTGACAAGATCACGTTCTTCCCGGCACTCCGCATCCTTGGACATATCACTCATTTCCGTTGTAAGTTCGTCCAGATGTTCTTCCAGAGCGGCAAGCATCTTCCTTTTGCAGTCTTCAGACTTGCCGGAACGATAGCTTTGTTTCTGCGCCATATAATCATCGTAAGCATCTCGTCCATCAGAACGGCTGTAATGCCCTCTGACGTAATGCTCACCACGTCTGGCATAAGAATTGCCCCGGTCGTAATCCGGCATCATTCTGCCATCATTTGCGCTGTATCTCCCCATGCTATCGCGCTTTCTTCCACGTTCGCTGTAATCGTCATTGTATCCGCTACGCATCTCATCAAGAACAGTGTTGTAATATTCCACTTTTTTGTCCCAATAATACGTATTCTTGATATCCTTGTACATATCAATCAGCTTATATGTCATTTCCAGATTTCCAGTGTTCAGCCCATTATCAGCAATTTTGGAAAGCTCATCCTCAATTCTTGCGCATAAGTCTTTAATATCTCTCATAATCACACCTCCTACGCTTCTCTGGTCACGACAATATTTGCGTTCACAACAGAAATTGCCTGATCGCTTGTGTTCTCCACTGCGATATTAACACAACATCCGCGAGGCACGTCAATATAAATACCAGAGGACACATTGTTATATTGGTCTACTGCTGCCGGTGTGGAAATCATCTGTGAAGATAATACAGGCTCGCCAGAGATTGCAATAGCCAGAGAAATAGCTCCGACAGTGCCGCCTGTTGGAATTGCGATATTGCCAGAAAAATCCACGAAGAATCTCGCTTTGCACTGATTAGTCAGTCCTCTCAGCGTAATAATTCCGCTTCCCTCTCTGTGCTGAATACAATTAGAACCTTTAACTGCTGTGTTTGAAAATACTACGTTTCCATTTGCTGCTACAGTCTGAGCAGCTACATTTGTAAATTCTGCCATAAAAATACTCCTTTCATATCACAAAAGGACAGGTCTCAGCCTGCCCTTCTGTGTAATACGGCATAAGCCGACATCCGAATTCAATCGAAAGATACTCTCGATATGAAGTTATCAACAATTGCATCCGGTGTTGCATCCGCATCCGTAATATGTGTTCGGGTTAGGAACCTGATATGCCGGAATCGGTGCCGGATTAATCGCATTAATAAGCTGCTGCGTCTGTGAAGCCATTGCAGTTGTGAGAAGTGCGCTCTGGCGGTCCTGAGAAGCGGCACGTCTGAGATCATTGTTTTCAGCCTGTAAGTTGGAAATCTTCTCGTTGCACAGGTAATCAAGGATTGCCCTTGTTCCTGCGTTCTGGCTGTCGATAATGTCTCTAGTGTTGTTGTTCATGGTGTTCTGGAGTGCGCAGGTATTCTGAGCCATGTTGTAGTTTATGCCCTGGATTGCTTCTCTGGTTTCGCAGCAGCAGTTTGCAAGCTGTGCCTGGAGTGCATTGGTATTCTGCATATTTGCTACAGTGTCAGCGTTAATAGCCTGCTGGATGCCAAAGCCGGTCTGCATGATGTTTGTGTTGATTCCGTTAAATCCGGTAAGCATACCGTTATTCATGGCATAGAAGCCATCACAGAGACCATTGTTGATTCCGTCAAGTTTGCTAATCACAGCAGAGTTGTCGAATCCTCTCTGAATATCCGCCTGAGTAGCTGCTGTGGCTACATATCCACCGCCGTTGCCATTATTGCCCCAGCCGTTGTTTCCCCATCCGCAAAATGCGAACAAGAAAAGCACGATAAGCCACCATGCGCCATCTCCGCCAAACATTCCATCATTTCTGTTGTTCCCGGTCAAAAGAGCAACGTCCGATGCTGTTAAATTTCCATCCATAGTTATAATCTCCTTTTTTGTATTTACATCAATCTGGCCAGATTGTAATGTACTATTTCATATTTTTCAGCAGATTCTGAAACTGCCCTGCCATCTGCTGAACCTGGTTAAGTTGCTGTTGAGAAATCTTCCCAGACTGTAACATCTTCTGGACTTCTTCTTTCGGGTCTCCCTTAAAATTCTGCTTAAACTGCATAAACTGCTGTATCATCTGCATTGGTCCGTTTCCCTGCGGCATCCCACCACCAAGCGCATTAAATAATGGATTACTCATCTGCGTTTCCTCCCTTGATTGCTGATTCCTGTACAGTATTAGTTCTAACAGGTTCAGAAAATGAATTTAATCGACTTGCTATAGCTTCGCATTTGGCTTTTAAATCATCGTATTCCTGTCGAGTAACATATTTGTCCATGCTCTGAACAGGCTGTTTAGGCGGCATCTGAGTGCCTACTTCATGATACTCAAACGTCCGTAACGGCTGTGGCATACCAGAAACATCTGTGGATTTTATAAAGAATTTCTCTGATTCTGAATCCATTAGCAAAACACTTGTCCCGGGTGCTACCAGATAGGATTTTGCGCCGACTTCACCAGATACCCACAGAATACCATTATTATTCTGCTGTGGTTGCTGTACTGGTTGAGTCGGCATCTGGACAGGCTGTTGCTGGAACTGGTTCATCTGCCCAGGAACGCCAAAACTATATTGATAAGGATTGTTATATAATGCCATCTTACGCACCGCCTTTCTGATTATATTTTTGCATAGATATATCAATCTAAAAAGTTCAAAAAAGTGTCGAAAAAGTATTGACATATCACCCAATGAGTGATATTATAATATCAGAAAGAGGAACAAGAAAGCTAAGGAGGAAAAAGACATGAAGAAATATAATTTATCAGCAATAATGAAAAGAGCATGGGAGTTAGTTAAGAAAGCTGGAATGTCTATTTCCTCCGGTCTTAAGAAAGCATGGAAGGAAGTAAAAGGTATGTGTAAAGAATTACCAGAACTGATCGGCAGCTCAAAGCAGATTGCCTGGGCTGAGGATATTCGCAAGAAGATGATCGAGTACGGAAACAGTCTTGTTGAATATCACAGAGTTAATAGCCGTGTCAAAAGATTAGAAAGAGTAAAAGAAACCGTAAATATTTTATTCACCATTACAGAAGCAAGCTGGTTTATTAATAATCGTGAATATGCTGTAAAACCAAGAAATCCACAGGCAAAATGGGTTGAAATACTCTATGACGAAGGAGGTTGGTGCGAAGACAATTTTTATGAAGCACTAAAGTATTATGATGAAAGAAAAAAGAAAGGGGAGAAAATAAGATGTTAAAAAAATACGAATACGAAGAGTTTTTGAACATGGTAAAACATGATCTTGAGAATCAGGAGAAGTCGAGCCTTTTACCATTTGATTTTCCGAATGAAACAGAATTGATTCCTCCGGTTAGAGATAAGGAGATAATTGATACAGTGTATCATCTTCTGTCTATTTGTCCAGATTATTATATTGATACCTCAATAGAATTAGATAATAAATATAATATGTGGCTTTGGAGCAAAACGTATAAACAAATTGAAGTTTTATTTCCAGATCTTCGTAGAGAACAAATACTGCGCATAGTTCGTTATGTTAGAACAAAATTTATTTATGATGAAATAAAGAAAATAATAACTAATGAGGGCGGGCACTGCGATTATTGTGTTTACTCTAACTCAGATGAGAAGTTTGCATTAGATGAGCGGTGTCCCAAAATATTTTTGCAGCAAACCTGGACAGAAGAAGACAATGAGGTGTTCTATTTCAGAATCCTTCCATCCTCGATGGGATTCTTTTCTTATCAGGTGAGAGAGGAGGACGTTTTTCCTGAAAAAGTTTCTCCAGATCCTCTTGATTTTCACGAAATTAGAGCACTATCTGGACTTACGCAGCAAGCTTTTTCTGAAAAATATGGTATTCCTAAAAGAAGCATAGAGAACTGGGAGGGTGGTAAAAGAAACCCACCAGAATACGTAATTTTATTGCTTGAAAGAGCTGTAAAAGAAGATTTTGTATAAAAGAAGGAGGGGCAAATTGCCTCTCCTTTTAGCACACTTTGATTATTTTATTGTTCACCCTCCGGCTTAATCGTTTCGCCGTGGATATACTCACGTTCATCTGTTCAGCGCAGTATTCAAGAGTGCGCTCCTGGCATCTCAACCGGAACAGTCTTTCTTCGTCTGGTGTGAAATTACACTCTATCAAGAACCTGTCTATATCTTTTTTCGTGAACACATATAATTTCATGAGCATACCCCTTACTAATGCTAACGTTGATTCTGCGCAAGATAATTTGTAAGCTTCTGTTTTGTTTTTTTTAATTCTTCTACATTATTCCCACTAATCTGACTGTCCAGCATGGTCGACAACACTTCCAGAATTAATGAGTCTCGTTCTGCGATTCTCCGAAGGCTTTCATAATCTCGTCTATCATGTTCCTCTAGTGTCTCTACTCGCTTATTAAGTCGGAATGCCGGGGTAATCCATTTAAAGATCACGGCTGCCGCGCCCCCAACAATAGACACCCCTCCACAGATAGAGAGAAAAATCTGTACAAATTCTGATATGCTCATTTATTCTCCTTTTTCCCAGTAATATACTGGGATCTCATTACCACTATCCCATGTATCGTAATATTTGCCGTTCTGTACCGTCACCACATGACCATCTATGCAGAGGATATACGTACCTGTCGGATGGTCTGTACAAAAGTCGTTGACTGTATAGATATATCGTTCTGACTGTTCAATCAGCTTGCGTCTGTACCCATGCTTGTAGAGATACGCTCCCCAAACGTAATTAGCTGATGGCATATCTGACAGAGCACATGCCTGTATCATTAATCCAGCGAATACTGTTTCCCAGTCGAAGCCGGTTGCCTTGCATATTGCCCGGACAACGCAATCTCCTGTTCTCTTATCCTTAACAGGATTTGGATTATAATATTCCCATCTGTCCATCAGTTGATCCCCTTTGCTGTTTTATATCTCTTTGCCGCTCCTCTGGCTTTTGCGGCATTCTGGCGGCTCCATTTAGCTATCATAAGTCGATCTTGCAGCTCTCTTAGGTCATTCTGCTTGCAGTAGTCCTTATATGCAGCATTTTGTTTCTGTAAAAGATAAGACTTCCGGTCAAGGTCTTGCTGTAATGCGAATTTTGCCTGTTCGTCCTTGCAGCTATCAACCGCCGCTTGCATTCCAAGGACTTCACGCTTTGTTTTGCGGATTCTTCGCTCATAAGTACGTTGTCGTTGTTCTTTTTCGTACTGTTTGCCTTTGTTGGTTTTATCCTGTGCTGATAGTTCTGTATAGGGATTCGGCATCCCTTCCGCCCAAACCGAAAAATGATGTCTGCAATTTACTCCGCATATCCCATCAGCTTCGCCATAATGACAATTTTCAATAAAATCTGGATATTTGTTCATTCTTTACTCCAATAGTCTTTTTCTGCTTTTTCACGAGCAATAATGGCATCTTTTAAGTTATCAAATTGACCTATATAATGTCTCTTATAGTTCGCAGTAATGCACACTCTATACTTTACTTTTCCACTTTTTAACTTTCTTTCAGATATTCCGGGAACACCGATTTTATTATCAAATCTTACGCCCCTGTTATGGCAATTTTCAATATGCGGAATCCATCTGCAATTATCCGGTGAATATCCACTATCGTTATCAATTCTATCAAGTGTCAAATCGTCTGTGTAACCATTTTCCATAGACCATTTGTAAAAATTAATAAAGCCATCTTTTCCAGTCCATTCGTCACAAACCTTTATTCCACGTCCACCATAATTTTCATAATGCGATGCAGATGGATTTTTACATCTATGAAGTACCCCTCTCCATTCTTTATGTATTCTGCTTTTACTCATTCCATGCTTTAATGAAGCCTGAACAGCTCGTTCTTTTTGCAAACATCCACATGATTTCGTGTGACCAGAACGTAATTTATTTGAATCGACAAACGTTATGTTTCCACATTCACACTTGCATTTCCATTTATAAACACCTTTTTCACGCTTTCCTTCTCCTATTACTGTAAGCCTTCCAAATTTCATTCCTACATCTACTTTTTCCATAGCTCTTTTCTCCTTTCAACTGCTTTTATCTACATTCAATTATATCATTATTTTATTTTAATTGCAAGTAGTTGAAAGTTATGATAAACTTTAGTATGAAAGGAGTTGAACAAAATGTCAAATAATAGAGGCTTAAAAAACCGTGTAGCAATATCAAATGCTATCGATCGTGAAATTTACGAAAAATTGAAATCGTATTCTGATGATACTGGAATACCTATCAGTAAATTGCTCGATAAAGCAATTTCATTGTATCTCGATTCTATCAAAGATAAGGCTTAATTTCTTTTAATTTTTCCCAGTCTATAGAAAATACCTGCCCTTGCCATACTTCATGGCTTGGGCGGCTTCCTATATGTGCCGATGTCAGTACTAAACCATATCCCATTTCTTTCATTCTTGCTAACTGAATATCAGCACACGCCTGAGCCACACCAGTTCTGACAGAACGTGCGACTGCAGTCTCGATAGTGTCACGCCTACCGGATGGATATGTTACTGTAACTCCATTGCTTACAACGTTATTAACTGCCTCTTTGATGGCTTGTGTATACCCAACCGCCCCAGTCATCACATGATTATATGCAAGGTCACATTGCTCAATATAGAGCCTTTGAGCGGCACTTGCGGTGGTTCGTGTGAAATTCTTCCACTCTCCCATAGTCGCAAGCATATTTCGCTCCATGAGCCTTATCATAGCTGGAGACTGTTCGATCGGTACAGGGCTTAATCCTGCCGCCTTATATACCTTGTCATCATAGTTCATTGCAGTGATTCCGGCATCCTCGAACGCTTCAAGAAGCTCCTGCTGTTCACGTTTGGTGTATTTGGATAGTTCCGCCAGAATGTCCTCTAGCAGTTCGCCAGATTCCTGTAGCGTTCTGATTCTCCATGCATCAGCATTGGTCAGAATATAATCTTCACCTCTACCAATTCTTGCCATCATCCGCGACACGATCTCAGAGATGATATACTGATGCAGTTCTTCGGCAATCTGCTCACTGCCCTCTGTAATTTGCCGTAAATATTCAGGACTAAGCATAGCATATCACCTCTTTCGTCAAAAGTCGTGGTACATGTTTTGTTTTTTTTACATAGTTAACTAAAGCCCTCTTTAGTTAATTCGTACTAACGATAATGTTTTCAGAATGTTGAGATTTTTGCTAAATTTAATCATAAACATGGAAGTAATTAAAAACTTCTCTGAAATTATATTCAGCAATTTTTTTTGCTCCATTTACGTTTGGATGCAATCCGTCTATTAAATCTCTACCATTTTTTCCATTTAGTTCAAATAGTTCACAAATACCACATTTTTCAGTATCAATGAAATTAACATCACTTATTACATGACAAATAGCATCCATATATTTTCCTTTATCTCGGATATTTCTATAATCACGTATATATGCGGATGCCTGAATCGGCGAACAAAAGAAAATAATAGAATTAGGATATATTTTTCTTAATTTTTCATACGCATATCTCATAATTCCATTCCATTTTTTTCTATTTACATCTGCAAGAGGTTTTACATCATTTACATCAATAAATTCTGAATTAACATATTCAATTAAGTTACTGTCAATACTAATTACATCATTTGTACCACAAGCAATTATTATAATGTCAAAATCACTGTATTCATCAACTTTTGAATAATTTGGGTGTGTTGTGTCTTTTCCTCTTAAAATCTTTTCTATCTGATTACCCATAACATTGTTTACAGAATCTTCTGTTGTTGGATTTCCATTATATATAGTTCCATCGTTATCTGCCCATTTACAACCAATCACGGCTGTATTTACCACTAAAGAGGGTTTTATCTTTTCACAAAAATATTTTACCCACCCTCTTTCACTCATTCCTAACTGTGTAATACTGTCACCCATAAAAAGGATTTTTTTACCATATATTGTTTTATAAGGCAAATTTTCAACCTTAATAGTATTGAATCTGTCTGCATTACTTAACTCATAAGGAAACATTTTAAGCGTATGTTTCTTAATGTCTTCGATTAAATTACTTTCGAAATAATTCCAATCAAATTTAAAATAAAAGCAAATATATTTTGCATTGCTACTTGTGTGAATTTTTAAAGTATTGTCTTCAAATTTGCTAGTAGACAAAATATTGTATGTTTTATTGATTTCAAAGTTGCTTGTTTCGTTTTCAACAATAATCCATCTATTCATATTACCGACAAAGTAATAATCTTTGTTTGCATCTACACTGCAAATCATAGTACAAGTAGTATTTTCCACACCACTTGGATTATCAGCAATTATTCTTCCATTGGTATCTGGATAGAATTTTTTTGTAAATGAAATAAACCGTTCAGATAGACATTCTATATCAGCAAAAAAACTTGTTCTTTCCGGTGTAATTCCTTTATTTTTAATGGCATTTGAATCTTCCCTTATCGAATCAGTTTCTGCATTTACTTTTTTGAATTTGTCGCCTACAGCTTTGGAGTCGGCAAATGCACCCCGTATGGACAATGTTTCATCAGAAACCGGCGCTTCGAGAACACTTCCATAAGACAGCTGTCTCTTCTTTCCATCTGCTGTGATTATTCCCTTGAACGTATCTGCCATCTTCTTACTCCTCTCCGAATAATGTTGGTTCGTCTGGCTGAGCTTCTTTGACCATTGCTTTTGCTTCAGATTCCGTCATTCCTTCAAACTTTACGAAGTACAGCCAAGCCGGAACCTTACCAGTGGTCACATACTGCCACCATCTTGCACGGTCGTTTTCACGCACATACAGAATATCTCCGAAATCATAATTGACTTCATAAGCTCCGACCGGTGCAAGCCCGTACAGATCAGCGTAAACGTTCAGCGCGTAAATAACTTCATCCAGACAGGATTCCAGTTTGTCTCGAACGTCTTTTATAAACTGCACTGTCCTCTGCTGTTCCGCTTCTACTCCCGTAGCCGTCTGAATACCACTGGATTCGTTGAAAACGAAATATCCGTTAGAGAATCCAATCTTGTACCCCAGCTGGCTTAAAAGTGCATTTATGCCGCTTATTCGGATATCCGTGTTGAGAATCGGATTGATTTCTTGATAGAACTCTTTCTCGTCCTGTCCGAATAAATTCTTGACAAAGTGTGGTAAGTTCATCTCATTACGTCTGTTCTCCATGCCCTGTGGTGACATGACTGCTACAGGTGTACCGCTTGGCATCAGCAGTCTATCATCTGCCAGAACAATCTTCTGCGAATCAAATATCTCTCCGGCATTACGGCTGTATGCAATGTCGAGATCTTTCAGCTCTTCAATTGCTTCTGCAAATATCGGTAAGCCAAGCGGTGTACTGATATCCACATTGTTCGCCTGCGGTGTCCGCAGTACTCCGTACAGAGGTCCGTCCAGCTTCTCACCGTTTGTTTTGAGAATCGGTGGCGTATCTGCCATTAAGTCAGCCCATTTGGTCTGTTTAAGGTCAATCTTATCTCCGATTGACTGAGGGGATTTTGATACATAGGCTCTATTAGAAACGTAGTACGGATAGGTTGTTATACCATCCACGGTGGTCTCAACAAAACGATGATATTCAAGCCTTGTATAGTATTTCCGTCCAACAACATAAGAATCCTTAAATATAATCCCTTTAATTTCCTGATTGTCGTAATCTACAATCATCACGTCTGCTGGAGTAAATACGTCAAGTCCTTCCCCATTTGGCTTGATAAATACCGTTCCATAAGCACATCCATATTCCACCCAATGGCGAATCTGGAAATATACCTTATCAATCTGCTCCTGTAGCCATGTCGCCCTTGCGGAACCATCAATCTGAATGCCGATCGCCAATGTTGCGAGCCGAGCTGTCTCTGAGCAGACAGATTTAGCAAAATTAATCGTCTTGATATTATTCTTATCATCCATCCATTCCGGCGCACCTCTGTAAATGTTCGCACACCGGTTAATCAGCGCTTCCATCTCTGGGAATTCTGCCGCTTGGATATTAAAGTCCTCTTCGGCTTGCTTTTTGAATATCATGTTAAACCACCTTTTTAGCGTTGTTATAAGTCCCATTATGCACTCACGCCCCAGTATTTTATCTCACCCTGCCTACGTGCTTCTGCTGCTTCTTCAAGCGTGTCATGCCTGCCTAGATCAACTTTTTTATTATCTACATAGATTGTTGCTCTATATTTCCCTCTGTCCATGGAAACACCAGTAACACCAGTTGAATTTATTTTTTCCATTCTTTTGTTTCTTGCCTGCTGAGTCCATGTTGCCCATCTGCAATTTTCTGGCGAATAGTCCGAATTTGTGTCTATTCTATCAATACTCAAATTATCAGCATATCCATTTTCTAATGCCCATAGAACAAACGCTTCTGAACTTTTATTCCATTCTTTGCAAACCTTTATTCCTCTTCCGCCATAGTCTTCATAATCTTTATCATTGGGGTTATTGCACCTCTGACGAATTCCCTGCCAGATTTTATATATTCGTCTATATTTTAGACTGTACCCTCTTTTAAGCATTATTCCCTCTTCTCCTCCACAATGATTCTGTTGCGTATCTACAGGCATCGATTAAATGGTTATTCTCATCAGGATATCCGCTTATAACGTTTCCGTCTTTATCTCTTTCGTATTCGTATTCCGAAAACTCTTTATAAGCATTAGGCGTTCTCTTAGGGTCAATAACAATAGTTCTTGTTTGAAGCCATTTCATAGAATATTCCACACTCCCAGGTCCTTTTATTGCGCCCCTTGCCGGGAGCCCAAAATCTCTATAATCATTGATTGATTTAGGTTCAGCAGAATCGCAAGTAATAGTATAATCATCATATTTTCTTTTTAGAATCTCGTCCGCTGATTTCCTATTGCTCCATTTATTTTCGTAAATTTCATCAATGAGATATATCTTTTCAGTGTTATGATTGTAATACAAACGAATAAAAGCATACGGATCAGGGAAAAATCCCCAGTCACACCCCTGAAATATTTTGTCCATGCGACTGATTTCTTCATCTGTAATGTCTCTAATCTCCAGATATTCAAATACGTTTCCGCCATTTCCATTCGCAATTCCCATATACTCATGCTCATAAGCGTTTGGATTGACTTCTTTCAGATGCTCTGCTTCGTCAATGAATGGCTGCCCCAGCCATTTTTTTGGCACGTCCAAGTAAGTTGATGAATGAACTATTCTGTTTTCTTTCGGTTCAAGAACATACTTATTAGCCCAGTTATTCATTGTTTTTGGTGGATTGAAGCTTTTAAATATCCATGCAAGGTTTCCACCACGGATGGCGGACTGTTCAATCTTACGAATCTCCTCAGGCCCCGCGAATTGATCCAACTCCTCAAACCAGAGAATGCCAATATATCCGAACTCAGGGTTAATGGATTTAATTTTGTCAGGGTCATCAGCACCACGGAAGTATATCTTTTGTCCGGTTGCTTTTAATGTAATCTCCATAGGTGATAACTTAGAATCAAATTCTTCTGTGAATTCCTGTTTTCCAATAGCCCATTTGATCTTGTTATACACAGAATCTTTAATTGTATTCCCGACCTTACGGCAAACCACAGCATGAATGTCATGATTGTTCTTCATCAACTCTATTATAGTCATTCCAACAGTGGTTGATTTCGTGGAGCCACGTCCGCCCTTAAATACATACTCCAGATGTTCTTTGTCTCGAATATCTCTAATAGCCCAGTGAAAACAATCAGGAATATTATACAGATCCATGTGATACGGCTTTGCATTTCTAGCAGCTTCCTCTGCTGCTTTCTTTTCTTCCTGCTCTTGCTTAATCTTTAATGTTTTCTCCAGATCATTCATAGATTTCAGCTGATCGGAGAAGTCCGGGGCGAACCCGAATGAATCAGTCAGCTCACCCCTTGCAATCATGGAACGGCGTTGCTGGATTTCTGCCAGAGACATGATGTCAGTTCCATTTTGTTTCTCGATCTCTGCCTGCTTTTTCGCTATATATGCAGAAATGCAACCTTTTTCCAACAGTTTTTTTGTCGCATTCCTAATGATTCCATTAGAGTATCCGGCTTTCCTTGCGGCATCAGATGCATTTCCGCCATTCTTGATATATTCATCTGCAAACGCTTTCTGTTTAGACGTTAAGTCCATCTAATCACCTCTGTCTATCCTCATTTTCTGACCGCCTCCCATATTTCTTTAAGGCACATGACCACATCATACTGGGATGCAGTTCGTAATATTTCATAATCGCAATCTTTCCATTCTCCACGTTTTGTTGGTCTAAACACTGGTGTTGATATAATCGTTACTGTAATTAATCGTTCCTGCTCGTGGCTATAGAATTGTGATGTTCCGATTTTTATGATTAATCCGGTGGATAATATAGCTTTTTGAAGTTTTCTTGTAACTGCTTTTAGGGTTGCCATATTATCACCTCATTTCTGGCTATAAAATCCCATAATACTACTTCTGAGTATATTCTATCACAGGTCAGTAGAAAAGTTGTGGTACATGTTTGAGAAATTTTGCGCTAAAAAGAGCCGGTAAATACCGACTCTTTAATTTTATTCATTGCTTTGTAATTTTCTGATCGTCTCGCCCTGATCTCCCGGGCACCTTGTAAAGAAATCCTCGCACACACTATAAAATGCACACGTGATACATTCATGCGAGCTGATCGCATTACAGTACTGCTGTAACACCGAAAATGCTGATATAGCCAGCTGCGGTGTTATATCAAAATCGTGATTAATGCAAATATTGGACGTTTTGATGTTATCTATCTCAAATGTAGGCACTGACATCATTATTCCTCCTTTCCCCAATCTAATTTCTGCCCGCACTTATTACAATAAAAATCTGATTTATAAAGTTCTTCTATATTACAAACCGGGCAGTCACCTTTTGTTATACAATATCTACCAGAAAAATCGAAAATGGTTTTTATGTTATTTGGTTTCATTGGAATCTGTTTTTGCAGCGCTTTAATAGCTTCTTGTCTAACTTCATGCGTACATTTACCGCCATAAGCTGTGTCATCATAACTTAATTCTTTTAACGCTTCTTCTGGTTTCATATTAATCCTCCTAATGAAATTTCTCCTTAATAGAATCATAATCAATGAATACTTGTTTTCTTTTGCCGCATTTCTTGCATTCCAAAATAGCTTCCTCAGTATTTCTCCAATACCAAACCAATTTGTATTTATGCGGTTTGCAAAGACATTTGATTTTGCAGCCATTCTTTCGCCATCTGTTGAATTTGCTGATTATTGCATACAATAGTATGCAAACAGCAAGTCCAACTACGCACATTCCCAGCATCATAAAAAATTCTTTTATCGCTTCAATCATTCTTCTTCATCTCCTCAAGCTTCTTCTCAGCTTCTTCACGGGTAAGGAATACGGTTTTTCCTATCTCTCCCACGAAACGCTCCAACTTAAAACCATCTGCATATCTAAAGACGATATCAGTAGTTCCAAATGCTGGCATATCAAAACGATATACTCTAAGCTCACGGATTGCGCTATTAACAATGCACCATAGTTTTTCTCCAACCTTGCACGGCAACCTCACAAGCAAGCCCTGTTCTTCTAAGTCTTTGTAAGATTTCAGTTCTTCCAACAGTTCTGCAACATCTTTCAGCCAATACAATTCTCCATCTTCGCAGCAAGTCCCATACGTTTTCTGGTGATACGGGCAACCAACCGCTTCCTTCCCACTGATATAATCTCTTAAATCCTCGCCAGTTCCACAGACAATGCGTTTATGTTCATCATCCTCCATATGCATGAAGTTTTCGTGATCCGCATAGCAATCACCCTCGACATCTTGACTAGAAACGCATTTAAGTGCTTTTATCATATCGTCAAGTGTTAATCTCTCCATCTACTTCACCTCTTTCATTTGACTTTCTACAGTATCTGCAAGTAACTTCAAGGACTCAATAAATGGGTCCGTCAATGCTGCTGTGTCTGGGCATTTAGCAAATGCTCTGACAAGGTTTATAGCATCTTTAATCTTCTTCTCATCTTCAATTACGTCTGATGCTTCTACTAATTCATATCCCGATTCAAGGCTGGCATTTCTTGTTAGTTCTTTATTGCTATAGAACTTTAATATATCCGGAATCTGCTGATCTTCAAAGGGATATGGATACGCTTCTTTTCCGCCGTACCATCTATATCCTTGTCTCTTTGCTGCTTTCAGAATATTTTCATACTCTTCATGTGTTATGACTAATACGCATTTATTCGCTAGATCAATCATCTGCTTCTCCTCTCCTTTTTTCAATCCATTTCCACCAGAGAACTACATATATAGTTCTTTTAAAAAATAAACCGTAACACTCTTTATGGATTGAATCAAAATTCTCTCGTCCAATCTCCATCGCTCTTTTCCGTGCCTGATCTAATGTTTTACACGGCTCTTGACACAAAAACCACATGATTATTTCACCTCTTTCGTAATTGCATCAATGCAAGAGTTCCAGCCAATCTTAAAAAGTGGCTCGAAATCTCCAAGTTTTCGTTCCTTTTCATCGTCGAATTTTTCCGGAAATGACTTCAGCGGACACCAATCAGGTCTAATACTCAAATCTGTAATATCTCTATTGTTTACTCTACAGAACGGGTGAAGCACTCCGCTGCGTAAAACGCATAAAGCACAATATTTTGGCGTATCAATCACTAATACTGATTTACTCATAATTCCTCTTCAAGACAACAATACACTATTGGATAGCCAGTATCACAATCACAATTGTTGTAATCAATGTCTTCCAATGCTTTACTTTTTGCTATTTTCTCAGCTTCTTCTTTTGTATCGGCTTCAATATCATCATAATCAATTGATAAGCTCATTCCGACACTTACGTGCCATTTACTCATCTGATTCCTCCTGTAATAATTCTTTATTGTCAAAAATGTTTCCAACAGCTTCAAAATGTTCCAAATCAAACTCATCAAGATATTCTCCATCTGTGCCAGCTTCGTATGCTACAAATCCAGCAAAGTTCCATTTGACAGTCATATATGTCACATCTTCTGGATAGGATTCGTCCAAATGCGCCATCAGGATGTCGTTTTCCCAAATTTTATTCCCGTTCTTGTCGGTCAGACCTGTGAACTGACAGAGGGTTTCTATATCAATTCTATCGGTATATACTGTAAACCGATCTGAATCCTTTCGATAAAAAATAATGTCCTTTCCCCCTATGTGATATTGATCTCTTAGGTAATATCCCTCGACCCACTCGCCATTATTAATCCGCTTTGCCTTAAAAAGAATCTCTCTCATTCAACTCCACCACCTTTCACGATTTCATCAATTGTTGTATCCCCTTCTATGCAATATTTTTCAAATAAATAATTCTCTAATTGCTCTGCAACTTTATCTACATCAAAAGCTGTCGGCTGCTCGTCAATAACTGCACCTACTGCAAAATCCATATCCGAACCTCCAAGAGAATCAATTATTTTGTCTGCATCAATCAGTCTGCTCATTCAATCGCAACCCCCTTTCTCATTAAAATCCAAATCAACTCTGATCACATCCGTTTCTATTGCCGAAAGGCAGCTTATTTCTAAATCGTAAAATGGTTTCAGCAGCTTTGAACCGGCATTGAATGTATCGTAATCCTCCCAGCTTCTTCCAGGGTGACATATCTGAATTTTTATATCGCTTTCAGGATCGTCGTCAATTGCTGCTATTAGATCAATTAACTTCATCTTCTATCCTCCCGTTCATACATGTTTGCGTTTTTGCTTTTCCATTCAGCAAACGTCTCTATTTTCGCACCTAATGGTCGTTTAGAAATTACATAACGTCTCCAATATTCTTTCCAGATTTCTTCCGGCCCAAGAGCATTAAATCTTATACAATCAAGTTTCGCACTATTTTCCGTACAATATTCCAACGGCGGCAGTAGGGGTAATTGATAGCCCACTTCGTAAATTGCAAATCCGTATCTTCCAGGAGCAGTATAGTATCGAAGCAATCCATTTTTTAAAAGATATTCCTTCGGATAAATAGACTTGATTTCACTCATCTCCTTCCCACACTCCCAACAATCTCATTCTCTCATACAGTACAGCGACGGTCTTGCGTCTGTAGCCGTAAAAGTCTTTCGGGTTCATCGGGATATATCTTTCTCTGCTGATTTTCCTGTAACTTTTCCGGTGCAGGATATTCTCAATAACCATATCCGCTATCACCGTGTTTTTCGGGCAAGCTGACAAGGCAGCACTGGCAAGCAGGCTTCCGTACTCTGCCGGAAAGTCTTTCAGCATCGTATTCAGTTTTTCTATGTCCTCTGCCGGAATACCGTAGTCTTTCAGCTTTTTATTCCTTGTCAGCATACCGTTCTCCTTTCTATTCGCCTGAGTGGTGCTTGTCGTACATGATCGCCACACATACAAGGCCAACCACTCCGAATATGGTTCCAAGGGTGAATCCTAATAAGAATGTAATCATACAACCACCTCACTGTCCGCTGGCATCTGATAATCAATATGTCCATTTACATAGGCTTCCTGAATCATATCCAGTACTTTCATGGCTTTTTCTTTATTTGAATATTCTTCTAGCAGATAACTGCATCCGGTTATGTATGATGTTATAATTGTTTTTATAGGTCCTTCCGCAATTTCAGTGCCTGCCATAGAATTGAGATCAATCAATACTTCTCTATTCTGACTTCTGATTAACATTTTGTGTCCTCCTTATAATCCTCAATTGCAGATTTAAGTTTCTCATAGAAATTAATTCTTTTTCTTAGCGTGTTTAATTCATTATCATATTTTTTAAAAAATACTTCTTTTGCTTTTTCATAATCAGGTGCATCCAGAACAACCACTTCGCTGTATTCATTAATGAAATTACCTATTGATTCTTTTCTTATAAACGAAGCGTAGATTCCGTCAGGGAATTCAGTTACTGGTTTGTATGTCTTCGGCTTTTCTATTACTTCACATTCTTCAAGACGAAGATTCCATTCATCTGTTTTTCTGTCGCTGTCCAAAATGTAAAAATATAATTTCATTTTGCGTCCTCCTTATCACTTACTCTTCGATTCCACTGTTCTACAGCTTCTTCTTCTGTTTCTCTCCAGCGTTCAACCATTCCATCACATTCTGCGCAAGCTACAAGATATTCTTTTCTTGAATCATTATATTCATTAATCAGCATTTCTGCTTTTCCTCCGCAAAACGGACAAGGTTTTAATTTATCCATTTCTCATCCTCACTTTCCCCATGTAAGCAACTGACACGCTATTGTGCAGTCCTCCATGATTTTATACTCCCATCTTCTTAACCAGATTCTTATTCATCTCATCAAACCTTACATCTGTGTTCTCTTCAATGTCCTGTATCATACTCAGAACGCTCATTTCTCCCCTGTTTGCCATTTTAACGTACTCGTTGGCAGTCTGCATGACTGTGAGCAAGCGTTTTGTAGAAAAGCCATATAAGCGTCTCAGGGCCATCATCGTTGTAACGACGTTAATCGTATCAGCCCAATCTTCTCCATCGTTGAATCCGTTTTCGTAAGCTTCTTTCTCCATACTTTTAATCTGACTATGGCAGTTAATCATTGCTCGCCCAAATGCCTGTGCTGCCTGATTGGGCTGAGCTAGAGGAAGTCTCTGCTTTCGTGGCTTTGCTTTAAGTTTACTGCTCACGCTTCACACACCTCCTAATTTGCCTTGTAACGGCCTCAAACTGCTTAAGCAATGAATTGTCGTCATTTCGGTTTAAAGTCCTGTCATAAGCCGGAGAGACGTCCCACAAGTCATTTACGAGGACGCCATGTGCCACACTGTTGAGTAGTGCACTCCGATGTGCTCCCGTGATGCTTATGATCTCATCAAGAGTAAACTCTCCAATGTGCTCAGTGCCTTTGAACAGCTCATACAGTTTCATGCTTCTTCCTCCTTGTCACGAACTCATATCCTGTCAGCCGGAATGCTCTCGGTGTCTTCGGGTGATCCGTTTCAATCAGTCCATCTGTCCGCAGCATATCCATGTGGCGAAGTACCGTGGCATTTGACACGCCAACCCCGTCAGCAATCTCTTTGTAAGACGGTGCGTACCGATGTTCTTTGATATACCGGCAGATGTACAGATATATGTCTTTGTGGATCTGCTGACCTTCTTTATATTTCTGTTTGTACATTCTTCTCACGCTCCTCTTTCATCTTCTGCGATCTTTTAAACATTTTTTCGAGATAGTCCGCATAAGCCAATAGCATATGGTCCACAAATCCGTTTTTTCGATATTTTTCTGACATAATATGAATCTGCTCTGTCACCTGCTGCCAGTATTCATCGCTTTCTTCTATTCCGGCAGTCTGGAGGACCAGTGCCGGAAAGTCAATCTGTAAAAACTTTATGGTGTTCGGTATCTGCTCGTGCGTAACTCTCATATTTATACACCTTCTTCTACCTCAAAACTCTGTTCAAGAAGCCGCTCGTTATCCTTGCTAAACGCCTTGATATAGCTTTGCTTTATTGGTCTGATAAAATGTATGCCGTCTGCTGATTTCGCACGTGAAACAGCCACATAAAACTGTCCAGGATCCCAGCAGCAAGGATCAATGTTGATTTTCTCAAATGTCTGTCCCTGTGATTTATGAATACTGATCGCCCATGCAAGTTTTACGGGAAACTGAGAGAATGATCCAACTTTCTTACGGACAATCTTTTCTTTTACGATTTTCTGACCGTCTTTTTCCTGTTCAGATTCCTCAATAACCTGTTTTTCAATGTCTTTACTATATCTGTACAAGTTAACTGTTTTACCCTTATCAGTCTTGATAACCAGATAAGATTCTTCAAATTCTCTGTTGTCCACAATTTTCTGGATAATGCCGATTGTTCCATTTACGTAATTTCCAGACAGATCATTGACTGTAATCATCACTTTTGCGCCAACATTAAGTATTAAATCCTCTCTGGCAAATGCAATGTTCTTGATATCGGCAGATGTCAGATCTCCGTCAACTGCTGCATGAAACACTTTTTCGGTCTTTTTATCTAGTTTTCCAAGGAAAGTATTATTAATCCGATCAGCTTCAGCATTTGTTCCGACCAGAAATGGTGCTTCTGGTATAACCTTGTCTGATTCATTATTCTCCAGATATGCAATGGATTTTCTAATATTGTTGCCATATTTAATATCATTCAGCACATACTTAAATCCCTCATCATTCTGCCTGCATACCTCATCAAGTTTAATATATTCAAACCCCATTTCTTTCCAGTATTCAGACATGAAAGCATATCCGTGTTCGTACTTTCCGCCTTTTCCATAATTAGATCCATACATCCGGCAGAGGATTTTACGATCATCTGTCGTGATAACTGGTGGAAGCTGGTAGAAATCCCCGATTACGATTAGCTGAATATCTTCTTTATCCTCTCCGTTCAAAAGTCTGTCAACGGCTCTCTCTTCATTCTCCGTGATGATTGTCTTTGCAATCATATTAAACAGGTCGAACCGGCACATACTGATCTCGTCAATAATAAGGATATCTGCTTCCTTCAGCAGTTCAGATCTGGATTTCACTTTTTTCTTATAATCCTCAAACTTAATTGAGATATTTAACGCACGATGCACGGTGGTCGCTCCATACCCGATATTATCCGCAGCTATTCCAGTAGTGGCAGATACCAGAATGCTTTTACCAGCTTTTTCCGCCTCATCGATGAACGTTTGGATAACCGTCGTTTTACCTGTTCCTGCATCTCCTGTCAGAAAAACGTTACTGCCAGACAGCATCGTGTCTAACGCATATCTTTGCTTTTTATTGAGATCATCTTTTTTCATTTTGTAACCACTCCTTGTAAAAATTATGTCAACTAAATATTTTTGTAATATTCAATTAATTTTGCTATAATAAATCTAATTATATATACTTTTTAATTTTGTAACCAACGTGTAACCGACTTTTTCGACCTATTGGTTACGCCAAAAACCCTTATTTTATGCAGGTTTCAGAGGTATGTAACCGTGTAACCAATGTAACCAAGGTTTTCATATAGGAGAACCACTAGAGTATATGTTTTTTATACACTCTCAAACTTTCTCCTATAGGACGTTTTTTTTCGTGTTACAACGGTTACATGGTTACAAAATTATGAAAACGGAACATTTGTTTCGGCATTAGTTGGCAGAAAACCAGTTTCAATAACCTCATTTTCCTGCTCATTTTCGAGACTTTTTATATCAACAATCTTTACTGCAATAAGCCTCATTACACTTCCACCGTCCCTTTTTAGTACTGTATCTCTCTTTCCTGTATGCTTAATTAGTTCTCGATTAATCGCCCAAGCTGAAAAGGCTTTTCTGGAGAATCCATTGTTTTTCAAAAGGTTTTCAAGAGGTTTCGGATAAAAATATACATATACATCTCCATACTCATCTGGCGTTTCCTTGAATCCCCATTGATCGCAACTGAATTGAGCATCAAAGTGCTGCCCGTATACGGAAAGACTTTCAAGAATGAATTCATAACACCTCTGTCCTTCAGATACGTCTTTTTTACGTGTAGGTATGTCCACAACGTCCTCGACCGTCAGCTCACGTCCATCCTTGAATATGAAATCTGTAGCTAATTTGTCAGCCAGCAGAAGTGTAGATATAGCCATGACCTGTTTTGCCGGAAAGTCATATCCGTCAAAGCCTTTCTCAATTTCGGCTTTCATTTCTTTCAGATCGTCCGATGTGAACTGCTTGAGATTCCCGACAAACACTCTTCCAGCAAAACCATAGTTCTTCACGACAATGCCGTTAATCTCTGCCGGATTCTCATAAATATCCTCGCAACACTCAATCTCAATAATTCTGTTGATAGCTCCGCCGGAGTCTGCAAATTCCGAAATAGGGTTCTCACCGTTGCAAATAGTCACATTACTCCATGTATTTTCCTTAGCTGCTCCGAGGTCCTTATTTGACCTTCCTTTCCCTTTGCCGGAACAGAGATTATAGATCAATGTTTCGTAGTTGTCCCGAATATACTGAGAAGCGTTCTTCGAGTCATCGAGGATCATTGGAAAATTATTAAGCATATCTG
>ERZ773148.251-NODE-251-length-46615-cov-5.624721_pt1 | contig 46615 bp, 36 predicted proteins | sample MGYA00580846_ERZ773148 | MGnify/ENA primary metagenome ERZ773148 (study PRJEB29015, sample SAMEA2737879) | human gut metagenome | biome: human gut; feature: human-associated habitat; material: faeces | place: China | collected 2012 ... | reverse complement strand
CTCAGCGTCGGAATCATTTCCCCATACCCTTGAAATCAGCATATCCTTGGAAATGATTTTGCCCGCATTGTTCATGAGCAGTTTCAGTACCTCAAATTCCTTATATCCCAGATGGATGGACTTTCTGCCGCGCACCAGATCGTTGGTTGAAAGATTCAGGGTCAGATCTCCAAAATGAAGTTCTTCCACGACAACCTCGCCCTGTCTGCGGGAGAGGGCGCGTATCCGTGCCAGCAGCTCTTCCGGGATAAACGGCTTCGTCATGTAGTCGTCGGCGCCGCGGTCCAAACCGGTCACCTTGTCGCTTATGTCGTCTCTGGCGGTCAGCATCAGCACCGGCGTCTGGACATGGGCCTTTCGAAGCTTCTTTACCACATCAAATCCATTTTCCCCGGGAAGCATTACATCCAGGACGATGACATCATATTCGCCCGACAGGCCGCAGTAGAGGCCGTCGGTACCGGTATAAACGATGTCTGTGTGATAGTGCTGTTCCTCCATAATCTGCCCCAGCGCGTCGGCCAGTCTCACTTCATCTTCTACGATCAGTATATTCATGAATCATTTCCTTCCTTTTCCGGTATGGCCGAACGGCCGGTCCATATCCTTATCAATATTATAAAAGGGGTTTCCTCGTTTGGCAATCCCATTCCTTTTCCTGTATCCGCATTTTATAGATACTATTATAGAAGGAGAAGCTGAAAATAGCCTGAAACCGGCTTTCAGGTTAATTTCAGGAACCCGTGATAGAATAAACGACAGACTAAAGCAGAACATCAGACAGAGCGCAGAGAGGAGCAAATCGGATGAATGGAAGAAGAGTAGCCGCTTCCATGGCGGTGGTTGTAGCGGCCACGGCTGTGATGCCCATAACGGCGGAGGCGCAGACAAATATTGACTTGAGAAAAAAGGTGATCGGAATATCGGGGATCATGAGTGTGACCAACATGGATTCTGCCATTACGAGAGGGGAGTTTGCCAGCATGCTGGTGAATGCGTCTTCCTACAGGAGTACGGTCAGCAGTGTGAGCAATACCTCTGTATTTGCCGATGTACCGCGTGACCATACGTATGCGGCGTCCATCAGGATTGCGGCAGAACAGGGGTGGATGACGGGATACTTAGGAGGGAATTTTAAACCGGATGAGTATGTGACGCTTCAGGAGGCCGTAAGGGGAATGCTGGCGCTGCTGGGATATGAAAATACGGATTTTACCGGAGACCAGACCGGGGCCAGGCAGTCCAAATACCATTTCCTGGAGCTCGATGAAAATATGAATAAGAGTCCGGAGGAGGTCCTCATAAAGGAGGACTGCATTAATTTATTCTACAATCTTTTAAAGACCGATACGAAGGCGGGAACCATGTTCGGAAAGAGCCTGGGATGCGAGCTGACCTCCGACGGGGAGATCAATCCGCTTACCATGGTGGACAACAGCCTGAAGGGACCGAAGATCGTAAGGAGCAAGAGCCGCCTTTCCGATTATCTGCCGTTTAAGCTGAGCGCTGCCAGCGTATACCTCGATGGGTCGCCGATCTCCAACAGCAGCGAAGCCATCTCTGCGGCGCTGGAGAATGATAACGGTGTGCTGGTTTACTACCATCCGGTATCCAAAACAGTATGGTTGTATACAGTTGGAAGCGAAAATGAGAACGGGCGTTCCGCGGTATTCGGTGAGATCACAAATGTCATATACAATTCGGCCGATCTGATGACGCCGGACGCCATCATACTGGATGACGGCAATACGTATGAACTGGACAGCACCGAGATGAAGTTTGCATTTTCCACATATGGCGATATGCGGGTGGGAGATACGGTCACTCTGGTCTATTCCGTGACAACGGACAGCAACGGTGATGAGACGCGTACCGTGCTTGATTATATTGAAGACTGACAGGAGAGCCTGAGATGAAGAAAATAAGTTTTGGAAATAAGACAAAGAATGGAAAAAAGGGCGGCAGGAAGGGGAAAAAGCTTCTTCTGATTCTGATTCTCCTGCTGGTCGTCATCTTGGGAGTTTACGCGGCGGTTCGGATGAAGGCGGAGAAAGCGGCCAGCGCGAACGTGAAAGAGGTCAGGACCGCGACAGTGGAGACGCGGGATATCACCTCGGAGCTGTCGTCATCGGGTACGATCTCTCCGAAGAATACATACGATATCACCTCTCTCGTGGAGGGAGAGGTGATTGCCGCCGATTTTGAAGAGGGAGATCAGGTGGAGGCGGGGCAAATCCTGTACCAGATCGATACCTCCTCCATGGAATCGGAGCTGACCAGCGTCAACAATTCTCTGACGAGGGCGCAGGAAAATTACGAGGTCGCCCTGGATGACTATAACACGGCGCTCAGCGATTACAGCGGCAATACCTACAAATCAACAGAGGCGGGCTACATCAGGACTCTGTACATCAAAGAAGGCGATAAAGTGAGCTCCAATACGAAAATCGCCGACATTTACGATGACAAGGTCATGAAGATCAAACTGCCGTTTTTGTCCGGGGAAGCGGCTTTCATCGGAGCGGGCAGCGGCGCAGCGCTTACGCTGACGGATACGGGAGAGCAGCTGGCGGGAACGGTTACCGCGGTGAGCAACATGGATGTGACGCTGACAGGCGGCCGGATTGTCCGGTACGTCACCATCGAGGTGGCGAATCCAGGTGGTTTAACCACCGATATGGCTGCGACGGCGACGGTGGGAGACTTTATCTGCAGCGCGGAGAGCTCCTTTGAGCCGACGCTGGAGACTGTGATGAATGCTGATATTTCCTCCAGTGTGGAGGTGGGAAAGCTGCTGATTAGCGAGGGCGATTACGTGGGCAAGGGAACCCCTGTTTTCACCATGGAATCGAAATCGGCGGAGAAGCTTCTCCGAGCATATAAGGACTCCGTGGAAAAAGCGGAGGAAACGCTGGAATCCGCCAGGAACAAGGTGGAGAGCACGCAGGATAATTACGATAATTACACGATCACAGCGCCGATCTCCGGTCAGGTGATCACAAAAAATGTAAAGGCGGGCGACAAGGTGGCGAAGAGCACCAGCGGAAGCACGACGCTTGCCGTGATATACGATATGTCCGGCTATACCTTTGAGATGTCGGTCGATGAACTGGATGTAAAGGAAGTGGCCGTGGGACAGAGCGTAGTGATTACCGCAGACGCGGTGAGCGGAAAGACGTTCTCCGGTACGGTGACCAATGTGAGCCTGCAAAGCTCCTACTCCAACGGCGTGACCAACTATCCTGTCACCGTAACCTTAAACGACGGTATGGATGAACTGCTTCCGGGCATGAATGTGGACGGCGTCATCATCCTCGACCAGGCGTCGGATGTGCTTGCCGTGCCGGCCGACGCACTGATGCGCGGCAACAAGGTCTATGTAAAGGACGATACGGTAACGGAGGCGCAGGGAATGGTTCCGGCGGGCTTCCGGGCTGTCGATGTAAAGACCGGGCTGATCAGCGACGATTACGTGGAAATCACGGAAGGACTGTCTGAGGGGGATGTGGTCTATGTGGCTGAGTCCACGGTGAGTTCGTCGTTTAATATGATGGGTGGCATACAGGTAGGTCCCGGAGAAATGGGCGGCGGAGGCGCGCCCGGAGGCGGCCCAGGCGGAAATGGCGGAAGAAGCGGCGGAAGTAACGGCGGCGGTCCCAAGTAATGGCTGGAGGTAGAGATTTGGAAGAAACATTAATTGAACTGAAAAATATCTATAAGATCTATGAGATGGGAGACGAAGAGGTGAGGGCCAACGACGGCATTTCCCTGACGATCAACCGCGGTGAATTTGTGGCTATTGTAGGAAAATCGGGAAGCGGGAAATCGACGCTGATGAATATCATCGGGGCTTTGGATGTGCCCAGCTCCGGCGAATACTTACTGGGCGGAAAAGACGTGGGAAGTATGACGGACAATCAGCTGGCGGACATCAGAAACCGGATGATCGGCTTCATATTCCAGCAGTACAATCTGCTTCCCAAGCTGAATCTCCTGGAAAATGTGGAGCTGCCGCTTCTCTACGCGGGGGCCGGCAATACGGTCCGCCGCATGCGGGCCATGGCTTCGCTGGAGCGTGTGGGCCTGGCGGAAAAATGGAGGAACCTTCCGAACCAGCTTTCCGGCGGGCAGCAGCAGAGAGTGTCCATCGCCAGGGCTCTGGCGGGAGACCCGTCCCTGATCCTGGCCGATGAGCCGACAGGCGCCCTTGATTCGAAGACGAGCCGCAGCGTTCTGGATTTCTTAAAACAGTTAAACGATGAAGGCAATACCATCGTCATGATTACCCATGACAGCTCCATCGCAATGGAGGCGCGGCGCGTGGTGAGAGTGCATGACGGAAAGATCAACTTTGATGGAGACGTAAATGAATATTCTGCAATCCTTTAAAATGGCAATGAAAAGTATTATGGGTAATAAGATGCGGTCCTTTTTAACCATGCTGGGCATCATCATCGGCGTGGCCTCCGTTATCATCCTGGTAAGCCTTGTCAACGGCCAGATGTCTTACATGACGGAGAGCTTCGCAAGCATGGGGACGAACCAGATTTCAGTCAATGTGACGAATCTTTCCACCCGATCGGTCTCTGTGGATGAGATGTATGAATTCTACGAGGACAACAGGGATTTATTTGCCCAGATGACACCGAATGTGACCGTATCCACGACTGTAAAAAACGGGACGGAGTCATCGACCTCGACAACGGTGTCCGGAGTCAGCGAGGAATACCTGGAGATGAAGGATATGGAGTTGGAGGCCGGCCGGTTTATCCAGTATTCCGATATTGTATCGCGCCAGAAGGTGTGTGTGGTGGGATATTATGTGGCGTGGGATCTGTACGGAGGCGTGGATAAAGCCCTCGATCAGACCATTAAGATCGGAGGCAATGCGTTCCGGATCGTTGGCGTGGTGTCGAGACAGGATGACGATGAGCTGGAATCGGGCGGAAGCGATGATTTCGTCTGGATGCCGTACAGCTGTGCCGCGAAGATGACGAGAAACGCCAATATCAGCAGCTACACGTTTGCCACGGCCGATATGAATCATACGGATGAGGCAAAGACGGCGATCGATGATTTCCTCATGGAAATCTTTAAGGATGAGGATTTATACCGGATCACGGCGATGAGCGAGCTTCTGGATTCCCTGAATTCCATGATTGCCATGATGTCCATGCTTCTCGGCGGCATCGCCGGAATTTCCCTGCTGGTGGCGGGCGTGGGAGTTATGAATATCATGCTGGTGTCCGTAACCGAGCGGACCAGGGAGATCGGTATCCGCAAGGCGCTGGGGGCGAAGAAACGGACGATCATGCAGCAGTTCGTCATCGAGGCGGCCGTGACCAGCTCCATCGGCGGCGTGATCGGAATTGTGATCGGATCCGTGGCGACCACGGTCATCGGCACAGCCATGGGAATGAACGCGACGCCGACGCCCAGCGCCGTGGCAGTGTCCTTCAGCGTGTCTGTGGGAATCGGGCTGCTGTTCGGATATATGCCGGCAAACCGGGCGGCGAATTTGAATCCGATTGATGCGCTTCGAAGTGAGTAGGAAGGGTTGCAAAATTGGAATAATAGTGATACTATTTGCATAGTTACAGAAGGAGTAGCTCGTTGGGAGTTGCTCCTTTTTGAGAATGAAGACATAGAGGAGTTTAAATCATATGAAGGTTGTGGATATGCACTGTGATACGATTTCGGAGCTATTTTACCGCATGGAGGAAGGGAAGGAGCATTCGGTTTGGAAGAATGACTGCCATGTGGATCTGGAGAGGATGGAGAAGGGGGACTACTGTCTCCAGAATTTTGCGATGTTTACGTCGCTGGACAGGTATGAGAAGCCGTTTGAGCACTGCATGAAGCTGGTGGACCTATTTTATCAGGAGCTGGAAGAGCATGGTGACCGGATTGGGATTGTGAAAACGTATGAAGATATTGAGGAGAACCGGAGACTGGGGAAAATGTCTGCGCTGCTGACGATCGAGGAAGGCGGCGTCTGCCAGGGAGAAATCGCTTTTTTGAGGAACTTTTACCGGTTGGGAGTGCGGATGATGACGCTTACCTGGAATTTTCGGAATGAGCTGGGCTGGCCGAATATAATCCGGATTGAAGGGGACGAGGCGTATTTTGAACCGGATACGGAGCACGGACTGACGGAGACGGGGATCGAATTTGTCAGGGAGATGGAACGGCTGGGGATGATTATGGATGTGTCCCACCTGTCTGACGCGGGGATTATGGATGTGTTCCGGTATACGAAGAAACCGTTCGTGGCGAGCCACTCCAACGCGAGAACGGTTGCCTCCAATCCAAGAAACTTAACCGATGAGATGCTTAAAACGCTTTCGGAGCGCGGCGGAGTGGCCGGCATCAATTACTGCGCGGACTTTCTGCATGACTGGCAGAGAGGTGAACACGCGGTGAGCCGCGTCGATGACATGATTTTACATATGAAGCATATGAAGAAGATCGGCGGAATTCAGTGTATCGGGCTGGGATCGGATTTCGACGGAATCGGCGGGGAACTGGAGATAAAATCCCCGGAAGACTTGCCGGTGCTGGAGCAGGCCATGAGAAGGGCCGGCTTTACGGAGGAGGAGATCGAGGGCGTGTTCTATAAGAATGTGCTTCGTGTATACAAGGATATTTTAAAATAAGACAAAATTTTACATAGATTTTACATTCCCGTGCATCATACTTTACATAGATTTGATATAGTGCTTACATAATCAATCAATTTATTTCATGAAAACCGGGAGGGGACTATGTCAATCAATGATTTACAGATGCTGTTTAAATTTATCGGGGGTCTGGGAATGTTTCTCTATGGCATGAATGCCATGGCGGACGGACTGCAGAAATCTGCGGGACACCGGATGCAGCAGCTGTTGGGAGCATTAACGAAGAACCGTCTGATGGGCGTGATTCTCGGAGCGGGTATTACCGCCATTATCCAGAGCAGTTCCGCCACCACGGTCATGGTCGTCGGCTTCGTAAACGCCGGGATTATGAACCTGGGCCAGGCGGTCGGCATCATTATGGGCGCCAATATCGGAACCACGGTGACCAGCTGGATCGTATCCATGAGCGAATGGGGCGAGATGCTGAAACCGGAGTTTTTTGCACCGGCCCTGGTGGGCGTGGGTGCGGTCATGACGCTGTTTTGCAAGAACAGCAGGAAGAAGCAGACGGGAGAGATCCTGGTGGGCTTCGGCGTGCTGTTTATCGGTCTGACCTTTATGTCGGCCTCCATCACTCCGTACCGCGACGCTCCGATATTTGCGCAGGCATTTGCGGTTCTGGGACGAAATCCGTTTCTCGGTATCCTGGCTGGTGCGGCGGTGACCGGAATTATCCAGAGCTCTTCCGCGTCGGTGGGTATCCTGCAGACACTGGCGTTAAACGGAATCGTGAACTGGCAGTCCGCCATCTTCATCACGCTGGGACAGAATATCGGCACGTGTGTGACGGCGCTGATCTCCAGCGTCGGAGCCAATAAGACGGCGAAGCAGGCGGCCGGAATCCACCTCCTGTTTAATACGGTGGGAGCCGTGATCTTCGGAATTGTGATGTATATCATCTTTAAACTGAATCCGGTGTTTGCGTCATCGACGATCAGCAGTGTGGAAATCTCTATCTTCCATACCGTATTTAATGTGAGCAATACGATACTCTTATTCCCCTTCGCGGGACTTCTGGTAAAGGCGTCAAGCTTCATGATCAGAGGCAGCAAAAAGGGAAAGGAAGAGACGGAGGGCTCCCAGATGGAGCGCCACCTGGACGAGAGAATTTTAGAGACGCCGTCCTTCGCCATTGAGAATGCGACACAGGAAGTAATCAACATGGGAAAAGCGGCGCTGGAGAATTTTGATATTGCGACAGCGGCCTTACTGGATAACAGCAGGGCAGAAGCGGAGCAGGTGGAGAAGCTGGAGGCAAAGATCAACCAGTACGAGAAGCTTCTGACCTCCTATCTGGTCAAGATTAACAATCAGTCCCTGAATGAGGAACAGCATCTGCTGGTGAAGAATTTATTCTATACGGTCAGCAACTTTGAACGCGTCAGCGACCACTGTGAGAACCTGTCGGAGCTGGCGGTGGAGAAGGCGGACAAGAATATCGTATTTTCCGTGGAGGCGGCCGGCGAGATGAAGGAAATGATAAAGACGGTGCGTTCCGCACTGGAGCACGCCATCAACGCCAGAGGCGGCGCCGGAATGTCTGAGGTACGGGCCGTGGTACAGAGTGAGGAGAGCGTGGACATGCTGGAGGAAGAACTGAGAGAACGCCATATTGAGCGTCTGTCCAGCCATAAGTGTACGCCGGAAAACGGCATCGTATTTTTGGAGGCATTGAGCAACCTGGAACGTATTTCGGATCACGCCCATAACATAGCGGGATTTGTGAGAGATGAGATGTAGGAGGCGCGTATGGAAAGAATCTATGTGGTAGAAGACGACGACAATATCAGGGATTTAATCAGAATCGCCCTGGAGGGCTTCGGGTATAGTGTCTCCGCCTTTGAGATGGCGGAGGACGCCCTCAAAAGCATTGAGACAGACATGCCGGATCTGGCGGTGTTCGATCTGATGCTTCCGGGGATGGACGGCCTGAGTGCGATTAAGAGAATCCGGAAAAATGACGCCCTGGCAGACATGCCCATTATCATTCTGACCGCCAAGGACAGGGAGTTTGACAAGGTGGCGGGACTGGACGGCGGCGCTGATGACTATATGACGAAGCCCTTCGGCGTCATGGAGCTGGCGGCCAGAATCCGGAGTCTGCTCCGCCGCAGGGCGAGAAACCAGACAGAGGATGAGATTTTAGAGAAATACTGCATCAGTCTGAATAAAAAGACCAGAGAGGTTTTAAGCAGCGGGAAAAAGGTAGAGCTGACTTTAAAAGAATTCGAACTGCTTTTGTACCTTATGGAGAATCAAAGCAAGGTGGTCACCCGGGATGAACTCTTAAATCACATCTGGGGCTACGATTACGACGGAGAGACGAGGACGCTGGATATGCATATCCGAACGCTCCGCCAGAAGCTGGGCGAGGAGGGCGGCTTCTGCATCCGCACGGTGCGCGGTGTGGGCTACCGCTTTGTGAAGACGGAGGAAGGCTGATATGCGAAAGGCCATATTTGTAAAATTTATTCAGGTAATCCTGGCGGCGCTGATCTTAAGCAGCGCCATCTTTTATATAGCAGCCAGCAGCGCGCTCTTAAAGAGCTCCAGAAAGGACATGACCTACACTCTGCGGGCCATCGACAGCGTTCTCGACTATAGCGGGGATTTACAGGGTGAGGTGATGATGCTGGAGGAGACGGTAAATGACAACAGCAGCCGTTTTACGGTCATCAGAAAGGATGGAAGCGTCGCGGCCGATACGGGCGTGGTGGATACTTCTTCCATGGACAATCACCTGGACCGGGAGGAAATTAAGGAAGCACTGGAATCGGGGAGCGGCTCCTCCAGGAGATATTCCGATACGCTGAAGAAAAATATGCTGTACGTGGCTTATGAATCGGATCACTCTGACTATATCCTGCGGATGGCGGTACCGTTTACCGGATTTAAGGAGTATTTGATTCTCCTTCTTCCAGCCGTCTGGCTCAGCTTCCTGGTGGCGCTTATCTATTCCGCCTGCTCGGCCGACAGCTTTGCGGCCTCCATCACGAAGCCGCTGAAGGAGATATCGCAGGAGATGCTTAAGGTCAACGGGGACTACACGGAGCTGACCTTTGAGACGTACCAGTATCCGGAAATCAACATTATCGCGGAGACGACAACGGAAATGTCAAAGAATGTCAAGGAGTATTTAAACCAGATCGAACTGGAGCGGCAGATCCGGCAGGAATTCTTCAGCAACGCCTCCCACGAGTTAAAGACACCGATCACGTCGGTACAGGGCTACGCAGAGCTTCTGGAGAGCGGAATTATTCAGGATGAGGAACAGAAAAAGGACTTCATCCGGCGGATCAAGAAGGAGGCGGTCCACATGACCAGCTTGATTAACGATATCCTGATGATCTCCAGGCTGGAGACGAAGGAGGCCGAGATGGTATGCCAGGACGTCCGGATGTCCATCGTCCTGGACGACGTGCTGGAATCGCTGAAGCCGCTGGCGGCCTTTCACGAAGTTCTGATCCACGCAGACTGCAAACCGCTGTGCATCTACGCCAATGCCCGCCAGATGACGGAGCTTTTAAGCAATCTGCTCAGCAACGCTATAAAATACAACAAACCGGGCGGAGAGGTCTGGGTGACCATCACAGAAGAAGACAAGGAAATGATCATACGGGTAAGGGACAACGGCATGGGAATTCCAAAAGAATCCCTGGGGCGCATCTTCGAGCGGTTCTACCGGGTGGACAAGGGACGAAGCCGCAAACAGGGCGGAACCGGCCTGGGATTATCCATTGTAAAGCACATTGCGGGTTATTATCACGGAACGATTACGGTACAGTCTGAACTGGAGGCAGGGACAGAATTTACGGCAAAGATTCCAATTTGACGAATTTTGTGATAAAATGAAAAAGGCTAATCACAAAAGGAGGTGTGCGGAGTATGAATCAATTTGTATTAACATGCTGTTCCACGGCAGATATGAAGAAAACGTATTTTGACGAACGTCAGATTCCCTATGTCTGCTTCCACTACTTAATGGACGGGGTGTCCTACCCGGATGATTTGGGGCAGAGCATGCCGTTTGATGAGTTTTACAACAGGATTTCAAAAGGCGCCATGCCGACTACATCACAGGTCAACGTGGCTGAGTTCCATGATTTTTTTGGAGCTATATTAGAGGAGGGAAAGGATATTCTCCATATCAGCCTTTCCTCCGGTATTTCAGGAACCTATAATTCCGCCTGCAGCGCGGTGGAAGAGCTGAAGGAAGAGTACCCGGACCGGAAGATTCTGGTGGTGGACTCCCTGGGGGCTTCTTCCGGCTATGGACTGCTGGTGGACGCGGCCGCGGATTTGCGCGACCAGGGCCTTTCTCTGGAAGAGGCGTACCGGATTACGATGGAGCGGAGACTTCACGTGCATCACTGGTTCTTTTCCACGGATTTAACCAGCTTCAAGCGGGGCGGCCGTATTTCAGCGACCTCAGCCATGCTGGGGACCGTATTAAACATATGCCCGCTGATGAACATGGATCACGAGGGACATTTGATTCCCCGCCATAAGATCAGGACAAAGAAAAAGGCGATGCAGGAAGCGGTCCGGATGATGGAAGAGCACGCCGATGGAAAGAACGGGTACAAAGGGAAATGCTTCATCTCCTGCTCTGCCTGTGAAGACGACGCGAGGGCCGTGGCCGAACTGGTGGAGACGCGCTTTTCGGAGCTGAATGGCAGAGTGCTGATCAACAGCATCGGAACCGTCATCGGAGCCCATACGGGACCGGGAACCGTGGCTCTGTTTTTCTTCGGAGACGAAAGAAAGGATTGACAAAAAAAGCAGGCAGTGATAGACTGACATACAACAGGGAGCTCGTGCGGCGGGCTGAGAGGAAGTGCTCAAACTTCGACCTATTACCTGATTTGGATAATGCCAACGTAGGGAAATATGAGATGACAGGGATATTTGCCGCCCATACCAGACGTTTGGTATGGGCGCTTTTTTTGTTTCATGGGAAAGCTTGTCCTATGAAACAAAAATCCGGAGGCCGCTGAAGCAGCCGCGCTCCGGCGCACGAGTCCGGCTTGACGGACTCTTTGTATGTGACAGAAAAACACAGGAGGAACTGAAGATGAAATTGAATGTTAAGAAACTGGTAGTGAGCGGCATGCTGACCGCTCTGGCGGTGGCGCTGTCCACCTTTTCCGTACCGATCGGGGCGTCGAAATGTTTTCCGATTCAGCACATGGTAAACGTCATGGCAGGCGTATTTCTGGGTCCGGTCTACGGTGTGGCGATCGCTTTCTGCACGTCGCTCATCAGAAACCTGATGGGTACGGGAAGCCTTCTTGCATTTCCGGGAAGCATGGTGGGGGCGCTGCTCTGTGGACTGGCCTACCGCTGGACCGGAAAACTGACCGCCGCCTATGCGTCCGAGATCATCGGCACCGGTATAATCGGAGCGATGCTCTGCTATCCGGTTGCGGCGATTCTTATGGGAAAAGAGGTCGCCCTGTTTTTCTATGTGGCGCCGTTTTTGATGAGCACGCTGTGCGGAACGGCCATCGCGGCGATTCTGATCGGCGTTCTCTGCCGTTCCGGCGCGTTTGGATACTTAAAACGCCAGGTTGCGGCAAAAGAATAGGCGGAGAAATTATTCTCCGCCGGTAATACGGGCGATCATGCGGTTGGGTAGGCAGATGATGGCTTCCCCGGTCCGCCGGATCGTCCCCTGGTTGACACAGACCTTATCCGGGCAGCTGGCCTCGGTGACGTGAACCGTTCCGTCCTTGATGACGACGTGGTTCGTCCCGCCGTTCCAGCCTTCTACGGTGAGCTCTGTGTCTTTATTTAAATCAAGGGTTTCAATCACAGTTCCATCCACCGAAATTTCGACTCTCATAGGTGGTTTTGAAAAAATAATCCGCGTGCCCGCATAAAGAAGCGCGGAAACTGCTAAAATAACAAGGATCAGAACGAGCTCCTTCTTCTTTTTTCCGATATGTTTATTCTCTGCACTCATCTTTTTCTTTCCTGTTCTTCGTACTTTCGAGCAATACTGTGTTGAATTAGCATAATAAAGTACCAAATCCCTACATATTTTTCCAATTCTCCAGCAATTGCCCTTCATAGTATAACACAATTTCTAGAATTATACATGAAGTTATAAAAATTTTATAAAATAATCAAAATCATTAAAAAAAGCATTGCTTGAATCGTTAAGAATATGTTAAAATAAAAACAAAGTAGTAAATCGTACATTTCAGGAGGAGATCATGAATAAAGGCAGTATGGATACGAAGAAAAAGGGACTGATCGGGCTGGGTGCGCTGGTAGTTCTGGCGGGAGCAACAATACTCGGATCCGATCCGCTTTACAAAGCAATTGATGATATGGCACGTCCGGCGATCTACACGGCGGGAACGTACACGGCGTCTGCACGCGGATACGGCGGACCCGTTACCGTAACGGTTAAGGTTTCCACAAAGGCGATCGAATCGATCGATGTAGTGGGAGAGAAAGAGACACTTCTGGATCAGGTAGTACCATCCCTTCCGGATGCAATTATTGGAAAACAGACGCTGGATATGGATGCGGTTTCAGGCGCCACACTCAGCAGCAATGCAATCATTAAAGCGGTGGAAAAGGCGCTTGCTGAAGCAAGAGGCGAAGCCGCGGAAGAAGAGACAACAAAGGCAGAGGAAACAGCGGCTGGCTGGAATGACGGTACATATTCCTATGAATCCCCTGAATTCGATGACAACGGATACAAGGATCAGGTGAATATGACCATCAAGGACGGCAAGATCACGGCGCTTTCCTGGGACTGTGTTGATAAAGACGGAAAACTGAAGAGCAATCTCTCCATGGATGGCCAGTACGTTATGACAGAAGACGGCCCGAAGTGGTATGAGCAGGCGGATGCAGTCGTGCAATACGTGCTGGATCATCAGTCTCTGGACGGCCTGATCAATGAAGAAGGCTATACCGATACGGTAGCTTCTGTAAGTATTAACTTATATGGATTTGTAAACGGTGTAAAGGACTGCCTGAAGCAGGCGGCCGGAGAAGCCGGAACAAAGGCCGGTTGGAACGACGGATCTTACTCTTATGAGGCGCCGGAGTTCGACAGCAACGGATACAAGGATCAGGTAGCCATTACCATTAAGGGCGGCAAGATCACCTCTCTTACCTGGGACTGTGTGGATAAGGACGGAAAGCTGAAGAGCAACTTATCCATGAACGGCGAATACGTGATGACGGAGGACGGCCCGAAGTGGCACGAGCAGGCGGACGCGGTTGTGAAATACGTGCTGGATAACCAGTCTCTGGACGGTCTGATCAATGCAGATGGCTACACTGATACGGTTGCTTCCGTGAGCATTAACTTATACGGATTTGTAAACGGTGTGAAGGACTGTCTGAAGCAGGCAGCCGGTGAAGCCGGAACGAAGGCTGGATGGAACGACGGGTCTTACACATACGAGGCGCCGGAATTTGACAGCAACGGATATAAAGACCAGGTGGCCATGACCATCAAAGGCGGCAAGATCACAGCCCTTACCTGGGACTGCGTGGATAAGGACGGAAAACTGAAGAGCAACTTATCCATGAACGGCGAGTATGTGATGACAGAGGACGGCCCGAAGTGGCATGAGCAGGCAGATGCGGTCGTGAAATACGTGCTGGATAATCAGTCTCTCGATAATTTAATCGACGCGGATGGCTATACCGATACGGTGGCGTCTGTAAGCATTAACCTGTACGGATTTGTAAACGGAGTGAAGGACTGCCTGCGTCAGGCATCTTCGGAAACCGCGGCAAAGAGCAGCTGGAATGACGGATCCTTCTCCTATGAGGCGCCGGAGTTTGACAGCAACGGATACAAGGATCAGGTTTCCATGACCGTGAAGGATGGAAAGATCACGGCTCTCACCTGGGACTGCGTGGATAAAGACGGAAAGAAAAAGAGCAATCTCTCCATGAACGGCGAGTACGTCATGACGGAGGACGGCCCGAAGTGGCATGAGCAGGCGGATGCAGTCGTAAAATACGTGCTGGAGAACCAGTCGCTCGACGGCCTGATCAATGAGGACGGCTATACCGATACGGTGGCTTCCGTGAGCATCAACTTATACGGCTTTGCCGGCGGAGTGGAGGACTGTCTGCGCCAGTCCTCGGAAGGCGGTACAGCGGCGGCTTCCGTGAACGCGGTAAAGGATGGAAGCTACTCCTATGAATCTCCGGAATTTGACGGTAACGGCTACAAGGATCAGGTTGCCATGACGATACAGAACGGAAAGATCACGGCCCTCACCTGGGACTGTGTGGATAAGGACGGAAAGAAAAAGAGCAACTTATCCATGAACGGCGAGTACGTGATGACAGAAGACGGCCCGAAGTGGCATGAACAGGCGGAAGCGGTTGTGGCCTACGTGCTGGAGAATCAGTCTCTGGACGGTCTGATCAATGAAGATGGCTATACCGATACCATCGCCTCCGTAAGCATTAATTTATACGGATTTACAGGTGGTGTGGAAGACTGTTTGAAGCAGGCTTCCAAGTAAACAGTGATGCGTGATTAGAATTTTAACAATTGCCGGACTTTTCGAAGTCTGGCAATTGTATTTTATACCGGAAATATGGTAAGATGGTAGGCGGAACAAAAAAGGAGGTAAGACTATGACAGGAAAGACGGAACAAAGTCCCGCACATAAGACGGCGCTCTACGGCATGCTGATTGCGCTTGCCTTCGTGTTAAGCTTCGTAGAGACGCTGATCCCCATTTCCCTTGGGGTTCCGGGTGTGAAGCTGGGGCTGGCCAATCTGGTGACGGTCGTGGGCCTCTATACGGTCGGAATCGGCGGAACCGTTGCTGTTTCCATGATCCGTATCGTGCTGGTGGCGTTTACCTTTGGTAATGTCTTCAGCATGATGTACAGCCTTGGCGGCTGGGCCTTAAGCATTCTGCTGATGATCCTGTGCAAAAAGCGGGAATGGTTCAGCTCTGTGGGAATCAGCGTCATCGGCGGCGTGGGCCATAACATCGGCCAGCTGTGCGTGGCGGCGCTTGTGGTAAAGCAGGCGGGAGTCCTCGTTTATCTGCCCGTGCTCCTGATTGCAGGTACGGCCGCCGGCCTCGTGATCGGTCTGGTCGGAGGGCTGATCGTGGAACGGCTTCCCCGTTTTATAAAAAAATTATAGGAAAAACAAAGGATATCGTATTGTTTTACGCGTACCCTCAAGTTATAATAGAGGGAAACAGTCATGAAGAAAACAGGAGGGATTGGGATGATTTATGAGGCAATAAAGAAACTGGTGCAGTACGGGTTGGATACAGGACTGATTACGGAGGTTGATAAGATCTATGCCACGAACCAGATTCTTGACGTGATGCGGATGGACGAGTATGAAGAACCGGAAGGTGAGTCAGGTGAGACCGATTTGGAATCCGTTTTAAAGGAATTGCTGGATTATGCCCATGAGACGGGAGTTATGCCGGAGGACAGCATTACATACCGGGATTTATTCGATACAAAACTGATGAACTGCCTGATGCCCAGACCGGGTGAGATCGAGAAGAAATTCTGGGAGATCTATGATGGGGAGTCACCGGAGGCAGCCACGGATTACTATTATAAACTGAGCCAGGATTCGGACTACATCAGACGGTACCGCATCAAAAAGGATATGAGATGGGTGACGCCCACGAAGTACGGCGATCTCGATATTACCGTCAACTTATCCAAGCCTGAGAAGGACCCGAAAGCCATTGCGGCCGCTAAGCTGGCAAAGCAGAGCGGTTATCCCAAGTGCCAGCTCTGTATGGAGAACGAGGGATACGCAGGAAGAACGAATCATCCCGCCCGGAACAACCACCGGATCATTCGTTTGAAAATTAACGACAGCAGGTGGGGCTTTCAGTATTCCCCATACGTATATTATAACGAGCACTGTATCGTGTTTAACGGACAGCACATTCCCATGAAGATCGAGAAGAACACCTTTGTCAAGCTGTTCGATTTCGTCAGGCTGTTTCCTCACTACTTCCTGGGCTCCAACGCGGATCTGCCGATTGTGGGCGGTTCTATCCTGTCTCATGACCATTTTCAGGGCGGCAACTATACCTTTGCCATGGCGAAGGCGCCGATCGAGAAGTATTACCAGATGGAAGAGTTTCCGGGGGTGGAAGCCGGTATCGTGAAATGGCCGATGGCCGTTTTGAGAACCCGCAGCAAGAATCCGGACGACTTGATCCGGCTGGGAGACCGGGTATTGCAGGCGTGGAGAGGCTATACGGACGAGGAAGCGTTTATTTTTGCAGAGACTGACGGGGAACCGCATAACACTATCACTCCAATTGCCAGGAAAAAGGGAGAGATGTACGAGCTGGACCTGGTGCTCCGGAACAATATTACGACGGAGGAGTATCCCTTAGGCGTATACCATCCTCATCAGGAGCTTCATCACATCAAGAAGGAGAACATCGGCCTGATTGAGGTGATGGGACTGGCCGTCCTTCCTTCCAGACTGAAGGCCGAGCTGAGCCTTTTGGCCGAGTATATTCTGGAGAAAAAGGATATCCGCAGCAACGAGATGATCGAGAAGCACGCGGACTGGGTAGAAGAATTCCTGCCCCAGTATCCGGAGCTCACGAAGGATACGATTGACGGGATTTTAAAGAAGGAAGTAGGCCTTGTATTCGAGCGCGTCCTTGAGGATGCGGGCGTCTACAAGTGCGACGGAGAGGGCAGGGAAGCGTTCGGACGTTTCCTCCACAGCACCGGCTTTCTGGAAGCATAAAGTGGTTTTTGCAGGCTGGCCCTGCCACAGACATATTGTTGTGGCAGGGTCAGCCTGTTTGGTGTTTGTAATTGTAATACGATTGCGCTATATTCTATTGGGAATAAGAGGCGTGCCTCTCATTTACTAGCAGGGAGCGCTCTCCGTTTTCGGGAGCACTCGCGTGATAAAAGGGGGACCGGCTGGAAGAAAAGGCCGGGGCTGACAGACGAAGTCATGAAACAGATTGAAAACAAAACACTCAGAACACTGGTGGAGTATGGGATCATAACGGGCAGTATCTGGATTATGGTCATCGGAATTTATTTTTTCAAATTCCCGAATAATTTTGCTTTCGGAGGTGTCACGGGTTTTGCCACGGTAGTGAGCGCGATGACCCACTGGTCGGCAAGTGAATTTACGACCATCGTCAACATGGCGCTTTTAGTGACAGGTTTTATTTTTTTAGGGCGTGGATTTGGCGTGAAGACGGTGTACGCCAGCATCCTGATGTCATTTACCCTTTCATTTTTAGAACGGATGTGTCCGATGGTCCGCCCGCTGACCAATGAGCCTCTTCTGGAACTGATCTTTGCGATTTTTCTTCCGGGAGTCGGTTCGGCGATCCTGTTTCATATTGGTGCCTCCAGCGGCGGAACCGATATTCTTGCGATGATTCTGAAAAAGTATACGAGCTACAACATCGGCACGGTTCTGCTTGTCGTGGATATGGCTGCGGTGATCATGGCGTTCTTTGTGTTCGGGCCAGAGACGGGACTGTTCTCTTCCCTCGGACTTATGGCGAAGTCGCTGGTCATCGACGATGTGATCGAGAATATCAACCTCTGCAAGTGCTTCAGTATCATCTGTGACGATCCGGGACCGATCTGTGATTACATTATCAACGGGCTGAACCGGAGCGCGACGGTATACGAGGCGCAGGGAGCGTTTACCCATCACCGGAAGACGGTGGTTCTGACCACCATGAAGCGTTCCCAGGCGTTAAAACTCAGAAATTATATCCGTCGTGTGGAGCCGAGTGCCTTTATCCTGATTTCCAATTCCAGTGAAATTATTGGAAATGGATTTTTAGCTGGGTAAAAAGTGATAAAACCATTTCTCTGTTTTCGGCATTTTTAACAAAAATCCACTTTAATGCGTTAAACACACATAAATTTAAAGCAATGAAATTGACGGGGTGGATTTTTTGTAGTATGATACCAATTAAGTTCAGATCGAACGAGATTTGTGAAGAAGAGGAGAGATTGGTTATGAAAAAAACAGCAAAAGTGGCATCACTCATCCTGGCAGGCGCCATGATGATGTCTTTAACGGCATGTGGGAGTAAGCCGGCGGAGACGACCGCGGCACCAGAGACAACGACGGCAGAGGCGGCTTCCTCCGCAGCTGACACGAAGGCAGAAGAGACGACAGCAGAAGCGGCCGGGACGAACGACGGCAAGCAGTTTAAGATCGGTGTTCTTCAGCTGGTGCAGCATTCCGCGCTGGACGCGGCAAACAAGGGATTTATTCAGGCGCTCGATGACGCCGGACTTAATTATACGGTAGACCAGCAGAACGCCTCCGGCGATCAGCCGACCTGCCAGACCATCGCCAGCAAGCTGGTGAATGACGGCGACGACTTAATCCTTGCGATCGCGACTCCGGCTGCACAGGCAGTGGCAGGTGCGACAACGGATATCCCGATTCTCCTTACGGCGGTTACTGACCCGGCAGCGTCTGATTTAGTAGAGAGCAACGATGTTCCGGGTGGTAATGTCAGCGGTACTTCCGATTTGACTCCCGTAAAGGAGCAGGTCGATTTATTAAAGCAGATTCTTCCGGATGCACAGACCATTGGCGTACTTTACTGCTCAGCAGAGTCCAATTCCGAGATTCAGGCGAAGATGGCGAGAGAAGCTATTGAGGCGAAGGGCATGAAGGCCGTTGATTATACGGTATCGAACTCCAATGAACTTCAGACTGTAGTTACCTCCATGGTAGGAAATGTGGATGCGATCTACGCTCCTACAGACAACACCATCGCTGCGGGGATGGCGACGGTAGCTATGGTAGCGAGCGACAACGGAATCCCGGTTATCTGCGGAGAAGAGGGCATGGTGAACGCAGGCGGCCTGGCTACATACGGAATCGACTACTTCCAGCTTGGTTACTTAACCGGCCAGCAGGCTGTCAGAATCCTGACAGAAGGCGCAGATATCTCTCAGATGCCCATCGAATACCTGCCGGCAGACAAGTGCAATCTGACTGTAAACGAAGATACGGCGGCAGCACTTGGGATCGACGTTTCCGGTCTCAAATAAAAGAATATTTATGAACAGGCAGATGCCAGCAGCGGCAGGCATCTGTCTGTTTCTACATAAATGCTTTACATAAAGAATGCGGAAGTGTATTCTTTATGTAAGGCATTTATGAGCGTTATTACAGACGCTTAAGGTAATGCCAGAAAGATAAAGATGCGGAGGAATGGTTGAATGAACGGTTTACTGGTATCCCTTCAGGATGCGGTAGTACAGGGAGTCTTATGGGGAATTATGGTACTGGGTGTCTACATCACCTACAAGCTTTTGGACATTGCAGATTTGACGGTGGATGGAAGCTTTGCCTTGGGCGGCTGTGTCTGCGCCGTCATGGTATTGAACAGGGGGATGGATCCCTGGGCCGCACTGATTGTAGCGGCAGCAGCCGGCATGGTGGCAGGAGCGGTGACAGGATTCTTACATACAGTGTTTGAGATACCGGCGATTCTCGCGGGAATTTTGACGCAGATCGGACTGTGGTCCATCAATCTGCGGATCATGGGCGGCAAGAGCAATGTGCCTCTGTTAAAGACCGACACGATTTTCTCCAGGATCATCGGATGGACAGGGATCAATAAACAGGTCGCTTCCCTTCTCCTGGGAGTCGGAGTTGCGATCGTGATGATCGCCTTTCTGTACTGGTTCTTCGGTACGGAGATCGGAAGCGCCATGCGTGCGACCGGCAACAACGAAGCCATGATCCGGGCGCAGGGCGTGAATACGAACTGGACCAAGCTGCTGGCACTGACTATCAGCAACGGTCTTGTAGGCTTATCCGGCGGACTCGTATGCCAGAGCCAGAAGTATGCGGACATCGGCATGGGAACCGGCGCTATCGTCATCGGCCTGGCGGCCATCGTTATCGGCGATGTGCTTATGGGACGCCTTCGCTCCTTCGGCAGCAAGCTGACCTCGGCTGTGGTAGGCTCTGTCATTTACTTCGTCATCCGCGCGGTGGTACTGAGGATGGGTATGAATGCCAACGATATGAAGCTGCTTTCCGCGGTGATCGTGGCGGTTGCCCTCTGTGTCCCTGTCGTGGTGAGAAAATGGCGGCTTAAGAAGGCTTACACGGAAGGGGGAGAATAATTATGCTGGATATTCAGAATGTCAGAAAGACTTTTAATAAGAATACGATCAACGAGAAAAAAGCGTTAAACGGCATTAACCTTCATCTGGACGAAGGTGATTTTGTGACGGTTATCGGCGGCAACGGCGCGGGGAAATCCACGATGCTCAACATGATTGCGGGGGTATACCCTATCGACTCCGGCAAGATCGAGATCGACGGCGTCAACATTTCCAGGGAACCGGAGTATAAGCGCGCCCGCTACATCGGCAGAGTCTTCCAGGATCCCATGATGGGAACGGCGGCCGGCATGGAGATTCAGGAGAACATGGCTCTCGCATTCCGGCGGGGCAAGACGCGCGGCCTGGGCTGGGGAATCAAGGCCAACGAGAAGGATTTCTACCACGATGCCTTATTGAAGCTGGGGCTGGGACTCCAGACCCGCATGACCAACAAGGTAGGTCTGTTGTCAGGCGGTCAGAGACAGGCGCTGACGCTTCTGATGGCGACGCTTCAGAAACCGAAGCTGCTTCTGCTTGACGAGCACACCGCGGCCCTGGATCCGAAGACGGCGAAAAAAGTGCTGGAGATCACACAGGAGATCGTGGAAGAGCAGAATCTGACGACTCTGATGATCACTCATAACATGAAGGATGCCATCTCCATCGGCAACCGCCTCATCATGATGCATGAAGGCCGCATTATCTATGATATTTCCGGGGAAGAGAAGAGGAACCTGGAGGTGGAAGACCTCTTAAAGAAATTCGAGGAAGCAAGCGGCGAAGAGTTTGCAAATGACCGCATGATCCTGGCAAAGTAGCATCGTATACATATTTGTGTCACAGAATCGTTACATAATCTTAATAATTATTTATTCTTTCTATATCGCAATTACCGACAAATTATGCTATACTAAGGCGGATAGGCTCGTAGTCTGACTTGACTGTTTCAAGCCAAAAACGATGATGGAGTGAATATTACACAATGGAAAACAAAAGCGATAAAAGTGACAAAAAAGATTACATCGTTCATTTGAACAAAGCCAGAAAGAAGCGTAATAAGAATGATTTTGAGAGATACATCATTCTGGCAGTGATAGCGGTTGTGGTGGTTGTAATCCTCCTGTTTGCCGGGAAGGCCATAGCAAAGCGTGTATCGGCAGGGGCGGAAAAGACGACCGCAGCGACAGAGACAGAGAGCCAGGCGGAAGACCCGGGACAGCTGAAGATTGCCGCGAAGGAAGCCGAGGAGTCTGAGGCAGAAGCACAGGCAAAGAAGACGGAAGAGGAAAAAAAGGCGGTTGTCGATTCCTACCAGAATCTGGGAATTGTTCAGGTTTCCGGATATTTGAATGTGAGAAAAGAACCGAATACCTCGGCGGATATTGTCGGAAAGCTGATGGGAGACAGTGCCTGTGAGATATTAGACAGTACCCAGGAGGGCTGGTATAAGGTTTCTTCCGGCGGCATCGAGGGATATATTGATTCCCAGTATGTCCTGACAGGTGATGAGGCGAAGGCGAAAGCCTATGAGCTCGTGACACTGCGGGCGATCGTGCAGGTTGACAACTTAAATATCAGAAAAGAGGCCAATACCACGTCGGATGTCGTGGGACAGGGCCTTATAAACGAGCGATACGAGGTCATCGATCAGGTCGATGGCTGGGTTCAGATTCCGTCCGGCTATATGTCGGCTGATTACGTCAAGCTGGAGTATGCGTTAAACGAGGCCAGGAAACTGGATCTGAAGGCCATGATCTTCAATATGTACAAGAACATCGGTATCTCGGATGTAGATAACTACTTAAACGTCAGGGAAGAGCCCAGCGAGGACGGCAAGGTAATTGCCAAGATGCCGAGCAAGGCGGCGGGCAACATTCTTGAGACGACGGACAACGGCTGGTACAAGATCCAGTCCGGTAAGATCACCGGCTACGTGAAATCCGATTATATTCTGACCGGACAGGCAGCCAAGGATGAGGCGCTTAAGGTCGCTGAGCTGATGGCTATCGTGAACACGGACATGCTGAACGCCCGGTCCGAACCGTCCACCGATTCCAAGATCTGGACCCAGATCTCGAATAACGAGAAGTATCCGGTATTGAAACAGATTGACGGCTGGGTAGAGATCGAGCTGGAGGAGGACAGCAACGCTTATGTGGCATCGGATTACGTCGATGTAAGATATGCGCTGCCTGAGGCGATCAAGTTCTCACCGCTGGAGGAAAAGGCCAACGCGGCGGCTTCTCTCAGGACTCAGATTGTAAACTACGCACTGCAGTTCCTGGGCAATCCCTACGTATGGGGCGGCACCAGCCTGACCAAGGGGGCGGACTGTTCCGGATTTACACTCTCCGTATTCGGTCATTTTGGCATCAGCCTTCCGCACTATTCCGGTGCGCAGGCGAATATGGGAAAAGCAGTGAAGTCCAGCGAGATGCGTCCGGGAGATCTCGTATTCTATGCGAACAGTAAAGGAACTATCAATCATGTGGGAATCTATATTGGCAACGGCCAGATCGTCAACGCGGCCAGCCGGAGAAGCGGTATTAAGATCTCGACATGGAACTACAGAACACCGGTGAGAATCAGAAATATACTGGGAGATTAATCCCTATATAAAAGAGCATGCGCAGAGCCATAGAGGGGGTTCTGCGCATGCTTTTTTCGTATGAAGGATTTGTATTATAAGATAAAACAGAACTTTTTTGTCCATGAAAAGCCGGTGAATTGACTCAGGAAAGTCTGCCTCCGTGGAAGAGACACGTATAGATTCTGACCTCCCGGCAGTAGATGGCCTCTTCCCCCTGAAACTGGCTGAGGGCACCATGTGTACGGCAGACATAGGTAAAATCCTCATTCCGGAAGTATTCCGGGCCGCGGAGGGGAAGTTCAGCCGGAACCTGTGACAGAGCTTCCTTTAAGAAGGCGCTGTAAAAGGTCTCGTCCAGCGATACGCCATAGTAATTGAGCGCCCAGACGGGAGTGTCTCTGATCCACACAGCTTCCTCACCCGTAAAATTCCGGCTTCCCAGATAGGTGTCAATGTAGAGATAATCCTGCTCGGAGTATCGGAAATCGTGAGACTGGGGGCGTGACGGTGGCGCAGTGTTCTGGCCGGAGGCGTAGGTACGCTGTTTGGCCCGCATAAGAAAGCGGCGAAGCGCCTTTTCAGACGCAGGGTCCGGGTCTAAAAGGGCTGGGGCGCATTCCTCCTCCTGCCTGACGAGGCGGTCAATGGAAACGCCGAAGAGTTCACTGAGACGGACCAGGTTGGGAAAATCGGGAAATGCCTGGCCGTTTTCCCATTTGGTCACGGCCTGACGGGAGACGTCCAGGCGGCCGGCCAGCTCTTCCTGGGAAAGCTTTCGGCTGGCGCGCAGGTGCTGTAGTTTTTCGTTGAAATTCATGTGGTTCCTCCTTTCACTGCTACGTATAATCATACAGGAGTATGGGGAAGAATGCAAACACCCTGTGGTGGCAGGCCCTGCAACTGTGGGTTGCGGATTATTGAGAAACAGGGATTTGTGGCTGAAAGAAAAGGTATCTTGCATTCTATCACTTGTTGTGTTAGAATGGTGATAGAACGTGATAGAAAGAGTGATAATATGGAATTGTATGAAAGCGAAATTATTGAGTTAAAAGAAATCTATACTACTGATTTGAAGAAAGAAATTGTTTCTTTTGCAAATACAAATGGCGGAACGATCTATATTGGTGTGCAGGACAATGGAACGATTGTTGGCGTTGATCATGCTGATTTTGTAATACAGCAAATTGCAAATTCAATAAGAGATAGTATCAGACCAGATATCTCTATGTTTACAAGCATTGAACTGTTAAAAGACGAAAACAAATCGTATATAAAAGTGACAGTGGATTCAGGCACGAAAAAACCATATTATCTTTCTGACAAAGGATTGAAACCGACCGGTGTATATGTCAGAAGCGGTACAACTTCCGCTCCGGCATCGGAAGATGCGATTCGTATGATGATAAAGATGACGGATGGCGATTCATTTGAAACAAACCGCTCATTAATTCAGGAGTTGACGTTCAACAGTTTAAGTAAGGAGATGGAGAGAAGAAAACTGGAGTTTACAGGGGTGCAGATGAAGAATCTGGGAATTCTTTCGCCTGATGGTATTTTCACAAATATGGGCCTGCTTGTTTCGGATCAGTGCAGGCATTCTATAAAATTTGCTGTTTTTCAGGGTACAGACAAATTGGTCTTTAAAGACAGGAAAGAATTTACGGGCTCGCTTTTTGAACAGTTGGCAGAGGTATACAAAACCATCGATTTTTATAATGGAACAATGGCCAGTTTCCATGATTTACTGCGTACGGACGAAAGAGATTATCCGGAAGATGCTGTTCGGGAAGCATTATTGAATGCAATTGTCCATAGAGATTATTCTTTTAGTGGAAGCACCTTTATTAATTTGTATTCTGACCGGCTGGAATTTATATCTTTAGGTGGATTGGTGCCCGGTTTGTCATTGGAAGCGGCTATGCTCGGCGCCTCCCAGTCAAGAAATGAAAAGCTGGCAAATTTATTTTATAGAATGAAATTAATTGAAGCGTATGGTACGGGAATCAGCAAGATTATAAGCTGCTATAAGGGGAAGTCTGAACAACCTGCATTTGAAAGTGTGGAAGGTGCTTTTCAAGTGATTCTTCCCAATGTACATGCACGGAATTTAAGTATGGAAGATGCAAAGTATTTGCCAATCCTTCAGTTGTTTGAATATAAAAAAGAAATTACACGTTCTGATGTTGAAACAGTTTTAGGTAGTGGAACTACGCATGCAATTAACATGGTAAAAGAAATGCTTGATAAAAGCTTAATTGAAAAAGTTGGAAATGGCAGACTGACAAGATATGTAAGGAAATAAACTACGCAGATTATTGAGAAACAGGGATAAAAGAAAAGCTTTTATTAACAAGTTCCAGCCGGAAGCTGTGTTAATAAAAGCTTTTTTACAGGTCTGTTTAAGGAATCTAATTCTCGCTGTGGCGGTTGCGATTATAGTTAATCAGACAGCCGGCTTTTACGATCTCTTTTTCCTCGCTGGTCATCTCCGCAATATGGAGATTGATCTCGTGAATCGGATTGCCCTCTTCATTCTTAATGACATAGGCCGGTATATGCTGCATATCGCCTTCTAAGGCGGCGCGGACACCCGGAACGTAGATGAAATCACCGATGTCGAAGGACGGCTCCTCATCCAGAAGGAATGGCAGCATGCCCCAGTTAATCACATTGGAGCGGTAGCGCTTGGTAGCGTATTCGTTTGCGATATTGGCGAGGCCGCCGAGAACTCTCTGGCAGCTGGCCGCCTGCTCACGTGCGGAGCCGTCGCCAGGTTTTACTGCGTAAATCATGCTTCCGATCTCGGTTGCCCTGGCTCTTAATTCCGGCTGATCCAAATAAATACGAAGGGCATTGAACGCTGCTTCCATCTCCGGATCCGGTTTTAACGGACAGGCGCCGGTCTTGCGAACCGCCTCCAGTTCATTGACCTTCTTGGAACGGCCGACATACTCCGGATCGCGTCTGGAAAGCGTGAACTCTGCCAGACCCAGCGGGTTAGAGCGGTAGGATGAGGTCTCTCCGGAAGGAATCAGTTCATCCGTCGTGGTGACAGGGTCCATGATCTTAGAGCAGACTCTCAGGATAATATTATCAGTCAGGGCGCTCATGGCTGGCCAGTCTTTGATATTCGGTCCGTAGATCAGTTCTGCCTCCGGATCTGCCTTTCCATAACCCTGATAAACTCTTCTCTCATAGGAGGTGCTGTCGAATTCATAAGCAGGTACTTCATAACTGTCAGCAATGGTTTCCGCCGAGGTTAAGTAGCCTCCGTTTGCCGCGGTGGCAGCGATCGAGCGGGCATCCATTAAGGCGACGCAGGAGATCTGGCCGTTGCCCGGCTTGGAACCTTCACGGTTCGGGAAGTTTCTCGTGGTATGGCGGATGCTCAGTGTGTTGTTCGCCGGAGTATCGCCTGCGCCGAAGCACGGTCCGCAGAATGCTGTACGGATGGTAGCGCCGGCAGCCATCAGCTCTGTAACGGCTCCCTTCTTTACCAGATCCATGTATACCGGCTGTGAGGACGGATAAACGGACAGGTTGAAGATATCGTTTCCGCAGTCCTTGCCGGACAGGATATGAGCGGCCGTCATGACATTGGAATAGTTTCCGCCTGCGCAGCCTGCGATGACGCCCTGCTGTACCAGGAGCTTCCCGTCCACGATCTTATCGGTCAGGGATAAGTGAACATTCGGATTGCCGAGAATATGGTCGGCTTCCTTTTCCACAGTTCTTAAAATATCGCCCAGGTTTGCATTCAGTTCGTCGATCTCATAGGTGTTGCTCGGATGGAATGGAAGAGCGATCATTGGCTTAACGGTGCTTAAATCGATGGATACGACGCCGTCATAATAGGCGACATCCGCCGGGGTCAGCTCTTTATAAGCATCCTCTCTGCCATGCATCTTTAAGTAGTCCCTCGTGTCCTCGTCTGTTTTCCAGATGGAGGAGAGACAGGTAGTCTCCGTGGTCATGACATCGACTCCATTCCGATAATCGGTATCCATGGAGGAGATACCAGGGCCTACGAATTCCATAACTTTGTTTTTCACGTAACCGTTTTTAAATACGGCGCCTACGATGGCCAGTGCCACGTCGTGCGGGCCGACGCCCGGCCCCGGTTTTCCTGTCAGATATATCGCTACGACGCCCGGATAGGTGACGTCATATGTATCACGAAGCAGCTGCTTTACCAGCTCGCCGCCGCCTTCGCCTACCGCCATGGTCCCCAGGGCTCCGTAACGGGTATGGCTGTCGGATCCGAGAATCATGCGTCCGCAGCCTGCCATCATTTCACGCATATACTGGTGAATGACTGCAATGTGAGGCGGTACGAAGATTCCGCCGTATTTCTTCGCGGCTGACAGTCCGAAAATGTGGTCGTCTTCATTGATGGTACCGCCTACCGCACACAGGGAGTTGTGGCAGTTTGTCATGACATAGGGAATCGGAAACTCGGTGAGGCCTGACGCCCTTGCGGTCTGAATAATTCCGACAAACGTAATGTCATGGGATGCCATGGAATCGAAGCGCAGCTTCAAATGTTCCATATTGTCCGCAGTGTTATGTTCCTTCAGGATCGAATAGGCAATCGTGCCCTTTTTCGCCTCTTCTTTAGTTACGTTCTTTCCTGTCAGAGCGACAAGCTTTTCGGCTTCCTGTTCCGGCACCAGTTCCGTACCGTTTACCAGGAAAGCGCCTCCATCATACAATTTAACCATATGCTATCTTTCCTCTCTCTTCTTGTAAGGTGTTGCTTCACCAACGTATTTGAACGCCGGACGCATGATCTTTCCATCATACATCTTATTCTCGATATTGTGCGCCAGCCAGCCTGCCATACGTGCGCAGACGAAGAGCGGCGTGTACATATCTTCCGGTATCTGTAACATATTATAAGCGAATCCGCTGTAGAAGTCCACATTGTTTGAGAGAGTTTTTCCGTTTCCGGCGAGAGTTTCTTTGGCAACTTTTTCAAATCTTGTCAGGAATTCGTATTCATCCTCACGTTTTTTCTGCTTTGCCAGCTTCTCGCAGCAGGTTTTTAATAAGTCGGCTCGCGGGTCGGAAACTGTGTAGACGGCATGGCCGAGACCGTACACGAGGCCGGTATTATCATAAAATTCTTTGTCAAGAATCCGCTTAATCACCTGCTTGATCTGTGCATCGGTGGCCTTTAAGCCGATTTCCTTTTCGATGGCGGAGATCATCTCGCTGCAGCGGATATTGGCGCCGCCGTGCTTCGGTCCCTTTAAGGAGCCGATGGACGCGGAGATCGAGGAGTAGATGTCGGTTCCTGTGGAGGAGATGACGACATTTGTAAAGGTAGAGTTGTTTCCGCCGCCGTGATCGGCGTGAATCATCAGCATGACGTCGAGTAAGTCTGCCTCCTGCTCGGTGAAGGTTCCGTCGCGGCGCAGCATGTAGAGGATGTTCTCCGCAATAGAGTATTCCTCCTTAGGATAGTGGATGATCAGGCTTTCTCTGTCATAGTAGTGAATCTTGCTCTGATAAGCGTAGGCAGCCATGGAAGGAAGCTTAGCCAGAATGCTGATTCCCTTTAATAACGTCTGGTACGGGTCCACGTTGTCGGGATCTTCATCATAATTATAGAGAGAAAGGATACTCTGCTGCAGACTGTTCATTAAATTGCGGGAAGGGGAACGAAGCAGATTCTTCTCCAGAAACTCATCGGGAAGCGGATAAAAATGACGGAGAATTCCGGAAAACTCGTTCAGTTCCTTCTTGGAGGGAAGGTATCCGAATAACAGAAGAAATGTGGTTTCTTCAAAGCCGTACCGTGCATTTCCTTTTCCCTTTACCAGATCGCCGATTTCGATTCCGCGGTAGAAAAGCTTACCGGGTACATTGACCTTTTTTCCATCCTGAATCTCATAGCCGACAACGTCGGATACACGCGTCAAGCCGACCCTGACTCCGGTGCCATCCTCGTTGCGGAGACCCTTTTTTACGTTGTGTTCCTTGAATAAATGATTTGGAATATCCGTATAGTTTGAGGATTTACCAAATGTCTGTGCGATGAAGAAGTTATTCATGCGATATTCTCTCCTTTTCCTTTAGATTCAGTCACGGACTGCATAAATTTGCAGAAAAGCAGCGCGAAGTGATCTCCACGCTGCCACCATTGGCATTACTGAAGTGACCGTTTTTATATTGTTCAGTAGTTTACCATGGAAAAGTATCAAAGTCAATACCTTGTTGCAATCACAATTAAAATATTGTGATTGCAACAAGGTGTGTTTGTATTAACCATACAAATGTGTGCGTTATACGGCCTTAATTTTTAGAAATAAAAATGAATCAATAATATTAAGGAAAAAGAAAGGAAAAGATTCTGACAATATACTATAATAGAAAGAAAAAAGTGGTAACAGCCACAAGGAAAAGGAGCGGCGCCATGTACAGTGATTTTGGCTTTTACGGAGGATTTACGCAGTTATTTCCGATTTTATTCGGAGTTATATTTTTGATCGTGGCAGTAATGATCGTAGTTACCCTGATTCGAGGGATTTCGCAGTGGAATTCTAATAACCACTCTCCGGTATTGACTGTGGAAGCGATGGTGACTTCTAAGCGTCAGGAGGTTTCACACCGGCACAGCAATCAGAACACGATGGATACTTATACAAATTTTACGTCTTATTATGCAACGTTCCAGGTCGAGAGCGGCGACCGCATGGAACTGGGCGTATCGGGAACGGAGTACGGGATGCTGGCGGAAGGCGATATGGGCAGGCTGACCTTTCAGGGAACGAGGTATCTCAGTTTTGAGAGGGGACCTCTGGAGTCATAGAGAGGAATTTCGGGAGAATGACCGGACGCACGCCAGTGCGGGCAGGGAGATGAAAGATGGAAAAACGAAAAAGAACAATCAGAAAATTGATGCCGGTCAGTCCTTACGACAGCGCCGGTCTGGAGGCCTGGTTTTCGGAGCTGGCCGGCCAGGGGCTGTTTGTCAGGAAGACCGGGTATTATTTTGCAAATTTTCAAAGGAAAGAGCCGGGAAGCCTGGTCTATAAGCTGGAGCCTTGTGACCAGTACCGGGATGAGTATGAAAAGGAGCTGACGGAGCAGTACCGTCTGGCAGGCTGGGAAGCGGCCGGTGATGTGTGGCGGAAGTTTATAATATTTGCGGCTGTCAGGGAGATGGCTGTAAGTCCGGAGATTTCCGGGGAAATACGAAGCGCCGGTGATTCATCCCTGAAGAAAACGGGCCATGGCTGTCTTATGACATGCGCTGCGGATGGCGTACTGACGGCTTTCTGGAGCTGGATGATTCTGGGCCGATTTGGTTTCTGGTATGCGACCACCATGGCGACACCCTTCCTTTTCTGCGCCCTGTTGATCTTTCTGTTTGGAATAAATATCTTATGGAGAATGTCCGATTACATACAGATCCGGAGATATTTAAAGGGGACAAAATGTAACGTACATCTGCCAGAACACAATGGTCAAACACGCCCTGGCAGAGGACGGGCCAGATCGATCTGTTCAGCAGTCGCGGTAATCTGCATCTGCCTCGTGTTTATGTGGGCGGGAGAGCAGAAGTCCTGGCATAAGGAACTGAGTGCGGTACATACCAGTCTTCCGGTTCCGCCCATTGCGGCGATTTCGCCGGAGAGCAGTCCAATAAGCGGAACGGTCACCTATCATTCTTCCATCGTTGCACCGGTACAGTTTCAGATCGTCCAGGAGGGACCGGATGCCCAGATGCTCCGTATGGATTATATGGAACTCCGCTTTTCCAGGCTGGTGAAGCCGGTCTTTAAAAATATGATGAAGGATCAGCTGCAGTGGAGCAGCGCTGAGCCGGAGGCGGTATCTTCCGGGCTGTTTGACACCGCCTTTGTGGCCGAGATAAACGACAGCATGCATTATCTCTTCGTCTCCGACGGACAGAAGGTAGCAGCAGTGTGCTATATCGGCCCCGGTTATACAGACGAGTTTTTAAAGATGATTCACGACGCCATGGAGACGTGGACCCAGCCGGAGCTGTTTTGGCAGTGATCAGCGGGTTTCCCTCATATTCCTAGAAGCCGTCCGTTTCATGGGGCGGATCGAAAGGATACATATTAATATAGTAAGAACATCGGCCGCGGGCTGGGCAAAATAGATGCCGGTCACGCCCAGAAGCCTCGGCAGAATCAGGATAAAGGGCACGTAAAAGAGACCCTGGCGGATCATGGACAGGAATAGGCCGAACCTTGAGGCGCCGATGGTCTGAAAGGTGATGGTCATCATATAGCAGAGTCCAAACGCCGGATATAAGGCAACCTGGGATATCAGCAGCCGGGAACCGTATTCGATCACGGCGGGATTGCTGTTAAATAACCGGATGAACGGCCGTGACAGAGCGATATAGACCGCGGCCACCACGATTGTCAGCAGCAGGGAAGCGGTGAGGGAGAAGCGGACAGACTCATGAAAACGGTCTTCGTTCTTCGCGCCAAAGGCGTAGGAAGCGACCGGCTGATATCCCTGCATAAATCCCATAATGACGTAGCAGCCGATGAGAATCAGCCGTTGGACGACACCGTAGGCCGCAATGATTAAATCGGCGTCCGGCATGGGCTTTGCGGCGATATTGGTCAGCGATGTGGCCGCTGCGAGACAGATCTGAATAACCGCGGAGGGAATTCCGATCAGTGTGACCGTTTTTATCATGTGAAAGTCGGGCTTAAAATAGTGCGGCTTGATTTTAATGATGGAGCGTCCGCCTAAATAGAACCACAGCAGGATGAAAAATGTGACAAACTGAGAGACCGTTGTGGCCAGGGAGGCTCCCTGCACGCCCATACCCAGGCCCCAGTCGAACATGAAAACAGGGTCCAGAACCACATTTAAGGCGGCGCCTGTGATGACGGCTTTGGAAGAAATCTTGACGGAAGATTCCGCCCTGGCGGCACAATTCAAGCTTTGGGCCGGCAGATTAGCCAGTGCGGCGATAAACATCCAGAACGCGTAGTCCTTGGCCTGGGGCAGAACCGCGTCCGAGGCGCCGAAGGAACGGAGCAGCGGCTCCATAAAGAGGAGTCCGCCGACGCAGAGAATCATACCGATAACTACCGACAGGGCGACGATGGTCGTCACCGTAGTGTTGGCCCCCTCCTGGTCCTTCGCCCCCAGCTGACGGCCTGCCAGCACGGCGGCGCCGGCAGAAAAGATGTTCTCCACCGAAACCATGATCAGAAGCAGGGGAAGCGTCACACCGACGGCGGCCAGAGCCGTGTCGGAATGCAGCATGCCGATGTAGGCGGTATCGACGATATTATAGACCGCCTTTGCTAAAAGGGCCAGAGTGGCGGGCACCGCCAGCTTGATGATGGCCTTCGAAGGCTTCATTTCTCCCAAAACAGATGCATTCGTTGTTTTTTGACTATCCATTGGATTACTCCTTTCTCTCTACAACGCCGTACAGGAGGATGCGCAGCGCCCTGCGGCAGCTTTCCTCGTGGTCGCGTATATCTATTTTCTCTGATCCGGTCATCTGGTATCTGGCATTGATATAGTCCTGATACTGACGGAAGGTGTCCACCACATCTTCCCTCGATAAGTCGGAGCGCAGAGATACCGGCTCCAGCATCCGGTTTAAGCTGTCGATGTTGAAACGGTCGAACGGGGCTTTTTTCTCCTGAATGGAGGCCTCCAAATGAGCGGGCGGCATAATGACGGCATCACAGAAAATCCTCTGGTACTGGGGATTCTGTTCAAAAAAGTCCAGTCTCACTCGAAAATACTGCTCCAGCCGCTCTTCGGCGGTTTGGCCTTCCATGTTCGTATGGCTCTGTAAGTGGCCGGTCAGCATCTGGAAGCACTCTTCCACACAGGCTAAGTATAAATCATCTTTTGTCGGAAAATAGTGGTAGATAATTCCCTTGGAAAGCCCCTCCCCGTTACTGATGGTATTGACAGAGCTGGCTCCATAGCCCTGCTCGGCAAATTCTGCCAGCGCGCTTTCCAGGATGCGCCGTCTGGTCTGCTGATTTTTTTCTTCTCGTTTCATGATTCCATTCTCCTGCAAATAAATATTGACCATATGGTCTATTATTACGATACCACAAATAGACCATATGGTCAATATTTATTTGCAACAATGGAAATTGCTTGAAAATGGGGGATGCAACGATTTGTTGCGTGACAGTGCGGCGCTGTCTGTGGTATGTTTTTTAGAGATGGAGAAGGAGGAGCGCGTATGAACGGGATCGGAAAAAACATAAAGAAGCTGAGGAAAGAGCGCGCGCTGTCACAGGAACAGCTGGCTGAGCGGCTGCATGTGACGAGGCAGGCTGTCTCCAGCTGGGAGACAGGTAAGAATCAGCCGGATATTGAGACGCTGGAATCCATTGCCGCGGTATTTGACACGGATATTCTGATGGTCTTATACGGACGATCCAGACTGGAGGAAAGCGGGGAGGAGAAGGGGGCACAGAGAAAGCGCTGTGTGAGAAACTGTCTGATGTGGGGAGCCATAGCCCTCGCTGGGCTTGTGGTTCACCTGATGGTCAAAGATAAAATCATGGACTGGTATTACCGGTTCTGCTACACGGTCCCGGTTTATTTATTTGTGCTGCTTGTGAGACCCTTATGTGTTTTTGCTTCGGCTGTGGCATTTATGAACGGGCTCTGCCTCATCGGAGATATCCGGATCAGGCAGAACTGGATCAGGAGAACGGTTTTAGGGGTGTCCATGGCCTTCCTTTTCCTGTATCTGACGGCAGCGTTTCTGTGTCTGGTACCCGTGGTGCAGGATCTGGTACCCGCATTTCTGCCTGCCCCGGGAGCTGTGTCTGGGTGGATCCGCCGCCCGCCCTTTGTTTTTTCATTTATTGTTCGGCTCGTAACGGCGCCTGCGCTGTTTTTACTTCCCGGGATCGGAATGTTTCTTGGACTCCGCCGATAAAGACGCGGTTAGAAATATGGGACAGGTGAGATGGAATGTGGTATACTGACAGCAGGGCAGGCGGCCTGTGGGAGCAGATCTGCCGCGCAGTACGAGTACTCACGGAAACTCCTTGTGCTCAATACCTGAAAGGGAGGGAATACCATGGCACCAGTGATCAGAATGAATGCAGCAGCTCTGTGCAGAGTTTCATGACAGGCGAATCTGGCACAGAGCGTATAAAAGGAATTGTAAGCGGCAGAAATACCGCTTGATTTTATGAAACAGATGTCGCCTGAGTGGATTCTGCACTTATAAATGGAATGAGTTACTTTTATTTTAATTTATAAGGAGAGAATCTATGAAAGACAGACAATACCGTAACTTTATCATCTTCTGGTTCAGTCAGTCCGTATCACAGCTGGGGAGTTCCATGACTTCCTTTGCCTTAATCATCTGGTCTTACGGCAGAACCGGTTCCGCCATGTCCGTGTCGCTTATGACATTTTGTACATGGCTTCCCTATATTGCGGCCAGCATCGTTGCCGGGCCGGTAATCGACCGTTACCATAAGAAAACGATCATGCTTCTCGCGGACCTCCTTGCGGCGGTCTGCTCTCTGACCGTGGCGGCGTTTGCGGTCTCCGGGAATCTGGCGGTCTGGCACATTTTTATCGTCAATGGAATCACCGGCTTCATGAACGCATTTCAGTTTCCGGCGGAGACGGTGGCGGTGGGGATGCTGGTTCCGAAGGAAAAGTACAGCCAGGCCAGCGGCTTAAATTCCTTTACATCATCCTTACTCACGGTGGTGACCCCGGTAATGGCCGCATCCTTATCCTCCTTTGCAGGGTTAAAGAGTGTCATCGTCTTTGATCTGGCGACCTTTTTGTTTGCTTTTTCTGTCCTGTTGTTTCGGATCAAGATACCGGAGAATGCGGGAGGGATGGAGACAGGGAAAAAGAAAGAGAATATCTCAGTTCGGGAATCGTGGAGGGAGGGGCTTCAATTTCTCCGCGGACAGAAACAGCTTTGGTATCTGATGATCAGCATGGCGCTTATGAACTTCTTTTCACGGCTGACCTATGAAAATATCCTTTCTCCCATGATTCTGGCGCGGAGCGGCCAGAACCAGATCGTGCTCGGCATTGTCAGCGGGATTCTGGGGATCGGAGGCATGGCGGGCGGTCTGATCGTCTCCTTCGTAAAGCTTCCAAAGGACAGCGTCCGGGTGATCTTTTTATCGGGAGGCATCTCCTTTCTGCTGGGCGATTTTCTGATGGGAGCAGGGCAGAATGTTCTTGTATGGAGTATTGCCGGCATAGCGGCCAGCATCCCCATTCCTTTTATTATGGCTGGGCAGAATGTAATTCTCTACCGGACGATTCCGCAGAATATGCAGGGGCGCATCTTTGCCGTGCGAAATGCCATCCAGTACTGGACGATTCCGACCGGGATTCTCCTGGGCGGTTTTCTGGCAGACTACGTGTTTGAACCGTTTATGCGCACGGACGGGGCATTCAGACGTTTCTTCACCGGCTGACCGGGTATGGAGCCGGCTCCGGGATGGCGGTCATGTTTCTCTGTACCGGCATTCTCGGAAGCTTGAGCTGCTTCTTCTGTTATAAAAAAATGAAAAAGAATGAATAAATGAAGCACAGGAAGAAGAGCGCGATGATGCGTTCCGCTTCCTGTGCTTCTTTTTGTACCGATGAAAAGCTAAAATAATGGAAGCTTATCCAATACTCTGCTTCAGTTGATTTGGAGTCATTCCTTTATACTTCTTAAAAATACGAATAAAGTAACTGGTATCATGGAATCCGCAGTCAAATCCTACTTCCGTTACTGATTTGTCCAGAACAGTCAATTCATAACAAGCCTGTTCCACACGTTTGTAGTTTAAATAATCAGAGGCGGTCATATGGAAAAATATCTTAAAACAGCGACAGAAGTATTTGGGTGATATCCCTGCTATCCTTGACATTTTTTCTAAAGAGATTTTTTCCATGTAATGGTTTTCAATATATTCCAGAACCGGTTTAATATGATTTGCTTCCTTTAGATTTCGCCTGGTCGTTTTCGTATAGGCGGTATAATAGTTCTTTTGAAAAATGATACCTAAAAATAAATAGAGAGCCCCTACAGTATTGAGCTCATAGGCCGGAGCTTTTTTCTCTACAGCTTCAAAAAGCTGGGCTGCTATGGCGAACAAATCTTTGTCACATCGGGTAAAATGGCTTTGTATCAGAATCGAACAGCCGGTTAATTTAGTCATATACTGCGTCATGGCAGCTCCGTGCATCAAAAGAAACTGCAGATCAAATACAATGCATTCATATATACAATTCTCTGGGATTCCCCCGTGAATCAGCCCCTGATTTATAAATATCAGATCCCCGGCGTTGGCACTGCATGTTTCTCCGTCTATGGTAATTGTAAAATGCCCTTTTAGTATACGAATAATCTCATATTCTTTGTGCCAGTGGTATGGCATGAGGTACCTGGGATGCCGTTCATCGACGTAGTAATATTCAATTGGAAAGTTAATTGTACCGTGCTGCCTGGGCTCATTGTAATCATAATAATGCATTTGCACCTCCTAATTCCTAAACACATGGTGAATATAACTAAAAAGTGAATTTAGTACCATATTTTGACATTATATCACAAGAATAAGCAGACTGACAAGCGTATACTTATATTACTGGTAATAAACAATGCATGTAGTTGTAAAAAAGAGGTTGCCATACGGATATCAATAAAGAAAACAAGGAGCGAACAAGCATGAAGAAAATCTGGAAAAAAACAGCAGCAGTTATATTGTCAGCCAGCATGGTGTTGGGACTTGGTGCATGTGGGAGCAAGACTGCAGAGCCGGCAGACTCTGCCACAGTTTCTAAGGATATTTTAAACGAAGTCGGAACATATCCAATTGTAAAGGAGCCGATTACGCTTACAATGATGATTATGTCAAAGTCCTGGATTAAAGATTATAATACCAATGACTTTACAAAATACTTAGAAGATTTAACTGGAATTAACCTGGAGATCGAAGCGGTTGACTGGGAAACTTCTAATGAAAAAATCAATCTTGCAATGTCTGGAGGAGACTATCCGGATATTATTATGTGTCTGAATCCTGATGTTGTAAAATACGGTGTAAAAGAAGGTATTTTGCTTCAGCTGGAAGATTTAATTGAGCAGAATATGCCCAATTACACGGCTAATATGAAAAACTATATAGATATGACCAAACAGAGTGACGGCCATATTTACGGCCTTGCAGAGTTAAATGAGGCTTACCACATGTATTATCCGGATAAGCTGTGGGCGAATACATATAAGCTGGATCAAATGGGGATTAAAGTGCCAGACACCACGGATGAACTGTATCAGGCATGTAAAGCCTATTTAGAGAAAGAACCGGAAGGTGTATGCTTTGCAGACTGGAGTAAGGGACTTACACTAAACTGGCTGATGAATGCGTTCATTTTGACTCCGAATGATGATCATAACGATAATAGTAAGATTAAAGCAGTCGTATCTCCGGAAGGGAAGATTGTTTCGGCAGCAACTCAGGAGGCTTATAAAGAAGGACTTAAATATATAAAGAGCCTTTATGATTTGGGCGCTGTTTATGAGGGCAATTTCTCTAATTCAGAGGATTCCTTAAAATCTTTAGTTAACCAGGAGGGAGAGCCGGTGCTGTTCTTCCCCAGAAACTATTCCGCAGCTTATATTGATTCTTCAGCCAGCAGTGAATTATACAGGCACTATGAAGTGCTTCCGCCGGTAGAAGGACCAACAGGACTCCGCCAGACACCATTTTACCGTTATGACAGTGTCTACGAAAACCGTTTTGTAGTTACTGACAAATGTAAATATCCGGAAGCGGCGCTGAGACTGGCAGACTGGTTCTATACAGATAAGACTGATTTAATTGCACAATACGGCTCGGAAGAAGAAACTGACTGGGTATGGAAACCGGAGGGAAAGACAGGCATCAACGGAGAACCAGCGATGTATGATATCTTGAATCCATATTCGACAGAAGTCCAGAATCATGACTGGCAGGTTACTGGTATGATGTATGCATCGAATGCCTTCCGTCTTGGGCAGGCCATGGATCCCACCCTCGATAAATATGATCCGGCAGCACTTGAAAAACTGCTGTATGAAGAGACCAAAAATAAAATGGAGCCATATGCTCCAAAGGCAGGTGGTTACGATATTCTGCCGATTTTACATATGACATCTGAAGAAAAAGATTCGATTTCTGTCCCGCTGGTAGAGGCGGGGGGCTATATTGCCGAAAGTGAAATTGCCTTTATAACCGGAAAAATGGATATTGATGCTGACTGGGATTCTTATATCAGCAAGCTTGACAGTATGGGGCTTCAGACGATTCTGGATGTATACCAGGCTGCGTATGACAGGTAAAACGAAACCGGCAGGAGGGCTGGCTTACAGCCCCCTTGCCAATCGCAGGGAGGAAAATGTGTGAATAAAATGATAAAAAAGAAAAAACGCAGAAATTCCACATGGCAGTTCTGGGCTATTATATTGATCCCGCTGGTTTTGGTATTTGTATTTAATTATATTCCCATGTTTGGCGTAATAATAGCATTTGAAGATTTCAGTCCGCGCAAAGGGATATTGGGAAGCGACTGGGTCGGCCTTAAATATGTAATTCAATTTCTGACATCGCAGTCCAGCACAAAGGTTATTAAAAATACTTTTATTTTAGGTATTTACCAGCTGATCTTTACATTTCCGGTGCCTATTATTCTGGCGGTCTCGCTAAATGAATGCAGAAGCAGGCATATAAAGAAATTTGTTCAGCTTATTACTTACGCGCCATACTTTATATCAACCGTTGTTTTGGTTGGTATTCTGATGCAGGTAACAGATATGAGAATTGGTATTATCAACCGTATCATTGGAATTTTTAATATTGGACCTATTAATTTCTTTGGGGATAAAGATTTGTTTCGGGGGCTGTTTGTAGGAAGCGGGATCTGGCAGACGATGGGGTATTCTGCGGTCATCTATCTGGCCTCTTTAGCTGGCGTGAGTATGGAACTGAAGGAAGCTGCCATCTGTGATGGGGCAAACCGGCTGAAACGAATCTGCCATGTCGATATTCCAGGGATCTTTCCTACCATAGTCACGATGTTTATTTTTAACTGCGGTAATATTATTAATATTGGTTTTGAAAAGGCTTATCTGATGCAAAACAGTGTCAACATGCCGAAATCAGAACTAATCTCTACTTTTGTATATAAAGTGGGACTGTCTAACGCAAATTATTCCTTTGCTACAGCAGCGGGACTTTTTAATTCCGTAATCAGCTTTGTTCTGTTAATCATTGTGAATCAGATTTCCAAGAAGCTGACGGATACCAGTTTATTTTAGGAAGGGGGGATTATATATGGAAGGAAAAATGCACTCATTCAAAACCGCAGATTTGCAGGACAAGATTTTTATTATTTGTAACTATATATTCCTGACGCTGGTCACGGTAATTGTGCTGCTGCCACTGATTTTTATTGTCAGTGCATCGTTTTCAGATCCAAACGCAGTTATTAATGGCAAAGTATGGCTGCTTCCGGTAAATCCAACCTTAAAAGGATATCAGGCAGTATTTAAGAATCCCAAAATCATGATTGGATTTGCCAATTCTTTCTTTTACATGATTTCAGGAACTACGATTAATATCATCGTTACCGTGTGCTGTGCCTATCCTCTTACAAGGAAAGAATTTCCGGCAAGAAATGTAATTGCTGCTCTGATTATATTTACTATGTATTTCAGCGGCGGAATTATTCCTACGTATTTACTGGTTAAGAACCTTGGGCTTATCAATACGAGATGGGCTATGATTCTGCCTGTCGCATTAAATCCGTGGAATATGATTCTGTGCCGGACTTTTATGATGAACTCCATACCGGATGAACTGTATGAAGCCGCTTGCTTAGACGGCTGCGCGCCTTTTAGATACTTAATCCATGTGGTGATGCCCCTGTCAAAGCCGATTCTGGCTGTGCTGGTATTATATTACGGTGTGACCCATTGGAATTCGTATTTTAACGCAATGATTTATTTAAAAGACCAGATGCTGTATCCGGTTACACTGTTTCTTAGAGAGATTTTGATAAACAGTACTGTAGATCCGTCTATGCTGGCAGACGCGTCGGCGGCCGAAGCGGCCCAGGGTCTGACGGAACTGCTTAAGTATTCTGTTATCGTAGTGGCATCTTTGCCTATGCTTGCCATTTATCCATTTGTGCAGAAGCATTTCGTCAGCGGTATTATGGTTGGCGCCATAAAGGGCTGAAAGGTATAGAATAAAATAGAGGAGATCAGGCATGAATAATTTACTGAGTAAAACAGAGTATGAAAGATGTGTAGCTGAAACCAGAGATGAGCGGATGAAATGGTGGAGAGATGCCCGATTTGGCATGTTTATTCATCTGGGACTCTATTCTGTTTATGGAAAACACGAGTGGGCAATGGCGATGGAGAACTGGCCAATTGAAGAATATGCAAAATTCGCCTATGATTTTCTCCCCCAAGAGGGATGCTGCCGGGAATGGGCAAAGCTTGCTAAGCAGGCCGGTATGAAATATATGGTTTTGACCACCAGACATCATGAGGGATTCAGTTTATGGGATTCTAAGGTAAATTCGTTTAATTCCGTAAATTATGGACCAAAACGGGATATTGTAGAAGAATTTGTCCAGGCATGCAGGGAGTTTGATTTAAAGATCGGATTTTATTCGTCCCTGATGGACTGGCATCACCCGGATGGCGGAGCCTGTGCGTTTGATCAGGGAGCCAGAATCCGCTTTACTAAGTATATTATGGAGTTAAACCGGGAGCTGATGTCCAATTATGGAAAAATCGATATTTTATGGTATGATGTAGCGCAGCCGATGGAGTCCTTTGAAGGCTGGAATTCACTGGAACTGAACCAGATGGTCCGTTCCTTGCAGCCGGATATCATTATTAATAACCGAAGTCTTTTAGAGGAAGATTTTCAGACTCCGGAAGGAAGAATTGTACCGGCAGGGCGTGACTGGGAAGCCTGCATGACGTTTAATGGAATCAGTTGGGGATATTTAGATTCCGGACGCGTTTTACCGTTCAGCCACAGTGCCCAGCAGATCGTGCGTATGCTTTATGAGGTGACGAAGGAAAGCGGGAATCTGCTATTGAATATTGGACCGAAAGCAGACGGAACCATACCGGAAGAAGCCATAGAACCGTTGGAAGCAGTAGGAAAATGGGTAAAAGAATATCATGGATTTTTATATGGAAGAACGGATGCAAAACAGATAATCTATCATGGAACGTCAAACCTTACTTATTGCGATAATAAGGCATATGTATGGAATTTTTTCTGGCCGGAAAAAGACCGGACTATCTACATTGCCGGAATACAAAACAGATTAAAAAAAGCATATTTTTTATCAGATCGAAAGGAAATTGCATTTAAACAGGATGAGTACAGAATCAGGCTATATGATCTTCCGGGAGAGGAAGAGGACAGGATTCTTGGAATTACCGTGATTTGTCTGGAATTTGACGGTGAGGTTACATATTGGGGACGAGGATTGAACCGCCATGCCACACGGTATCCTCAATTAAATTATGGAATGGTCTATCAGAAAGAACGATAGGAAAATGCAAGGGCGCTGTACCGGAGTTACAACATATCCGGAACAGCGTCTTTTTCGGTGAGGTGTAATAATCAATTTCTGTACTAATTTCTGTGCTTCTTTTTGTGCCGGTACAAAGCATAAAATATTGGTTCCTTCCACATCATAAGAAAGCTACCAAAATACAATGATGCAGAAAATACATCCATGCAGGAGGAAATCAGAATGAGAGAATATAAAAGAGACAGTGAAACAAACTGCGAAACGGATAACAGAGCAGAAAACCAGAACGGAAACGGCGGATCAGACGAGAAAAACACCTCTTCCGGAGATACGAGAAAAGACCGCCTCGATGAGAAGAAGACGGAGAAGGATATCGAACAGAAAGAGGACGAAAAGCTGGAAGAGTACGGTCAGATGACCCTGGATGACAATTCCAAAAAGAGGAAAATTCATCTGCTCTCCATCATCGGGGAGGTGGAGGGCCACGAGAACCTGTCGGGAAACAGCAAGACGACGAAATATGACCATATCCTTCCAAAGCTGGCAGAAATTGAGGATGATGATTCCGTGGAAGGTCTCCTGGTGATACTCAATACCTCGGGCGGTGACGTGGACGCCGGCCTGGCGATTGCGGAGATGATCGCTTCCTTAAGTATTCCCACCGTGTCCCTCGTGCTGGGCGGCAGCCATTCTATCGGCGTACCTCTGGCCGTCTGCACGGATTACTCCTTTATCGTGCCGACCGGAACCATGATGGTTCATCCGGTTCGTATGACTGGCATGGTCATCGGAGCCTCCCAGACGTATGAATATTTTGAGATGATTCAGGACCGGATCTTAAGCTTTGTCTCGGGCCACGCGACGATCGCTTACGACCAGTTAAAGCGCCTGATGTTAAACACGGAGATGCTGACAAGAGACTTGGGAACCGTGCTTGTAGGCGAGGAAACGGTGAAAGAGGGGCTGATCGACGAGGTGGGCGGAATTAAGGACGCTCTCAGAAAATTGTATGAGATGATGGATGAAGTAGAAGGTTAGCCGTTGCAATTCTCCCGATTTTTTTGTATACTGTTACCAATGGATAAAAGGGGGAAGTATTGTGCCTGAGACAACAAAGAAGAAGACAACATCCAAGACGACAGCAAAAAAAGGTACTAACGGGAAGGTCGGAAGACCGAAAAATACGACAAGCAGGCGGAAAGCGGCGGAACCAGAACCAGAATTTATCCGGTCAGAAGTTATCATCATCATATCATTTGCGGCTGCGGCCATTCTTTTTTTGAGCAATTTCCATCTGTGCGGAGTGGTGGGAGATTTCCTTCGCAGTCTGCAATTGGGTATATTCGGAGGAATCGGATACGTGGCGCCGGTCCTGATGTTTGCCGGAACGTGCTTTTATATCTCCAACCGGGGAAATCCCAGAGCAACATTTAAACTGGCGGCGGTGATACTGGCGCTTATTTCACTCTGCGGACTCGGCGAACTCCTGTTTGGGACAAGGCTGGGCGCCGGCGGAAAGATCATGGATATCTATGTGACAGCCGCGGCCAGTGGAAAGGGCGGAGGTCTGATCGGCGGCCTTCTGGCGGAAGGCCTGATCTCCATTATCGGAACCGTAGGCGCTTATCTGGTGATCCTGGTGCTGATTATCATCTCCGCGGTATGCATTACGGAGAAATCCTTTGTGAACCTCGTAAAGAGCGGCAGCGGCAAGGCATACCACCATGCAAAGGAAAACATGGATATTCAGAGAGAGATCCATGCGGAACGCAAGGAGGAACGGCGGAGAATCCGCGAGGAGCAGAAGCTGCGGGGCGTTAATTTAGATGCGACGAAGCTGGAGGCGCCGGACGAGTACGACTATGATATGGAAGACGAGGCCGCATACAGCGCGGAGGCGGAAGAGGACATTGATGTCCACGCAAGGCGGCTTGCCGCAGTGTCTGCCGTGGAAGTGACGGAGAACAGGAAGAATGCGGCTCCGGAGGTACGGCCGAATCCGGCGGATATTTTCCGCGGCAGCATTTTCCCGAAGCCGGGTGAGGCGGAAGCCGCAGCAGAGGAACGAAAGCGCGGCGAAAACATGGGAGCAGCCGGCGCGTTCCAGACGGCTGCTCAGGCAGTGGATGCGGATCTGCCGCACGTCTATTCTGCCAGTGAGGATTCCGTTCCGTTCGATGCCGATGACGCCGTTCCGTTTGTGACGGAAGACCTTTGGGAGAGTACCGCCCACCTGCGTTCGGCAGAAAGTGACGCCGGGGCATTTGACGAGTCTGACGATTACGGAACGTCGGAGACATTATTTGTTAAAAAAGAAACGAAAACGCTGGAAGAGATGGAGGTCGCCCGGGAAGAGCTGTATCCCACCGACGAGGACGACAAGGGCGTTAATTACAGCGACACCTTCTCCATACCGGAGGAACCGAAACGCGTCGTTACCGCTTCCGGCAAGGTGATCGAGACCGATACGGAAGCGCTTCAGAAGAAGGTCGAAAAAAAGAAGGCCGAGAAGGCCGAGAAAGAGAAAGAGGAAGCTGGAGATCTTAGCGTGGTCCAGGAGATCAAACAGAAGGAGGAAGTGGTGAAGAAGGAGTACGTCTTCCCCCCTGTCACACTTCTGAAAAAAGGAAAGAGCTCCGGCCCGTTCTCTGATAAGGAATACCGGGAAACCGCTATCAAGCTGCAGCAGACACTGCAGAATTTTGGTGTGGGCGTAACTGTGACCAATATCAGCTGCGGTCCCTCGGTCACGCGGTATGAGCTCCATCCGGAGCAGGGCGTGAAGGTGAGCCGGATCGTGGGACTGGCTGACGACATCAAGCTGAGTCTGGCGGCCGCGGATATCCGTATCGAAGCCCCGATTCCGGGGAAATCGGCGGTCGGCATCGAGGTGCCGAACAAAGAGAACAACATGGTATACTTAAGGGATATTCTGGAGGCGGAGGAGTTTAAGAATCATGCGTCCAGGATTGCCTTTGCAGTGGGCAAGGACATCGGCGGCCAGGTCGTGGTAACCGATATCGGAAAGATGCCCCATTTACTGATCGCAGGCGCTACCGGTTCCGGTAAGTCCGTCTGTATCAACACCCTGATCATGAGTATTATCTATAAGGCGGACCCCGAGGACGTCAAGCTGATCATGGTGGATCCGAAGGTGGTGGAGTTAAGCGTCTACAACGGTATTCCGCACCTCCTTCTCCCTGTGGTCACGGATCCGAAGAAGGCCTCAGGAGCGCTTAACTGGGCGGTGGCCGAGATGGATGACCGCTATAAGAAATTTGCCCAGTATAATGTCCGGGATTTAAAGGGATATAATGCGAAGGTTGAGAATATTAAAGATATAGAGGATGAAAACAAACCGAAGAAGATGCCGCAGATCATCATCATCATCGACGAGCTTGCGGATCTGATGATGGTTGCACCGGGCGAGGTGGAGGATTCCGTCTGCCGTCTGGCCCAGCTTGCGCGTGCTGCGGGGATTCATCTGGTCATTGCAACCCAGCGTCCGTCGGTCAATGTTATTACGGGCTTAATCAAGGCCAATGTACCTTCGAGAATTGCATTTGCCGTTTCTTCCGGTGTGGATTCCAGCTTTGTGGTCAACGAGGTTGCTAAGGGTACTCCGCATGTCAAGAGCTTCTCGGTCGGCTATGCGGAGGAAAAATACTCCGAGCTGCCGTATGCCCAGGAGTTCAGCAAGGAAATCGGTGTGCCCAGCATTGCCAATAAGGTGGATGCCGAACAGTTCTTTGAAGCCAACCGCCTGATCCAGTGGTACCTGGATGAACCCATGCCCAACCCGGCGGAAGTTCCGCTTTACTTTTTGGCCCAGAACGCCCGCAAGTACGTCAAGGTCGTGCTTTCCGGCGAAGGTGCCGATGAACTGTTTGGCGGCTACCCCATGTACTGCCAGGCGGTTCACTTTATGGATTACGAGCATAAGGTGCCCAAAGCGCTGCGTAAGGCCGCAGGCGCAGTGGCATCCAAACTGCCGGACTTTAAGGGCAAGCACTTCCTGGTGCGCGGTGCAGAAGAACCCTGGCAGCGCTATATGCGCGCCAACTATGTTTTCCTGGACCCGGCTGAACGTGACCGCTGCCTGAAAAAGAACTACCACAGCCCCCGCCCGGAACAGTTCTTTAAGCCTTATTTTGATAAAGTGCAGGGTCTGGATGAACCCACCCAGCTGCAGTGGGTGGATATGCACACCTGGATGCTGTATGATATCCTGCTGAAAGCCGACCGCATGAGCATGGCCAACAGCTTGGAACTGCGCGTGCCTTTCCTGGACCGCAACATGCTGGATGTGGCACTGTCCATCCCGCAGAAATACCGCTCCGGCAAAGAGTCCACCAAGATCGCTCTGCGCGGTGCCGCCATGAAGCAGCTGCCGGAAAGCGTTGCCCATCGCAAAAAGCTGGGCTTCCCCGTGCCGCTGAACGACTGGCTGCGGGAAGATAAGTACTATAATATGGTAAAGGAAAAGTTCACTGGCCCCGTTGCCGAAAAGTTCTTTAATGTGGACGAAATCATGCGCCTGCTGGATGATCATAAGGCGGGCAAGGCCAAGAACATGACCAAGATTTGGAGCTTCTATTCCTTTATTTTGTGGTACGAGCTGTATTTCGTAAACACCCAGGCCCCGGCAGGAATCTATTAAAAGC
>ERZ773148.249-NODE-249-length-46986-cov-6.018303_pt1 | contig 46986 bp, 29 predicted proteins | sample MGYA00580846_ERZ773148 | MGnify/ENA primary metagenome ERZ773148 (study PRJEB29015, sample SAMEA2737879) | human gut metagenome | biome: human gut; feature: human-associated habitat; material: faeces | place: China | collected 2012 ... | reverse complement strand
TCAAAATGGTTCCGGGTGCATCGCACCAGGAACCATTTTGTCTACAGTCTGAAGCCTGCTTACAAGCAGGCTTCTTTTCCTGACCCCTATCATAAAATCCCGAAAGTTTTAAATGCTTCCGTAGCACTCATCCCATTTTCGATCGCGCTCCTTACGACTTTCTCTCCGCTGGCCTTTTCCAATGCCCGGGAAATCACCTCAGCCATACAGCCCTTCGGAATAACCAGAACTCCATCTATGTCGCCAAATATCAAATCACCCGGTTCCACCCGCACATCGCCTACTTCAATCGTGCAGCGGTAATCCGTAACCTGAGTGCGCACTGAAGAATCCTGTGCATAACAACCCCTCGAAAAAACAGGCCAATCCTGTCCCAACACCTGTGGCGTATCGCGGTGCCAGCCATTGATCACAGCACCAGCGGCCTTTCTCTTCTTTGCTGTAGCAGTGAGCAGTTCTCCCCAATAGGCACAGCGCATGGCCCCGCCACTGGCTAAGTAAATCTCATCTTCCTGCAGCTCGTCCAATGCCTCTGTTAAAAAACCGAAAGGTTTTTTCTGTTCTTCATAAACGTCAATCATCAAAACTGGCATTGCAAATCCTGCCAGCTTCATCTCTTCTCTCAGCGGTCTGACTGCCTGAGGCAGAAACTGATGATAATATCCCATCTGATCTAGGATATCACCCACTACCGGTGTATACAGTTCCCTCTTTATTTTTTCCAGCATTTCATGATTATGTGATGCCATCTCTCTTCCCTCCCTAATGTCTAAATAATATTTCACTAGTACTGCTTTGCATTAATAACGCAGTAATAGTGCTTGATATCCGCGTCAGGTGTGCGTCTGCAAAGCGACGGCGTAGTGGACCCTACGTCTAGCTTTGCAGGCGTGCTCCTGGCGTGGATAGCGAGTGCTATTACTGTGGAATTAATGCAAAGCAGTACTAGTATCGAAGCAGATTTTCGCTATATCCGCCATCAACATAGAGTGTGGTACCCGTTACGTAGGAAGAAGCCGCCGATGCCAGAAAAACCGCCGGCCCCACCAGTTCTTCTGCCCTTCCCACCCGCTCTAACGGAATCCATTGTTCAAACTCCATATTTTCTACTAATTCCCGGTTCATATCCGTAAGAATCGCCCCTGGTGCCAGATTATTTACCCGGATATTCTCCTTTGCCAGCTCCAGTGCCGCAACTTTCGTAAACATGGACAGAGAGGCTTTCGCCATACAGTAATACCCATTCTCTCTGACCGGTACCTTCTGATGGATAGATGTAACATTGATGACAGAAGCGCCCTCCGATTTCCTCAGCATTGGCAGAAGTTTCTGCAGCAGAAAAAAAGGCGACTTGGCATTGACATTATATACGGAGTCCATCTCTTCTTCCATTGCGGATTCCACCGGGCAATGCGTTTCGAATCCTGCATTATTCACCAGCACATCTAATGTATCCGTGCTGTCCATAAGCGGTTTTACCATTGTTTCCAGGTTTTTTGAATCTTTTAAATCACCATACAGATAGGAAAAGCCATACTGTGCCGCCGCCTTTTCGGTACTCTCACGACGACTTCCATGTATCCATACGTCCGCCCCCGCTTCTTTCAGTCCTAAAGCGATAGCCAGCCCAATCCCTCTCGTTCCGCCAGTTACCAGGGCGGTTTTTCCAGTAAGGTCGAATAAATACATCTTTTCTCGCACCTCCGTTTTCTTATTTTAATTGCATCATTTCCGCCTTGATAAAGCCAAGTGCATAGGCCATACCTGCATGCCACTCGTCTCCACATGTAATCTGCGGCGTATGATCCGGGATCAGCACACCCTCAAAATGGTTTCTATGTAATATCGCGAGAGCCCTGTCGATCTCAATATCCCCATCATCGACAAATACTTCCGTGTAATCCGGAACCTTCCCTCTCACATTCCGTACATGAGCATAGGCGATTTTCCCCTGTGAGGAATACTGCTCCAGTGCATCGTAAATATTTCCCTCCGTCATTTCCTGAATGCTTCCCATGCAAAAGTCAATGCCATTGGAAGGGCTGGGAACCAGATCCAGTACCTTTTGATAAAGGCCTGGCTGATAAACCAGCCGCGGAGTTCCCCTCAAGTACGGCATAGGCGGATCGTCCGGATGCAGGGCCATTACGACTCCAGCCTCTTCCGCCACCGGAAGAATACGCTCCAGAAACCAGCGAAGACGGCTCCAGAGTTCTTCATATCCGATATCCTTAATATATTCCCCGTTCCTGTTCTCCGCATATGTCATATTCCACACTTCTCCACATGGAATTCTCGCATCTGTTTGAAGCGAATCAGCATGGAAGCATGTACTGACAGCCCCGCCTCTGGCTTTTGTCGTTTTCTGATGTCCCCAGACTCCGGCAAGGCTGAAATTATAGCCAAAACAGTGTATCCCGGCCTTCCCCGTGTTGCGGATAATCTGTTTCAAATTTTCCATCTGTTCTTCCTTTTTGGGTCCATCAAGCAGAATGTCATACCAGTCGGCAGGACTGAAGTTCTCAATCCCATAGATTCGAAGTCCCTTCTCCTCCGCCTGTTTCTGAAGCATACAAAGGTTTTCCTCCGACCAAATCGGATCCATAGCCTTTGCCTTTCCATAATTTTTCGTTTCATCAGTTGCCATCACTATATTTTTATCACCGTCATAATAATTGGCCAGATGAACAATCAGATCCGTACAGCCACATTGTCGGGCAAATGCGAACTCACGTTCTGTAAGCATGTGATGATAAAGTCCCAGTCCCAGTTTCATCTCATTTCTCCATTCCTATAAAATTTATGATATGCTGTTACTATACTCCTGATTCGAATAAAAATCTTCTCTCAGCTTTACTTTTTTTGCAGTATCTTGATATTTTTCCGTAAAATCGCTTTACAGCCGAATGATTCAGCAGTATATTACTCTCATCTAATTATTAATTATAAGCAGGGAGGTGGTTCCATGATAACAGTAAAGCAAATAATGGCTGCCGGAGTATTTTCAAACGGCAGCGAAACTCACTATGCATTTCGTTCTCATTTTGACCCCGAGGACTATCCACAGGTTCATGATTTCTATGAAATCATCCTGAATGTTTCCGGTATATTGACCGTAATTATAAATGGGATCCCGCTTCATTTGTCCCCCGGAATCCTTCTGCTGATTCGCCCAGGTGATATTCATTCCAAGCTGAAATGTGAAAATGGTTACCACATTAACCTGGCATTTCCCATAACATCACTGGAATCCCTCTTTTATTTTCTTTACGGTTCTTCCGATAAACTGGATCTTTTATGTTCCGGTCCACACATTCCATTGTGTATGTTGACAGGAACAGAGGCCACACTGCTCCAAAGCAGACTATCTTATTTAAATCTGCTTCCCTCTGATTGTCCTGAACAGAAAAATACATATTTAAGAGCGATCCTGACAGATATCGTTTACTCTTATATCATACCTGGGCTGGAAAAGGAACAAACAGATCTGCCTTCGTCAGTGATCCCTTTTTGGCTAACACAGGCTCTTAATGGCCTTTCCGATATCAGTAATCTTCAGGAAGGTATGGAATATCTCGTCAGGCAGACGGATCGGACTCCGGAACATATCTGTCGGGCATTCCGGAAGTATCTGTCAGTAACTCCTGTTTCCTATATCAATGCACGGAAACTAAACTACGCAGCAAATCTGTTACAGCACAGTGATAAGGAAATCATTGATATTGCCTTTGAAAGCGGTTTCCAGAGCATCAGTAATTTCTATCACCTGTTTAAGAGAGAATACAAAATGTCTCCATTAAAATACAAAAACCTTCATGCTAATGCGATCCTTTAGCATCTTCTTTTGGCGGCAGTTCTATTTGCTCTCTTATGGCAGGAATAAACACCTAATCATTAAAAACTGAGACAAACGCAGAATTATAAAGTGGATCATTACTATTAAGATTGCCGGACTTACGCAGGATTGTCTCCACTTCTCTCTGCCCTCTTAATCAGATGGGTTTGCCAGTGCATACTCTAGATTTTCATGAATTAACCGAATATAGGCTACTGCATACCGGTCCGTTTCTTCCATTGCATATGTACCGAAATACGCCTCCAACGCAGGTGCCAGCGCATCCATTTCTGTCTGTACCGTGATGGATGCCGGAAACCCGCAGCATCGCCGGATACAACTGTATTACATACGATTTAGGGGCTGTGAAAAGATGGAGTTGGTTTAATTCCATTTTTCCACAGCCCTTCCATTTTTATAAACATTTTTTACCCAAGGTATTGACATAGGTCCAATATTCTTTAACAATCCTCATAAAAAGACCAAGTAAAATAATGCCACCTGATCTTCTTCAAAAACTTTTATTTTTCCGGTTATCCCCCCAATAACCGGTTAGTTAAAATCTATCCAGTTTCTATAAATTACTTTCTATTTTCCGCTCCCCAACCACACTCAGTTAAAAATCCATTCCTAAAAACGGCCGAATTCTCGGCCGTTTTTTCTCCGGAGCCACTATATTTTGTGGTTTTTCTCTATTTCCCCTTTTCATCTACAAGTGACATCCGACAACACACTTCGACATTTGCTGAGTGGATGATAATGATGGCGAGAAGGCATAATTATCCCCAAACGGAAACGGTATAATTATTTTTACATGTCACTTTGGTCCGCTTGATGTTCTAATTCTAACAAATACTTATCATAGTCTGACATAAATAAGCGATCCTGAACAACGCGATATTTTTCAAACTCCGTCTCTGCATGAAGCTTTGCCTGCTCTGCACTGACTTTTCCCGGCCCCATAAGCAGTTCATTTCCATTAAACTCCAGGAATCCGTCAAGGCGCTTTGCCCAATCCTCCATACTCATCGGTATTCTTCGTTCCGCCTGTAACTCCGCATAGTCGAGATACAGTGAAACGATTCTCTGTAAATAGGACATTTCCTTTTCGCTCAGATAGTTCTTAGCAACAGTAACATCTGCTTTGACAATTTTCCCATCTGGCGCTGATTCCCACGTTGTCAGGCCCATATGTTCTTTTTCGGCATTTGCACGCTCTACAATCAATTCCGCTGCTGTATGCCGATGTACGGCCCAGTGCATCTTATTCTGTACCATTTTGAAAAACTGCCGGGTAGTCTTGGCATCTTTGTCGTAATCAAACGCTGTTGCATAGAGATCTGTAACCTTCTGATAAAATTTTCGCTCGGACAGGCGTATCTCACGAATATTTTCAAGCTGACGTTCAAAGTATTCATCGGTGAACATATGCCCTTTTTTCAGGCGCACTTTGTCCATCGTCCATCCTTGAATTGTATAATCCTTTACAATCTGACCAGCCCATTTGCGGAATCTTACGGCGCGGTCGTTGTTCACTTTAAATCCAACGGCAATGATTGCCTGTAAGTTATAATGTTTTGTACTGTAGGATTTACCATCCGAGGCAGTTATTAAGTATTTCTTAATAACTGATTCCTCTACCAGTTCATTATCTTCAAATATCCTTTTAAGGTGCTGATTGATTGCCGATACAGAAACATCATATAAGGTTGCCATCATTTTCTGCGTCAGCCAAATGTTCTCGTCTTCATAGCGCATCTCAAAACTATCTGAGTTACTACCTGTAGATGCTACATATGTTAAATACTCTGCGGCTGAGCTGTGTATTGTAATCTCTTTCTTCTTGTTTGTCATAATTCCTTTTCCTCAATAAATAGTTCTCTCAACCTATAATTTAAATGCGTAATCACATTATCTAAATCACAATCCTCTCTTTACAAACCCTTTTCTCAAAATCCGCAATGCCTGTAAAGAGCCTTTGAAATTCGCCGGGTACAATTTCGACAACTCATATTCTGAAATTCCTATTGGCTTGCTAGATGATTCAATCACGTATTGCGCCAGTACATTATTAGAAACTTTAACTGATATGTAATTATCATACCCATTTGCCACTAAGAACTGGTAAATGTTCTTTTCTGATATTTTTGACTTTGAGCCTATTATAATCTCCTTAATAATCTCATCTATACAATTCTCAAAGCTTTAAATCTGCATATGCAACCATCTTATTTCTTTTTGTTAATACTGTATTAGTTGTAAAATTAGTTCTGATTTTTTCCCAATTTCTATTTTTTATTCAACCATTCTCTTAATTCGCATGTTTCAATTTTCTCATAAGTGCCTGTATTAAAAACTATTCTACACAACTTTATCATCTGCTCAAGAATTTCTCCTATTTCAGTAATTTCTATACTCATTTTTACAAATTAAAAAGCTCATTTTTTTTATCATATTTAATGTATACCTTCTCCAACGCCTTATATCTATCGATATTAATATCTTTTAGATAAGATAACATTCCTTTAATCCTATTTACATTTCCTTTATCCTTGACTAAATAATCGTAAATATCCCGTTTTAAACTTACGAATTTCTTTCTTCCGATAGACAGTGAATTATCATTATTATCTATAATAATACCTGTTACTTCCCTTTTTTTATGTTTACTCATAAAATAAGTTTTACCAATATTCCTTTTAAAACCATACTCCTTCAACAAATAATCAATATCGTTTATAATAGATTCATCAATAAATTGGTTAGAGGATATAACAATATCATCAGCGTACCTCGTATAGTTCATCTTCTTATTCTGTAATAAATCACCTAACCTAATATCAAATTCATACATAATACAATTCGATATCATAGGAGATGCTACACTTCCAACCACTAAATTATTTCCTTTATACAAAACTAAATCCATAATTAAATCTATTTCTTGGGAAGATAATTGGAGTTTTTCTACTATATCCTTATTCCTCCGAAAAAAACTAATCATAGTCTCTCTTGTAATACTTTCGAAAAAATGTACAATATCTGTATGTAACACATATTTACACTTTTTATGGAAGTCTGCATTTTTTTAACCGAACATCCTTTTTGGTATGCAGTACTAAAATTAGAAATTGGAAAATAGTTAAAAATATTTTTGCATAACCAATATTGCAAAACTTTTAATTCTTTTGATGGTTGCAATATTTTTCTCAATTTTCCATTCTTTTTAGGTATATAATATTGTGCATATAAACCATTCCTTTGGGAACAGAATTTAATATATTGAACATCAATTCCTAAATCACTATTCATCTGCTCTAATAAATTCATTATAACGATCCAATCCTTTCAGGTTCACATTTATATACTCTACACAAATATCTAATTCGAAATGTATTAAGGTATTTTCGGTTAATGGTAAACATTGCATTATAACATGTAATATCTTTATTAATATGCAGGAATCCATTGTTTCTTATTATAATTTTCATTTCCTCCATCAAAAGTATCACTCGTTTAAAGCTTACTATTTTATGCTTTTCTTTCTTAGAAATTGTATAATTTGTTATCCCTCTAATCTCTTTGTACAATGTCTCCAATTCATATGCTGTAACTGGTTCAAATAATTCCGTCAAATTAAGTAATTCGTAAATTAAATTTTTTAAACTTAGCTCTTGTGCATTTAAATTCGGAATATATTTTACCCGTTTTGATGATATTTTTAAAATCATATCATCTAATTCCAGTGAATTTTTTAGTGTACCTTTTCCATTATGAAGGATAATATTCTCTTCATGTTTGTTTTCTATTTTCTTGATTGGTCCTTTTGTAATAAATGATTTTTTATATTGGGGATTATCTTCATTCACGACTATTGTTTTATCTGCAAACACATCATTTAACGCGAACGCTCCCAGTTCACAATAAGTACCAGGACTTTCCACAATAATTATTATACACTCGCTTATTTCGGCTAAAACCTCTTCGAAAGTCAAAATATCAATTTCTTTATCATCTGTATATAGATACTCGGAAATTATACATTGTGCAGGATGACTTACCTTTTCATATTCTTCACATTGTTTATATTTTATAAACTTTTTCATAATAAGATAACGAATATTATTTTGAACCTCTAAAATTGCCTCATCAATTAAATTACCATTTTCATCTAATATTTGTTCACCACAAACAAAAACAAATCGAGGAATTGTCTCATCCTCGATACTTCTTAATCTCAATTTTTTCTTTAATTCCTCTATTAATTCTAATACCCCTTTATCTTTCATTAATTTCATCTTATCCCCCAACAATAAAGAGCGATTCTACATTAAACCGCAAGCAAAGTTTATTTGTATATGGGGCGTGTGCGCGCCAGATGCAAATAAACTTTGCACGATTGTATACCAATTTCCCATCCTCTGAACTCAACTCAAAGAGACTATAAACACATCTTGCTTTATAGATTAATACTAGAACCGCTCCTATTTTCTATATTATAATATATTTATTACAAAATTTCAATATACTGAAGATCTAAAATTGGTAACTCTGAACATTTTCGTTACTGTTCAGAGGCTAACTTGTAAAGAAAGAACCCATAATGTAGACTGGAGTCAGTCGAAGCCATGGGTTCTTTCTTCTTAGAATACTGCGGATACTTTATCATATAAGTTGCCATCTTCCTGGCGCATCAAAAACAGCACGCTCATGCTATCACAGAGGAACTCAAGACTTTTGTTACTCCGTAATGACACAGGCTGATTCTGTTTTCGCTTTATGTTTCTTAGCAATCGCTCGGCCAGATTATTCGTTGCAGGTACCCTGCTGTCATGCCGGAACAACAGGTGCGAATCCCGATATCCTTTCAGCCTTGTGGCCAGATTGAATCCGTCTCTGTAGTAATCACTGCATGGAACATCTGCGTATTCGGCCAGGGCTTTTTCCAGGATCTGATCATATCTGGTCTCATATTCGGGGAGCTTTTCCGGATCCCGCCCTGCACCGGATTCCAATCCGTTCACATAGTGGATCATTTCCTGCAGCAGAGCATGCATATCTTTATTCCACGTCCGCTCCGGTTCGTTTTCCATGCTGCCTTTCAGATAACGCAGTACATGGGCCAGGCATTCCTGATGGGCTGTTCCATACCTGTAAAAGGTTTTCTCGTGGTCGTGGATCAGAATTCCCTGATAATCCTCTATGAGTGTTCCTGCAACTCCTGCATGGCCTTTGACCTCACGGGCATAGTACAGCGCTGGTCCGTCTGGCGCTGCACAGACAAACACATATGCGTTCTGTCCATTCACACGGGCATTGGTACAGTCTGTATGCATGACCGGATAAAGGAACAGCTCTGAAGCTGCGGACTTTCGCAGTGGTTCACTTTTTTCTGCGAACTCCTGACTGAGCTTACTAATCATTCCTTTGGAAATATCCAGCTTCCCACCAGTCAGATTTTTAAGGAAATCCCGGCACTTATCGATAGAAACGCAGCAGTCGTTATTCAGCAGGAAAAGGAAGGCTCTGACCGAAGAGCCATAGTTGACCTCATCGACCACACCATCTGGGAATTGTGCGTGATAGAGTTCTCCTGTCCTGGAGTTACGATATGTATCCGCCTGGTATTCCATTACATTCAAACATACCTCTACATTGACCAGCTGCTTCGTGAGCGTCCTGTTTGTTTTTCTGAAATCAGGGTCATCAAGGATTTCTTGTGATGGCTGGAGCAAAACGATTCGGGTCGGTGTCTGTTTTTTTCGACCATGTCCTGGATGACCGGGCTTTCTGCCTGTGGCTTCCCGATTGTTAGGGATTTTCTTTTTCCTGATGGACTGGGCTGAGGAAGGAAGAGAGGAGTTCTCGAAATCTTTGCTGATCTGAGCTATCAGTTTTTGATTCTTTCCTTTTTCTTCTTCCAGTTCTGCAGCGAGCTGATACTTTTCTCTGCGCATTTCCGTTATCTTATCATATGCAGCATCCCGCTGTGCTTCTGCCTTGATGCTCCGCTCATAGAGACGCGCATTTTCAGCCTGAAGAGTACGTATTTGTCGTTCATACTCGGCCTGCATGTCATCCGTGCTTTCAAACCACTGCTGACGGGCATAGAGCTGCTGCTTTCTGCCTTGGGAATCTGGTGAGTACGGATGGAAACCGCAATCTCGCTTTCCGGCCCTTTTCACCGGATTTAAAAATAGACCTTGTTATAGTGACAAAAAAATACCAGACATTTTCACCCGCAGCGAAAATCTTTTTAAGCTATCTGAGAGAGAAATTGCAAAAACCAGCCATAACGTAACAAAATTCAAAAGTTAGGAGCATATTCATATGGTTGAGACAAGGCTTCTGCACTACTTTTTGGCAATCGCAAGGGAAGAAAATATAACAAGAGCCTCTGAGACGCTTCATGTGACACAGTCCACGCTGTCCAAACAGATGATTGAACTGGAACAGCAATTGGGGAAACAGCTCTTTATCCGCGGAAAACGTAAGCTGACGCTGACGAAGGACGACTTCTATCTTCTAATTTTAGTTTAGGAGCAAACAAGTGTCTATTGAAGATTTCAGCCTCTCCTGTCGCTGCATTTCTAATCTGTGGACGATATAATATTTATCTGATCGTTGCGGTACCTATTTTACTATCACCCTCATCTATGATGTATGCAGATGGTATAAAAACTTTGACAAGAAAGAAACTATGAAGCAAAAAGGCAGCAAAACGCAACCATTTATTTTATTGCGTTTTGCTGCCTTTTTATAGAAACCTACTTCTCTCTATCTTCTTTCAATGCTTCTGTACTTTAGGCTGCACAATATTGAAATTTGGAGGAGCACAGTCGAACAGATCAAAGAAACTCAAAACTGCTTCCTGCTCACCTATGGTGTTTGACACAGTAATCTTCCCGTTATCTATGGCTTCGTCTGCCGTCAGCACCCCCAGAAGGATATCGGCAAATGTCTCCCTGCTGATCGTAAACGGAACCGCGCCTTCCGCCTCTTTATCGTGGTAATTCAGTACTCCGTGCTCCACGCGGACATACTCCGTGGAATCTTCCTGTGTAATTGCAAAGACCCTGCGGCATTTTCCTGCCTTCTGCCCGTTCAGCCTGCCTGCCGCAAAATCATAGAACAGCTCTTTGTCCATGGCCTGGAGAATGGACTGGTTGGCCGTGCTGCCGTTCATACTGACCAGAGGCCCGCCCTTTTTCAGTTCTTCAGCCCCCACAAGGTACATGTTGCGCCACGTCCCGGCCTCACAGGCTTCTCCCAGCTTTTCATAGACGGCAGCCAGAAGCCTTCGGTTTTCCTCCGATGGATTGGCAAATACCAGGTGCTTCCCCAGTTCCGCCGCCCAGCGGTAATCTTCTTCAGAAACCGCGTGTTTTAACAGAACCCAGACCTGATCTTCTCCTCCCATACATTTGACATACCGCTCTGCCGCCTGTTTTGGTGGTAACGGATTCAAGTTGGATGGATTCATATCATACCAGCCGATATATTTCTGGTAAATGGCCCGCACATCATGGCTGATGGTTCCATAGTACCCCCGGTTATGCCAGGAATCCTTCAGCAGATCTGGAAGAAATTCCGGTTCGTCAAAGCAGGCGGCAATCTCCAGCATGGTATATCCACGGTTAATCAGATGAACGGTCTGGTCATGCAGAAATTTATAGCTGTCTCTCTGCTGTTCCAAAAACGGCACACAGCGGTTTTGGTCCAGGGTAGGCCAGTGATGGGTCGCACAGATATACTTCATCCGGGTTCCATAAAGCGTGATCATCCGGTCCAGAGCCTTCCACCACAATCTCGCATCCCGTACCTCGGCCCCCCTGGGCGTCAGAAGGTTGTGCAGCGTATGAGTGGCAATCTCAGCGGCCACCAGCACCTTATCATCGGGAAGCCAGATTACCATCTCCGCCGGAGCTTCTGTGTTGGGGCAAAGGAGAAATTCGAACCTTACACCGAAAAGGCTGTATTCCTGGCGGTCAAAGAGAGGCGTTTTGGGAATGCTCTCTTCACATTTCTCAGTAACGGGAACCGTTGGAGCCGGATTTACGGTCACGGTATGGGTTGGCATGGCAAAACTGACCGTGCCTCCCATCTGGATATCCTTGCCAAGTCCGGCGTCTATCTTGCCGGTGCCGTCACTTTTCACGCTTAAAAATGTGCCGTACTGGTAGGTTGACCGCCGGGCCATGGCATCGCCGACAACGGCATTTTCCAGCGCCGCCTCTTCCACAAAATTCTCCGGTGCAATAATCACCGGCGGAGTACTGTCCTGCCGCCCCTGATCTACGTTTATCACTCCCTGTATTCCACCGTAGTGGTCTACATGGGTATGGGTAAGGATAATGGCCTTTACCGGACCTCCATCCGTTCTGCATGCATCTCCGTCATCCCCTCCTCCCTCTTTCTTCTTATAGTTCCGATACAGATCAATCGCTGCCGCCGCTGTCTCGCAGGCTGTTGTGCAGTCGATTACCACAATACCTCCGGTCACTTCTACAATCGTCAAATTGGCCAGGTCGTATCCCCGAATCTGATAGACACGGTCACTCACCCGGTACAGGCCGTGCATATGATTGAGCAGGGCCTGACGCCACAGGCTGGGGTTGACGGACGCCGGGCACCGATTCAGACTTGCGGCAACGCGTTTTCCAAATTCTTCCTCATCTTCCCCGCTGTACCGCAGAGGTTCCCCAAGAAGTTCACGATAACGGTCAATATCCCAGATTGTAATGCCCTCTCTCTTTATGGAGCTGGTCAGTTCTGATAAAAACCCCTTGCCTGAATCTATAAAATCCTGATAATCTTCCTTGTTTAATGCCATATTTAATCTCCTTGTCTGATTCATGACTGCGCCGGCCTGATTCAGATACCAGCCGGTGATCGCGGCCCCGTTCATTTTCATTTAGTTTATCGTTCCGTCCGGACCGATGGCATAGCCGTCTATGACAGTATTCACAGCCATTGTGCCATCCTTATAAAAGTAGTACCACTTCCCGTCAATTTCCCTCCATCCGGTGAGCTTCTTCCCGTTTTGATAATACAGCCATTGGCCGGAATCATTTTTCATCCAGCCCTCCACTGTGGCCGGGTCAACCATAACCGCCACGAACCGGGAAAGCGCCGCGGAAGCCTCGGCGCGGGTGGCGCTTTCCTGTGGGGCGAAACGGCTGCCGTCCTTCCCCATGATCACGCCGGCTCTCTGCATGGTTCTGACTTCCGCTGCCGCCCATGGGCTGATGGAAGCGCTGTCCGTAAACACTTCCTCCGCAAGCAGGGTCGGAATCGAATCGCCCATCTGTCTGGCGTACTTACTGAGCATCACCGCCATCTGCTCCCGGGTCACCGGTTCGTCAGGGCTGAATAAACCCTCTCCCGTTCCTTCTGCGATGTTTTCCCGTACCGCCCACTCTGCATAAGCCGCGTAATAAGCGTCGGCCTTTACGTCCGTGAAGCTGCGGGTCTGATAGCTGTCCGGGCGGATTCCGCCCAGCCGTCCCAAAGCTGTCACCAGCATACCACGCGTCACTGCATCATCCGGGTTAAAAGCGCCCGTGTCCGCTCCGGAAAACAGGCCCCGGCCTGCCGCAAAGTCAATCTCTGTCCCGGCCCAATGGTTTCCCGTGTCGGTAAAGGATGGCGGGGCCTTGTAACCCACGCCGAACACGGAAAAGTGGTTCGTGTTAAAGAGGACAGCCCCCATGTTCCGGTCATAGCAGGAGTGATCCAGCCATACCGCGCTGCCGCCGTCTGCGTAAACCGCATACAGGCTGCCAGTCTGCTCATTTGCAGCAGGTGCATAGGAGATTTCCACGGCCACTCTGCCTGCGCCGAAGCTGGCGACTGGTACCGTCTGCCCGTCCTTTTGGAAGGTCACGGCCAGTTCATAGGCCGGCCGGGTTCCGATCGCTGCCAGCGCTTCCCCGGCCAGGCCGGATCCCTTTTTCGCGCCAAATGTCAGTGTGCCGCTGGTCTGCGCCGCAATCTCTTTCAGGGCGGCAAGGTCAAAACTCATAGCCACGCCGTCAAAGCTGAGCCGGAAGCTCCTGACTCCGGACGATATCAGCTTGTCGAGAGCCGCGCGGTCCAGAGTTGCACCGGTTGTGCCTGCGGGCAGATGAGCGGCTACTGCCACGCCATTTTTAGCGGTTCCGTTCTTTTGGGCCTCCGCCGTTGCCCTGTCGATGGCATCCGTCACCTGGCCCGTGGTAAGTTCCACCCGGCCGTCCTGACCGGGATTTTCCGGGGTAATGATACCGGTGGCAGGGACGTCCGTGTTGGACGGACCGGCGGGCTGTGTCTTTGTTGAAGCGCCGCTGTCGTCATGACTGCCGCTGTCTCCGGAGTGATCTCCGCCATCCGTGCTGCGCGGCTGGATCGTATCCGTCAGCCCGGAAATGATACCGGACTGCACCGAGCTTGTGACCTCCACGGTCAGTTGGCGGCCCACATCACTGCTTTTAAGGGTATAGTGTTCTCCGGTTTCCAGCTCCTTTCCATGATACAGCCAGCGGTATGACAGGCTGCCGGTATTGTTGCTTCCGGTCAGGGAAGCCGTCAATGTTTCTCCTTCTTTTGGTGTGCCCGTAATGGCCAGGACTCCGGTCAGCGGATCGTCGGCCACCGTCAGTGTTCCGTTTTCAAATGCGATGGTATAGTTTCCGCCTGCTTCCGCACCCGATATGCGGATGGGATAAGCACCCGGCGTCCTGTTGTCAGGCGTTTTCAAATAGTCCATCGTGGGAACAACGGTCAGGGTGTCCTGTCCAATCAGGCCGGAAACTGTGTAGTCCCTGTTTTGTTCCGGGTCAGACAGGCTGGGGATTTCCTCCCCGATTTTTATACTGCGGTCCAGCGCTTTCACGGTAATGCCCGCCCTGGTGATCTCAAAATCCACGCTGTCCGCGGCTTCTTTGTAGTTTTCAGTAGCCGCCGCCGTACCGGTTACGGTATAACTGCCCGCGTTGGCGGGAGCCTGTGTGGCCGGTCCATAGATTGTGCCGCCGCGCCCGGAATAGGAATAAGTGACCGCGCCGCCTGTGCTGCTGATAACCGCCGGAGCAGGGGACGCGCCGTATTCCACACTGACGCAGGTGATCTCCAGCGCTCCGTCTGCCTGTGTGATGGTGACATTCAAAGCAGCCGTGGCTTCGTTATAATTATGATCCCCTGCTTTGGTGGCGGTGATGACTGCCGCGCCGCTCTTTTGAATGGTGACCAGACCGCTGACGCTGTCCACACGGATCACATCCGCACCTCCCGTGACGGCATAGGTCACACCGCCCGTGGACTGGCCGCCCGTGGCGCTTACGTTAAAACTGCCGGAACCAAATTGTCTGGAAACGCGGTCGCCGCCCGCAAAGGCAAAGCCTGTCTGGTCCGCCCTGCTGATGCTGTATCCATCCAGCGTTCCTGTGTTCCCGCCCTTATAATTGTCTAAACCGACGGGGACGTATTCCGCAGTCAGGTTATGTGTGCCGGCCGGAACACCGTTCCATGCGGCAGTTGCCGTGAGATTGCCATTTTTGCTGATTACCGCACCGCTTTCGATTACCGTGTTGCCGTTCTTAAATGTGATGTTACCAGCAGGGATGTCGCCGCCGACTGCCCCGGCGACCGTGGCTGTCAGGGTCACATCCTGTCCGGCTGCCGCACCGGATGCGGGAACCGCCGTCAGGGTCAGCGTCAACTCTTTCGGCTTCACCGTGACGGTCATATCATCTTTTGTGACAGAATGATATTTTCCCGCATTGCTTCCGCTGGGTTTGAACGTCATTTCGTAACTGGTTTTTCCGCTGTCGGAAACAGCGGGGACGGTGTTCCCGTTTTTCCATGTGAACGCGCCTTCTAAGGCTTCATCATGCTCACCGGTGGCGCTGCCGCCCGTCAGCACGGCGTCTGCCAGAGGATACCCATACGTCAGGCTGGCGGTTGGCCATACAATTTTGGGGGTTAACATATGGGCTGCTAAAATCCGAATTCTAAAACCCATGCTGTCGTAGCCGGAAGTATTCGTGGCTGTAACCAAAAATGTAAATATGGCCTCCTCTGTAGGTATTCCGCTGATGACTCCGGTATTTTCGTCCAGCACCAGTCCATCTGGCAAGATACCGGCAGTAATGCTCCATTGAATGCCGTCTCCGTCGGCTGTCAATGTTTCAGAATAGCGGTCCCCCACCCTGCCGTATGCAAGGGAAGCTGTTGTGATTGTTGGTTTCGTGTACGGGATTGCGGTAATGATACCCGTCCTGTCAGTTGTTATAGCATTGGCGCCGCCCTTTGTAAGCGTTACCGTAAAGGTAAATTTACCGTCTGTTCCTTTCCTGTTTTCCGCCGTGCCGGCAGTGGCGGCGTTGAAACTGTCAACGGTAATATCAGCTTTCGCCACCGTGATGCCTGTGCTGTTCACGCCAGGCAGCGCGTTAATCCGCCCAACAAGCCCGGCTTTTACGGTTTCTTCCGTGTTGGCCGTGTCCTGTGTCATGGTGTATGTTCCTTCTTCTATCGCCGTTTTCGCCGCTTCCACGGCTTTCTGGTTAGCACTTTTCTCCGTCGTAACCACTAAACTGTCCGATACGGCAGAATCTTCATGATACTCGTCTGCTGCCGGCAGGTATGTCCAGAAGTAGTAGGTTGTGTTGGGGGTCAGGTTGGTGAACTGCATTTCATCCTGGGCTGCGACTCGCCAGTCTCCCGCGCCGGCAGTGGGAGGATTGGTCATTTCCGTATATAAATATTTTTGACCGGGTATCGTTTTCAGGGTAACAGTAGTCTCGGTCACCTCAATCTTTACCGGTGCATCAGGCTTTGCCGGCACAGCCTTGTTGACTGTGAGGGTAAACGGGATGCTGTCTGATGGCAAAAGCTGGTCATTCCCACCAGTATAACGCGCGGTAAGTGTATAACTTCCCGGCGCCCAATCCGGCTGTGTGATGTTAACTTTCAGTTCCGCCTGCTGATTGCGTACTTCCACCTGGCCAATTTCTTTGCCGCCGCAGTAAAATACAACTGTTTTTTTCGGAATTGCATTTCTGGAAAGCATGGTATCCTTCTGCTCATCAATCCGGGCTATGAGGGTGACCGTGTCGCCATAGGCCGCCGGGCTGGGGGAGGCAGACAAAGAAACAGTGGATTTCTTGTTGTTATAGCTGCCCTCGTCGGGCTTGGTTCCCGTACCGTTCAAAGTGCCTGCCTGATTGAAGATGCCGCCGTCCTCAACAACCAGCGTTCCGCCGGAATTCACCGTAATGGTTCCCTTATTGGTCAGTTCCGCGCCACTGCCCACGGTGAGACATGCGCCCGTATCAATGGTCAGGCTTGCGTCCGTATCAATGGTCAAGCTTGCGTCCGTGCCGATGGTAACGGTCACACCGTTCTCAAGGATAAAATCATCAGAAAGCACCACACCTCCCGTCACCTCGCCGGTGCTGCCCTGAATAACAAGACTGTTGTTGACAGAATATGTGCCGCTGTCACTATCATCTGCTCCATGGCCGATATGTTCCGCATCACTGCCACCCACCGCGGTAACAACCGCTTGAGAGATGGTAATCGTACCGCCGCTGCCCTGATAGCCGCCGCCAATCCCCGCGCCATTGTCGCCTCCATTTGCCATAACCGTACCACCGCTGATTTCGATGATTCCACTGCTGCTCTCAACGCCGCCGCCAATTCCCGCGCTACCAATGCCGCCATTTGCCGTAACTGTACCGCCACTGATTGTAATGGTTCCACCGGAGTAGCCAGTTCCAACACTACTAGCGGAACCAATACCCGCGCCACCGCCGCCGCCATCAGCTATCACAGTGCCGCCGATAATATTGATGGTTCCACTGCCACCATTACTGCCTCCAATCCCAGCGCCACCATGGCCGCCTTTAGCCTTGAGCTTTCCGGTGTCATCGCTCGCATCAATTGTCACAGAAGCACTAACTGGCACCCACAGCCCCGCACGGTTATCACCGCTTATCAGTTCGTTTTCACCGGAAAGGGTGATATTCGTATTCGCTTTGCCGGATAACGACATCCCAAATGCGACAGTGCTATTTATACTGCTTGTATTGATGGTTACATTGTCAAGCGTCACATTGGCACTTACGCCTTCCGGTACTTTGATAACGTATTGATTCTCGTTAAGCGTACCGCTCCATGTGCCGGAAATCGTATACGTTCCGTTTTTAGATAATTCAAAGCCTTTGCCGGAAGTATAAGTCACCTCGCCGCCTTCACCGGCAATAATTTTAATCCCATCCTCTTCCGTAATTTTGACTTCTTTTCCCTTGTTATCATAATGCGCGGTATTCCCGTCTTTATCGGTAATACTACAGTTTCTATACTCCGGGTCGGTGACATTCGTGCCGGTATTATTCATTATAAGCGCAGCATTGTCCGTAACTGAAAGGCTGCCGCCGTCCAACGTACCGGCACCGCCATCCCAATCGCCCGCGCCGCATCCAATATCGTAGCCCCCGCCCTTGCCTGTGGCCGTGACGGTCGTATCCGGGCCGGAGATGGCAACTGTACCACCCGCGCCCATACAACCGCCGCCGATGCCCGCACCGAATCCTTCACTTGTTGCCTTGACCGTGCCTCCGCTAATTGTGATGTCTCCTCCGGCGATATTGATACTACCACCACCGATCCCCGCGCCATAGCCTTTGCTTGTAGCAGTAACTATGCCGCCACTAATCCTGATGGTTCCACCATTTCCCGCGAAACCGCCGCCAACGCCTGCCCCTCCATTCTTACTAACAGCGTCGACTGTACCTCCGCTGATTGTAATAGTTCCGCCATCGCCACTGTATCCGCCGCCGATGCCCGCACCCTCCAGCTCACTTGTTGCGTTGACCGTACCGCCGCTGATCGTGATGTCTCCTCCATTTCCTTGCTCGCCGCCGCCAATTCCAGCGTTGAATCCAGCTCCGTTTGCTGTGACCCTTCCGTTAATAATCTTGATGACCCCGCCATCGCCGCCTTTCCGTAATTGATTCAGCGCTGAGCCGCCGCCGATGCCTGCGCCCCTGCCTCCTGTTGCTTCGACCGTACCATTGTTGATTGTGATTGTTCCGCCACTGCCGCCGCTGCTGCCCGCGCCACCCCCGATTCCTGCGCCGGAGCTGCCCTCGGCATGAACTGTGCCGCCGTTGATTGTAATGATTCCGCCGGAGCCGCCATTTCCGCTCCCACTTGCGTAACCGCCGCCAATGCCTGCGCCAATGCCCGTAGCATAGACCGTGCCGCTGTTTATCGTGACCGTTCCGCCACTGCCGCCGTTTTCATTATCTACGCCAACACTGCCTCCAATACCCACGCCGCCATTGACTGTCAGCACGGCACTGTCGTTATCTCCTTCAATCAGTACCTCAGCGTTTTCCGGCACTTCCAGTCCGGCACGGTAATAACCGCTTGCCAGCCTATTGTCTGCACCAGAAAAGATGATATGGGCCTCACCATCCACTGCGAATGCACTGGCGAACCGTTCCCCGCTTACGTCGATTTTTACGCCATCAAATTTTACAGTGGCGTCCACACCAGACGGTACGGTTAAGACGGCTTTTTTGTTTTCGGCGCTCACATCGTTCAGCGTTCCGTTCCATTCACCGGAAATGGTGTAGCTGCCGCTCCCTAAAATAATCTGGCCATCCGCTTCCTGCATAACCCCGCCGCCTTCAATCGTCAAACCGCCGTATTCCGCTTCAAGATCCGCCCCGCCAAGCAGTACCCTGACCGCCGGAAGCGGGTCACAGGCATAGCCCTCCGTCAGCTCCGCCATAAAGGTATAGCTGCCTGCCACCGGCCAGCTGCCGTCCTCATCCTGCCGGAACGCCTTGCACGTCCAGCCTAGCCCTATATCCTCCGGTTGCGCGCCCTCGATCTCTGCGTGGATTGCTGTGGGCAGCATGAGAACGACTGTATCAAAATCCACCGGATTATCCGCGCTGACGCCGGGCAGGACAAGCTCGCCCTCGTTTAAATAACCGTCATCCACGAATGTCCAGCCGGTGATGGTTTTCACCAGCGCATTCGCAGGAGGCAATCCCGGCACACACTCGCCCTCATGCCCGTCGGGAAGCGTACAGCCTTCTGTTTTCGTGCACGGTTTTTCCTCTGCATCAACGGCTCCAACCTTTACGAGAATCTGCGGCAGTTCCACTTCTAAGTCCATCTCATACCCGGACGGTATGACCGGTTCATAGACATAGGTTCCTGGTATCTCGGATTGAAACTCCGCATCGCTGCTCTCTATAAAATTCAGTTCCCATTCAACATCCCGTATTTTTCTCCTGACGGTCTTTTCAACTTTATCGTCAGAATCATGATCTTTCTCCGGTTCTTCCGCCTCGGAACCGGTTGCCACGGGCGCCTTCTGTTCTTCCGAATTTCCGGAGTATTCCGGCAGGTTTCCGGACGGTTTCCCTGCATCATTCTCTTCTTTTGCAGGTTTCTCAGATTCCAACCCGGTATTCGGACTCTTATTCTCTTCTGCGTCTGACTCCGGCTGCTTTATCTCCGGCTCCTCTTCTTTCTCCGTCCCCACTGTTCCGGTGGTATCGGAACCGGTTGTTTCCGGTTCACTAACTGTTCCATCATCGGAGGAGTCATCCGATAAGGCTTTTTCCCCATCTCCCGGTAACGCCTTCTCCTTCTCTGTAGAAACAGACGGGTCTGCATCACCAGCCTGTTGTTCCATAATGCTGTCAGTTCCTGAATCCGCCTTCACTTCAACAGAAGGTTCCGTCTCAGCCTTCCCCTCTTCGGTTTTACCGGCCTCTTTTTCCTCTGTTTCCTCCGTTTTGCTTCCCTCATTCGTCTGCTTCACAATCACCATGTCCGCCCACAGGCTGCCCGGGAAGCGGATGTCCTCCTCTGCTGCCCCCAGTTCCAATTCCTGAACCGCATATTTTTTCGGCAGTTCTTCAAACCGGATGATGGTTCTTTCCTCTTCCACCGCTGCAAATACCGGGGCCGTCTGGATATTGGACAATGCCAGTACAGACGCCATTACAACCGCAAACTTTCTCTTTAACTTACCCCTCATGTTTCCTCCTCTCTTCCCGCCGGTATGCCTGATCCATGGCAGAAATTGTTCTATATGATTGAAATTTCGATTATGAACAGATTCGTTCATAATCCCTAAAACGACGAAATGCGAACACGTTCTTCACGCGTTCGCATTTCTATCTATTCTTATATAACCTTATTATACCAGAATCCTGACGGGGAAACAACAGGAATTCTTTCCTGGTGGAAATTATAGTAGAAATTATCTGCAGTCTCCCATCCGGTCATCGTTCAAGCGGCGGTCATTGCCGCCTGGGTGCGGTCTGCTGAAGCGGATAAAAGCTGAAAAACAGTCTGACATCAGGCCGCCCCTGTACCAGCTCAAGAAATTTATTCCGGATCCGCGAAGTAATCATTTCCATATGGCTGCTTCCGGCCCCCGGCGTCATGACCAGGAACTGGCAGCTGGTGTAATGGGTATAAATATCATTGAAACGAAGGGAAGAGCAAATGCTTTCTCTTAATTGTTGAACCAGAAATTCCCGTTCGCCCAGATTCACAAAGGCCCCTGACGGATCTGTCAGTGAAATAAGGATAAGCTCCACCTGAATACCAGTCCGTTCCAGGCTTCTCTCCAGAAACCGGTAGATAGAAAGAAACGTCTGGTACTCCTGACAGTTGGCTTCCCTTGAAAAATCCGGTTCCTTCAACTCGCGGCAGATATACTTCATATCATGCGGAGCGGCCGGAAGCCCCTCCCCGGTCTGGGACGCTGTTTTATGCAGCGCCATGGAATCCCTGTAATAATTTAAAAAGTTTCTGCCTTCCCTCTTCCCATACCGGAGAGCACAGTCCGCACGGCTGTAAAGAGTCTGGAATGTATCGCCTTCACGGAACTGTTCCACCCCGATTGTCACTTTCAGGCGATTGCCTATCCCCATCTCCCTTCCAACCTGAAGTGCCCTGCTGTACAGGCTTTCTGCCTTGCTTTCCACCATCTCTTTCTTGCATGCATTTTGTATAAATACAGCAAATTCATCACCGCCCATGCGGCCGATCAGATCCTTCTTAAAAAAATGATATCCTATGACTCGGGCCAGCTCCTGCAGTACCTTATCTCCAGTCAGATGGCCGTACACATCATTGATCTGCTTGAAATGGTCGATATCCATAATCAGAAACACACCGGCTTTATCATGTCTGATGACCTCGCTTACCTTTTCCTCCATGGTTCCCCGGTTAAGAAGCCCTGTCAGGGAATCCTGGCTTGCCAGCTTCTTCAGGCGTTCATTTTCCTCCTGTAATTTGTCTAAACCTTTCACTTCTCTTCCCTCCAATCCCATTGTCTGACTGTTATCGTCCACCCTGCTGTCCCGGGACAGCCTGCAACATGAACGGTTTTATTCATAATCCCTAAAACGGCGAAATGCGAATACGTTTCTCACGCATTCGCATTTCATTCTTTTTCCTACTCATTAAACCGGATGGTAAATACAGTACCGTTTCCGGGAGGACTCTCTGCCTCCACCGTGCCTCCCATGGCTTCCACAACCGTTTTGACAATATACAGTCCCAGACCGCTGGAGCCATCCTTTTCCCCGCGTTCCGGCGACACCTTATAGAAGCGTTCGAAGATATGAGGCAGGTGTTCCGGTGCGATCCCCTCCCCGGTATCCGATACCTTCAGTTCAGCCTGACTGCCATTTCTCCGGATCGAAAGCGAGATGCTTCCTCCGGCCGGCGTATGGCGGATTGCATTGTAAACCAGGTTATCCAGCACACTCCAGATCTTATTGCCATCCACCTGCAGTTCCATTCCCTCTTCCGCCTCCGCTGAGAATTGAATCCCGTTATCCCTGACCAGATCCGCGTACCTTTGTTCCGCCTCCTTCATCAGCTTTACTGCCGGTATCCGGTCCTTCCGGTAAACCGCAGTACCGCCCTCCAGCCGGGTCACCTCAAATAAGTTGTGGATCAGCCTCTGGAGGTCCAGGTTCTTATGATAGGCGATCCCCAGATATTCCGCCCGTTCCTGCTCATTGGCCGCTATCGTATCGTCTCCCAGCAGTTCCAGATAATTATTCAGCACGGTCAGAGGCGTTTTGAGATCATGGGATATATTGGCGATCATTTCCCGCAGGGCTGCCTGGGAGGCTGCCAGCTGCCGGTTGGCGCTGTTTAACTGCTCCGTCCTCTGTTCCACCAGCAGCTCCAGGTTTTCGTTGACACGCTCTACCTCATTGTGGGCTTTCGCATAATTCCTCGAAAGCATGGTGCACTGGCAGAGCAGCAAAAACAGGTTCGGTACAATTCCCGGTACAAAAAGTGCTCCTTCAAATACGGTTTTTGATAACGGGCCAAAGAAAATAAAAATGATTAAGCTCAAAAAATAGAGAAACTGGTATGGATCCCGCCCTATTTTGCCGTTCTTCACTACCAATACCACCGAAATCCCATAGGGGAGTAGCACCAGGAACATCCAGTTGACTGCGGCTGCATAGGGAACACTCTGTATACAGATCAGTACCATGGGCAGGATAAAGCTGATTCCATATATGACGCGGAGAATCCGGCCCAGGCGGACGCGGAACATCTGAAGCATAAAGATACAGATACACAGGTTCTGAAGGGTAAATAAAAGCAGGAATACCCGGTTTAACACCGGGCCGATTCCCCCCGGAAGAAAATACTGGAACAGGTTATTGCTCTCCATGGCCAGACGTACCGTTGTTACCAGACAGGTTACACTGTAAATAAGATAAATCTTTTCCCTCCTGCGGAATGCAAACAGGAACAGATGATAGATGCCGATAAACAGGATACCGCCCAGGGCAAACGCGATCAACATCCGCTGCCAGAATATGTGATGGCTCAGCACCGTATCACGGCCGATGAGAAGGGAATAAAAGATACCGCTCCCGTTCATATGGTAATTAGCTGCCTGAATCACCAGTTCTATTCTGCCATCCTTAGGCACCACGGCCAAAAGATCATTTCTCACTCCAGGAACCGTGTGTTCCGCCGAATCGCCCGGATGACCGGCCGTAAAGATTTCGGTTCCATTTACCCAGATGATGGAAGATGACATGATTTCCGGCACATAAAGAAGCAGGGACTGGTCTGTAGCAGTTTGTATGTGCAGGCGGTACGTTGCATATCCCAGCCCCGGATACCCCTTCTTAATCCATGGCCCGGGCAGGTCGATATACTCCCTTCCCTCCGCCAGTCCCATCTGAAAGTCCTGCGGGGTATAGAGTTTTCCATAATAAAGCTCCCATTCCCCATCCAGTGCATAGACGTCTGAGTGAAAATTCGTCTCCCGATAGTCCATTACGCCATTTGCCGCCTTAGGTCCTTTTGAAACAAACGGCTGGCAGGCAGCAAAAAGCAGAGTGATGCAGACGGTCAGTATTAAAGCAAACATACACAGGAATCGTTTCATAGCCTTGTCCTCGCTTCCGACCTGGGCTGGAACTCATAGCCCTCTCCCCGTACCGTCTCTATGCTGCCGACCAGATGACCCACCTCATCCAGCTTGCGCCGCAGCCTCGCGATATGTACCGCAACCGAATTGGTAGTATCCGGCTTCCCCGTTCTCCATACCTCTCTGTACAATTCGTCCGGCGTTAAAATCCGGCCGGGATTCCCTAAAAGATACAGGAATAAGTCAAACTCCTTTTGGGACAGCGGAATTACATGGTTTCCTGCGGTCAGACTTTGCTGATGATGGTCTATAATGAATCCCTGCATCACACTGCGCCGCACCTGTGCGTAAACCCGGGCAGCCAGTTCCTTTAAGCTGTAAGGCTTGGTAATATAATCATCCCCGCCGGCCATTAATCCCCGGATCTTATCCTCCTCATCGTCCATGCAGCTTAAAAACAGGATCGGCGCTGATGTAATATCCCGTACCGCCTGGCAGAGCGCAAACCCGTTTAAATCCGGCAGAAGTACATCCAGCAGGATACAGTCATAGCTGCGCTGCCGCAGCAGTTCCAGGCCGTCCATGGCACAGATAGCCGTATCAACCTTGTACCCCCTGGACTCCAAATATTTTCGGTTGGTTCTTAAAATGTCCGGCTCATCGTCAACGGCCAGCAGCCAATACGTTTGTTCCAATCGTCTTCCCTCCTCTCTTGCGTTAGATGAACGAAAGTGTTCATCTTCCCTGAAACAACAATATGCGAACGGCAGAAGCCATTCGCATATATCACTGATTTCATTATATGGTTGATTTGAATTTATGTCAAGCAAACCTTTAAATCCAGTTTCGTAAACCGGTGCAGGTGCACATAGACGCGCCAAGATATTTAGACCTATGTCATTACTTTGGACAAAAAAGTTAAAAAGTTATGCCGTTTTTCCTAATTCCATGTCCTCCTTTTGCTTTCGCTCTCGTTCTTTAGGCGCTGCATATCTTTTCGCAAAGCATAATCCCTAATTCTGTACTTGGCTTCTCTATACCTCCAATGACCACTCATTTTAAATGAATGTGATATTCGAAACTGTATTATGCTCAATGAAGCAGTACGGCTTTGACCCATTTTTCCCGTATACATTCCGAAACGTAATTTTGTCACAGGCTTTTAAATGAATCTCACCAGACTCATCATCTATTACAACATTTTCCATAAGAACGTTCTTAACATAATTTTGTCTGTCTTCAAAACTCTGTTTTAGAAAACCTTCTAATTCTACAACCTTTTCACTTCCTGTAATCGTGCAGTTTCTTATCTCGATGTCTTCAAATACTGGCAAATCGGGAGCTGCATCTCCATCCGCGTTATATGGAACACTATGAGCCAGAAACTTGTCAATTCTGCAGTCCTGCATCTTTATATTTCTGATATAACCGCCTCTTGCCCTCTGAGCCTTAAGTTCCAGACCATATCTCGTATTTTGAATGACACAATCTCTTAAATAAACGCCATCTACACCACCCGATTCTTCACTGCCGATCGCCATACCATTCCCTCCCAGCATCTTTAAATCGAAGATGCGAATATTCTCCGTCGGAATATTCACTCTGTTGCCATCCGGGTTTTTTCCAGATTTTATGGCGATACAATCATCCCCTGTGTCGAATTTCGTATCAAAAATCATCATATTCTTAGATGAATCAGGGTCCCAGCCATCGCCATTATCAATCCCTCTTGATTGAATCGTAATCCCGTTCGTTGTAACGGTATCGCAGTAGATCATATGGATTGTCCAACACGGTGGATTCTCTACATTGATACCTGTAATATGGACATTTCTACACTGTATAAAACTGAGTAATCTTCCTCTGACCCGTCTTCCTCCAATTCCATCGGAAACGTATTCCGGGTATTTTCCCTTATCTGCATAGATACTTTTCATGGCAGTTCCCAGCTTCATTCCACCGCCAATGATGCGTCCCGTACCACAGATTCTTATATTTTCACATGTCATCCTTTTTCGGTTATCCGGGTCTAAATATCCAGCATTAATCAGGCTCCGATAACAGTACAATTCCCAACCCTCGTATCGGCTCAAAATCAGCCCGTCTTTATTTATCTTCCCGGAATAGCTGCTTTTTTGCTCTTTAAGAAAAATGTAATCGGTCGGGTCCTGGCTCCCCTTTAGTGTTCCATCAATCTGAAGCGTCATATCACTTTTCAATTCCAATGCACCTGACAGAACTACCGCACCTTTAGGAATCAGAACAATATCTCCTGAACAGCATTGATAAATGGCTGCCTGCAATTTTGCCGTACTATTTACGGTTCCGGTTCCGTCAACGCAATATGGTTCTTTCGTCACATCAATGACAGACCCAATTTGTTTCGTTTTCACCTGCAGGGAATTGGACTTTTCCGATCTGTTCTCTCCCTCCATTACCGCCTCTACCTCGAATCTATAAGGCGTACATGCGCTAAGTCCTCTTACTGTATAATGTGTTTTATCGGGTCTTGTACGGGCGATCAGCCTATCATTCTGATACACATCATATCCCTGTACGCGTTCGTACACCTCCGGTTTCTCCCAAACCAGAGTCACACTGTCAGCAGAAACGGTCGCAGGTGCTGCCATCAACTCTCTTGGTGCAGTTTTCGTATTAAACATTTATGATCTCCTTATTTCTTCCACTGTTATCAACACTTTGTCCATCATAGACTAACTCCGTTCCTATATACTCATTCTTGCTTCAGCTCTGTTTCCTGTATTCAGCCGGACTCATTCCCATCATTTTTTTAAACACCTTGCTGAAGTACTTTTCATCCTCATATCCCACCATATCCGATATCTCACCGATGGTTTTAGCCGTTTTCACCAAATACTCCCTGGCCCTGTCGATTCTCACACCGCGCAGATACTCGTTGAACGGCACTCCCACAATTTTTCCGAAGCATATGCTGAAATAGCTTCTGCTCAAATGAAAATGTCTGGCTAGATCACTGCTGACAAGGTGCTGGTCAAAATGTTCGTCTACATACCGCTTTGCTTCCATAATAGACTGAACCACTTCATTGGAATACTGGTTATTGGAAAATATCCCTGATGTGCGCAGGTACATCCCCTCCAGCCAGTGTTCAATCTCCTGCCACGCATGAAATTCCGACGGCAGCTCATACCGTTCCTCCGTCACGATTCCATAATTCTGGTTCCACGCGTTCTCCATAGCCAGCATGATATGGTACAGCTTCGCCACCGTTATATTGCTCTTCTTTAAGTCGAAACAGATCTTTTCAAATAAACTTTCCTCCGTAATCCATTGAAAAGAGAGCCAGCGTTGTTTCAGTTCCCGGAAGGTCTCCTCATCAATCGGTTCTTCCTTTCGCTGCATCTCCTGGTAATCCTTCTCCTGCACCTCTTTGATTCCGGTATATTCCCAGAAGAACTTTTCCCTCTTATACCGCAGTAGAACTGCATCCATCTTATCCCATGGAATTCCCTTCACACCGCTTACAGTCATGAAAATACAGCCGTTATAGTTCACCGGAAACCGGTATTCCTCCGGGCAGTCTTCCTCACAATTCCAGATCCAAATACCGGATATAACCTCACGAAATCCTGCTTTCATGCGTATATCATTCTGACTTAAGAAGATCTCCGCACTATCCTCCCCTTCCGAAAATTCCTCGACCAGCGCATAAATCCTGTCGCTGTCCATACTGCCCTTCCCTGCCGGCAGGCTTCCGTCCTTCTCCATCTCCTTTCTGACACGCTGAGAAAGGCGGCTTAGGATAGAGTCGAAATTTTCCTGGTCAAACTGCACCTTTGCAATATAGTCTATGGCGCCAAGCCGCAGCGCCTGCTGAATATAGTCAAAGTCACTGTGAACCGTCAGAACCGCAAATTTCAGCCTGGAATAGCGCGCCTGGGCCTTTTGGATAAATTCCAATCCTGACATAAGCGGCATTTCCAGATCGCTGAGCACCAGGTCCACTTGTGTTTTTTCCAGGAATTCCAATGCCGCGATGCCGTTTCCTGCTTCGCCGACAATCTTCATCTCATACTTATCCCAGGGCATGGAAGCAATCAGCCCTTTTCTCGTCAATTTATCATCGTCAACAATCAACACATTCAGCATCTTTCTTCTCCTCATGCATCTTTGGAACCAGGATGCGCACTACCGTTCCTCCCGATTCCCGGTTCCCGATTGAGAACCTCCCCTTCTTACCAACATTTAAGTAAAACTGTTCCAGAGACTGGATTACATACTCCAGGCCGATGCCGATCGCATGGGCCGGCTGCCTTCTCATTTCTCTATTTTTATTCTCCGCATACTCATGAATCCGGACAAGCTGTTCCTTTGAAATTCCCAGACCATCGTCGGAAATCTCAATCTCCACCCAATCATTTCGATCCCTGACCACTACCTCGATATGCATGTCGTCACGGTAACCATGGACAATGGAATTTTCAATCACAGGCTGCAGAATAAACTTCGGGATCGGATAGCAAAATTCGGCTGTCTCCGGCTCCCTCCGTATAGTATAAGTAAAGTCATATAAGCGCACCTTCTGAAGCAGCATATATTCGCCCATGGCTGAAAGTTCCCTCTCAATATCGGTATGGTAACCGTCTTTATCCAGATTATAAAATAAGAGACGGTTCAGCGCTTGGACTGCCTTATCAATATCCTGCTGACCGTTCATGACGGCCATCCAGTGAATGGTATTCAGCGTATTCATCAAAAAGTGAGGATTAATCTGATACCGAAGCTTTTCAATCTCCAGCCTCCCCTTCTCCTCTTCTCTGGACACCATATCCTTCAGCATCTCCTGAATCTGGCGCCGCATCTCTTCAATCCTGCGCAGCAGATGGTCATATTCCTGCATTCCGGTTAAAATGACGCAGCCCTCATCCGGATTCTCCTGTTCTAAAAGCCGGTCCAGTTCCCGGTCAAAAAGCCGGAGCGGAGAATAGATGTTTTTCCAGACAACTACGAATAAAAAGGCCACAATCCCCACAAAGGCAATAATAGCTCCGAACACAGAGTAGTATTCTTTTAAGTAAGCTCCCTTCTCCAGCTTCATATCCACAAGCTCCACAACGGAGAAACCCATTTCCGAATCCTTCTTAAAATAGCGGTAACCGCCAAGCATTCCATCCGCTCTGGCGATGTCCTGAAATAACGCTCCCTCCGGGCAGAGCTCCGGCACGCTGCTGTAGCAGATCTCTCCCCTGTCGTTGATAAAGACCAGCCCTTTGGTGCCTTCCCCTTTTGTCCGGAAGAGTTTATCCAGCGTATCATAGTTTGTCTCTATTCCCATGTAGATATCCCGGGCTTCCGGCGTCAGCTGTTTGATCTTCCGCATCAGACAGAGTACCATTCCGCTGTTATAACTGGCCAGACTCCTTTTCGGTCCATAAAACCAAAGTTCATTGGCCCTGCAAAGATAGGACCGATCATCCAGCTCCAGGCTGCGGGTGATATTGAAATTACTGATCGCCACTTCGTCTCCGTACTCGAAAAACACCAGGCCAATATTGATATTGGCGAAGGTCAGCTGCCTTAACCGGTCCATAATCTGCTGGTTCAGTTCAATTTTGTGGTAGGAATCCACCTCAGAGGAGTACAATTCTGTAATATCCTCCGCAATGTTGATGCCAAAACCGATCTGCTGAGACAGAAGCTCCATGCTGTCAATGATGTTCTCAATCGTGCCTAAGAGCACGGACAGACTGTTGTCGTACGCGTTCTCGATCCTTGTTTTGGTGACGCGATTGATAATCTGTCCCGAAATCACCGATATACTGATAAAAGAGGTGAGCATCGTGACGATAAATAAAAGAAGAACCCTTGTCCTGAGTGAGACTTTCTGGATTTTTCCCGCCTTTTTCGTCGTTTTCATAAACTCACCTCCTGATCGTAACTGCTGTCTACCATCTATTAAAGCATATTAATTTTGAATAATCAATACCCGCAAACCACCGCCATCTACACCCGGTTCCAGACGATAAGCCCGGCCTTTTCCTCCTTATGGTGCAATTTCTTCAAACGCAGGAAAAATTCTGCCTCGGTCATGTGATTATCCAGATTCGTTATGATTTCCCCTTTTCCAGTCTCCTGATTATAGAGCCACATCTGCCACCGGTAATAGTCCGGCCCCTCTCCCTCATCGCGAATACGCCCCATTAACCGTTTCAATATATGAGCCGTAAATTTATAATCAGCAAAGCATTCATACTGATAAAAATTCTTCCAGATTCCCCTCTCAGCCTCCCGCAGCTTCTGATCCGCCTCCGCGAATGCCTCAGCCGCCAGGCCGCACTCATAAAATGCCTCCAGACCATGATTCTCCTCCCGCAGTCTCCAGGCTCTGCAGAAATGTGTGACGCCGAGGCAGCCCAGATAATGCAGCCACACCTGCAGCGTCAGGGTATCAGACAGTTCCGGCGCTTCCCTTTCGCAATCCTCCAGATACTTCTCATACCCGTAAGCCTTTCCCGCAAGTCTTTCATCCAGCCAGCAAATCTGTTCATGGAGAGTCTTTGCCGGAATTACCCACTGAAAATGCTCTGCGGCCTTCTCTGCGTCGGCCATCCACTGACGTGCCAGAATCTTTACACTGTGGGTATAGAACTGTTCTCCTGCGGTCTCATCCTCCTGGTCTCCAAAACGGATCGCAGCAGCCGCATAACGTCGGTACAGCCCGGCAGCCGCAGCAGCGTTTTCCCCATAATACTGCCCGGCAAACTCCTCGTAAAAATCCTCTGTTCTGCAGGCCGGATCCTGCCACAGCTTCGCCAGTAAGGTCAGTAATGGAGCGTGGGGACGGATATTGGAGCAGTTAATAATCCAGTAGTCCGACAGTCCCCGCTTATACGATTTTAGAAGTTCATCCCGGTAGTATTCCGGTTCAAAGGGCGGCATCGTAGTATGACTGGCAGCCTGAAGATCATAAAAGGAGATATGGTAATACAGGCCGTGTCTTCCCTCTGCCTCCCTCTCGTTCACAGGAAGCGCTTCTGTCCTGGGGTTATGGTTTCCCCTCCTCCTTGTCACCATTTTCCCGTATCCATTGTCTCCCCATACCCTTATGACATCATCCGGCAGGCTTAGAACACCTTCCCGGTACAGCTCCATCATCTCTCCATACAGGTTCGTGCAGATCACGGCCTCCGGAATCTCCTTCCGGATCATGTCATACTGCTTCTTTATAACGCCGCTTAGGAAACGGCCTTTCTCTTCCTCGCTCTTTTCGGCGCTCTCTCCATCGCTCTCCCAATACGGACAGTCCCCCTGCCCCCGGAAACCGACGGCCCAGACCGCCTGCTGGCCTTTTCTTTTCTCAATGGCCCTCTGCCATAATGCTTCATACAGTTCCGGATACATACGGTACGACGGCTGCAGATCGGGATATGCTGATGAGAACATCTCTGCCCCCAACGGTTCCACATGGTGGTGTGTCAGCTTCAGTCCCATATCCGAAGCCAGGGTACAATACTTATCGAAGTTTTCCAGACCTCCCGGAATCACCATATTTCCGCCGCAGCGCAGCAGCGCCTCGAAAGCCATTTCCCAGGCATACGCTTCGTCATCACCCGGATTCCACCGTCCCAGAAAGGTTTCATCGTTAATAAACCAGCCGCGATATGACACGGCTGCCCGCTTCGAACGATACGTTCCCGCAGGAATGGAAACCGTTTTTCTCATCCCGATCTTCTGATCCAGCCAGAACCAGAATGGCCGGATTCCCAAATATTTCTCACTCAGATAGTGGAACGCGTAGACCAGGCCTAAGTCTGAGGAAGTATGGATCTGGATATCGGACTCACTCACCCGAATTTCCCAGGCTTCCTCCTCCATACAGTGGCTGCAGTCAATGTAAATCCTGCTCACCCCGGCGGTTCCCGCCTCAAGCGTCTTTTTGACATCCCGATAAAACCGTTCGGCAGCCCGATAGACCGGGCGGCTTTCCATCTCGCCAAAAATCCGCACATTTCCAGTTAATAAAAAGTCCTTCATTTTTCTCCTCCTATTCCTTCACACCCCCCAGCATGATGCCGGACACAAAGTATTTCTGCAGAAATGGATAGATGGCCAGAATGGGCAGCATGGAAACAAATATCTTGGCCGAGTTCAACGCCGTGTTGGAAAGGTTCGCCAGATTTGCCAGCTGATCCTCTGTAATAGAGCTATAGTCGATCTGTACCACCATCTGCTTGATATACGACTGCAGCGGATAATAATCAATCTTCGTGGAGAGCACATAGCCCTGGAAAAATTCATTCCAGTGACTGACGATGGTAAACAATGCAATTGTGGCCAGAATGGGCTTGGAAATCGGCAGCACGATAGAAAACAGAATACGCCACGGGCCGGCTCCATCTACAATGGCCGCTTCCTCAAGTTCCTTTGATATGGACTCAAAAAAATTAATCATGAGGATCATGTTGTAAATCGGAAGGCCGCCGCAGACCGCCAGACCGAACACACTGTTGATCAGGCCGTAATTTTTCATGGTCATATACCACGGAATCAGGCCGCCGGAAAACATCATGCAGAAAATACAGATCCACATGATGATATTGCGCGGTGCAAACTCTTTCTTCGGTTTTGCCAGCGCATAGGATGCCGGAATCATAACTCCCAATGAAATCGCCGTAGCCAGTACCACACGGGTGACCGCCGTGATAAATGAGCGGAAAAACTGAACGTCTTTCATAATCTCCTTATAGTTGACCGTCGTAAAGCCCACCGGCCAAAATCCCACCAGTCCGGCGGCCACCGCCTCCTTGCTGCTGAAGGACAGCGACAAGGTATAGATAAGCGGCAGCAGACAGGAGAGGGAAAACAGAACTACGATGCAGATAATCAATAGGTAAAACACTTTCGATGCTGCTGTTTTTCTTTCAATCATGGTAATCTCCTTTAGAAAATCTTGTAATCGGCTACTTTGTTTGCAATCAGGTACGATACGGAAATTGCAGTAAAGCCCACCACCGATTTTAGGAGGCCCACCGCAGAGGCCAGTGAAAACTGCATGTCCACAAGGCCGGCCCGGTATACCCACGTATCGATGATATCCGCCGCAGAGTAGACAGCCGGATTATAAAGATTATAGATCTGGTCAAAACCTGCATTTAAGATGTTGCCCAGGGAAAGCACCATCATCAGGATGATTGTACCCTTAATACTCGGAAGCGTAATGTGACGCATTCTGTCCCACCGGTTTGCCCCATCAATAGCTGCCGCCTCGTAAAGGCTGGGGCTCACGCCGGTCAAGGCCGCTAAGTAGACCACCGTTTTGAAGCCAAATTCCTTCCAGATATCGCTTCCGATAATCAGTCCTCGGAACAGGCCGCCGTTCTGGAAGAAAGAGAGGCGGTCAAATCCCAGCCCCATCAGAATCGAATTGATGGGACCGCTGTGGCCAAATATCTCCAGGAGCATCCCGCTTAAGGCTACCCAGGATAAGAAATGCGGGATATATACCAGCGTCTGAGCCGTCCTTTTAAACAGCGCATGGTTAATTTCATTGAGCAGAAGTGCAAATGCCACCGGAACCACCAGATTGCCAATAATTTTAAATACAGCAATGATAAATGTATTACCCAGAATTGTTTTTACATCCTTTAACTGCATCATATACTGAAAATTCTCAAGTCCTACCCAGGGAGAATGGAAAATGCCCTTTCCCGGATTAAAATCCTGGAATGCCATAACAATGCCTCCCATAGGGACAATATTAATCAGTACCAGCCACAGTAACGCCGGTATGACCATAATCCAGTAATGGATCTGTTTCTGTTTTCTTTTCATTCGATACTCCTTCCATTTCGACAGTCTCAGCCTGTTACGGGAAAAGGGAAGATACATTCTCCCCTTTTCCTGTCTGTCACCCTATGTTCTATTTGTTCACAGCCTCAGCAACTTCCCCGGTAATCTCCGTGCCTCCCTGGGCATGCCATTCTTCTGCAAATGTATCGAATTCATCCACCGGGATGGTCCCCAGGATGATTTTCAGGAACGTTTCATCCTCGATTTTCTTTAAATTCGACCATTTTTTCTGCATACTCTCCGTCTGGCCATAGAGCAGGCTATAGCCTTCATCACACCCGATTTCGTATCCCTTGTCAATGGCTCCGACCCCCACTAGCGTGGAGTAAATCCGGCCAAAATTGCCATCTTTGCTCACATTCCATGTCTCAATACCCAAATCGTCATACGGCTCCAGCTTAAAATCTTTTACAGTGTTGATATCAATCTCCATTTTCGTATGTTCTGACACATCGTATTCCGGAACGGTGCCTGTCTCTAAATATTTGAAGAGAATCTGAGCATCACTTTCCGCAGGCTTCGCCGTATTGATCACGAGACGGCCCGGAATATAACCGCTTAAGATTCCCATTCCGTCTAATTTATTGCCCACTTCAGGAACCAGAAGCTGATTGTTGATCATAAAAATAATTTCCGGATGCTCATAACCTTTGCGCACCACATAAAAGCTATCGGAAGGATTGGGCATGTGAGGCGCCCATCTCCCCTCATCTGTCAGCGGATATGGGTATGCCAGCCACTCTGCCCCCGGATCAACGGCCAGCGCATCTGCCAGGTTATAGCCTACCCACCACGGACCGAAGAACATTCCCGCCTGGCCTGATTTCCAGGCTTCATCCGCATCCTTTCTCATACCGAGTTCCTGATCCAAAGTTCCCTCCCGGTACATTTCGGCCAGAACAGACAATGCCTCTTTCGTCTCTGGTGTCAGGGAGCCGTAAACCACCTCTCCCTCATTGTCCTTCACCCAATATCCCGGAAGCGCGCCGCACCCCTGGAAAATACCGTCGAGACCGCACATGGTTCCGCTGGACTGCTGAAAATTTGCGTACAACAGATTGCTGGAGGACGGCCCTAAAAGGCCTACGGTATTGGCGCCGCCCATGTTATTTTCGATAAACGCCTTCGCCACACTGCGCAGCTCTTCTATATTCTTCGGTGCCTCAAGATTTAGCTTGTCCAGCCAATCCTGGCGAATCCAGAGAAGATCATACCCATCCTTAAACGACTTTACATTAGGAAGCGCCATGATTTTATCGTCATATGTAACCGCCTCAAGCGACTTTCCCCCCGTGGAATTAATGGCATTTTTCATGGTCTCGCCTGCATATTTCTCATAATACGGAGTCAGATCCTCGATCATTTCGGCCTTGATCAGCATTTCCAGCTGTGCCGCGTTTACCGAGATGATATCCGGCAGCTCACCGCTGGAGATCGCCAGATTCAGTTTTTCGTTATAATCCTCTCCGCTCCCCGACTGCCACAGCACCTCAACATCAATATTCAGGTTTTCTTTGAAGTAGTCAAAAAATGCGTTTTTAGTAGCCGACTGTCCCTCCGGAAATGTATCCGATGGATTTACCACCTGGGCGATCTTCAGCTTAACCGGTTCCTGATAGATTCCAAGTGGATCTGGCTCCCCATTCTCATTTACCGGCAAATTGTCTGACTGAACCGTACCGGATGGCGCAGTATTTTCTGTCTTCTCCCCCTGTTTTCCGCAGCCTGCCAAAATAGCTGCGGAAAGCGCCGCCGTTGTCAATGCCATACAAATTAATTTTTTTCTCACTTTTTTCCCTCCTGGTTTGTTTTTCTTTACTCTGATTATAATGGTTTTATGATAAAACAGGAACCGCGTAATGTTTTAGAAAGGTAGTCTTTTGTTTTTCCCTCTGCACGCGCATCCAACAATTTTCCACCTCTGTATAACAAATTTTCTCTAAGCATAGAGTAGTTTCACCTCATACACTGGTCTTACGGCTGCACTGATCAGGCTTGCTACCGTTTCATCCACTTCCTCTGTCCGGGCTGCCATTGCAGATTGTGCATTAACTCTCGCGCCCTTTTTAAGAGGTGTAATGTAGATGGTAAGCGGCTGTTTTTCCAAACGGTCCACAAAATTTTTCAGCCCCAGTTCCCATATGGCTCCATTATTAAAATTGTCATGAATCATCTCACCATCGATAAACGCCTGACCGATGTCTCCTTCGTACTGAATCTGTAAAAGTCCTTCTTTTAACCCTTTCATGTTATCAGTTGGAATGTTGATCACATATCTTGATGGGCCGGTCTGCTTTACCGATACGTCAATTTCCTTCTTCTCTACCGAAATCTGATAAATTCCCCACATACCCTTATCCGTTTTCCTGCGTATCACCTGGCTGCTCTCCTTAAACGCATCGCAGGGATACACAGAAACCAGAGTCTCCTCTTCCATCGTTTCCAGCCGTATTTCGTCCTTGTCACCTAGTACAGCCGCGTCCGTCATGACAAATATTCTTCTGCCGCCTCTCTCCAACTGGTATAAGTCCCCCATTTTATTCCGTGGAATGGTATAAATGCTGCAGCATTTGTCCTCCCTGGCAACGGAATACACTCTGCCGTATCCATGATTGCTTTCCGTCACCACCGTCCCCTCCTCAAAGACAAACCCCTCTTCCATTCCATCCGGTACCATAAACAGATAGCAAACTGTTCCACCTTCAGTCCATCTGGTCACCGGCTGGGCCAGCGCATATTTCAGCAGAATTCCATTTAAGTCCATATTGAATGGAAGAATGCAGTTTTCATCGGGAGCCAGTGATACGGGTCCCACCTCAATTGTCTCGCCGGACAACTCAAGGACAATTGTCTCATCCTTTTTGAGCCGGGTCTGCGCATGGTCCTGAAAATTATTGATAAACAAAAAGCCCCTGTCGTCCTTCATCCTGACCGCATAGCGAAGTGTTTTCTGATCCAATGGGCTTATCTTCCTTGCCCCTTCCGGAAGATACGTAGACGTCGCACACAGCTCCTTTGAGAATTCGTTTGCAAAGCTGTGCAGAGGCTTCAGCCTCTTATAGGACTCCCTCAACTGTCCAAACTCTCCGACCGCTGCCTGATAGTCGTAAGAAAGCTTTGGCGCCTGTCCCTCATTTAAAAATTCAGGACCATTTCCTTTCGGATTTGTACCGCCCCTGAACACATAATAGCCCAGAAAATTACACCCCGATGCCATCTTGATATTCGCCATGGCATCAACGCTCTTATATGCAAACTGAAAACGGCAGTAGTAGGTACTGAGCATCCCGCCTCCCATTTCACAGCAGGCATACGGTCTGTTTTCCGGAGAATAATGGGGTTTAAACTCTCCGCATTCTCTTAAATCGTTATTATGGTAATCCGCATAAATATATTCATCTGTCGCCGGATGTTCGCCTTGATATACAGGATATATCCACGGACGGTAGGAGTATCCTCCCCACAGCGGCATCATCTCCTCTGGTGTCACCGCCCCGCCCCAGGCGGTACACGTGTAAAACGGAGCCACGATCCCCTCTTCTCTGGCTATATCGCGGAGCCGGTACATATAATCCTCTCCGCTGTGTCCGGGTGAAATCCATTCATTGGTCACGCCTGCGGTCATCTCCCAGGGAGCCGCCGAATGCTGGTATTCGTTATCAATCTGGACGCCTATGACGGGGCCGCCCTCCTGATAGAAAAGCCCGGACAACTGCTCCGCCAGCTTCCGGTACAGACGCCTTGTGCAGCTTAAAAATCCCTCATTATTCTCACGGACTTCAAAAGGTTTTCCATAGAGCCAGTCCGGCAGACCGCCATTTCGCACCTCTCCGTGCACAAAGGGACCGATTCGGACTATAACATAAAATCCCTTTTCCTGGCAGAGCGTTACAAATCTTCTCAAATTCCTTCTGCCCTCAAAACAGAACTCGCCTTCCTTTTCTTCGTGATGGTTCCAGAACGTGTACGTAGCTATGATATTAATTCCGCATAGCCTCATCTTCTCCAGCTCATCCTCCCAGCACTCTTCCCTGCATCTGGAAAAATGGAATTCACCGCTAATCCCAAACATCGGTCTCCCGTTTTTGCGCAGGTAATAATTAGTAAAATCGACAGATTCCCCAGCTGGAGACTTCCCTGAAAAATTCTCACCCAGTGGATAAATGTCTTTCTTTTTACTTTCGCTTAAATTCAGATAATACATAATTTCTCCTTTTCCGATTATTTTAGTAAATCTCTAATTATTAAGTATAGAATTGTTTCGGATGAATTAACACAGACATCAGCTTTTAAAACGGGTGATTTTGTCTGCATTTTTTTAATCCGTTAAACAAAATTACTCTTTTTAAAAACATTCATCCCATTCTGTATCTGTCTGTTTTATCTTTTTCTTCTGTATACACCTCAAAAGAAAGGCCCTAAGAGCAAAATTTCCTTTCTCTTGATCCTTTGATGCACCCTTTCTATCACACCTGGCTGATCTTACGGTGCTGGGAATACGATTTTCTACTAAACATAACGGCGACTTTTCGCACGGTGCGCTCTTTGATGTTTTCAACAAATTACAGGAACATATTTTTATTGGCGATACCATCACCTCTGACCAGTATGACGATATTACCGAAAAAAACATTTATCATTATGTTTGGAGAGATCGGGATAAACGAGAATTTATACCTTTCTTCTAGCAATATTTAATTGGTTGGTTATCGGGGTGATAACCTACTAATTACCTTTCTTTATCCATTTCCTATGCTTGATATTGATGATTACACTCCAGTATCGACATATGCTTTAACAATCTACACAAAAAAGGGCCAAGCAAAATATCTGCACCTGTTCTTTTTCTAAACTTTCACATTTTTTAGTTATCACTCCAATAATCAATAAATCACCTATCACCAACCCCTATCATATCATCACCTTTATAATCACTCTCCTTCAATCAACATATATTAATGTTTTTACATAATCACCAACAAAAAAAGACCAAGCGAAATATTTCCACCTGATCTTCTTCAAAAATTTTATTTTTATGGTTATCACCCCAGTACCCAGCCAGTTAAAATCTGTCCTGTTTCCATAAATTACCTTCTATTTTCTCCGTTCCCCAACCATACTCAGTTAAAAATCCCTTCCCAACACCCCAAAACCAGCCCCTCTTCCGCCTGATATCTATTAAAAGCCATTTTCCTGTCCTAAAAACACACCTCATTTTCGCCCGAATTTCGGCCGTTTTTCCCTCCGAAACCACTATATCTTGTGGTTTTTCTCTATTTCCCCTCTTCATCCACAAGTGACATCCGACAGCACACTTCGACATTTGTTGTGGGGATAATAATGATGGCAGAAAGGTATGTTTTCCCCTTGGCGTAAACACTATTACACCCGTTTCTGTCCATGGCCTCTATAGACATTTTTCAAGCCACCTATAACAATACTAAGATTATACTACAAATTCCAAAATTTTGATATGCTAATACATTCACGAATAATATTAAGAAATGCCTAAAAAGAAATGTTATCGTTGGTAAAAAAACTGCCAACAATAAAGCCCTCGAGTTTTAGTCTCTCAAGAGCTTTATTCTTAACACTGTATTTTTCACTCCAAATATTGAATAGCAAGCGCAATTAAAGACAGGCAACGGTTAAAAAAATAATCGTAATAGCGGATGTCTGTAATATCTGTTCGATCCGTTTCATGATGACGAATTCGGAAGCTATTTCCAATATCTGTAAGTGCCTTAAATTCCGTATCAAATAGCTTTACAAAATCTTCTTGTCCGCCCGCCATGTCATTAATAATTCTCTCCACTGATTTCTTCTTATCCAAACCAGTATAATATGTTTTCAAGCGTTCCAATACACCCCAAATTTTTTCAACCGCATCCTTATGAGATTGTGAACTTGGCTGCATATGTTTCTCTACTGCTATATCAAACAATTCTCTTAAACCAGGTTCTTTTATTTGTTCAGTCATTGATATGAGTTCTGAAGTCAACACCTCATGATCTGGCAATTGCTCAATAAGCCCTCTATCGATAAGGCGAAAAGATACATTGTCTTTCTGCAACGATGCATTAATTTCTTCTTGAAATCCACATTTTTCACCTTCAGATAATTCATCATACTGAAATTCTATTACATCAAAAATAAACGGTGTAAAATAATTTGCAAATATTTCTTCCTCAGAAGATAAAGAGAACATTGCGCTTTTTAAATCAATGACAGGAGTATCCATAAATTCATTTAGTCTGTTAATTGCAACATCTAATGCATCTGTTTTTTCTGTCCAATTATGATATCGGTTGGGTTGATACTGTATAGGCTCTCTGAAATTCTGCATAATTCTACAGATATGCTTTTTAGCCCTATAATCAATATTATTGCTAATATTATCAACTGCTTCTCCATGGCCATAATCAATAAGGTCTTTATATCGCTCTGAAAATAAATTATCTGGTAATAACGGTTTATCCGGCACGCTATATTCTCTAGCTTTATAAATATCACGACCAGAAATATGATGTGCCGGATATAATTCATAGCCATCTACTCGAAGCAACTCATTAAATTTATCTAAATACTGTTTCCAAGGCGATTTTTCTCTCCGTACCGCCGGATGAACCATCTCACATATAAATCGCAGTAAAGGTTCATCTCCATCTTTTTGTTGCAGCTTGAATCGCTCATCTTGAAAAAACCAGCATTCCTCTTCATAATCGTCCCATCTAAGATGGCAACTAATATCATCAAGAGCATTTTTATAACGACTATCATGAGATGGTAATTCCTTTAGATTGTATACTCTTGAAAGGAAATCAATTTCATCAAGACGTCCATAGTACGGCATTTTTATAGTACGCTCTGTAACATACTCGTCAGACTTATCATCATATTCTTCTTCATCGAGTATTACTGTAAACCCCTCTCTGATAATATCTATAATATCTTGTCTTGTTACCTCAGATATTTTATTCATATTTTTAGTCATTCCTTTCGCTTCGCTCAGGCACGAACAAGTCATGAAAAGTCTTGTCCCCCTCCTCTTTTAGTTTTAAAATGTTATTATGGAATAGCAATACACTACAGAGCATGGGAGGAGGAGTGGCGAAGTTTATTCGGCCCCGTATATTTATATGTGCCGTCATCCTTACAAGCACAAACAAGTGGGACTTTGAACCCGGACTCTTATCACGGGTAATAAACCATGTTTATTTAGTCGTAAGATGACAGTCAATGTTGCTATTCCTATCTTTAGTTAAGGTGGTGATACTTATGATGAGGCTCATCTCCCCCATCTGCTGTGGACTTGATATCCATAAAAATGTTATCGTTGCAACCATCGTTACTACTAATAGTTCTGGAATATCGAGTGTGTGAAGAAAAGTCTGCAGGAAAGATTTATGATATCTTGGAGTGTCTCCGATTTCATCATCTCAATCACCCTCATGTCAATCCCATTACAAAAAATATTTTTTGTTTAAAGCGACTTTAAAACTATTATTTGTCCAAAGCCGCTTTGTTATCGTCATAATATTCTTACACCAAGACTCTTTCAAAAAACAGTATAGTAAGCACTTGACTAAATAGTAAAATCGTTGTTTTTACTAGAATTTTTCTTAGACTTTTTTTAATGCTGTCGTACCATTGATTACTTCTAATAAATTGTTTTCCATCTGTTTTTTAATTTCAATTATAGACCTCCCATATTGTACAGCTAAAAACTCTATCACATCCATATCCCATGGCATATACAACATTCCATTCTTTTCAGTAAACGGTGCATCTGTTTCTGGCAATATTTTATTTAATGGCATTTGCATGATTATATCTCTTCCTGCTTTTGAATAACACATTTTAGGATTTATACTAAACCAACAACCTAACGATAAAGCCTTTTGAAGTTCTTTTATATTTCCGGTAAACCAATGCATTATAGGCACATTCTTATCTAAAGTTTTTTCTATACATTCTAATACATCTTTAACTGCACATCTTGAATGTATACTGATTATTCTTCCATGGTGCTTCTCAGCTTCACTTAATGCACCATAGAAAAAGGTTTTTTGTACAGAATATGAATGCCTATTTCTGCTAGTACCATCTATACCTACTTCTCCAATATATCTGGACTTTGAAATTTGTTCCATAAATAGATCAATTTCATTCCTTCTATCTGCCACTAATTCCGGATGAAATCCTAACGCAACTCTCACATTATCTGTATTATTAAAATACTGGGATGTTTTTAGATAGGCGCGCGGACTTGTCGTAACCGCTAACACCTTTACATTTCTTTGCTTGACTTCATCAAATACTGCTAACGGATTCTTGTATAAATCCAAATGACAATGGAAATCTATCATATAACACTATGCTCCCTTAACAATGCTCCTATTTCTAGCACCCCACGTTCAATAACACCTAAATATAAATTTCGTTCTTCTCCTTTTGCAAAAGACAACATACCTTTCACAAGACTTTCAATGCCATTTTTTTTCAATTGAACAACAGCCAATGCTGCAGCTGCTACATCTTTTGAATACGAACATTGTAAATTTTCTTTAAAATACCCGCCTTCTGTAACATCACACAAATTATTTTTCAAAAAAGCTGCTCTCCTTACTAAACAAGGAACACAGACCCCACAGTGCTGTAATTTCCGTTGATATTTTCCACAACTTGTCGAACCAAAAATAAGTTTTTTCATCAAATCCTGATTCTTACAATCCATCAAAACTTCACCTTTTGTTTTATATTTGTATGGTAATACAAAATCAATATTTATTCCCACATCATTCCAAATTTCCTGCATTGCTTTCATATATACAGGATGGGTTGTTTTTGTACTAAGACTACCTGTTCTAAGTGGATCTAATGGCATATTCAAACTAATATATCCATTTTCAGGTACGAATAATTCTTTCCTGCCTTGAGCATTGCAATCAATGCCACAAGATGCCAATAATGCAAAAGCAAAAAAGACCATTGATCTTGCTCTGGTCGAAATTTCCGATTCTCCTTTTTTCTTTATATTATTGCTCCATTGGCACAAATTATTTATTCCAAACTGCATGGCATATTCTCTTTGATGTTCAGCATCTCCCCTAACTGTTTGAGATACAAATAAAGGATTTCTTCCTTCTTCATGCAAATCAATTGCTCCCACTAAACTGTCCATACCTCCTGACAACAAACAAATACAATCCTGCTGCCTTAAATCATATTTTTTCTGCGGAACCAGCGATTCTGGTAAAGCATTTATATTTAAAACCCAAAAATCTCCGCTGAGGAAACGAAGCATTTCCTCTAACTTCCTTTTTTCCTGTCTCCATTTAGGCGCATCATGCAAATATATGCAAAGCTCAATTTTTCTTGTCCAACCATCAGCACTCTTTTTCCTCAATACTGCTTTATCTGCTGCAACTACAGCCATAGCAATAATTGTAAAATCCAATGCCTCTACTGTTGGAGCTATTTTTGATTTTCTCAATTCTTTAAATAGTTGTACTCCCACATGCCCTACATTGTTTATTTTCTGTTCAGGAACTGTAAACATTTCAAAATAATAATCATCATCACTATAATACTTTGGGGTACAGCATCGTGGATAACAAATCACTTTATTCATACTTCAACCTCATACACTTCAAACGTGTTTTTTATAGCTGTTTGAAATAATTTCTGCATATCAATCGTCTTACTACCAGAGTTTCTAAGCCTATTTAACTGCGATGATATTTCTGATTGTAAATAATCTTTCATTTCGTTCATACGATTAACACGTTCTACAGCTGATACTTCTTGTTTTTCAAAAGCTTGTCCTATGTCCAATTGGATACGACTAAATGCCTCATTGCCAAGAAATGTACCGGTGAGAGACCATATCTGATCATCAGTCAATTTACTAATATCTGTATCAGGATTTTGACTCATAAACTCGCTCAATGCAAATCTTCCTGAATCTCTACAAGATACTTCGTCTAAGCTTCCACCAGTTGGGCATACATTATCAATTATTGTATCAATAATTTCATTCGCATTAGCACCTCGTCCTTGCAATTCTGATAAAATTTTACCCAATGGGAAATTCTCGTTATCCCTTAAGGACTGAAATGTCTGGAAGAAATTCGCAGCTGCTTTGGTTGAAGTACGCATGCGTTTGGAGAGATTTTTCGCTCCGCCCATTCCTGTTTTAGAATAATGCCCCAGCGATTTTCTCAAAGAGTCTTTACTCCCAGAATGAACGTATTCACCCATTCCTCGTCTAGCACTTGCAAAACGGAATTTGGGTGCAATAACAAGTTTTTCATCATCATCCGGTTCTTTTTCATCAGATTGATTATCATTTTCACTATCGTCATCATTTTGACAATCCGGTTGCTCATTATCTTGATTAGGCAACTTAATGTCATCTAACCACTCCGGATCTAGTGAAACCCCTGCACCTGGTCCCATACTTGAAGCTGATGTTCCCATATGTTTTCACCCCTACTTCTTTTGTGTATTTTGTGTTATGGCCCTTTTTACACTATCTGGTGTTTCTGAATCGTCAGCCCATTGTTTCAACATATCTTTAGCCCATTCCTTTTCAGCAATAACAGGAATAATGGGAGCTTTTCTAGATTTTGCCGGTATCTCACACAAAGCCAAAGCTAAATTACGACCTAATTCGGGAAAAGCTTCCGTAATATGTACTGCTGCAAATAAAGCATTTACATTCCATTGTTCATTACGTCCCAAACTAATTATTCTTTTCAACAATTTCTCAGCCTCTCTTATTCCTAGAGATTTAATTGATTCAACAAGTTCCCTAAGGTATGTACCATTCTTTACTTTCTTTAACGCAGTTAACAATTCTTTGCCTTTAATAGAAAGTTCGTCATATGCAGCAAACGAAAGCGCCTTATCTCTGCTAAGATACAAAAGTGGACGCAAATCAAGTCCACCTAGTTTCGGTTCAATTAATACCCATTTCTGTACAAAATCATTGTTCCATGTAACATCTGGAAATTCATATTTTTCACCACTTATTAAGCTATCTTCTAACTTTTGTATAAATTCCGGTTTTCCTTCCTCTGCGTTTGCAACTTCTTTAGCCAGATAATCAAATGCCCCTTCTGATGCACATCTCTCAAACAATAACATCTTTATTAACACACCGGAATCTAACATCATTCCATTAATTTTTGCAACTTTTTTTCTTATCTCAAGAGCATTTAATAACCGTTTTATTAATCTAGGATTACCTTTAATATTATCCGCACCTACAAGAATACCTGCTAATTGATCTGCAATTGCTACATATTCCTTCATGGTTCTTTCTGTATCATCATCAAAAACCCCTTCTATTTTTTCTGCTGTCACATCATCTTCCCATGCTTTATTCAAAAGCTTGCTTAATTTATTTTGCGCCTCTAAAAATGCTTCTTGTCTCACTCCGTTTCTTTTAACTTCTAATTCCATGAACAAGAGAACTATGTACACTTTTACTTCTGCAATCCCCAAATGCGGTATTTTTATTGGAACTTGAATCAACTTATCGAAATAACTTGTAACTAACTCATCTGACAATTCAACTCCATTAAAATGGGCACGTACTCCATTTCTTATCATCTGTTCATCTGCTGCGATGATAAAGGCTGTTCGCTCTACAAATAATAATAATCTCATTGCTTCAAGAGTCGAAATCGCTGTTTCAGGTAAGCACCGATCTAAATCATCTACCAAAACAACAAGTTTCACTTTTAGCTGTTTAAGTATTTCTTCAAATTCCTTCCTAATTTCCTCAATCTGCTTTGTTGCCGGCTCTGACATCTCTTCATTATCATTTAAAAGATTTTCCAATTCTGGAGTCAGTCCTTCAATCGCAGTATCTATCGCTTCACTGTTCTCAGACTTTTTATCACGATTATTCCAACTGCTTTTTATGACATTTGCAAAATTTGCAATCACGCCGACAGGCGCTGCTCCTGGAATAAAGCCAGCCAACAAAGGTAATGCCAGTTTTGATACCTGAAACCAATTAATACGTTTCAGGAATTTCTTGAATTTCTTTCCAAGCTCACCATCTTCATCAATTCCTTGTTTTTTCATTTCTTCAGTCAATTTCATCGTCACCGACTGGAGCAAGGCGGATTTCGCATCTTCATATCCCTGATATAACCATGCATTGAATTCAAGAAAAATATATTTGTTATCACTGGACTGGTCATTCAAATCTTTACCAATCATTTTTACCATGGAGGATTTCCCGGCCCCCCAGCTTCCAGATATTCCTATAGATATTGGATTATCCCCTGACTCAATTATTAAATCTGCAACCGTCTTAGATACAACTGAGAAATGCAAATAGTCTGTAGTAGTTTCAATATCATTCCACATATACTTTTCTCCTAAATCTTTGATAGATAGTTCAAAGTTTACTTTTTTATTTTTATTGAAAAAATCCGGATTATGTAACGTCTCCCATAGTGCTAAAAATTCAATGATGTAACGGCTTCGCATTCAGTTATGGATTGTGGCGGCCGAATCTTCACCTATTTATTTTGCAATATCAGTTAAAGAAATATAGTCATTATAACTTCCATTCGACACAACGAAAATTTGCATTCCCTGGATATTAATTTACTTTTAAGACCTTTTACTACTTTGTTCTCAACCTCAACCACTTTCCTCATTATATCAAATTTTGTGTAAAATGTCTTGCTCTTAACACCTATTTAAAAATATATTCGACATTTTATAATACTAACTCTAATCATATTCAAACATAATTTCCCAGATTTTGTTGTCACAATCTCCGTCTCGGTTCCGAATACCGCCTCGTCCTGGCTGTCCATCCATTTCACACGATAGGCCAGGTAGTTCAGTTCCTCCAATC